>Ga0074197_1002207_pt1 | contig 14078 bp, 10 predicted proteins | sample EPASupsiteSAE305_FD_64526 | JGI IMG/M metagenome (GOLD analysis project Ga0074197, IMG submission 64526) | Bioremediated contaminated groundwater microbial communities from EPA Superfund site, New Mexico - SAE3-05 reassembly with SPADES | ecosystem: Environmental > Aquatic > Deep subsurface >...
GCCGCAAATAGAGCCGCATCAATATACCGTAAAACGCGCCGTCAGTTGTTGCGGCGTGGGGCTGCACACCGGCCGGACCGTCAACCTGACCATCAATCCCGCCCCGGCCAACACCGGCATTCAATTTGTTCGTTCGGACATTGCGGGCCGACCGATCATCCCGGCCAGGGTCGAGCGGGTGGTGGACACCACTTTGGCCACCACCATCGGCGACGGTCGCAATAAAATTTCCACCACCGAGCACCTCATGGCCGCCCTGCGCGCCTTTGGCGTCGACAATGCCGTGATCGATCTTGATTCCCATGAGACGCCGATCATGGACGGCAGCGCCGGACCGTTCATCCGCCTGTTGAAGACCGCCGGACTGCACCGCCAGCAGGCTCTGCGCAAGATTCTGCGCATCACCCGGCCGATGAGTTTTGTTGACGGCGACAAGTCGATCCGCATTGAGCCCCACGACGGCTTCAAGGTGTCGGGACGGATTCAGTTCGACGACGCCCTGATCAACGAGCAGCGCTACTCGGTGGAGGTCACTCCAGAGCGTTTTGCCAAGGAAATCGCCTTTGCCCGCACCTTCGGCTTTGTCGAGCAGGTCGAGCAACTGTGGCAAAACGGACTCGCTCTCGGCGGCAATCTGGACAACGTCATCGCCATCCACTGGAACCGGCGCTCGATCCTCAACGAAGACGGCCTGCGCTTTGACGACGAATTCATCCGCCACAAGGTGCTGGACGTGATCGGCGACATGGCCCTGCTCGGCTCGCCGGTGTTGGGCCATGTGATTGCCGACCGCTCCGGTCACAGCCTGCATCTGGGCCTGATGAAAACCATTGTCGACAATCCCCACTGCTGGGAGTACGTCACCTTCCAAAAAAGAGGCGAGTCCCTGTTGCGTCAGGTCGTGCATTCCACCCAAACCTCGGGACACCGGTTCGCGCCGTTCTTTGCCCCGGTCGGCGAGTCCATGGCCGCCCGTCAGGCCTGCGCTATGTAAAATACATTTGTCCTCTTGCCCGCAGAAGAACTGCCGCCGGATTTTTCCGGCGGTTTTTTTTTGCGTTGCAATGGGACCACCCTCAAGGACAGCGGTTGTCGCCGGTGGTGAAGATGCGTATAATAGCCGCTCGTTCTCTTTCCTTTATTTCCAAACATGTCGTCATGACAGGAGAAATATGAGCTTACCCATTGATACAATAGGTTTTGTCGGCGGCGGCCAGATGGCCGAAGCCATGATTCGGGGTATTTTGGCGGCGGGCTTGATCGCGCCGGAAAAGATACTGGTGGCCGAGCCCACCGAGTCCCGTCGCAACTTTTTGCAAGGTCAATACGGCGTTGCCTGCACCATGGACGCCGCGGCCCTCTGCAGTTCCTGCCAGGTGTTGGTGCTGGCGATCAAACCGCAGTTGGCGGCTACGGTGCTCGGTCAATACAGCGCCTTGGTGACGGAGCGGCATCTGGTGATTTCGATCATGGCCGGCGTCACCCTGCAGGCGTTGGCAGGATGCTTGAACGACTCGGTGCGCCTGATCCGGGCCATGCCCAACACCCCGGCCCTGGTGCTGGCCGCAGCCACGGCCTTCAGTCCCAATCAACGGGCCACTGTCCAGGACCGTCACGTCGCCACCGCCATTTTTTCCGCAGTGGGCTCCTGCGCGGAAGTGCCTGAAAGCCAGTTGGACGCGGTCACCGGCCTCAGCGGCAGCGGCCCCGGTTACGTGTTCACCTTTATCGAGGCCATGATCGACGGCGGCGTGTTGGCCGGTCTGCCCCGACCAACCGCCGAGCAATTGGTGTTGCAGACGGTTTATGGTTCGGCCAAACTGGCCCTGGAAACCGGCGACCATCCGGCGGTGTTGAAGGGCAAAGTCACCTCGCCCGGCGGCACCACCATTGCCGGCATCCAGGTGTTGGAGGACGGAGCCCTGCGCGGCGTGGTCATGGGCGCAATTGAGGCGGCCACCGAACGCTCGCGGGAGTTGGGTGCATGAACATCGCGTATGCGGGCGTCGTCACCCGGCCGGACAGTGCGGAAGTGGAGCAGATCGGACGCGAGGTGATCGCCTGGTTCGAGAAGCGCGGAATCAGGGCGGCACTGAACCAGATTGAACCGGCCATGGACATGGTGCTGGTCCTGGGCGGCGACGGCACCCTGCTCCATGTGGCCGGCGAGGCCAGCCGGCATCAACTGCCGGTGCTCGGGGTCAACCTGGGCAATCTCGGTTTTCTCACCGAGGTGGCCGCCGACGAGATGTACGAGACTCTGGAAACCCTGCTGTCCGAGGACGAGGTGCGGATGGAGAAGCGGATCATGCTCTCCGCCGCCTTTATCAACGGCGTCACCGGCAAGAAAAGCGATCCGGTGCACGCCCTCAACGAGGTGGTGATCGTCAAGAAAAGCACCGAGGCCATGATCCGCCTGCGCTGCTGGGCGGACAAGGAATACGTCACCACCTACCGGGCGGACGGCCTGATCATGTCCACCCCCACCGGTTCGACCGCCTACAACCTCTCGGCAGGCGGGCCGGTGGTTCACGCCGAACTCGACGCCATTGTCGTCACCCCCATCTGTCCCTTCATGCTGGAATCGCGCCCAGTGCTGCTGGGCTCGCAGCACAAGGTCACCACCCAATTGCTGGCCCCGGCCGGTCAGGTCAAGGTGATCGTGGACGGCGAACTGCAGTGGACCATCACCGAAAACGACTATCTCCTGGTGCAAAAGGCCTCCAAACCTCTGCTGATCATCAGCTCCCCTTGGAAGAGCTATTTCAACATCCTGCGCAGCAAGCTCAATTGGGGCGGCGCCAGCGTTGACCTGCCGCTGCCGGAAAAGGTCTGCAAGCACTGCTAGCGCAACATGCGTGAGGATAAAAAATGGAACGGATCAACGTTTTGAAATTATTATTTTTTCCGTTCAAAATGAGGTCACAATGGCTTGGATTTTTTTGATTCTTGCTGGGCTCTTTGAGATTGGATGGCCTGTTGGTTTAAAAATGGCGCAAACGCAACCAACACGTTGGACTGGTATTGGCGTTGCTATTGCTTTTATGTGTTTGAGTGGCTTTTTTCTTTGGTTGGCCCAACGGCAAATTCCCATCGGCGCCGCTTATGCGGTCTGGACAGGTATCGGCGCCGCTGGAACCTTCGCGGTGGGGATACTGTATTTTAATGATCCAACTTCTATCGCAAGGTATTTGGGGGTGGCGCTCATCGTAGCAGGTGTTGCCACTCTTAAGTTGGCGAATTAACACTTGGCTCCAAATATTCGATAAACCGGAATAAAATGCGTTTTGCAATTGTCTCGCTGTTAACCGCCTGGAGCGCGGCGACGGGCGTCTGCAGGGCCGCGCCGACGCCGAGTCAGCCCGGCTTTGCCCCGCCCTTTTTCTTCACCCCCCTGGTGGCCTCGGCGACCAGGGGATCGTCGGGCCAGTAGTGTTTGGGATAGCGGCCTTTGAGTTCTTTTTTGACCTCCGGATAACCGCGCTGCCAGAACCCGGCCAGATCGGCGGTGACCTGGATGGGACGCCTGGCCGGCGAAAGCAGATGCAACAGCAGCGGCGCCCTGCCGCCGCAGACCGCAGGCGTTTCACTGAGGCCAAACATCTCCTGGATGCGGACCGCCAGCAACGGCGGCTCGTCGATTCGGTATTCGATGCGGATATTCGAGCCGCTGGGCACAGTGATGGTTTCAGGGGCTTCCCGCTCCACCTGTCGGCGTCGCTCCCAACCAAGCCAGTTTTTAAAAATTTCCGCCAGATTGAGCCGACACAGCTGCTCGGCCCGGGTGACGCCGCCTAAATACGGAGCCAGCCAGCCGAGATCCTTGATCAAGGCCTCATCGCGCACATCCGGCCAGTCCCCATCCGGCCGCCAGTTGCCCAGACAATGGATGCGGGCCTGCCACTGGCGGGCCTCCCTGGTCCAGGGCAGACAGCCTAGTCCCATCCCGGCGACGCCGCTCAGCAGGGCCTGGATGGCCGCCTCGGGGTCGACCTTGGTCAGCGGCTGTTCCTCAACCACGATTTCTCCCAGCATTACCCGTCGCACCGCCGCAACCCTGGCGGCTTCTGCATTCCAGACCACCACCTGTTCGCTGGTCTTCAGCAAATGGCCGTGACGGCCTTTGATCTCGGCAAGGTCGAGGGGTTCGGCAAGAAAGATGCGGCCTTCGCGGTGGCCGGCGTCGAGGTGGGGCACAATCAGATATTCGCTGGCAGTCAGCGGATCGGTGGGCCCCAGCGCGGCCCCGCGTCCCGAGGCCAGCTGGTAGCGCAGTTGCTGGCCGGGGCGTCTGCGGGCAATCCGCTCGGGATAGGCAAAGACCAGCAGGGCGCCGACAGCCTCAAGGTCTCGGGTCTCCTGGTTGCGGCCCAGCAGGGGGCGCCACATCCGCGCCGCCTGATCGATGCGGCGGCAGAGCGCGGGGTCGCCGCCGGCCTCGCGCGTTGCCCGGTCGCCTTTGCGCCGCCATAATGCAAGCAAATGCAGCCGCACGCCCACGTCGGCGGTGGCAGCCTGAGCGTCGCGTTTGAGGGGATCGCGTTCAGAGAGCAGGGCGGCCAGATCGCAGGCCAATGCGCCCTGGCCCATGGTTTGCGCCTGGAGCAGCATGTGGCCTAGGCGGGGATGCAGGGGCAAACCGGCCAGTTGTCTGCCGGCGTTGGTGATCCGGCCGGCCGCGTCCAGGGCGTTCAGGCTCTGCAACACTTCCCGCGCCTGCTGATAGGGGCCTTCGCGGGGCGGATCAAGCCACTGCAGTTCGCCGGGATCGGTCACGCCCCAGAGCGCCAGTTCCAGGGCCAGGCCGGTCGGATCAACGCTGCGTATTTCCGGGGGATGAAAATCCGCCAGGCTGTGCTGTTCGGCTGTTGTCCACAACCGCAGGCAGTAGCCCGGCCCAAGGCGACCGGCCCGGCCGGCCCGTTGCGCGGCCGCCGCCTTGGACACCCGCACCGTGGTCAACCTGCCCAGGCCGCTGCCCGGATCAAAGGCGGGCAGCCGCGACCAGCCGCTGTCAACCACGCAGCCCACGCCTTCGATGGTGAGACTGGTTTCAGCGATTGAGGTGGCAAGGATGATCCGCCGTTGCCCTTCCGGGTCGGGCAGGATGGCCCGGTCCTGATCTATTTGGGCAAGATCGCCAAACAGCGGCAAAATCAGCATTCCGCGACAGGCGGGGTCTTCTTCCAAAAGCCGGTGCGCTTCCCGGATTTCGCCGGCGCCGGGGAAAAAGGCGAGAACGTCGCCTGGATGTTCATCCAGAGTGCGCACCACGCCGCGCGCCCCAACCTCGCCGATGCGGCCCTTGGTCTCCCGATGGAGATAGTCGATCCGCACCTCGTGCTGCCTGCCTTCGCCGACAATAACCGGCGCGGGGCCGGCGGTTCCCAGCATTTCGGCCAGGGCTGCCGCGTCTAGGGTGGCCGACATCGCCAGCAGACGGAGATCGTCCCGGAGCTGGCGGAGATCGAGGCACAGGGCCAGGGCCAGATCCGCCTGAAGGGAGCGTTCGTGAAATTCGTCAAAGATGATCAGGCCAACGTCGTCCAGGGCGTCGTCGGCCTGCAGCCGGCGGGTGAGGATGCCCTCGGTCAGCACCTCAATCCGGGTTTGCGGCGAGATGCGCCGGTCAAAACGAATGTGGCAGCCCACGCTCTGGCCAACCTGTTCGCCGAGCAGCGTTGCCATCCGGCTGGCTGCGGCCCTGGCAGCCAACCGCCGGGGCTCGAGCATCAGGATTTTCTTGCCCGCCAGCCAGGGTTCGTTCAGCAGGGCCAGGGGAACAATGGTGGTTTTGCCGGATCCCGGCGGCGCGGCCAGCACCGCCGAACCAACGGCCAGCGCCTGTTGCAGGGCAGGGAGCACGGAATGGATGGGCAGGGTAGGGGAGAAAACCATCGCAGCAAGGGGAAAGAAAGGTTGACCGAAAGTTGATTGGCGGAGCCGCAGCGTGGCGGCAGGAAGGGTTGGGCCAGGAGTCACAGGCAAGGAAGCCGCCGCGCAAAGTAGAGGTAAACAACAGGTGCAAACAGCAGTTACAAACAGCAGGCGCAAACAACAGGCGGGCGTTTTTTCTCACCAACGGTAAGGAAAAGGGGTATGCTGGCGCTCGTCACCTCGCCGCGCAGCTCGGTTGCCTCGGTTCTGCCCCTTGCCAATCTTTTCCGCCACGGACCGCAATGTCAACGCCTGCAACGCCTACCCCGTCCCGCTCCCCGCAGCCTCTGAGCGCCGACGCGCTGCAACTGGCCTTTGTCGAAGCCTGCCGCGTTCATGCCGCAGGCAGCCTGGAAGAGGCCCGCGCCCAGTACCGCAGTCTGTTGGGCTATTTGCCCGAATCCGCGCTGCTCCACTACAACGTCGGGCTGGTCTGTTACGCGCTGCGCGAATTTGACCAGGCCCTGCTGGCCTTTTCCCAGGCCGTCACCTACGGGCCCGAGGATGCCGACACCCTGTTCAATCTCGCCCTCTGCCAGAAGAAAACCGGCGACCATCCGGCGGCCATCGCCACCTACCTGCAGATCCTGGCTGCTTGCCCGGATCACGTCGACAGCCTCTACAACCTGGGCGGCTGCTACAGCACCGTCCGCGACGAGGCCCGGTCCATGGACTGCTACCACCGGGTTCTGGCCGTGCAACCGGGGTATCACCCGGCGGCCAACAACCTGGCCTATCTCTACCACCGCGCTGGCGAAATCGACCAGGCGATTCACTACTACAGCCAGGTGTTGGAACTGCGGCCTGAAGACGAGTCGGTTCGCCACATGCTGGCCTCGTTGCTCGGCGTCACCCCGGAGCACGCCCCGGACGCCTATGTGCGTGATTTCTTTGACGCCTATGCCGAGGGCTTTGAACACAGCCTGGTGGAAGAGTTGGGCTACGACAACCCGCGCCGGCTGTGCGAATGTTTGTGCAAAAGCAAGGCCCAGCCGGCGGTCTACGCGCATGGTCTGGATCTCGGCTGCGGCACCGGTCTCAGCGGCCTTTCCTTCAAGGCGCTGATCACGGTGCTGGACGGCGTTGATCTGTCCCGCCAGATGCTGGCCCAGGCCGCGCAAAAGGGCTGTTACGCCGTCCTGCACCCGGACAGCATCCTTCATTACCTGGACGCCACCGCCGAAACCTACGATTTTTTCCTGGCCACCGACGTTTTTATCTATGTCGGCGAATTACTGGACGTCTTCACCTCCGCCCATGCCGTGGCCCGGCCGCAGGCGCTGTTCTGCTTTTCCACCGAACACCTGGACGCCGGCGGCTACCAACTGATGCAGACCGGCAGATTCGCCTATTCCCACGCCTATATTCGCAGCATCGCGGCCGCAACCGGCTGGATTGTGCTCGCTCTGGAACCAACCCGATTGCGCAAGGAACGTGAGACCTGGATTGCCGGCGACCTCTGGGTGTTCCAGCTTGGTCCGGCCATCGCCTGAGCGTCGCCGCAAGACCTTTATTCTATTTCTATTTCAAAAGTGAATCGCGTCTGTTTGTCGACAAGCACAGCGAGGAGAAATCTTGCAACGGACCGAGATCTCTCCCTTTGGTCGAGATGACACATCTTCGTCGACGAGGTTTTGCTCTGTGCATCATGCTTCGCTTGGTTTAGAAACGGAATTATCCCTCTCCGGACGCTCCAGCGTCCAGTGTATCCGGCGCAAAATCAATTCCAGTTAGGGCGCAATCAGACCGACACTCCACGCGGTCATTTCCATTCAGTGGAAATGTTGTCCATGAGTTGGCCGAAGGTTGTCCGTTCCAGTTCCATGGTCACCAGCCCGATGCGCAGGCGAAATGTGGTCGTCTTGCTGTTGGTTTTGAGTGTGGCGACTTTTTGGGTGACTTGCTCGAATTGCTCTTTTTTCCGCAACCGGTCTTTCAACTGTAAAGCCGCAAGGAGGGCAGGGGGAATGGCCAGCACGATTGTGATGGTCCCCAGCACAGTGCCCGGGTCGATCTTCTGGTCACTCGATGGGCGCGAATAGGGTTGCCGAGCGTCGAGAACCATGGGCTTTTCGCCGTAAATGGTCGCAATGGAAGCGACCAGTTCCTTGGCTGCCGCATCGGATTCCGGTCCGGCAATTTCGATAAACACTGTATTATCCATAGACCGTTCCTCTCCTTACGGCGATTTATTGCATTGCTGCGGAGCAGAAAACAGGGCCAGCATGGCTTGTGTGCTCTTCGCTGCTTCGAACTGCCCCAACCTATTGAACCCTTCCAGTGAGCGCTGCAGGATCGGTATCCCGTCCTCAGCATGTCCAGCCCGACAAAGCAACGTGCCGAGATCAAGGCCAACCCAACAAATCCCATCCAGTCGGCCGAGTTTCGTCAGCAACTCATAGGCTTCTTGAAGATGCTGGTAGGAGTCCTGATACTGTTCACGTTGCACTTCTATTTGCGCAATGTCCCATAGGGCATTGGCAACCCCAGCAGGATTACCCAAGTCAATATTGACCTGGAGCCTTTCCTTGTGCAACTCCAGCGCCTGCTCGATCTCACCCTTGTCACCACGGATACGCGCTATGTCGCCAAGCGTTATCGCGCGTTCTCGATGGTCGCCGAGTTCCTGGAAGACCTGGAGCCTTTCCTTGTGCAGCTCCAGCGCCTGCTCGACCTCACCCTTGTCGACAAGGATATGCGCTTTGTCGCCAAGCGTCACCGCGCGTGAACGCCGGTCGCCGAGTTCCTGGAAAACCTGGAGCATTTCGTTGTGCAGCTTCAGCGCCTGCTCGATCTTACCCTTGTCGACAAGGATACGCGCAATGTCGCCCAGCGCTATGTTTCGCTCGCGTCCTGCATTACAGGCTTTGAGCCGTCGTTCCGCCTCCTCGAAGACCTGAAGCGCCGCGTCAACCTCACCCTGCTGTTGGAGAAATCGGCCATGGGTGAGCAACAGGGAAGCGCAGGTGAAATTATCCTGGGAAGCACTCTGTTCATCAACGTCGCCCACAGACGCAACCGCCTGGGCCAAACAGCCCGCTGCATGCTGCACCTCGCCCACCTGGTGAAGCATCTCGCCAGCACGATGATAGAAGCGAACCGGCGCCTCGCGCTCCTGTTGCTTGAAAATTTCAAGGCACTGTTTCGCCCACTCCGCAGCCTGGAGATACTGGAAATTATCCTCAAGAAAACGCAGGCCGCCCGCCGCGACATGGGTCAGGACCTCGCCATGGTCCGCCAACAGCGCCAGCCGGGTAAGCTCGCCATCGGCCAGGCGCGGTCGTTGGCTGCCGTCTTCGCCGCCCCAGGCAGTGAAGATTGGCATAACAACCGCTTGCGCGAAATGTCGCTGCTCTTCCTCGCTGAGCAACGCAAGGTGCGGCCGGACCAGAGAGTTGCAGGCAAGCGCCGCCTCTCCGGTCAGCGAATTGCGCTGCCGTTCCCACAGCCCCAGGCCGTAGAGACGATGCCCAAACGGTTGCTTGCCGGCGTAGCCGTAGACCTCGGCAATCCGGCGGAGAACGGATTCAGGCGCCGGCAATTGGAACAGCGTTGATGCGCGCAGCAGGTCCCGTTCGCCCTGGTCGAGTTGGCCAAGGAGTTTGTTGATGACCAGGTTTTCAAGAAAGGTGAGCAGTTCGGCCTGTTGGGGGTATTGGCCGGTTTGAATGAATTGCTCCATTTCCGCGAGCAAGTCGTCAAGCCGAGCAAGCGGTTGCGCGCCTGCGTTTTGCTCCTGGGCCGCCTTGATCAGCATCTGGAACAGCAAATCCTGGAGACCGGGATTGCCTTGAGCCGCCCGGATAATCCGGTCAACCCGCTCCGGCTCGTTCACGGTCAGGCCAAGCGCCCGGGCCTTGGCCTCCGCCTGTTTGCGTCCCTCAGGGCGCTGCATAATCGGCAACGGCAGATCCAGGAGGCGTTGGGCCAGATCCTCGTCGCCGGCTGGCAAGATGAAGGCGTACCGGCTGGTGAACAACAGGGCGGATTGGCTGTCCGCCTGACTGAAGGCCCGAATCACCGCCTGGATTGCCTGCTCAAAATCAGGGTGCACGGTGTAGGGCGGCGGTTGCTCGGTCCGTAGGGCCTGTTCGAAATCGTCGATGACCAGCAGCACCGGATGCTGGGCAATGGAGTTTTGGCTGGCCTGTTCGCGGCAGGGGCCTTCCAGCAGCTCGGTCAGGGCCTCTGTCAACCGGTCCGGCTGATCACGAACAAGCGGTTGATGGCGGCGAACGATCTCTTTGACCAATTGGTTGGGCAAGGCCTCGGCAATTGCCGCAAGGATGCTTGGCGCATCATAGCGGCCAAACACGACTGCGGTCCGGTGACCAAAGAGGTGGTGCAGACGGTTGGCCGCCCGCGCCGCCAGACTGGATTTGCCCTGACGGCCAAGGCCGTGGATCAGCACGCCGGCGGATTTTTTCTCCCGCAATGTGCGCAGAATCGTTTGCAACTGACGGCGGCGGCCGACAAACTCCCAGCGGCTGGCGACCGGAACCTGCCGTTTGGCGTCCAGAAAGGCCTTGCTCTCCCGCTCTGGATGCGGGTTGCGCGCCCTTGTTCCGCAGCAGACGGGCCCGCCGTCGGAGGCGCCGAGATAGAGCCGCGCCAAATGCCAATCCGTGGAGGGTTTCTGGTCGCGTTGCGCCGCGTCGGTGATGAGCGCATGGCGGGCGTAGGCCAAGGCGCTGACCAGCGGCGTGTTGGGCCGGGCGAGATGTTTGTAGAACGCGGCCGCAAAGCGAGTGGCTTCCTTGTCCCCCACTGAACCGCTCCAGCCGAGCACGGCCGGCCAGCCCCGCTGGACAAGCGACGAGGCGAAAGAGTGCGCCAGGGCATCCTCCGGTTGGCCGGTCTTACAGGCCGAGGCGAACAACAACCGCGGACGGGTGGAGCCAAATTCCTGGGCAAATTGCGCCGGGGAGACCGGCTCCTGCGCGCCTTCATCGGTCTCCAGAAACAGCACCGGAGTCGCGGCGCTGTTGGGATCGGGTTGCGCCAAGTTGCCGTGACAGGAAATGTGCACCACCTGCAGGTCGTCCTGGCTGGACACCGTTTCAACCAATTGCTTCAACGAGCCGCTTTCTTCAACAATCAGGTCCAGGCCCAGGTTGCCGGCGGCCTGAAAGATCGCCTGTTCCTCTTCCTCGTAGCGGAGAGAGGGGGCAGGGGTGGGGTGAGGCGCGATTGGGTCGGCGGCCATGAACGCCAGGGACAAACGATGGGGGGAGCAGGCGGAAGGAATGGATGCGGGGCCGATGCGGCGGACCGGGCAGTAGAGCAGGGTGGCGTTGCCGGCCCAATGCCCGTCTGCGTCGGCAAGCAGTTCCCAGGGAACTTCCAGAAACCGGAGCGCTTCTTTGTCAGGATTTCTATCGACTCGAAATTCGAGCACAAAAGGCGGGGAAGACGCGTTTTCTTGAAGGTTGCTCAACCAATTGCGCTGGTCAAGCCATTGACGCATCGCCCGCCCGAGTTCCAGCAGCCGGGCGGGATTGTTGTCTGTCACCTGAAGCCGTTGATACGCGCCAATCCAGCCGGCGAACAGATCCCTGTCTTCCTGGGTCAAAGAACGCTCTTGAAGCGGTTGCCCGTTGGTCTGACATTGCAGGAAATCCTGCCCGCCTGCTCGATGAATGCCGACATACGAACAACCCATTGCCGCCCCTCAGTTTCAGTGATGTGACCGCAGCCTCCATGACCTGGAAGCCGCCGTCGAGACCTGCGAATTTTTCCTGGCCACCGATGCTTTTATCTCTGTTGGCGATCTTTTGGTGTTCCAGCTCGATACGGCTGTCGCCTGATCTTCTTCCCCAATATCTTCAGGGCAGGGGATGGGCGTAGGGACCGTTGCCCTGAAGGCAGGACGCCCTCACCTTTTCAGCCAACGGGTTACCCCACAGCGAGGTGTAGTTCGGATCGAAATAGATCAATTCCACGGTTTCACGGATCAACTCGACACTGACGGCCGCGCGGCGGTCGCTCTGATAGGACGTCAGTTCCTCTTCGGCGACCAACGGCGAGGCCCCCTCTTCGCGCGCCTCAGCCGCAGCTGTGAACATCTCGGCGACCAGCCCGCACTGCCCTTCTTTGGGGTTGGCCTGCACCGGCGCCTGCGCAGGCGCCGAAGCCTGGGTTGCCGTCTGGTTGCAGCGGCTCCACACGACCTCGGGTTCGGCCGCCGCAGGATCGCCGGGGCTCATGCACATCCCCAGGGACTGCAGGCGCTGCACGCTCTCCCGCATCTGCCGGCAGGCGTCGTCGGCCGCCGGTCCTGCGCCGCTCCAGCACAACCGGGTCAGGGCCTGGTCGCGGTCGATCAGGTTTTGGATGTCCGGGCTGATGGGCGCAGGCGCCGATCCTTGCGCGTAGGTTGTGGGGTAGGATGGCGCTGCGGGCAAAGCCGGCAAGGTCGACGAAGCCGCCGTTGAGGGGGCTGAAGGGGCTGCGGGCTGCGGGGTTTCCGGCAACGAGGCCCGGTCCAGGGCGGTCTCAAAATCATCGCTGGGCGGGGTCGGTCGGGTTTCAGGCTGCGCTGGCTGTGGCTGTATAAGCGGCTTGGCCGCTTGAGCCGCTTGAGCCGCTTGAGCCGGTTTAGGCGATTTGATTGGTTTCAGCGGTTTTTTCGGTTTCAAGAACAGAAAGCCGGTTTGGGCGCGACGGTTGTACGAAAGCAAGATGCTGGTGGTTTTCCCTACCCAGCTGTACATTTCATCGCCTTTTTGATCGATTTTAACGCTTTCGCCGAACTTGGCAGTGGCCTCGGTTTTCATTGCGGCGAAATTTGAAGCTCCGGAAAACAGCAGGATCACGCCCTGCAACCGTTCCTGAGCAAACGAGCAGTGGATGCCGGAGAGCGTGGCCTTGCCGTAACGCAACGCCTCGTTTTGCAACGCATAAAGCGAGGAGCCGTCCGCCTCGTTTTCCTGGGTCAGAACAAGCGTCTTGGTGCGCTGCAGATCCGCCAAATTGCTGCCCCAGCGCATGCCTTTGAAGCCGTCGACGTCGGTCGCTTTGGTCGACGTCGCCTTTGTTGGCGGCGACTGCGTTGCGGTGGCCTTGGTGGTTGTCGGCTTTGCTGTCGCTGATTGCGCGGTTGCCGGCATGGCGGCGGCAAGGCAGAGCGCGGCGGCCAAAGCGAGGCTAGTTCGGAATACAGACTGTGCGTTCATGGCGTTGGGTCAATGATCCGCTGAGCGGCGCCTGCTGTTTTGCGGGGCGACCACCTGAGCAATGCGTTCGACGGCGGCCTTGGAAAGCTCGGGATGTTCTTGCCGCAACCACGTCAGGACGTCCGCTTTTTTCATCTCGGCCGCAGTCTCCTCCTGGCTGAAAAGAGCCGCCCAACACTGGTTGGCGGCGTGCAATTCCGGGGCAAAGCAGGGATGCTCGACGCCGTTGCCGGGCGCGGCTGACTTGCAGCAGGGCGTCCGTTGTTCAGGCTCTTTGAAATCGGCCGGGGGCGGCCCGATCTTGTGTTTGCGCTCGAACCGGACCACATCGTCCAGCCGGGCGTAGAGACTGGTCGGCTGGAGGCCGAGCATGCTGGTCTCGCCCCATTCCTCGCCCACCGAGTTGCTGACCGCAACCTCTTTGTCCTTGGCGTTGAGACAGGGAAATTCGGCGCCAATCAGCAGCCGGTCGCATCGCCCCTGCAGTTGGGTCAAAATCTCCGCTTGCGGTTTGAGCTCAATCAGTTCGTGGAATTGCGGGGCCTGCGCCTTCTTTTTCTTGGCCCCGTCAACCTTGCCCGCCTTGTGCACCAACACCTTGGTGAAATTGATCCACAACTCGAGCTTGCCGGCCAGGGCGATTTCCAGAATTTGATCCGCGTCCATGCGCCACCGCGCGCACAGATCGCCTAAAAAGAGCGGTTGTTTGTCCTGCGTCGTCATATTCTCTTCCTCTTGCAGTCAGTCGGAGCCAAATCGGGGAAATGCGACCGCGCACAGGTGAGCGGGCGCAACCGATGGAAAATAGCAAGATTGGGGCGGGAAGGGCAATCAAAATCGGCTTGCGCGTTGATTGAGGCGCAGGACGCCCTGCGTTCACGATCAAAAAACCGCCGGCGGCGCCTGATTCCGCCGGCGGGGATGGGCAGGTTACGCGGCTGCGAGCCGGGTTTGCCGGTATGCCGC
>Ga0074197_1002210_pt1 | contig 14067 bp, 12 predicted proteins | sample EPASupsiteSAE305_FD_64526 | JGI IMG/M metagenome (GOLD analysis project Ga0074197, IMG submission 64526) | Bioremediated contaminated groundwater microbial communities from EPA Superfund site, New Mexico - SAE3-05 reassembly with SPADES | ecosystem: Environmental > Aquatic > Deep subsurface >...
AACCAAGATGCTGGGGAACGAGTTCACGGTAAAAAGCTCCTTCGGCCACGTGCGCGATTTGCCGGAGCGGGACCTTGGCGTGGACGAAAAGAACGATTTCAAGCCCTCCTATGTGGTCATACCCAAGGCGGTAAAGAACATAGAGGAGATAAAGCGGGCCGCGAAGAGTTCGGACCTTATCTATCTGGCGACTGACCCTGACCGCGAGGGAGAATCCATCGCCTGGCATCTGGTGCAGCTGCTCAATCCCGAGCCCGCCAAGGTCCGCCGCATTGCTTTCCACGAAATCACCAAACAGGCCATTACCCACGCGCTGGACAGCGCGCGCCAGATAGACATGTCCCTTGTGGAGGCGCAGCAGGCCCGCCGCGTGCTGGACAGGCTGGTGGGCTACAAGCTTTCGCCGCTTCTGTGGCGCAAGGTGGGCAAAGGCCTCTCTGCCGGCAGGGTGCAGTCCGTTGCAGTCAGAATCGTCGTCGAGCGCGCGCGGGAGATTGCCGAGTTCAAGCCCGTTGAATATTACAGCGCCGCCGTGGAGCTGGAAAAGCCGGGCTTCCCGCCCAGGTTCACCGCGCGCATCTGGCAGTGGCAGGGCGCTCCGGTGGAAACCACCACCACGTTCAAATATTTCGCCGAGGATTACAAGGTCAGGACCACCTGCTTCCGCGGGGAGGCGGACCTTGCCCCGGCCATCGAGGCCATAAAGACCGGCCCGCTGACTGTCACCAAGGTTGACGCGAAGGAAACCCGCCAGCGGCCCAAGCCGCCCTTCATCACCAGCACGCTGCAGCAGGACGCCTACAACAAGCTGGGCTTCAATTCCCAGAAGACGATGATGCTGGCGCAGGAGCTTTACGAAGGCGTTCCCCTTCAGGGCGAAACCGTCGGTCTCATCACCTACATGAGAACGGACTCCTTCAACGTTTCGACCGAGATTCAGGCCGAGGCGCGCAAATTCATCGCCTCTGAATACGGCGACAAGTTCATGCCCCCCTCATCCCCTTCCTATGTGACGAAGGTGAAGGGCGCGCAGGAAGCGCACGAGGCCATCCGTCCCAGCTCCGTTTTCCGCAAGCCGTCGGAAATGAAAAAATACCTAAGTTCCGACCAGGCCCGCCTTTACGAGCTTATATGGCTGCGTTTCATGGCCAGCCAGATGGCCGATGCGGTTTTCGACACCGTCAGCATAGAAATAGCCGCCGGCAAGCCCGAGTCGCCCTTCTGTCTGCTTCGGGCCGGCGGACGCACGGTCAAGTTCGACGGCTACCTTCAGGTTTATAAGGAAGAGCCGGATACCGATTCCCAGGAGGATGACAAGGAAGATGAGGCCGCCGTCCTGCCCGCGCTGGCTCAGGGGGACAATCTAGCGCTCACCGGCGTCACGCCCAAGGGCCACACTTCCTCTCCTCCGCCGCAGTATAACGAAGCCAGCCTCATCAAGACACTGGAAAAGCACGGCATAGGCCGTCCTTCCACCTACGCGCCCATCATCAAGACCATCATAGACCGCAAGTACGTCCTGCGTCAGCCCAAGACGAGCAAGCTGGGCCCGACCGAACTGGGCGTCACCGTCACGGAAAAGCTGAAGGGCTTCTTCAAGGAGATAATGGAGCTCGGCTACACAGCCGACGTGGAGGAAAAGCTGGACGAGGTGGCCGAGGGCAACATAAAGTGGGTCAGCGTCATAAAGGATTTCTATGGCGCTTTCCAGAAGGATTTGAACACAGCCTATGACGGCATGGCCGTCACCCAGCCCAAGCAGAGCGATGAAAAATGTCCCAAGTGCGGCGAGCCGATGCTTATAAGGGAGAGCCGCTTCGGGAAATATCTTTCCTGCTCCAAGTTCCCCAAGTGCGACGGCAAGATACGTCTCGACAGCGAGGGCAAGAAGATTGTCCCCGAGGTTACCGACAAGGTGTGCGAACTCTGCGGCAAGCCCATGCTGATACGTTCCGGCTGGCGCGGAAAGTTCCTTGCCTGCTCCGGCTTCCCCAAGTGCAAGAACACCAAGTCCATCGAGGGCGAGGGCGCGCCGCGCTTTTCTCCCATAAAGACCGACCGCAAGTGCGACAAATGCGGCAGCGCCATGCTTGTAAGGCAAGGCCGCAACGGCTATTTCCTGGCCTGCTCCGGTTATCCCAAGTGCAAGAACATCGCGGACGCGACGCAGGAAGAGCTTAAGGAAATAGTGGACGCGGCGCAGAAGGCCGCGCCTGCCCCGGAAGCCAAGCCTGAAGAAAAGAAGGACTGATGGAAAACACGGTCTCCCAGTTCCTTGTCCGCCTCCGCGCGCGCGATTTCTCTCCTAACACTCTGCGCGCCTACGAGGCGGACCTCAAGGAATTCCTGGCCTTCATGAAGGCCAGGGGGAGAACCGCGGTTTCCGATTTCAACCGCAACGAGATTCGCGCCTATCTGGCTTCCCTTAACGCCTCCGGTCCGGCGCGCAACACTATTCTCAGAAAAATGTCCGCGCTGCGGAGCCTTGCGTCTTTCATGACCGAGAGCAATCTGCTATCAGGCGACCCGTTCCTGCTGCTGCCCCTTCCAAAGAAGGAGCGCCGCCTTCCGCGCTTCATGAGCGAGGGCGAGGTGGACGGTATAATTTCCGCTTCGGATGACGAGGCCCGCTCCCCGGAGCGCGACAGGGCCATGATGGAGCTGCTTTACTCAAGCGGCCTTCGCCGGAGCGAGCTGTCCGGCCTTAACGTGGGCGACGTCGATTTCAACGGAGGCTTCGTGCGAGTGTTCGGCAAGGGACGCAAGGAGCGCGTCGTTCCGGTCACCGACGGCGCGCTGGACGCCATCCGTTCCTATCTTAAAACGCGCCGGGACGCGCCCGATTCGCGGGACCCGTTGTTCCTTAACAAAAACGGCGGGCGGCTGTCCGGCCACGGTCTGGCGCTGGCCGTAAAGCGGCTGGCGAATATGGCCCACATGGCGCGCAAGGTCACGCCGCACGCCTTCCGCCATTCCTTCGCCACCCATTTGCTCGACCACGGCATGGACCTGCGCTCCCTTCAGGAGATGCTGGGCCACGCCAATCTTTCCACTACGCAGATTTACACGCATGTGACGCTAGAGCGTCTCAAAAAAGTTTACGGCAAGGCCCACCCCAGGGCTTCCGGCAAGGAGAAACCATGATCGGCATAGGCATAGACGTGGGAGGAACTTTCGTCAAGTTCCTGGCCGTCGACGAGAACGGCAAGTCGCTTAAACAGGACCAGATTCCTACCCATCCCGAGGACGGTCCCAAGGCTTTCATAGAGAAAGTGGCGGCGTTCACACTCGGCTGGCAGAAGGAGTTCAAGGGCCGCCAGATGGCCGTGGGCATGGGCATAGCCGGCGAGGCCGACCCGGATAACGGCAAAATACATTTTGCTCCTAACCTGAATAAGTGGCGCAACGTGCCGATAAGCGAGCCGTTCGAGAAGCTGACCGGGATGTCCTGCGTGCTGGAAAACGACGCCAACATGGCCGGCTGGGGCGCGTATGAGTGGGAACTCAAGCGCAAGTATAAGAACGTTCTGGCCGTGACGCTCGGCACCGGAGTGGGCGGGGGCATAGTGCTGGACGGAAAGATGTTCCACGGCGGTTCCGGCGCGGCGGGCGAGATAGGCCACATACGCGTCGTGCCTGAAGGCGAGCTTTGCAACTGCGGCTCTCGCGGTTGCGTGGAGGCCTACGCCGGCAATTACGCCATATGCCGCCGCACCGCTCAGGCTTTGGAGAAGGCTCCGTCCAAATCCCTGCTTAAAAAAATCTGCGACGAAGAGGGCGTCTCCACCCTTGCCCTGTCCAAGGCCGCCGAAATGGGCGACCCCATAGCCCTCAAGATTTGGGAAGAGACCGGCACATATCTGGCCCGCGGTCTGGCAAGTGTTTGCCTTGTTCTCAATCCGGACGCGGTAGTGCTGACGGGCGGGGTGTCTCGCGCGAGCAAGTATTTCGTCAAGGCCATCAACGACGAGTTCGGCCGCCAGACCATAACCACGCCTTTCAAGCATCTGAAACTGGTCGTGGCCGAAACATCCAATCTCGGCAGCATAGGCGCGGCGTTGTTCGGCCTCGAATGGGCCCGCGCCAGAAAGGCGGCCTGACCTCGGGATGACACGCCTTTTTCCTCGCGCTCTGAAGCTGGCGGCCCTGCTGACGGCCGGTCTTGCCGCGCGCGGTTTCGCCGCCGAGGAATTTTCCCTGCCCGAGCCGTCATCCGGCACGCACCGTTTCAATTTCGAGGCGGACCGCGCTGATTACAACCGTTCGGACGGCAGCATCCGTCTGCGCGGCAATGTCAGCCTTAACGAACGGGAGCGTCCCGGGGGACTGGCCCAGCGCAAGGTACGCGGTGAAGACTTTACAGTTTATCCGTCCAGCAGGGTCGTCCTCTCCCCGCAAAAGCTGCTTGTAGAGGACGGGGTGAATGTCATCATGGGCGACAGCGGAGAGTTTGACTGGACGGGCCGCAAGGCCCACCTGACAAACGCGGAAGCCACTTACGAGCCCTGGCGCATACTCCGCGCAAGGGATGTAACCATAGACGGCAGCACCTCTGTTTTCAAGGGCGCGGAGTTCACTTCCTGCGACGAGAAGAAGCCCCATTACCGTTTCAAGGCATCCACGCTGAAAGTGATACCCGGCCGCAGGGTGACTGCTTTCAACGCCATGTTGTATATGGGCAGCACGCCGGTTTTTTATTTTCCTTACATATACCGTCCGCTGGGCACGGAGAATCCGTATGTCACTCGCGTGTTCCCCGGTTTCAGCGATGACCTCGGCTTTTATATCCAGACAGTCACCATCTACCATCCTACGCCGAAATTAAGCACCAGGCTGTACCTCGACTATTACGCCAAGCGCTCGGTGGGTGTGGGCACCGAACTGACTTATAACGACCCGGGCAATTTCATCGGCACGATATCCGGCTACAACATAAAGGAAAGCCACGGCGGGCCGGACAGGTGGGGACTTTACGGCGGTTACTGGCTCAGGCTGAAAGGAGGTCTGGCCACCACCGGCGGGGTGCTTTACTATACGCAGGGTGATATGCGCCTCATGTCGGACCCGGACTTCAACAACACCTATTTCAAGTCCAATCCATACGCCGTTAGCCCGGACCAGAAAGTCAACGCCGCCGTGGTGCGCCAGAGCGCATATACCACCACGCGTTTGTCCGTTTCCCGTACCGACACCGCCACGGCCGACAAGAAGGACTTCTACCGCTCGGCGGAGAGCAAACCGAGGATGGATTTTTCCACGGCCCAGCTGGGCGCAAAATACATCCCATTCCTGACCTCTTTCTCCAGCTACTTTGACAGCACTCAGGTAACGGGTTCCACGTTCTACAATCAGCAGGCGGGCGGACGCGCCACAATTACTCGTTCCATCCCACTCATCCGTCGCGTAACCCTCACGCCCACTCTCTACTACGACGAAAGCCTGCTCTGGCCGCGCAACAGCGACGGCAGTTATAACGCTCCGCAGTACGTCGGACGTTACAGCGCGGGCGGCACTCTGCGCGTGGACAATCCTCTTGGCACGCTGGACACCACCTACACCTATGTCCGCCGTTTGAGCAACGGCACCTTCAACGTGGACCGCGACGCGGCGGACCGCGGCGAGGAGCTTAACAAGGTCACAATGGAGCAGTTCTGGCTGCCCCATCCCAAGGTTTACGCCCGTTTCGGCTCCGGCTACGATTTCCACTGGCAGCCCGGCGATACCCGCGTGTTTTACCAGCGTCTTCAGCCCATATTCGGCCAGGTGGGCGTAAACCCGAATGACAGGATGTCGTTGTTCGGCCGCGTGGACTATACCAGCGGGGACGGCATTCAGGCCGTGCTGGTGCAGTCGACCTTCGGCCTGCCGAAGAGCAATAATTACACCCTCGGCTTTACCAACTACAAGAGCGCCCCCTCAAGCTATTATGTCACCCAGACCTTCGGCATATATCCCAAAAACGCCACCTGGGCCATGGACGTTACGCTTGGCTCGCTCGTGCGCTGCCACGGTTTTGCGTTTTACGACCTGCGCCTCTTCAACCGCAGCTTTACCTACTACAAGGATTTCCACGACTTCAAAACCCTGTGGACTTACCGCTCCCGCACCGGCTCTCAGGAATTCGCGTTCAATGTAATGCTTAAGTTCAACGAATATCAGACGCGGCCCGTCTCCGACAGGGAAACCGAGCAGTTCTGGCGCCCCTGGCGCACCGACCCGGACAGCCGGGACTGACGCGCTCCCGTATTGAAAAGCAAACAGCCGCCCTTTGTCGGGCGGCTGTTTGCTTTTAGAAATTACAAAGATAGTTCTATTGCCCTTCAAGAATTCATCAAAGCTTCAAGTTTATTTGTAATTCTGTCAATTTCGTTGGACCAGCCGTAATCGTGACCATACCTTTGTTTTACGAACTTCATGAAATCAAGGATGCTTTGCAACTGCTCCCTGGTCATCATCTTGTAACGGGCATTTACACGGTTTCTTTGTGCGGCAGTGCCTGACAGATAATCATCTAAGCGTTGTCCCCAATGGCTTTTTATCAAACGCTGGACGGTGCCGTTAGCAGGTTCAAGAAAACTGATGAAGATTGATTCTGGAAGGATGTTTGCGTTTTTGTAGTCAAGCAATGCCTGTATCATAAACAATGGTAGATAATAGTGAAACGCCAAATCTGTCATCCAGAATAAAGCGCTATAGGGAGATTCGCCAAGAAATTGAGAGGGATTTTCTTTCCAATCCTGCCATCTCACACCTTTGAATTTCGAGGCAACCATTCCATATTCAGTGCGAGGTCCTGTCGCTATATTATCATCGCCAGGATAGGGAACAGTATTAAATGCCATTTCTATCCTGGCTTTGATCTGCAACGCTTCTGAATCCGATATCGCCATAAATTCCGAAACCGTGCGCTATCGCTGTTTCCAAATACTAATAGCCGGGTTTGAAACAGGAGGTTTACAGTCTTTCGCCGCAATAATTTCGCGACATCGGTCTGTTCCGAGCAGTTCATTGTTAATCTGCTCTTGATGGCCTTGATCAATATTTCCCCCATAGCATTTTTCCTCAATATTCATGCGTGCATTATAACAGGCCATACGCTTTGCGAGGTTCGAGAATAGTTCCTCACAGTTTTGCTCCCAACTGCAATAGCGTTTTATACTGCACAGGGTGTCTATTATTGCTTGCAATCTCTCGTGTTCTTCTTCGGTACAGTTCCCCTTCAAGAAAGATAAAGCTTTTGATATGAAGCCTTTAATACTATTGACCCACCCGTTAAGTGTCTCATCAAAAGACGCTGCCAAGACATCCAGGTTATTTTTATCGTTATTCCAAGTGGTTACTTGGGCATTATGCGTATCTACCCGATGTTGCCAATCCGTTACCCACGCCGCCAGTTTATTGTACTGGTTTGTGCAAGCTTGAGTTATAGGTTGACCCGCACATTTTTTATTATAGTCATCTATTGCAATTTGAAGCTGTGCTTTTTCGTTATTCTGGGCGTCAGCTTCATCATTCAAAACTCGCATTTGGTTATATAGTCCACTATCTTTGTTATCAAAGGCAGTTGCGTCATTTATGAGAGAAGTCCTTTGTGCATTTATGGTATCCCACTCCACCAGAAGTTGTTTTGCCACAGAAGTAGTCCACTCCTGTAACTGTGCGGGATATCTTTGCGCTTCAGCGTAATGCTCTTGGTTAATAATCTTAGGTACCGATGGACCATAAAAATATCCTGCACTAGCTTTTCTGAAGGATTTCTGCGCTACAGGTATAGTCGAGATGGCAATATCAGCAATCTTTTCGATAGGAGGACAAAATTGTCGGGGGGATTATGCAGGGCTATTTTAAGTTGCTTTCGCGAATTAAAACCAGTGGCAGTATCAAAGTCGAATTTCTGGTCATTTGCATAACCGATAGTCACTATACCTAATAACATTATGGCAGACAAAAATACTGAATTTTTCATACACCTACCCCTTATTCTTTGATTTGTGAGTTCCCCTAATCAGCAAAGTAGCAATTATCCACCGGGTGCGCAATAATCAATTTATTCATAAACAGGCTCAGGGATACCAATCGCAACATCCTTATTTTAGTAAAGTAATGGAATTAGTAAGACAAAATAGCCGCCCGGCTAAGGGCGGCTGTTTATTTTTCCCGGAAAGGGATGATGCTACTTGATGAGGCGTTTCCGCATCTCCCTGACCGAGAGGAGGGGAAGCGTTGCGGCCAGCGCAACAAGGTACAGCCAGTTAAGCAGCAGCGCCGGATAAAACACGCCGAGCGTGGCCGCGCGGCATATGTCCGTAAGGTGCGCAAGCGGCAGCGCGTATGCCACATACTTGGCCCACAACGGCAGGCCGTCCAGAGGGAAGAATGTGCCGCTGAAAAGGAACATGGGGTTGATGAACAGGAAGACGGGCAGGTTAAGGTTGTCTATGCTGGGGGATTTCGAGGCGAACAGGAGCCCCATGCCGCTAAAGAGCAGTCCCGCGACCACCGCCGCCGGCAGTATAATCAGCGCCGAAGGATAGTTCACCAGGCCGAACAGGGAAACTATTGCAAGTATCGCGGTCCCGGCGAACAGGCCTTTCGTCGCTCCCCAGAGTATTTCCCCGCCCAGCACGTCCTCGGCGGAAAGCGGGGTGCTGATAATGGCGTCATAAGTTTTCTGATAGTACATGCGCACGAAGGACGCGTACATGCATTCGAAGACCGAATGGAAGAGTATCCCCACCGCCACCATGCCCGGGGCTATGAACGGCAGATAGGCGCACTCCCTGCCCATGTAGGAAATCTTTCCAACGTAAGCGCCAAGCCCCAGCCCGAAGGCCAGTATGTAAAACACCGGCTCCAGCATGGGGGGGAATACGCTGGTTTTCCAGGTCACCAGCGCCACGTCCAGATTCCTTCGCCAGACGTACCACGCGCGGTATGTTATGCCGAAAAGGCTGAGTTCCTTTTTCATTCGCGCAGCTGTTTGCCCGTAAGTTTCAGGTAAACGTCCTCCAGGTTGGGGCAGGAGTGTTTCTCGAGCAGGCCCGCCGGCGTGCCGCTTTCTATTATCCTGCCGCCGTCCACCACGATAAGCCTGTCGCAGAGCATGGACGCTTCCTCCATGTAATGGGTGGTGAGCAGTATGGTTATGCCCTCTTTCTTGAGCGCGTTGACTGAATCCCAGACCTGCCTGCGGGACTGTGGGTCCAGTCCCGTTGAGGGTTCGTCAAGGACAAGCAGAGTTGGATTGTTTATCAGCGCGCGGGCGATGAGAACCCGTTTCTTCAGCCCTCCCGAAAGCTCGTCTATGGGCTTGCCGCTTTTGTCGTCCAGGTGGAAACGGCTTATCAGCTCGACGGCCCTGAGTTTCGCCTCATGCGCGGGTATGTCGAAATACCGGGCGTAGACAAGCAGGTTCCGTTCCACGTTGAAGTCCGGGTCCAGGCTCATGTCCTGCGGGCAGACGCCGAGCATGGCCTTTATTTCGCGCGGATTGTTCCGGGCGGAGAGGCCGCAGACCTCAATCTCGCCTTCCGTGATGGGATGTATGCAGCAGAGCATTTTTACCGTGGTCGTCTTGCCGGCCCCGTTGGGGCCCAGCAGGCCGAAACACTCGCCGCCGTACATTTCAAAGGAAATGCCCGCTACGGCGGTAAAACCGCCGTAGCGTTTGACCACATTTTTAACTTTTACTGAAACTTCAGGCATGAGCCTAGAGGAGCTCGGCCACCAGGGCGGCCAGAGGGCTTCTCTCGGTCTTGGTGAAGGTGATGTGTCCGTAGAGCTTCTGTCCCTTGAAACGGTCCACTATGTAGGTCAGGCCGTTGGAGGAGACGTCAAGGTAAGGGCTGTCTATCTGGTAAGGGTCGCCCGTGACAACGACCTTTGTGCCTTCTCCCGCGCGGGAGAGAATCGTCTTCATCTCGTGCGGGGTGAGGTTCTGGGCGTCGTCCACGATCATGTACTGCTTGGGCAGGGTTCTGCCGCGGATGTGGGTTACCGAGGCTATTTCGACCTTGCCGCTTTCAAGCAGGTAGTCGCTGTGCGCGGCGCCTTCCTCCGGATGCTTCTTGTCCACGAGGAATTCCAGGTTGTCGTATATCGCGCCCATCCAGACGTTGAGCTTTTCCTCTTTCGTGCCGGGTATGAAGCCGATGTCTCGTCCCACGGGGACTATGGCGCGGCAGATGATGAGGCGGCGGTAGACGTTGTCGTCTATGGCGCGCTGCATGCCGGCGGCAAGCGAGATGAGCGTCTTACCCGTGCCCGCCACGCCCACCATCGTCACGAGGGGCAGCGTGTCGTCCAGCAGGAGCTCCATGGCGAAGCGCTGTTCCTTGTTGAGGGGCTTTATTCCCCAGGGGGCGGGTTCGGGGCCGAGAGGGCGCAGCAGCGCCGTCTGGCCGAGGTCCACGCGGCCGAGGGCGGATTTCTTGTGGTTGCCCGAGGCCTGAAGCACTATGAACTGGTTGTGGTAGAACTCTTCCTTGAATATCTTGAGGTCTAGCTGCTTGTCCTTGTAGAATGCGTCTATGACCGCGGTGTCCACTTCCAGCTCGCGCATGCCGGTGTAAAGCTCGTCTATCTTGACCTTGCCGGTCTCATAGTCCTGCGCCTCGAGCCCGACGGCCTCGGCCTTCAGGCGCATATTGATGTCTTTTGAGACGACTATCGCCTTTTCCTTGTTCTTCTGGTGGAAGAACGCGGTATTGAGAATGCGGTTGTCGTTCTGGTGCAGGTCAAAGGACGGGGGCAGCACCTTCTCCGGGTCCATCTCTATGCGGAGCAGGCCGCCGTTTTCCATCTTCACTCCGACGTTGAGCTTGCCCTGCTTGCGCAGCTCGTCCAGCTTGCGGGAGACAACGCGCGCGCTCTTGCCGCGCTCGTCGCCGCTGGTTTTGAACTTGTCCAGCTCCTCAAGCACGACCATGGGGATGACGACAGTGTTGTCCGCGAAATTCGCGACAGCGGAAGCGTCATGTATGAGAACGTTTGTATCAATGATGAAGGTTTTTTTCATGTTGTTTTCCTTGAGTGCCTTTTGAGTCCCGCGGCCCACCCCTGAACAAGGCCTGCCGCCTCTTGCTCGGCCTGCTTTCTTTCGTCAGCGGTACCGCCTTTATTCTGCAAAATGTGACATGGCTTTTCAATGTAATAATTAGACGGGACCCCGTCCGCGCGCTATTTACTATCGCGAAAGCGTATGCTTCAATTTGAATACGGCCCTATGGAATCGCTGAAAGATATATGGCGTTTTATTAAAAGCCGCCGCAAATGGTGGCTGCTGCCCGTGGTGCTCGCGCTGCTGGCGGTGGGCGCGCTGCTTGTGCTGGGCGGCGGTTCTGCCGTGGCGCCTTTCCTCTACACTATGTTCTGATTATGACGCCGAAACAGATTGCCCGCACCCTGGATGTTCTTGCACTGGCGCTTGCCGTACCGGGGCTGTTCCTTCACGGCCTTGCGTCGGCGGCATCCTTCTTCCTGGCCGCCCTGCTGGCCTTCGGCTCATCGGTATATCCCAATGCTTTGACGGATTCGATAGCCCGGGGCTGGATGGCGTTGTCCCTCGTTCTGGGACGGTACAGTTCAGCCGCGTCCCTGTTCCTGGTCTTCTACTGTGTCCTGACCCCAGTCGCCTTCCTTTTCCGGCTTTTCAACCGCAAGGTTTCGGACAGCTTCTTTTCGAACAGGTACGCGTCGATGCTTCGTCCCGTTCAGTCGCAGGAATGGGACAGGGAAAGTTTCCGCCGCACCTGGTAGCGCGGCGCAATTCCATTCATGGTTGCGGTGATTTTGTCCGGTCAGTCCAGGGCCGGCGTTCGTCCGCGCCGTCCTGCGGCCGCCATGCCGGCTGTCTGGCCTTCTCGAACACGAAATTCCCCATTACGAGAATATCCATGTCCGTGCTCATGAAACAGCGGTAGGCGTCTTCCGGCGTGCGGACTATGGGTTCGCCGCGCACATTGAAGCTGGTGTTGACCAGCAGGCCGAATCCGGTTTTTTCCTTGAAGGCCGAAAGCAGCTTCCAGTAGCGCAGATTGTCGCTTCTGTCCACGGTCTGAAGCCTGGCGGAAAAATCCAGATGTGTCACCGCCGGTATGTCGGAGCGGAGGCAGTACAACTTTTCCTTAAGCCCGAGTCTGCTGTAGTCCGGCGGCAGCGCATTGCGCCTTCTTCTAGTGATATCCGCCACGAAAAGCATGTAGGGGGAGGGCCGGTCGAAATCGAAATATTCCCCCATGTCTTCCAGCCGCACCGACGGAGCGAACGGACGGAAGCCTTCCCGGCGTTTAATTTTAAGGTTCAGGCGCTTCTGCATGTCCGGATTGCGCGCGTCGCCCAGAATGCTTCGGTTGCCAAGCGCGCGCGGTCCCCATTCCATGCGGCCCTGAAACCAGCCCGCCACCTTCCCTTCCGCCAACCGGTCCGCGGTGAAATCGAAAAGTTTGTTTTCATCAGGAATGTGCGTGAAGGGGGCGGCGTGTCTGTTTGCCGTTGCGATTATCTCACTGTCGCTGTATTCCGGTCCGAGCAGGGCACCCCGCATCGCGTCCCGGCGGGGGGCGGGGCGAGGTTGTGCAAAATATATGTGATGCGCAGCCAACGCCGCGCCGAGCGCGCCGCCCGCGTCGCCTGCCGCCGGCTGGGCCCATACGTTGTCGAAAAGTCCCGAGCGGAGTATTTTTGAATTTGAGACGCAGTTGAGCGCGACGCCTCCGGCAAGGCAGAGGTTTCTTGAATCGGTCAGCTTTTGCGCGGTCGCGGCCAGCTTCAGCATTATTTCATCGGTTACGGTCTGTATGGCCAGCGCCATATGGCAGTGTTCCGGCTTCAGCTCGGCTTCTGGCTCCCTTGCCGGGAAGCCGAAGAGTTTTTCCCACAGGGCGTTGTTCGTCATCCTCAGCCCGCAGGCGTAATCGAAGTATTTTTGATTCAGGCAAATGGAGCCGTCTTCCTTTATGTCCGCCAGTTCGGTTTTTATCAGCCGCACATATTCCGAGGCGCGCGGGTCGGCCGCGTCGCCGTACGGGGCAAGGCCCATTACCTTGTATTCGCCGGAGTTCACCCGGAAGCCCAGGTAATAAGTGAATGCTGAATACAGCAGCCCGACTGAATGTGGGAAGCTCAGCTCCCTGAGGGGCGTCAGCGCCGCTCCCTTCCCGTGCGCGATCGAGGCCGTTGCCCATTCCCCCACGCCGTCAACCGTAAGCACCGCGGCTTCCTCGAAAGGGGAGGGGTAGAAGGCGCTGGCCGCGTGGCTCAGATGATGCGGGGTGAAAAGAAGCGGAGGGATGTTTTTCGAGGGGGAAAGTTTGCCTAGTTCCTCCGCCAGAAGCTTTTTCAGGAACACTTTTTCCTTTATCCATGAAGGCATGGCCGCCTTGAAGGCCGGGAAGCCTTTCGGGGCGAAAAGATAGGCGGTTTCCAGCAGACGCTCGAATTTCAGGAGCGGTTTGTCATAAAACACTACGGCATCAAGCGCGTCCGGTTCGGTTTTCCCGTATTCCAGGCAGAATTTAAGGGCGTCGGCGGGGAAGCGCTGGTCGTGCTTTCTGCGGGAGAAGCGCTCCTCCTGCGCGGCGGCGACGATGACGCCGTCCTCGATAAGGCAGGCGGCTGAGTCGTGATAGAACGCCGATATACCCAGAATTTTATGCGCCATGTGTTTCCGTATATAAGGAAGCGTATCAATTAGGTTTTGAGTCTTTCAACACGCATTTGAGGGCGTGGTTTTTTGGAAGTGCGGCGCGGCATTTGATAAACTCTATAATACAATGTCAGCAACGCCAGCCAAACCCGGTCTCGGTTGCAAGCTAGCCAAACTGCTTGCCGGAGTGGAGACCGATCCGGGCATCTCGTTCTTGGAAGGAATCAACACCGCCGCGCATACCGCGCGCGGCGCGGTCCTTCTTATGGCAATAGTGTTCGGTCTGCTGGCTTTTTTGCCGCCTCTCGCCATGCGCGTGCTGGGCCGCCACAGAAATCAGGCGGTGCGGCAGGTGGTTTCCCTTTTGGCGGAGATGACGCCCGCCCCTCGGCCCGCTTTCCATGCCGCAAGCCCGGAGGGGA
>Ga0074197_1002211_pt1 | contig 14063 bp, 11 predicted proteins | sample EPASupsiteSAE305_FD_64526 | JGI IMG/M metagenome (GOLD analysis project Ga0074197, IMG submission 64526) | Bioremediated contaminated groundwater microbial communities from EPA Superfund site, New Mexico - SAE3-05 reassembly with SPADES | ecosystem: Environmental > Aquatic > Deep subsurface >...
GCGCAGGGCCCGCCCCGGCAGGACCGGGGCGATCATTCCTGCCGCTGGCCCGGGACCGCTGAAGATCAGGGTGAAGGTGCGGAGAAGAGCGTAGATGCCCACCTTGGTCAGAATGGCAAAAAGGGCCGCAACCGAAGCCGTCGCCGATCCGTATAGCGCGGGCAGCCACAGATGCAGGGGCAGGAGTGCTGCCTTGAGGCCAAAGACCACCAGCAACAACAGGGCGCAAACCCGCAGCAGCGCGGCCTCATCCGGTCCACTCGCCACCACCTTGACCGCCAGATCGGCCATGTTCAGGGTGCCGGTGAGTCCGTACAGCGTGCCGACGGCAAGTAAAAAAAGGGCCGAACCGATCAGGTTGAGCACCACATAGTGCAGACTGGCACGGACCCGCGCCACGCCCCCGCCATGCAGGGCCAGGCAATAGGAGGCGATGAGCAGAATCTCGAAAAAGACAAAGAGATTGAACAAATCGCCGGTGAGGAAGGCGCCATTAATGCCCAGCAATTGCAGTGGGAAGAGCACATGAAAATTGTGGCCCCGCCGGTCATCGCCGTTCAGGGCATAAAGCAGGGCCAGCAGGGCCAGCACGCCGGTGGTCGCCAGCAACAGCCCGCTGAGCCGGTCCAGGACTAGGACGATGCCAAAGGGGGCGACCCAGTTACCCAGCCGGTATACGCTCAGCGCGCCGCTATCGGCGCTGCCCAGCAGCACCACGGACACTGCCAACAGCGCGACGGTGCAGGCGAGGGAGACAAGCCGTTGCGGACCGATCCCCCGCCCGGTCAGCAACAGGTTGACCATGCCCGCGACCAAGGGCAGGAGCAACGGCGCCACAATCCAGTGATTCATCGTTCCCCCCCCTTGCCGTCGACATGGTCGTTGCCCAACTCGCCGCGGGCGCGCAGGGCGAGAATCAGGACAAAGGCGGTCATGCCGAAACCGATGACAATGGCGGTGAGCACCAGGGCCTGGGGCAGCGGGTCGGCGGTGGCAGTCGTGGCACCGGCCAGAGGCGGAGCGCCTCCCAGCAGCCGTCCGCTGAAAAAGAGAAAAAGATTGACCGCGTAGCTGAGCAAGGAGAGCCCCACCACCACCGAAAAGGTGCGAGCCCGGAGCAGCAGATAGACCCCGCAGGCCACCAGAACAGCCACGGTGAGAGCGGCGAGCGCTTCCATCAGGGATTCCTCCGCGCTTCCGCGCACCGCCGGCTCAGATTGCCCAGAGTGGCGAGAATCAGCATCACCACGCCGACCACGGTGAGCGAGACCCCGAGATCAAACAGCAGGGCTGTGGCCAGTTCGAATTCTCCAGCCAGCGGCAGATGGAAATGGCCGAAGGCGGAGGTGAGAAACGGTCGCCCAAACAGCCAGGAACCCATCCCGGTGCAGGTGGCGATCAGCACGCCCCAGGCAATTAAGGGATGGTACCGCATCCGCCACTGTTGCCGGGTCCAGGCGATGCCGCTGGCCATGGACTGCAGAATCAGGGCCACGGCAGTGACCAGACCGGCGATGAATCCGCCGCCCGGTGCGTTATGGCCCCGGAGAAACAGATGGATGGCAACCAGCAGCGCCAACGGCAGCAGCAGGCGGGTGATCAGCGACAACACCAGGATGTGGCGGTCGTCGGCCCAGCGGCGCGGCAGGCCCTCTACCGTGCCGGCCTCCAGGCAAAGATTGTCGAGCAGGGCGTAGATGCCGATGGCGGCGATGGCCAGCACCGTGATCTCTCCCAGGGTGTCGAAACCGCGAAAATCGACCAGGATAACATTGACCACGTTGGCGCCGCCCCCGCCGGGCAGACTGTTGTCCATATAATACCCGGACAAGGTCGCAAAGGGACGGGTGAGCAAACCCCAGGTGAGCAGACCGGTGCCGCCGCCCATCCCGACAGCCAGCAGCAGGTCACGGCCGCGCCGGGGCGAGCGGGATTCGGGCTGGTCTTCCTGCGGCAGAAAAAACAGGGCCAGCAGGAGCAACAGGATGGTCACCACCTCGACCGCCAATTGGGTCAGGGCCAGATCGGGTGCGGAAAAACGGACAAAGGTCAGCACCGCCATCAGCCCCACCACACTGAGCACGATGAGAACCGTGAAGCGGCGGCGATGCCAGATCACCACCAGTATGGCCGCTGCCATCATCAAGAGGGCGCCCATCAGGGTCAGGGCATCGACGGGACTCAGGGGTACGGGCCCGGTGAGCAGGGCCGTGCCGGTCAGCAGGGGGAGCAGTGCTGCCAGTACGGCGGCCAGCAGGAGCAGGGCTGCGTAGCGCTGCAAGGAACCGTTTTCCGCAGCACTGGTGAGGGCATGGGCTCCGCGCACGAGCCGTTCAACTCCCCTGTGGAACAGCCTCTGGGCGTCAACCTGCGGGAGCAGCCGGTCGTGGACGGCGAACAGACGCTGGCGCCCACCATAAAGGGCCAGACCGCCACCGAGGGCAACCAGGCTCATGACAAAGGGGGTGTTGAAACCGTGCCAGATGGCGAGGTCGTACACGGGCAGAGGACCGCCCAGCATATCGCCCGCGGCCAGGGCGAGAAACGGCGCCACGGTGAAAGCTGGAAAAACGCCGACCAACAGGCATTGCCCGACCAGAATCACCACCGGCAGCTGCATGAACCGCGGCGGCTCATGCGGCGGGAACTTGGGTAGACGGTGGGGCTGGCCATTAAAGAAGACGTCATGGATGAACCGGGCCGAATAGGCCACCGCAAAGACGCCGGCCAGGGTCGCCGCCAGCGGCAACAGGCCGCGCACCGGCCCCAGCGCGCTCAGATGCAGGGTCTCGGCAAAAAACATCTCCTTGGAGAGAAAACCATTGAGCAAAGGCACGCCGGCCATGGCAGCCGAGGCCACCATGGCCAGGGCGGCGGTGCGCGGCATGTACGGCCACAGGCCATTGATCAGCCGCATGTCGCGGGTGCCGGTCTCATGGTCGATGATGCCCGCGGCCATGAACAGCGAAGCCTTGAAGGTGGCGTGGTTGATAATGTGAAAGACACCGGCCACGGCGGCCAGGGGCGTATCGATGCCAAACAGCAAGACAATCAGACCCAGATGGCTGATGGTCGAGTAGGCCAGCAACCCTTTGAGGTCATGCTGGAACAGGGCGCAATAGGCCCCGAACAGCAGGGTGACAAGACCGACACCGCCCACGGTGAAAAACCAGAGATCAGTGCCGGCGAGTACGGGAAAAAGCCGTGCCAGGAGGAAAACACCGGCCTTGACCATGGTGGCGGAATGGAGGTAGGCACTGACTGGTGTGGGGGCGGCCATGGCCCGAGGCAACCAGAAATGGAAGGGAAACTGGGCTGATTTGGTGAAGGCCCCCAGCAGAATGAAGAGCAGGGTCGGGACATAGAGCGAATGAGCGCGGATGACCTCGCCCGCGAGCAAGAGGACCGAGATGCGATAGGTGCCGGCGATGTGGCCCAGGAGGAGAAAACCGGCCAGCAAGGCCAGGCCGCCAGCCCCGGTGACCGTCAGGGCCATGCCCGCACCTTGGCGGGCTTCGGCATACTGGTGGCGAAAACCGATCAGCAAAAAAGAACTGAGCGAGGTCAGTTCCCAAAAGACGAGCAGTTGCAGGAGATGATCGGACAACACCACCCCGAGCATCGCCCCCATGAACACCAGAAAGATGCCGTAGAACCGGCCCGGTGAATCCTCTTTCGACAGATAGTAGTGGGCATAGAGGATCACCAGCAGGCCGATCCCCAGAATCAGGAGGACAAAGAGGGCGGAGAGCCCGTCCATCCGCAGGGCAAGATCAAGCCCGGCCTGAGGCAGCCAGGGTCGATACATCTCCATTGCTCTGCCAGCGAACACCGACAGCAGCGGTTGCAGCGCCGCCAGCAGGGCGATTGCGGTCACGGCAGCCGCCGCCAAAGCAGCGGCCTTGCGCCCCGCCAGGTTCATGGCGAGCACAGGCAATAAGGAGCCGAAAAGCGGCAGCAGGACGACAAGAAGCAGCAACATGATTGTGGCCTTCCAAGAGCAGCAAAGTCAAGGCCCGCCTGCATTTTCCTTCGTGAAGGCGTATACTTCCCGGTTCAATGCATGGGCAGGATAGGAAATGTTACCTTGCCATGAACGCTGCCGGATAGCAATCCTTCCCGGTCATCCCCCGGTTTCTTTTGGAAAAAAGGCATCGATGGCGGCCCCGGTTTCCGCAAGCCATTGGGCCCGCTGTTCTTCGTTGCTGGTCACCACCACACCATACATGCGCCGGTAAAACTGCTGCACGCCACAGAGCCCGAAGATACAGTTTTTCCAAATGGTTTCCAGTGGATCGCCGAAGACCGTCTTCTCCCGCCCCGCCTCGGTGTTCGAGGTGTTGAACACCAGGGCGGCACGGGCCTTGAGCAATCCTTTCGGCACCCCCTCGCCACCATCGCCTTCGACGAATTCGTAGGCCACGCCCGGCCGGATAACCCGGTCCACCCAGCCTTTGAGCATGGCCGGCGGCATACCCCACCAGTTGGGATGGACGATAACGATACCGTCCGTCTCGGCGATCTCGGCACAGTGACGAGCGATCATCGGCGGCAGATGCGCCCCTTTCGCTATCTCTTGACCTGTCAGCAAGGGATCAAATTCTTCCTGGTAGAGATCGTGTAGCACTGCCGTATGCCCGTTGGCCATCAACCGCTCCACCGCCGCTCGCGCGATGGCATGGTTGAAACTCCCCTCCCGGGGATGGGCCAGAATCACGGAAACAATCATTGTCCGCCTCTCTTCTTTTCAGGCTGACAGCGTGGCGCAGAGCGCATCCACCGCCAGCACCTGGGCAAAAAGACCGTTCAGGGATGCCAGATAAGCCGCTTGCACCTGATGGGCAGGCACCGTGATGCCACCAAACGCAAGCTCCTTGGTGGCGCAGGCATCATGCGCCAGTTGGCAGGAAAAACCGAGATCCGCCGCCGCGCGAACGGTGGTGTCGATGCACATGTGAGTCATCATGCCCGCGATCACCAGTTGGGTAGGTTGGAGCCGTTGCAGATGCACCAGCAGCTCAGTTTCCCGGAAACTGTTGGGAAAATGCTTGGTAATGACCAACTCACCTGGCAGCGGGGCGACACGCTCATGGATGGCTGCACCCGGCGTTCCGGGCAGAAAGAAGGTAGCTCCTTCCCGGTTGGCAATGTGCTGGACATGGATCACCGGTAAGGATTGCCGCCGGAAGGCCTGCAACAGTTTTCCGGCCTTAAGCCCGGCTTCAGGGCTTCCGGCTAGTTCCATGGCCCCGCCGGGGAAGTAATCGTTTTGGATATCAATCAGTAAGAGAACCGTGTTCATGGGTGTGCTCCCGGATAAAAAAAAGGGTTAGGCGGAAAAAGGAACCGGCATCCCGGATGCTGCCACCGGGATGCCGGAATGAGTCGGAGAAGCAAACGGCGGGAACGCCTATTCGCGGAGGATGGTGGTCCGCCGCTCCGGGTCGTCGGGGAATACCCGGCCGGTTCGCAGGCATTCAAAAATATGATCAAAGACCACGCCGGGCTTGCCCACTTGCCGGCCGCTGCGGAAGTAGGAGTGGCCCTTGGGATGGTCATAGGCGTTGTTGACGTCGTCACAGTCAACGATATACACATTATTCGGGGTCAATTCCATATTTTCCGGGCCGCTGTGGCCAAGACGGCGGGAGGCGATCTTGTTTTTAAGGTTGGCCGCCTTGCTGCTGCGCAGGGCCATGTCGTCGGAGGCAAAATACACCACCACGTTGCGCGAGGCGTCGCAGATCAAGCCGCCCTTATGTTCACGATGGATGGACTCGTTTTCGATATCCGCGGCCACCAGGAAGGTATTGCGGAACATCATGGGTACGCCGTCGGCCAGGTCGTATCTGTCCCAGTAGCCCAGGGTTTCACGCAGTACCCGGTTGCCCATGGAGTGGGCCAGCACATTGATCCGCTTGAGACAGGGGTCGGTTTCCGGATCGTTGCGATCGGATTCGCGCCACTCAAGGAACCGGCACAGGGCTCGGGAAAACGAGGTGGCGCTGCTGTCCGCCGCCTTCTGATCGTCCCAGTAGTCCTTGATGATGCCCAGGTCGTTGTCGCAGGGCCAGATCACGGGCACAACCAAGACCTCATGCTTTGATTTCCGGTCGCACAACTGCTGAAATTCAGTGGCGGCATTGAACACATCCGCAGGCAGATTGGAGTAGCCGTGGATGTAGAGGAGCAGTTGCCGATAAGGTGATTGCTTGAGCTTTGACATGAAATTGAGACCACCAACCTCGGTGTTCGTGCCGTCTTCCTCCTGCCAACAGAAGAAGACCGAGTTGCTGGGGGCATTGTTGCGCAGATCAAAATCAAAAGTACGGCCGACTCTGGTTTGAATGGACTGTTTGGGAAATCGATTGGTGATAAACAGCATGATGCGCTCCTTTGGTGTGGTGATGAGGGACGGTTTCCCGTAGCGGAGCATGTTCTTCGCCGGATTTCCACCCGCCTGTCAGAAGTTTGCATTTGATGCAGTTGCCGGCAACCGGCACCGGCGAACACCTCTCTGGTAACGACGGACGCGAGCCATCCGTACGGTGGACCATGCAGCCCCATGTTGTGCAACTATTCGCGGATGTTCAGAAAAAAAACAATGCAGAAAAAATGAAGATGAAATGGATAGCAAATATATCCTTTCAACAACTACCAAACCCACCTTCAGCCAAGGCTGACACAGGCAGGTGGGGGCGCTGAACATGCGACACCTTGGGTCCGGCCGGACGAGAACGCTTTCTCTCCCCTGGAATTAAATATTGCCCACTGCCACCTGATTTTGTACAAATATTGGCAGCGATTGCCCATGAGAACGCTCTGACAATGTAGGATGTCACTATGACGCATCCGTTCCCCGTACAGCTCCTTCTCGGTTTTTTGACAGTCGCTGGCAGCGATACGAACCTCGATTGCCTATTTCTCGCGTTTGCCCCTGTCCTACCCCTCTCCGCCCCACTGCAACCATCTGTGAACAGAAGGCCCTCTGTCCGGTCCGGTGTGTTCACAGTTCGCTCAACCCCTTTTTCCCAGGAGGTATCGAGATGAAACATGCCTACGGAGTGTTGCCATTCTTCCTCAGTGTCATGAGTCTAGTGCTCCTGGCGGGCACGCCGGCGATCGCCGCCGGCACTACCGTCAGCGGTGTCATTAAAGATGCCTCTAAACAGGTTGTGGCGAAGGCCACGGTGTATCTGATCCCGGCCGCGGACGTGGCGACGATGGCCAAGACCGCCATGGAGGTCAAGAAAAACGCCGCCAACGATGAGCCCATGGAAGACAGCCTGGCAGTCAATAAGGGGAAATACAAGCAAGGCGTTTCCGACAAACAGGGAAATTTCAAGATTACCGATGTCGCCGATGCCAAATACTTCTTCTATGTCGTCCCGGCGAATGCAACCTACCTGCCCGGCGGCGACAAGGCCAACACCGCCATCGCCCCCTCGGAGCTCAAGGGAAAGAAGATCGAAATTCTCGTCTCGGGCAATATTCCAGCCGATGCCAAGTTTGTGGGCATGACCAGCTGTCTGAAATGCCACAAGGACTATGGCACCGAGAAAATGACCTTGCACAAACTGGGCATCCGGGTAGCGGGAAAAAACAGCAAATCGCAGGATTCTTCCCGATTTCCAGAAATCGACAATGGTCTCAACATCCTCAAGGCCGGGACCACCTTCTACTTTTACGACTTCGACAAGGAACGGGGATTTGACAAATACAAAGTCGCCCGGCAGATGCCCAAAGATCCGGCGGCTGCCAGTTTGAGCGCCACCTTTTCCGATGACGACAAGGGCAATGTCAAAGTCAAGATGCAGAATTTAAAGGACCCCTCTGACCCGCCCAGAGAGTACCCGGTGGCGATGACCTACGGTGGCGGCCTCTACAAGCAGCGCTACCTCCTGCGCATCGGCAGGAATCTGTATCCATTCCTGCAATACAACGAGCACGGCAAAGACGAGTACAATAACCGGACGCGGCAACAGTTCAGAGACTATCATGCCGACTGGTTCTTCGATGAGGCCAGCAAAAAGCTCAAGGACCCGCCAATTGCCAAATCCTTTGAAAAAGAGTGCGCCTCCTGCCATTACACCGGCTACAGCCTCACCAAACTGGAATCCGGGGAATACATTGCCGGGGCGGTCAACGACCCCAACGGCGAGTTCGACCTCGACGGCGACGGCGTGCCCAATGATCTGAACATCAGCTGCGAATCCTGTCATGGCGCGGGTTCTGCCCATGTCAAGGCGCCCACCGCGAAAAAGGCCGCCACCATCGTCAGCCCCGGCAAGCTGGCCTCGGAGCGGGCCTCGGTCATCTGCGGCCAATGCCATTCCCGGCCGCAGGGCTTCCTCAATAACGACCAACCGGTCAACAAGGACAACAAGATGATGGTGCCGGGCACCAGCCGCAACGACTACCTGGTCAACTACACCACCCGCGAGGATGCGTCCCCGAAAGATGTGTGGGAATCCCATTCCAAATCGCACCATCAGCAGTATCTTGATTTCATCCGTTCCAGCAAATACCGCAACGGCGATCAGATCCTGAGTTGCACCACCTGTCATGACCCCCATGGCACTGCTTCGTTCAAGCACCAGATGCGCCAGGATGCGGTCACTCCGGGCAACACCTACTGCCAGAGCTGCCATACCGCGCAGAAGGATGTGCAAAAGCACACGGAAAAAGCCGTCGGCTTCGCCCATGGCCCCGACACCAAGATCACCTGCACCAATTGCCACCAGTTCAAGACGGCCCAGACCGGAGCGGGTTTCGGCAAGGGCCTGGTGACGGAAGACGGCAAGAACTACTGGGAAAACGATATCACCTCCCACCTGCTCATCGTCCCCCGCAAGGATAACAAGCATGTGAAGGGCATCGATCCTGATAAGGCCATGCCGATTCCGTACACCAACTCCTGTGGCATCTCCTGCCACGACCCGAACAGTCTCAAGTAACCCGCCACCAACGAAAAAAGGGGCTCGAAAGAGCCCCTTGCATCGTTCCATCCACAATCCCCCCTGCTCTTCTCAAAGATGCTTACCCTGCCTGGGCTCGCCCGATAGATTGGATGTGGGAGAAAAAAAAACGAATCCGTAGCATTCGCAACGCCCCCAGAACAACGTTTTGGACGCACGGAAGGATTATTGCCCAGGGTGGATGCGCATCTCCAGGGTCAGGGTCGAGCCGGGACGGCATCCAGGAGTGTTCTTGCCCACCTCCCGCGTCATCTGCACCTTCGAGCGGCGCATCCACTCCTTGAACTCGTCGCGGCTCACCGTTTCCCTGAACATATCTCCACAACTGGACTTCAGGCTGACCGTGCCCTGGGAGGACATGAATCGGATATCCGGGGCATCGACCCTGACGGTCACGGCGCGACCGCTGCTAACCGCGCTGACCACGCCGTCGGATCTGCCGGGAAACTCGTCGCCCTCAACGATCTCCCAAATATCAAACCGCTGCCACTGGGTGCAGGCAGCGGACGAACCGGAAGATTGCGCGCAGCCCCGGCCTTTGAACTGCTCCATGTCGATTTCGGTGGACAGGCTCTGGATGGCGTAGTCCTCCCGGCCAGTGTAGCGGCCGGCGACGCGATCGTAATAGCGGCTGATCACCAGATTGCCAACAAAGGTTTCCCGGAGGGTGTAGGTAATCTCCTGTTTGACGGCGCCATACAAGGTCGAAGCGGCGGCGGCCTTGATTTCAATCGTCCCTTCGATGGGCACGGCCCGCGGCACCGCGATTTCCCGCTCCCCTGCCCGGACGGGCTTTACCGATTTGTCGCCGGGCTGCACCTGCGTCAGGTTGATCGCCTCCCGGCGGCGCTTGATTTCCTCTTCCGGAGTGGCCGCTTGCTGTACCTGTACATGTTGTACCTGTACAGTTGGCGGAGACGGTTTTGTTCCCTTGGGGGGCAACTGAATGGTCATACGGCCCCGTTGCTTGGCGCAGCTCGAGGTGTATTGTCTGGACAGGCTATCCAATTCGGTCTGCATTCCGGCAGCCTTCACCTTGCTGGCCGTCTTCTTCTTGATGGCTATGCGTAAGGCTTCCATGCGGGCCTGCAATGTCTCGCAGGATACTGCTGGGGCCGCCGGGGAAGATTTCGCGCCCCAAACCAAGAGCAAAAGCACCAGAAATACCCGACCAAGAGAAGACATGGATTACCTCTCCGTTTGATGGCGGCTGTAACCGGAACAGGCCACCGCGCCTTGGCTGTTCATGAATTACAACAAAACTGCGCCGCCACAATTTTCGACCACTACCAAAGCCTTGTGTTCAAGATGTTGCCCTGATGCAACAACGAAGTGACATCCAGGGGGTACCAGGCGCACGGAAAGTATACCGGTCTGATTCCGCCTTGGCTCCATCCATAAAACGAGTTCTGTCATTTCGGCCGCAATTGAAGTTTTGATGCATTCGTAAAAAGTGAATCCCTGTCATTTTGACGAGTACAGCGAGGAATAATCTCGTCATAATTTGAGAGATTTCTCGCGTCACTCGAATATGATAAGGGAGGTGCTCTCTTTTTCCCCGCGCACTCCTCTCTGTCATCCCGAACGTACATGAGGGATCTCCTTGTTTTTTGAACCATTTCAAGGTTTGCACCTTTATCCGATCCTGTACATGACAAAACGGAGAATTTTTCTTTTTTTACCAAACTATAAAATTTTAAGGATCTTCGCAGCCGTTCGCAATGATGCGAAACCAGGGTTTGATCTTCAACAGGAAAGACTCGGAGAAGGACAATGGAATCCGGGCGCCGGTGGCGCTGAACTCTACCATGGGCAGGATACTGACGGATTTACCGGATATTTCGGGGGCTCATCGCCCTCTTCAGGAAAAAAAGGGAGATTGCATACTCTTGCAAAACCAAGCAAGGCCCGAGCAGAGCCTTGCTTGGTTTGTGTTTCGGGTTTTGGGCAATACGGGCGCGTTAAAATCGATACCCGATACCGACACCAAACAACCAGGGATCAACATCAACATTGGTGTAGACGGTTGTGCCCAGTGCATGCACAGTCACGTCAACATCGACCCAGACCTTCTTCACATCGACATTCAGGCACCAATTCTTGGTGAAGAAATAATCAAATCCGGCCTGCAGGGCAAAGCCAACCTGGCCGTCATCGTAATCGACAGCGGTGGCATTCCCCGGGTCTTCATCCGGAATGAGGACATAGCTGAGGCCAGCACCGACATAGGGGCGGAACGTGTTCTTGGGCATGAAATGGTACTGCACGGTCAGGGTCGGCGGGAGCAAATCAAGGGAACCAAGATCGATATTGCCGACCGCCGTGTTATCGGCGGTGACATCATGTTCAGCGTAGGTCAGCGTCAACTCTGCCGCTATGTTGTCGGTGAAGAAATAGGCAATGTCCAGATCAAGGGTGTAGGCGCTATCCACGCTGGCCTCACCTCCAATGGTCGTAATCTGGCTACTGCTGTCATCCGGGAATATTCCCAATGCGCGCAGCCGTACCATCCAAGGACTGTCACCTGCTGCATAGCATGGACTTGCAGCCACCTGCAGCATGAGACAACAACCGGTCACCAGTCCCACATTCAGCATTTTTCGCATCATCCGCATGTTTCCCTCCAGTATGAATGAGTGATCTTCCAAGAAAAAGTCCCCCGAGGAATCGGGGGTCTTTTTCTCAGCCTGCCAAGAAATGAATGGTCTGAATAGACGTCGGGCATGACTAATCGAAATGCTGGTACGGTTGAAAATATTGCCTGAAAAAATCCAGGCCAAAACGAATCGTTTCATCCCCTAACTCAGCGACCTAGAAAAGTCAACGCGTTTGTCAATATGCACAATTTGCCCAATTATCATGGAACAGGAAGGCAGTATTACGAGAAACCGGGGGGCCCATCAGGACACTTTCCGGGGTACAGGGCGGGCTACGTTTGGCTCGGGGTGCAGGCAAAATAGATGCCAAATTCGGCAGACACCAGCTGGTTCATCTGGTGGTCCATCAGCCACAGGGCCACCTGGGAGATCTAAGCCAGGAACTCTTCGATCTCGATGCCATAGAACTGATCGACATCGAGCTGGATCAGCGAAATGGCGAAGCATTGCTGACGAAGGTCGCGGGAAGCGCGCAGCACCGCCAGATCCAGCAGGCGCAGTTCGCGGTAGGCAATCACCAATAAATTGCCGCAGCCGCAGGCCGGATCGAAAAAGGTGAGCTGCCGCAGCTTTTTGTGGAAATCGAACAATCGGTTGCGGTTGTTTTTGATCCGCTCAGGCTCCAACGGGCTACGAGCTTGAGATTCCTCACCTGCGTTCGGAATGACACGAGACACGGGCATGCGTCCCTTACACTTCATTGCTCGGGATGAATCCGCATTTCCAGGGTCAGGGTCGATCCGGGGCGGCATCCCGGGGTGGATTCCTTAGCAAAGCCCACCTCCCGGGTGATTCGTGTTTCCGAACGGCCAATCCATTCCTTGAAGGCATCGCGGCTGAGCGTTTCCTTGAAAAAATCGCCACATCCCGACTTGGTGCCGATCTGCCCCTGGGAGGAGGAAAAATGGATATCCGGGGCGTCGACCTTGACGGTTACCGTGGTGTCGTCGTTGTCCGCGCCGACCACACCGTCGTACATGCCGTGATACTGCTCGCCATCGCCGATCCGCCATTGGTCGAAGCGATGCCATCGGGCGCAGACCGAGGAAGGAGAACCGGTGAATTTGACGCATCCCCGGCCATCAAAGCCGAGCACATCGATGCTGGTGGACAGGGTTTGGATGTCGTAGTCCTCCCGGCCGGTGTAGCGCCCCGCGATGCGGTCGTAATAGCGGGTGATGACCAGGTTGCCGACATAGGTTTCACGAACGGTGTAGCTGATCTCCTGCTTGATGGTTCGATTAAACGTTGCCACCGCGCCACCCTCGACCACAATCCGGCCATCTATGGGGATGGCCTGCTGCACCGGGATTTCCCGTTCACCAACTCCGGCGCGGAGCACGCTCAGATTATCGCCGAACTGCCGCCGCATCAGGTTGATCGCCTCTCGCCGGCGGATGATTTCCTGCTCCGGCGTGGCGGCTGGCCGCATCTTGTCGGGAGAGAGCATATCGCCCAGATTGGGCAGGGTTCCCAGCATCCCGCCCATGTGCATCATGCACTGCGAAGCGTATTGCATGGACAGGCTGTCCAGTTCAGCCTGCAGCGCGGCCTCGACCGCTTCGTTGGCGGCCTCCTCGATGGCCGTGCTCAATGCCTCGATCCGTGCCTGCATTTCCTCGCAGGCTTGGGGTGTGGCAGCCGACGCAGGGATAGCGGTACAAGCGAACAAAAAAACCACGGCCAGAAATTGGGAAACACAAACCATACATTCACCTCTTCAGTTGAAGGAGAGCGACGCCGACCCACGCACTCCGACGGCGGCGGATTGGGTGCATGAAAGGGGTTTTGCGGACACGGAAGTTCATGGCTTGCGGCATGGCCGGGCCGCCACGATCCCCGCTGCCGCCAAGGCCTCGATGTCGGTTGGCGAGAGTCCGGCCAGGGCGAGGAGATCGCCTCCCCCTTCGCCGACCATGGGCGGTTGCAGGCGCAGGTCAAAGGTATGGCCATCGAGCCGCAGCGGCAGCTTGGCCAGTTTGACCTGATGGCCGGCGGGCGTTTCGGTGTCGGCCAGACCGCCGGACTGGTTCATGTGGGGGTCGTCCCAGAGATCCACCGGCTGGTTGACCGGGGCAAAAGGAATGGCGGCCCGTTCGGCCAGAGTCATCAACTCGGCCTTGGTCAACCGTTGCAGCCGCTGCTGCAGTTCGGGGGCGAACCAGGCCCGCGCCTCGATCCGGCCCTGATTGGTGGCCAGCCGCGTATCCTCGGCCCAGTCGGCAAAGCCGAAGGTTTCGCACAACCGCCGCCAATGGCGATCCGAGGTGATGCCGATAAAAACCTGCTGATTGTCCTTGGTGGCAAACAGTTCATAGATCGACCAGGTGCGGCCGCGTTCCGGCATGGGCGGCGGCACCTGGCCGGACACCGCGGCCCCGGCCATGTGCTGCCCCATGAGAAAGGCCACGGATTCGAACAGCGAAGC
>Ga0074197_1002215_pt1 | contig 14037 bp, 13 predicted proteins | sample EPASupsiteSAE305_FD_64526 | JGI IMG/M metagenome (GOLD analysis project Ga0074197, IMG submission 64526) | Bioremediated contaminated groundwater microbial communities from EPA Superfund site, New Mexico - SAE3-05 reassembly with SPADES | ecosystem: Environmental > Aquatic > Deep subsurface >...
GATTCCGCCTTTTTGAAACCGGAATTCCACCAGCATCAGCTCCGGCCCCGGGATCAACACCCGTCGTTGACATTTTTCTCCCGCCGGTACAGCCCGCGTTTCCCCGTGATTTACAATCATTTCCATCCGCTTCCTTTCAACGCCGTATTTTTATTTGTTTCTCGGCAACTGCCAACGATTCCTGCCGACAAAAAGTCCCCTCCGATATTTTTCGGAGGGGACGCAAGGATCGGGAAAGCTTATTGCTTTACGACCAATACGGGCACCTTTGACACACTGATCAAATTCCTCGTCACGCTACCGATAAGAATCTGGTCAAGCAACGGATGTCCGAGTGTGCCTGCGACAATCATGTTTACGCCGTTCTTTTCCACATACTCGATCAAGGTGGCAGTAACGCTTTCGCCCATCAACAGTTCCACGGAGAGAGTCATCCCTTTTCCTGCAGCAATCGCTTGCGCATCCGCAATCATCGCCTGATTGACCGGGTCTTGCTCAAGCATCTTCGTCATCGATCCCGACTCCGCTTTGCTATAAATGCGGGCGATTTCGAGCGAATCGATTACTTTTACCGCAACAACCTCGGCTTTTGCACCTTTTGCCATGTCGAGCGCCAGCCCCAACGCCGCCTTGGAATAACCGGAACCGTCATAGGCAACTGCGATTTTATGCAAACTCGTTTTGGTTGATTCGTGTTGGTCCTTCACCACCAAAATCGGCAACTTCGACAAACTGACCAATTTGTTGGTAACACTTCCGACAAGCATCTCTTCCAAAACTCCATGCCCTTTTGTCCCGGTTACAATCAGATCGACGCCGGATTTTTCGGCATAGTCAAGCAATGTCGAAGTAACGTTGCCTTTCAGCACGCTCACCGTTACTTTTAGTTTGCAGACTCCTTCGCAAAAATGCTTCGCATCCTCCATCATCTGGCGGTCCGTTTTTTCCATTTCTGCAAACTGCGCAGCAATCTTTTCGGTAATATTGTAATCCCCTCGCGTATATTGCCGAACTATCGGTTCAAAAACCTTGACTAGTTCCAACTCGGCGCCAACATCTTCCCCCAGGCGAATAGCCCAATCAAGCGCCGATTTACTATGAGGGGAACCATCGTAGGCAACTAGGATTTTCTTCGGTTTTTCCATGCGAATCATTCTCCCTTCTTTCTGTTCCTTTTTTGAATATAGCTCGTTGGAGAAATTGTATCTATTTTCAGTTTAGCAAGAGACCGCAGCTTCGTCAAGCAACCGATTCAGATACGGCGAGTCTGCAGCGAATCTCTTGCCCCACCCCGTCGACTCAGTTTTGGCTTCGCATTGTTTCGAGTTGTTCTATATTTTTCTAGAATCACGACGTCGGTTAAACCGACCTCGTGATTTCCATTGGCAGAATTTGTCTTATATTGGACACGAGGGTTAAGAGCTAGCGTTCCAAGTCAGAAATCTTCTCGAAAATAGAAAAATTCTGCAACTCGGAAAAGCTGCAGAATTGTTGATTACTGGAGCGGGCAACGAGATTCGAACTCGCGACCCACGGCTTGGGAAGCCGGTACTCTACCACTGAGCTACGCCCGCATCCTATCTGTATTTACCCATGTTTATCAAGGTGTTTGCGAATTATGCTTTAGCAAAAACCCCATAATGTATGCTTGAGGTATACTACCCAAGCTACTATATTCTACATAAGAAATTCAGTTAAATCAAGGGGTTTCAGAAAAAACAGGCGGCTTCCCAAAGAGCAAAACCCTATGAATAAATGCTAAGTAAATATGCACTTACTCTTTTGCTCGGCATATTAAGAAAACGCCTTTAACTGAGCTTTTATCCCCCCATGTCTGTTGAGGCGCACCCTTTGGGCGCACGCTCACGGCGCATGGAACTATCAAATATACCCCTTTTCCCTAAGACTAACAAACCTGTTTTCGCAACATATGATATGGTCAAGAATGGGAATCTCAAGTAGTTTTCCTGCCTCCACTAGTTTACTGGTCAGTGCAATATCTTCAGGGCTGGGTGCTGGGTCAGTGCTGGGGTGATTATGCGCCAGAATGAGACTTGCTGTAGTTCCCCCATGTAATAGTGCTACACGAAATAACTCCCTTGGGTGAACAATGGAAGCATTTAAACTGCCACAACTGATTGTACTGATGCCTAGCACATGATTCTTGGTATTCAGCAGCATGGCAACAAAATGCTCAACAGTCAGTTCTGCAAATACAGGTTGCAAAATCCTATATGCATCTTCTGGTTGGCGCACAATTTTTGGCACTGTGGTGATGAGATTCTGTTCCTTCACAAGTCTTACAGCAAACTGGGGTATGCGGTAGTGTTTTACAGTACTTGAATTCATGGTTAACCCTCCTGCATGTCATAATCATTGCAATCACAACACCCCGAAGGGGAAAACACATGAAAAAGATATGTTATAAAGCGGCTAAATTGTCGGAATAAACTTTCTTTTAATATTATGTGGCAAGTTTTACTCCTGATGGTTTCCACTCTTGGGTTTTTTTTTATATCTAGTAGAGGATGCAATCACGAGAGCGTGGCAGGAATACTTCCTGTCTTTTTTTATGCGCTTAATCAATTCTGTGAAAGAAGGTAAATCATGCTATCCAAATTAAAACTCGTGCGTTTGCAAAAAGGACTTAAAACAAAGGAGGTGGCAAAAAAGCTAAATGTGTCTGTATCATATGTTTCTAAACTGGAGAATGGTTCTGCTGTGGTTACAATACAAATTCTGCAAAAATTAGCATCTGTATATGAAATCCCAGCCAAAGAACTGATGTAACCAGAGCGATTGCTCTGGTTATTTTTTTACCCATGCGGTCAATATTTTGATAAGGAGAAAGACTATTGACCAGACCGCTGGGAACAGTCGAAACATACCACTCCAACATCATGCTTCACTGCACTTTAACTCTGCTTATACAGGAAAACTCTTGCAAAAGAGATTCCCAAACTGCTTTCTGATTTCACCCCACTTTCTCGTTGCTTCATTTGGGCAGCGTACAAATAAATGCCAAACAAAAAAAATACAAACTTTAACTGGAGGACATATAAAATGTCAAATATGATAACGGATAATAACAAATCCGAAGTATTGATTCAAAAAATCAAGGAAACCTGCGAGTTTTTCAAATGCGGCGAAGGGAAGACCTGGGTTTTGTTCTTTGTCCAAGACAAACGAAACATCACGCCTGTTAAAAGCAAACTGTTTCGCGGTTGGGTTTCAACACTGTGGAGAGAAGAATTTAAAACGACTTCTCCTGCTACTACACTAAATAACATCATTGATTGCCTAGACAGTGAAACATTGGTTCATGGTAAAACAAAAGTGCTTCATCGAAGAATCACGGAAGCAGATGGCGCATATTGGTACTATCTTGCTAATCAGACAAAGCAAGCTGTGCGCATTGATGCGATAGGCTGGCGAGTCACAGAAGGAAGCATCCCTTATTTTCGCGACGCATCCCATTCAGTGGAACAAGTAACGCCCGCAATGAATGGCGATGTGAAAAAACTACTGGACTTTGTGACTCTAAAAGATGAAAAGCTGAAACTACTGTTTCTAGTCTCAGTCATCACTTGTTTTGTGCCTAATATTAATCACCCAGCATTTTTATTTCATGGGTGCAAAGGGTCTGCCAAAACAACTACCATGAAATTTGTGCAAAAGATTGTTGACCCATCAACTGAAAGCTCATCTTCACTTCCACGCACTGAGTATGACTTGGGACTTCATTTATCTCAAAGCAGTTTTGTTGCTTATGACAACCTTACGCAAATTCAGCCATGGCAAAGCGACATGCTGTGCAGAGCAGTGACTGGGGGTAGTGTTGCCAAACGCGAAAACTATACTGATACAGATGTGGTCAGGGTTAATTTTCAAGGATGCATTGCCCTAAATGGCATTAATCTTGTGGTATCCAAGTCAGATTTACTAGACAGGTCTATTATTTTTGAGCTGGAAAGAATTCATGAAAGCAAGCGAAAGCCATTAAATGACATTGAAAATGAGTTTGCGCAAGCACTGCCTGACATCTTGGGTGGCATTTTCTCCACACTGAGTCGAGCCATCAGGGAATATTACAACCTGTCTTTGACGGAGTTACCACGTATGGCAGACTATTGCAAATGGGGTTGTGCGGTGGCTATTGCGCTGGGACACACTGCTGCAGAATTTATTGATGCGTATGATGAAAACATCAAACTAGCGCAAAATGCCTGCATTGAATCAAGTCAATTAGCACTTGCGCTGGAAGCATTTGTAGCAAAAAATCCTGACTGGAAAGGGCGTGTTGGAGAGCTTCATTCAGAGCTTGACCTCATTTTATTCAACATGAATATGAAGCGAGACAAGACTTTTCCTGCATCATCCAGTAAACTCATGGCGGCTATTCGTGAAATACTGCCTGACATTCAAGCGTTGGGCATTAATGTGAAAGAGCTTGGTCGTATAAGCGGCGGGAAAATGATTCACGTCACAAATCAACTGCTTCCCATATTGCCTGCCATGGTCACATTGTGCAGATAATGTAGCCAATGTATGTAGTGTACGCAGTGTAGCCAATGTATGCACTTACTGCTTTCTTTATCTCTTTCTTATTTTGTTTTGAAAGAAAAAGGAGTAAGAGTAGGAATCATGTATTGATGCTACACTTGCTACACTCTCAACATGGGTACATCACTAAATGAATATGAACAAGCCTCGTATAGCGCAGGTGCGTTATGCAACGTACCTGCAGAGGAGAGTTTCAGACGAGTCAGGTATCGCGCTTCCTGATTTGGCTGATATTCTCCGTTTTGATATGGCAATTATGCTGCGCAATGGGCAGTCAACAAAGACGCTTACATGGCTGATGTAACGAAAGGACTTATTGGTTGAATCCTTCATACAAAACCGCATATTCGCTCGAATGATTCAACGCGCATTGCAATTTTGCTTTGCAAATTCGCCAATGCGTTTCAGTCGAGAGTCAGGTAAATCACATACATAGACAGGAGGAAATTGTGTCAAATTATCGACAAATGCAGACATATTAAGGTTTACTAATATTTCCAGATGCGACACAGGACTGAGATTAAAGCACTTTAACTAACTAAAGGGTTTCGCAAGTGTTTCCGCTTGTGCTTTTATCTGACTACAACACACAAAAAAGGAGGGGTAACCCTCCTTTTTTTTTGCCCTTTATGCTTTTTGATTCTTGATATATCTCTCCACCGCTTCAATGCTACTCCCACCTACTGAACTGATGTAATACCCTTTGCTCCATCCTGTGAATGAGGGCAGCAGTTTTTTGATGCTCGCCTGAGAACAGCCTTTGATGATTTTTGCTATCTGTGCTGGTGCAATGGTGGCTGGTGCTTGCACCATGAAATGCACATGGTCTGGCATGATTTCGCCAGTGTGGATAGTAAGAGGGTAGTGCTTGATTGCTTCCGTGAACAATGCCACTGTGATATTGTCTTGCAGTTCCTGTCTGCGACACTTGGTGACAGTGACAAAATGATAGGCAAGTAAACAAACAGAGTGGTTATGATGAATGGGTTTTAAATTCATGTCTTCACTTCCTTTTCATGTTTCAAATCATGAAATATGCCCCGCGAAGCGGAAGTGAAAACATATGTAAAAACATTGCAGGACTTATGCAACACATTATAGAAAAGGGAATTATTGTCTGACGTTAACATGGGGGTGCAGCCATGAGCAGAAAAGTTGCTGGTCTTGTATTACTCCTACTGATTTTCTCATCGAATAGCGTCTTTGCTGCGAACTGGGTATATTACACAAGAGTTGGAAGGCTTCATACGGAGTATATTGATAAAGATTCAGTGTTTAAAGATGGAAACAAGCTTACATTTTGGTTGCTGCAAGTATTGGATAAACCACTGTCAAGCAATTATGCAAAGCAGACGTTGAAATTTGAAGTCAAACTGAATTCTCCCCGCGAATTTAGGATTGCAGAGTCATGTATTTATGATGCTAATAATCGCCCAGGCACGACTAAAATCCATGAGCCTGAATGGGAAGATGCAGCGGATTATGATAACAAACAATTTGACTTTGCCTTGAAGTATGCAAAGAATCAAAAGGACACAGGAATAAAACCCACTCCATGACAAGTTAGTGTCTTGTGGTATTCTGCAAAGGTTTGAGGTCATGTAGAGATTGTTTTCCGAACTGGGTTCCGCAAAAAGATACCCCGCACTTCTGTGCGGGGAGTAGTCATTAAAGAGCTTTCCTCTCTCTTGATAAGATAATAAGAATATGACTTTGGGAGGTTATTGTATGGCTAATGAGTACATATTCTGGGCTCAGATAGGTTCTTTACTAGGCTATATTGGTGTGGCATTTTACTTATATAAAATTCTAGTTTCTCAAAAAGATGCGACAATCTCTTATTTAACAGAAGTTGCTAAGACTAGTGATAAACTTGCAAAAGATAAATTCGAGTTCATGGAAATGCAATATAAAGAAAAGGTTGCAGAACTTGAAAAAAAAGTTGATGAAATGAAAAACCTAGCACCTGATATTGTTGCCGAATCTTTATCGAAACGAAACGAAATAATAAGGCAAGAGTTAAAAGAGCTTCAGAAAGACCAAGAGAAAAACGCACAAGTAATTGCACAAAAAGAACGTGAGCTGGAAAATGTTCAATCAGAACTGGAAGAACTCAGCGAACAAATAGAGCGCGCTAAAGAATTCATGGAAGATTTTGTATGCCCGCACTGTGAAGCAGTTCTGATTAGAAAAGAGTATCATAGTTTTTCGCAAGAATGGAAGGGGCGTGATGTCGATGTTGAAATCGAAGAATTAGAATATGAGTGTGGGTTAAGAATCGTTGATGGAGAAGAAAAAAGTTATTGTCGCAACAGCAAACGCATCTCACAATAGTGAAAAAAGCATATAAATCACTTTGCTTATTAAGTGAATAGCTGCATTTGAATTGAACTTTTCATTTCATTCTGCAAGGGGTGGGGCTTCATATTTGCCACCCCTGCCCTGAATATGTAAAGGGCAATTAAAAAAGGAAAGGTCATTTTATTTTGCTAAAAAATTTTTTCTAGGTATAAATATTTCAGAGCGACAACGCTAGTTAAGAATCATCACGCGATTGAAGACAATGCCACTAAGGTGTTCCATGGAAGAACAAATATTGGGAGGAAATATGGAAACCAGCGCCAACATGCTATACACTATTCAAATTCCTTCTGAAAACTCTGAGTATAGAGTTCAACATGCATTTATTGATAATTGGCTTGAGCCGCTTACTAAAGTAAATATATTTGTTGGGGAAAACAATGCTGGGAAGAGTCGCTTTCTGAGAAGCCTTTTCGCTACAATGCCTGTAATTGCTTTAAAAAAGGAAATGGAAGTAAAAGCAATGGTACAGGATTCCAGAGCATTGTTTCACAATATAAACTCTCTAATGTCAGGAGCAAGAATTACGAATTATGACAGAATACATGAGTTTTGTGAAGCCCTTTCTGATGTAGTAAATTTTGAAGATAAAAAACACGACACAGCAAGAGTAACTGAACTTCTTCGCATCGTTGTGGAACTTTCTGAGAAATGCGAAAGAAAAGATGCTTTTGGTGAAGTGCATTATAGAGATGCAACAACCCAGCATTTTTTCAACCCTACTACTTTTAATCAAGAACTAAAAAAACTCCTTTCTACTTTTCTAAATAGGACAATGAAAGTGTTTGAAACTTATGAAAGTAACACATACAAACATGTATATATTCCAACTTTACGTGGCTTACGCGAAATAAGCACCAATGATATCTATCGAGAAAGAACATTTGACGATTATTTTGGAAAACTCAAGTCATCCACATATCAGCACTCAGGAATGCATTTGGTATTTACTGGATTGGATTTATATAATGAAGTTAAAAAACTTTTGTTGGGCAATTTACAGAATCGAAATAAAATCAATGAATTTCAAACTTTCTTAGGTAAATATTTTTTTGAGGGAAAACCAGTCACGCTACTGCCTCACATTGACTCTAAGGTTTTATACGTGAAAATTGGCGATGAAGCGGAGCAACCAATTTATAAGCTTGGAGATGGGTTGCAATCAATTATTATTATGACTTTTCAACTGTTATTACATAAAGATGCGTTCATATTGTTGTTTATTGAGGAACCAGAGATATATTTGCATCCTGCCCTACAAAGAAAACTGATTGAGATATTTTTATTGCCTGAGTTTGCAAAGGCTCAAATTTTTTTTACTACGCATTCAAATCATTTTCTGGATTTGACATTAGACATGAACAATATTTCAGTTTTTACATTTAAGAAGGATTTTTCTAACAGCTCACCCTCTGGCGAAAACTCTCTACCTCTAGAAATTGAGCCAAATTTTATCATTGAAAATGTAAACAATGAAGATTCACAAGCTCTTGAATTACTGGGGGTTAATATATCCTCAGTCCTCTTATCAAACTGTACTATCTGGGTGGAAGGTATCACTGATAGGTTTTATATTCGCCATATGTTGAATACTTATATTCAACACAAGAACCTAAATTCATACCTTGAAGACTTGCATTATTCTTTCGTTGAATATAGTGGAAACAACATTACTCATTGGTCATTCTTGGAGAGCCCCCAGATTCAAAATGGTTTTCGAACAATTAATGTTGACAGAGTATGTGGAAAATTAATGTTAATTACTGATAAGGATAGCGATAAGAAAATGCCACGACACGAAAAATTGCGAGAAAGATTGGGCGAAAGATTCTTTTGCCTGCCTTGTCGTGAAATTGAAAACATTTTGCATCCCAAAGTAATTACCAGCGTGATTGAGGAATATGAAGGTACAGGACAAGTTCAATTCAAAAAGCCTATAAACGAAAAGGATTATAAAGATAAATTTTTGGGGAAATATCTTGATAGTGTTATTTTGAATCCTAACCGCACAGCCAGTTACGCATCTAAATCTGGCACCATAAGCGATAAAGTGAATTTTGCCAAGAAGGCAATAAGCCACATTCACAGTTTGGATGATATGACTCAAGATAGTATTGTTATGTGTGAACGAATATATGAATTCATAAAGAAGTGTAATAAGTGCTGATAGAGCTAATGGCATAGGATAGTTTCTGCTCTTAAACTATTTCACACTACTTGTCTATTCATTTGGCAACGCATTTGAAGAGAAAACCAACAACTAGCAAACGAGCAAGTTTCCATAAAAATAATTGAAAACGCAGTGGAAAGGATGCTGGAAATGAAAAAAGATGAACTGTACGCATTTCATCAAAACATGGCTAACTGTCGCAAATGTGCCCAAATCAAAGAGCATCTAAAATTCCGCCCTGAATGTCATGGAAATGCAGATTCAGGCATTATGCTTGTGTCTGAAGGAGCGTATAAGCCAAGCATTAACGCAGGAAGATATTTTACCAAGGGACAATTAAGGGATGCGCTACCAAACTTGGAAGAACACTGTTACCTGACTGATGTGATTAAATGTCATACTGATTGCGGGAAATCACCCAATATTGCCAAACAGTGCTTGCCTTATTTGTTCGATGAAATCAAATTGCTTCAACCTAAGTTAATTCTTGCGGTTGGAAAAATGCCATTTGAAATGCTTACAGGAACATTGTGGGGGAGCTTTTCTGATATTCATGGTACTCGAAACAAATATTTCTATAAGGGCATAGAAGTAGTCCCAATCATTCACCCATCATGGGCAAATAAGCATTTCCCTTTCGAGCCACGAGTAGAAAACTATAGGAAAAGTTTGCGGGAATTGGTAAAAGCAAATGAAGCATAAGGAAAACATCAGATTGGCAGGAGACATGTACTTCGATTCTGTTCTCAAGGTTTATAATCCATGACGAGAATAAAAGAGAAACATTTTTGCTCATGATGCTATTAGGGGAGGAGAACCATGAGAGAAATAACAGAAAAAGTCGAAGAAAACAAAACAAAAGGTCACAAAATCAAGATATATTGTAGCCAATGCAATTCGATTACAAACCATATAGTAATGCAGTCTATAGACGTTGAAGAAGAAGAAGTTATTGACACGCACTATGGTATCGATTCGAAGGATCACTATCAGATTGTTAAATGCCAAGGATGTGATTCAATAACTTTTCGTCATCAAAATTGGTGTTCCGAAAATATGTTTCAAATAAGCCAAGATGAATGGGAGGATGGAAACACTGAGTATTTGTACCCTGAACGTTCCATCCATACTCGTGCGCTAAAACCTTTCAAAAATTTACCACGAAGGATTTCAAAAATTTATTCTGAAACCACAAATTGTTTTAACAAGGATTTTCGAATTCTTTGTGCTGCGGGTCTTAGAGCAATTATTGAAGGAATTTGCTCAGAACAAGGTATCAAGGATGGACCCATATTCCTGGAAGATGGAGTAACCCAAAAATTGAAACGAGATGGGATAACTCCTGTTCGAAGTGAAAGTCTTCAAGGTAAAATCGCTGGGCTTCACGAAAAAGGAATTCTAACAAAATCAAGTGCAAATATGCTTCATGAATATCGTTTTTTAGGAAATGATGCTATACATGATTTGCAGTTGCCAACAAAGGATGTGTTAGGATTAGCTATAGATATTGTTGAACATATGTTAGAATCCTTATATGTTATCCCAGATAAAGCTGAAGACTTGAGGATCAAGAGGGTGAAGCAATCGAAGAAATCCTGAATGGTAGCAGTAGCTAATGTTAAACTGCATTAAGATGAACTCGTAATGCACTCATGACATAGTTGTGGCAACTGTGCGACAATGCAAGAACATATCTATTAATCAAAAAAGCTCTTCAGGCATAGCCCGAAGAGCTTTAACTTATATAGATATAGACTTTTGCCCACAACCGCTATTAATATTTCGCCTCATCTTTTTCTGTTGAAACAATGACTTCAATGGACTTGCCTTTGTGTGATTGCCCCTAATGTCAGACTCAGCTAACCGCACATAGATTAGTGTTGTTTCCATTTTGGTATGACCCAATATTTTCTGAAGTGCGAATGGACTGCCCCCATTTCGGATGAAAAACAGGGCAAAGACATGTCTTAAATGATATGGTGTAATTACTACTCCTAATCGCTCAGAATATAGTTTAAACTGTTCTTGAAAATTGTGACTGCTTAAACGGTTTCCACTAAAGCTGCAAAAGATTGGCACTTCATTTGCCCATTCACAATGTCGCGACAGAATAAGCTTTTTAATATTCTTTGCTACCACTTGAGATATTGGCAAAATCCTCAGTGTTCTCGTTTTGCTGTATTCCTCGCGTACAAACAATTGACACTCTTCTAGATTGATGTCATTCAAAGTGATTTGCAAAAGCTCATTGGGTCTTATCCCTGTGTCCAGCATGGTGAGCATAAACGTATAGTTTCGCAGTCCCGCAAATGTCGAACAGTCAGGCAGCGTCAATAGTGTTTTGATAACTTTTTCAGAGTGCTCTACAATGCGTGCGTTTTCTTTTTTGTATTTCATTCCTGCAGTTGGGTTCTCAGCGCATACCCCTTCGAGCACACAGTGCTCAAATAGCTGCCTCAACGCTTGCAACAGCTTATTATGATACCCCGCTTTTTTGTCGCTTAAAAACAAGGCTACAGCGCGTTTCAGCTTGACTGTTTCCCGAAGGCTCCCCTTGTATTCCGCAAAAAATTGTCTAAACGCACTGCGAAAACTCGATAGTGTAAATGGGGTTAATCCTTCAGACTTTTTGAACATGATAAAGTCTTCAGCAACAGAAAATGGGTTAACATCTTGAGTGATACTTACCAGCTTACTTCCTTTTTTCGCCATAAGAAAAACCCCTTTCAAATCAAGGGGTTTGATTGCATGACTATTCACTAATCCTTGAGAATCAAGGGTTTATACGGCTTGGGAAGCCGGTACTCTACCACTGAGCTACGCCCGCACCACATTGTTTTGCTTGAAATTACTTTTCAAGCTTCTTTATTTTAACCAAGAATTACAATAAAATCAAGTTCGCAAAAACTACCTGTCCATATTTTAGAAAAAGGAAACAGGCAGGTTGTTGTCGAAGAATGAATTAACAATTAAGGGAGAGGATTGCATGAATGAAAAATTAATCGGTGCTCAACCTTTTTTTTGCGACAAAGTCAGCCGAGATATTGTACTGGCAATCTTCGAGGATGAATATATCACTGGCGACAGCAACCAGCCGGTTACCATGGTGCGGCTCACCGAATGTCTTTCCTATGGCGAAGTTGGCGATTGCAAAACCTGCACAACAAATACCAAACGGCGTTCTATGTAAGTCGGCGACTTTTTCTATCATTCAATAAAACGCGACTTAAACTGTCGCGTTTTATTGTTTTCTCTCGTTTCAAATCTGCAAGGAGAATAGGCTTTTAATGCAAAAGGCGCTCTCAACCCTAATAATATTTTTTCTGGCCGCAGCCGGCGGTGTTTTGTTTTATTATCTGCAAATTCCGCTTGCCTGGATGCTGGGGCCACTTAGCTTCGTCGTGATTTGGGGACAACTGCGCAAGCAACAGCAAAAGTTTCCGCTTTCAGTCCGCAATGCGGCATTGGTAGTTCTGGGTTATCTTATCGGTAAAGCGTTCACCGTAGAAGCTGCCGCTCAGATATTGGCGCAATTGCCGGTTATGTTGTTGGTAACGGTGTTGATATTATTGATGAGTTTGATTTTGGGCTACATTACGCACCGCAAGACAGGCATCAGTTTTACTACCGGCATGCTTGGCAGCGTTCCCGGTGGCTTTTCCCAAATGGTGCTGATGAGTGAAGAAATAGAAGACGCCGATGTTTCGGTCGTTTCCTTCATGCACACCATTCGCTTGTTGTCAGTGGTTTTTATCGTGCCGTATTTAGCTACGCAAGCAGTCGGAGAGTTCGGCAACTCCGGCGTAAACATCGATGCAACCGCCAATGCGATGATTTCCTGGACGCCAATTCCAGGTAGCGCTTTCCCTGTACTGACTGTCGCATTAATTGCAGCGCTGCTTGGCAATAAGGTTAACTTGCCGACCCCTTTTTTAATGGGTCCGATCCTCGCCGGCGCCGCTCTCTCGCTAGCAGGCGTTTCTTGCCCCAGCCTACCGACTTGGTTGACGATCCTTTGCCAAATTGCTGTCGGTGCTTACATGGGCGTTAAGATTGAGCTGGCCAGCCTGAGCAATTGGCGAATCTTGACAACCTATACATTATTGGGCGTCGCAGCTGTGATCGCCGCTTCCCTCGGCATCGCATTCATGCTATCCAATTATTACGGCTATTCGAACGTCACTACTTTTCTCAGCATGGCGCCCGGCGGAATCGCTGAAATGAGCGTAACCGGAATCGCACTCGGCGCCGATTTATCGGTCATCGCATCTTATCAAATCTTTCGTTTGTTTTTCATCTTGTTACTGACCCCGCTCCTATTTCGTCGCTGGCTCAAATAAACGCTTATCACACATAGCAAAAATCCGGCGAAGAAAGCACTTGCCTTCTTCGCCGGATTTTTTGTTCACTATCCTTTGTTCATCAATCCCGATATGGATCAGTTGCTTCTTGTGACGCCGTCAAAGTATTGACCGGTTTCTTGCGTCGCGCCTGAATCCATTCCGAAAATTCTTCGACCACGACAAACAGGCAGGGGATTACGAAGATTCCCAATGCTGTATCGAGCGCCATCCCACCGACGACAGTCGTACCCATTGCATTTCGCGAACCTGCGCCTGCTCCGCTGGCGAATACCAACGGAAAAACGCCGACGATGAAAGCCAATGATGTCATGATGATCGGACGCATCCTTAGTTTGGCCGCTTCAATCGCGGCCTCGCGGATCGGCATGCCTCTTTCGACTCGGATTTTGGCGAATTCTACAATCAAAATCGCATTTTTTGCCGCCAGGCCGATCAACATGACCAGGCCGATTTGCATATACACGCTGTTTTCCAAGCCGCGCATAAACATAAACAGAAATGCCCCGAAGATTGTCGTGGGTACCGTCAACAGTACGGCAAAAGGAACAGTCCAACTTTCATACAAAGCCGCCAGGCACA
>Ga0074197_1002216_pt1 | contig 14035 bp, 10 predicted proteins | sample EPASupsiteSAE305_FD_64526 | JGI IMG/M metagenome (GOLD analysis project Ga0074197, IMG submission 64526) | Bioremediated contaminated groundwater microbial communities from EPA Superfund site, New Mexico - SAE3-05 reassembly with SPADES | ecosystem: Environmental > Aquatic > Deep subsurface >...
AAGTCATGGTAATGGGAAGCCGGCTGGCGTACAAACTGCAGGATTCTGAAGGAGTAACTACTCTGACCGGACCGGCAACGGCAGCGGAGGTGCTGCCCTGCGCCCAGCAGCTGATCGAGTGGCTGTTGCAGCGCCCTCTGCCGGCGCAACTGACCCTTTTGTCGCATGGCCTGCACGGCGTTGCCTACGATGTCCTCCTGCCCGTGCCCGAATTACCGCCGAACCAGCCGCCGCGTTCCCTGCAGGTGCATCTGGCGCCCGCCTACCTGCGGACCGAATTGCAATGGCAGTATCTACAGCAGGGCCTGATCCACTCCCTGCTGGTCTCGCTCAAAACGGAAAACCGTCTTCGCCTCCAGCAGATGGAAGGGGCGCGGGAACATTTGCAAGAATTGACCCATGCCCTGCGTCTGCGCCTCAATGCCCTGCGTCAGCAGGAAATAGTGGAAGAAATTGAAATAATTCTGGCTGACCAGGGGGCATGGGATCAACGTCTTTCCGATTGAAGGTTGTTTTCCGGGTTTTGGTCTCAGCTGGTGACGGAGTGCGCATCTTGCGGTTAAGAGTATCGGCGAGCCGCATACAGGAAAAAAACGCCCTCACTTTGACGAACAGAAATTGAGCGACAATTCGAGCCGGTGATATGAAGCAACCTCTCTCGGACACGAGATCAGGCTAAGGCCTGCCTCCGTCCGCCAGTCTCCCTCCTTGCCTCTTTTGTGTCTATTTTACAAAGGTATGACATCGACTGCATCCGCGGCCACATCGATTCCCTTATGGACCACGTCGCCAGCTACAGGCACTACGGAGATTACGGCACCGCCTACACGCATCGGCACGGTCACGATCTTTGTAAAAACACACCCGCTCAGGATTGCGGCGACCACTAAAATAATTGATATTTTTGTGATGCCATTCAAGTATCTCATGTCATCCTCCTGCTCGTTTTGTACCTTACATCGTTTTTCGTCCCCTCCGTTGATTAAAGTAAGTAATTTTCAAATCTCAGTCAACGTGCGCCTCTTGCTGTTTTCTTGCCTAACTGCTTGTAATGTTGTTATTTTAATAGTATTTATCGTTTGGGGCTCCTCTGGTTCCCCCGCTTTGCGCGGGAACCTCGATCCCGACATTCAGCGCCGCCATTTTGGGAGGCCAACTGGTTGACGGAAGCGCGTTCCCCACGGTGAAAATAGAAAAAACCGTGTGAGGGCAAACCTCAAACACGGTTGATGAGAGGGGGAGTGGATAAATAGCCCGGTCAGTCGGCATGAATTAGCCGCGTTCAACGAGTCTCCTGCTCTATTTATTAATTGTAGATTTTACAAAGGTGCCAAATCAACTACATCTGCAGTAGTATCAATTCCTTTATGGACCACGTCGCCCGCCACCGGCACTACAGACACTACGGCACCGCCTACACGCATCGGCACGGTCACGATCTTTGTAAAGACACACCCGCTCAGGAGAGTGGCGACGATTAATACAATTGATACTTTTATTATATCATTTAAGTGTATCATATCACGATACTGATCGTTTTAAGTTTTACATTATCTGTCTCTCTCCCTTCTGGCTATAATAAGTAATTTGTCGTGAAAGTCAATGCATGCAGCCTTGTCCACCTTTGCTGATTGCTTATAGTGCAGGCATTGAGGCCTCCTCCATCATTGGTGAGGTTCCCGGAAACTTCCCTGGATGATGACCAGCAGATGGCCCGAATGTAAAGACCTCTTGCCGCATCGCCGTGCCGGGGCGCTCTGGTTCCTACGCTCTGCGTGGGAAACTCACTCCCGGCGCTCAGCGTCGCTATATGATACCGGCAATCCGTTGGCCCGGCGCAGGTGAACAATTGGGGGAATCGGTTTTTGTCAATCAGGGAGCGGCAACTCGAAGCGGGAAACGAGGAGAAAGGTCGAGCTTTTTTGAACACAAGGGATTGAAACGATCCCGGCAAGGTCCGGAAGACAATGTCCGCGGAAAAGGGGGTCGTCTCAATCCTTCGGGGTTAGGAACCGCGAGACAGGAATTGCCTGTCCCGGGCGGGGGATCCTTATTTCACTTCTTTCATTTCCTTGCCGCAGGTGCATTTACCGGGCTTCTGACTAATTGTGTCGCATTTGCAGTCAGGCCCGCAGGCGCAGGTGTATTTGCCGACACTATTGTACGTCTTGGTCTGCCCCTCAACCGAGATCATGCTTTTCTCCACCTTGGTAACCTTGGTCTTCACCATAGGCTTGCCGCAGACGCAATTTCCGGGATTTCGCGACATTGTGCCGCAATCACAGGCTTCGCCACAGCCGCAGACATAGACTTCGTCTCCTACTTTGACATTCATTTTACCGTCGGTGCTGGCGATGGAAAAGGTCGATACCAGCCCTATCGTGAACAGGATCCCCATAATAACCAAAAGCGTTTTTTTCATTTGTCCTTCCTCCGGGTGTAAATTGATTGATGGTTTTCTTACATGGAGATGATGCCGGCAAGAACATCATCCCCTTAGGGTCTGGTTTTGCTGACAGGCACTTAATCAGTAAGAATAAATATACAAAGATGGGGGGCGGAAACAATGGAGGAATAACGTATGTAAAATAGATAGATGATATATTATAAAATTTATAATGTCCTTGCCGTGCCGCCTGTTTTTTTCAGCAGTGCCGGGGGAACCGTCTCAGGTTGCGAGAAGAGGCGCCAACGGGCCGGTTAAGCGACGGGCGCCCCTTGGCGGTGATACAGCGTAAACCTGTTTCCCCCGCTTGTCTTGGCGAGGTACATGGCGCTGTCCGCGCACTGCACCAGCCCTTCCGCTTCCGTGGCATGATCGGGGTACAAGGCAATGCCGATGCTGGCCGAGATGCTGATATGATGCAGGTCGATCAGGAACGGCTCCGCCACTGCCTGGCGAATCTTCTCCGCCACCACCACCGCATCGTGGTGATCCTTGATCACCGGAAGCAGGACGACAAATTCATCGCCGCCGAGACGCGCCAGGGTATCGGCGGCGCGCATTTCCTCCTGGAGCCTGGCCGCCAGGGCCTGGAGCAAACGGTCCCCCACCGGGTGGCCGAGATTGTCGTTGACCGGCTTGAATTTGTCGAGATCAAAAAAGAGCAAGGCCAGTTGCTCGCCGTTACGCTTCGCCTGCCGAAGGCCCTGGTGCAGCCGGTCGAGCAGTAAGGCCCGGTTGGGCAGACCGGTCAGCAGATCGTGGTGCGCCAGGTGAGAAATACGTTCCGCCTCGACGCAATACTCGGTGATGTCGGAGAACCCGGTCACCAGATGCACAACATGGCCGGCATCGTCCCGCACCTGATTGATGGACAGCCAGGCGACAAATATTTCCCCGGTTTTGCGGCGATTGCGCACCTCCCCCTCCCATCGTCCCTCGGTCGCCAGCGTCTGCTGCAGGACCTGGTGAAACTCGTCGGTATGATAGCCGCTGGCCAGTAGGGAAAAATCAGCGCCCACCGCATCCTCGGCACTGTAGCCGGTGATGCGGGTAAAAGCCGGATTGACCGCGATAATGCGCTGATCGGCATCGGTCACCATCACGGCCTCCAGCACGGTTTCAAACACGGTGGCGGCGAGCCTTTCGTATTCACGCCGCCGCAGCATTTCCCGCTCAGCCGCCATGCGATGTTCCCGGCGATAGAGGACTGTGCCCAGGTAGATCATGCCCAGTAAGGCCGGGCCGGCCACCAGCAGCAGCCTTCTGCTTTCCCACCGCCAATTGGCCAGAGCGGGATCGCGATACATATGGGAGACCACCACCAGCGGAAACTGGCGCGAGACGCGGAAAGCGGCAAAGGTTTCTTCCCGTCGGCCATCCTTTCCGCCCTGGTAGCGGCCGATTTCAGACTCCTGCAGCATCCGGGCAAGTATCTTGTCGGGATGCTGTTCGCCCGGCAGAGAAACTTCACCGCTGGTCAGCAAAACCAACCGATCGTAACGGAGGATTTCGACGAAACCCGCCTCGGCCGGCAGCCACTGGGTGAAATAGTTGATAAAAAAATCCGGATTCAAGGTCGCCACCAGCCTGACGTGGCCGCTTTTATATTCCCCGCGGCAGAGAACGGGAACAAAACCAAGGCTTGTGGCGGGACGCGGATAGTCAATGGCCACCGGTGCGCCTTCGTCGAAATCGCGCCCGGACCAGGGGGTGCCGATGCGCAGGTAGGCGCCCAGCGAGGCGGCGACATGCGGGAAAAAATCCCCGGCATCCATCCGGAGCCCGATGTTGCCGGAGTTGGAGCTGGCCGTGATACGGCCGGTGTCGTCGAGTATTGACAGGGAACGGAGGAAGGGCGCCTGGCGGAGGATACGGTGGAAAAGTTCGTCAATGTTTTCCGGTGCCGACTCAACCGATCCGGCGGCGATAAAGTCAGCGAGTCTCTGGACGGTCTCCAGGCTGCGGGTCAGATGCTCCTCAAAGGCCCGAGCATGCAAAGAGCTGCGGTCAAGGGCCTCGGCGAGCGCGGCGCTTTTCTGCCGCTGGATGACATAGGCAGTGCCGACGACGGCCGCCAGAACGATCAGGATGATCAGGGTGAGAAAGGCGAAATTGGCGCTCAGGGCGCGGCGCAGGTTCATTTGCGGGCGGCCGTGAATCAGTCAAGCTTGACAATGGCTTCAAGCCGGTGCCGCCTGGCCGTGGCGAGCAAACGGCCGTCCTGTTTGATGGCGGCAATGAAACGATCGATGCGTTGCTGCCAGCGCTCGTCGCCGGGCGCCATGGCGTAGGCGTAGGGGGTCAGATGGTAGGTCGCCGGCGGGGAAACCAGCCGCGCCCAGTCGGAATTGGCAAGCATCCGCTGGCTGTACGGGTAGTCGGTCATGAAGACATCGGCGCGCCCGGATTCCACCTCCTGCTCACGGGCAAAAGGGGTATCCAGCACCACCAGTCGTGCCTGGCGAAGCCGTTGGCGCATGACCGGCTCGTGGTAGGTCCCCTTGGCCACGGCCACCACCACCCCGGGTTGATCGATGTCGGCCCAATTGCGGATGCGCCGGTTCGTCCGGGTGGTCACGGCGTAGATGTCGCTTTGCAGGTGCGGTGGACTGAAATGGAGTTTTTCGGCGCGGGCAGGGGTGATACCGATGGCAAACATGGCGATGTCGCAACGGTCGCCGGCGAGATCCTCGATGAGCCGGGCAAAGGAGCTGTCGACAAATTCGACCTCCACCCCCCCTCCGAGATCACCCGCCAGTTCCCGGGCAAGATCAATGTCGATACCGGCAAGCTGCTGGGTCTTGGGGTTACGGTAGGTGATGCCGTAATAATCGGGCCAGATGCACACCCGCAGCTGCTTGGTTTGCAGCACTTTTGCGAGCCTATCCGGGGATCCCTCGGGTTCGGCATGCAGCAGCGGGGGCGACACCAGAACGCAACACAGCAAGAGAAATAATGGCCATGGTTTCATCCGGTCTCCTTTTCGGTGTCAGGTCCATTGGTTTATCGAGGCGGCAACAGCATCACGAGAACCGTTTTCCGTGACTCTCGTGAGAGGGAAACAGGCAAAAGGTCATCGGCTGGGAACCCGATGAGCAGGTTTTTTCCTCCCTGTTCACCGGGGGTCCCAGCTTTGGCGGTTGCGTTTCCTGCGTCACATCCTTCGGAAAAGTTCCAGGACCCGTTCCCGGGGCATGATCTTCTTCCAGTCCTTGCCGAAACAGTTCTCCCAGAGCGGAACCAGGCCCAGGGCCACGGTGGTCATGGTCTCCATCTGTCGCTCGTCGAGGCCCTTGGTCAGGTTGCGCGGCAGCTTGATATCGTGCTTGGCCATCATCTGGCGGAATTCCTTGACTCCTTGCGGATAGATCTCTTCGAGATAATCAAAGGTGATGCAGCAGCCGATGCCGTGGTGGGTGCCGAGGACGAACGACAGGCCGTAGGACAGGGCATGGCAGGCCCCGACCTGGGAATAGGCGATGCTCATGCCGCCGAAGTAGGAGGCCATCATCAGTTTGTCGTCCTTGTCGGGATGGTCTTCGAGAAAGACCTGGCGGCAGAGGTCGATCGACTTTTCGCCGTAGGCGCGGCTGAACTCGTTGAGGTAGGTGCCGCTGAGCGACTCGACATCATGGATGTAGCAGTCCATGCCGGTGTAGAACCACTGATCCTTGGGGGCATCCTTGATCAGTTCCGGGTCGAGCAGAATCTGGTCGAAGAGGGTGTAGTCGGAGTTGATGCCCAGTTTCTTTTCCGGACCGGTGAGGACCGTGGTACGCGAGACTTCCGCGCCGGTGCCGGAAAGGGTGGGGATGGCCACATGGTAGACCGCCGGGTTTTTGATCAGGTCCCAGCCCTGGTAATCGGCGGCTGTTCCGGGATTGTTGAGCATGAGCGAAACCGCCTTGGCGATATCCATGGTGGCGCCGCCGCCGATGCCGATAATGCCGTCGGGTTTGCGCAGGTTGTAGGACCGGATCTGGGCGGTCAGGTAATCGATATAGTCGGTTTTCGGCTCATCGTCGACATTGACCAGGATCACCCGGTCACCCTTGTGGATCGGCAGCCGGCTTTCCAGCTCGCGTCCCTTGAAGACATCGTCCAGGATGAAAATCATGTAGGACTCCGGTGCGATCCGCTTTGCCTGGAGGATCTCGTCCAACTGATTGAAAGAGCCGCGGCCGAAAATGATCTGGGGGACTATTTTGAAATTTCTGTACATCGGATATGGTACCTGGGTGGAATTTATGGTGAGCTCGCTCGCAGCGAAACAGGGGCGACTTCCGGTCGCCGGGGCTGTCGAGGGCTGCGGGCAAAACAAGGTCAGAAGGGGCAAGAAATAGGGTAAATGCCTCAATTTCGGGATGTTAGATCGTAAGCTGTCTGCTTACCAGATGGCGGCATAAAACTCAACAATGAATTGGGCTTCAAGCAGGGGCGGGATACAGCCGGCGAAGCCGGGCGTGGAGTGATTGATGAAGAAAATCGAAAGGTTAACCAGCGAATTATATGCCGATACCCCGCACGGGGTGCTGTACCATTACACCACCTTCACCGGGCTGCTGGGGATCGTCAAAAGCCGGGCGCTCTGGGCCAGCGATATCCGTTATATGAATGATTCCGCCGAACTGCGGCATACCGCCGATCTGATCAATACCGAGGTGCGGGAACGGATCGACAGCGGCAACCCGAATTCCAGCCTCCTGGCCCAGTTTGTCGATTGGGTCTCGCATCGGATCACCAACGGCCACATGATGTTCGGTGTCTCCTTCCGCGCCCAGGGGAACCTGCTCAGCCAGTGGCGGGGGTACAGCACGCCGGGCAAGGGGGTCAGCCTGGGCTTCTGCCCGGAGTACATTCTCCGCTGCGCCGAGAAGCAGCAGTTCCTGATCGGCAAATGCATTTATGAACCCACCCGGCAGCGGATGCTGATCCGGCAGGTGGTTGATGCGGTGGAAATGCTGGCGAGCAGCGAGGCGGGCGGGGAGAGTGTGGCGGCGGAGCGGTCCGTGCTCTACCGCAAGGCCTTTGCCGCCATGGAAACCGATCTGCTGCGGATCGCGGCGATCCTGAAACATCCCTCCTTTCGCGAGGAAAAGGAGTGGCGGGTCGTATCCCCGGTCATTGCCAACGATGCCCAAGCCCCGATCCTGTTCCGGGAAGGCCATGCGATGCTGGTTCCGTACATCGAATTCGACGTCAGCATGGGAGTGGGAGAAGATGCACCCATCGTCATGGATCACCTCTTCCTCGGTCCCACGGCCAACATCAATATCTCTATGAATTCATTGAAGATGTTTCTTGAGAAAAACGGCATTATCCCCAAGCGCGGCATTGATTACTGCCAGATTCCCTTCCGCCAGCGCTAGGGCCGTGCCCCGGGTCGCCGCTGTTCAGGCGAATTTTTCCTGTTCGATCCAGGCCCTGGTGCCCAGCGACATGCAGGACAGGCTGGCGACTTCGGCGGCCCGCTCCAGGCTGATGAGAAAATCGTTATTCAGGATGTAATGGCAGAAGGCGCCGTGAAAGACGTCACCGGCCCCCAGGGTGTCCACCGGTTTGATCGGCATCACCGGCACTGCGCTGGTGATCCCCCCGCTGTGGGCAAGGATCGGGTTGCCATCGCGGGTGATGGCGATATGATCGATACCGTATCCGCCCAGAGCGGCAAACACGCCCTCCGCATCCGTGCAGCCCGGAGGAAAAAAGTTGATGGAACAGATGGCATAATCAACCAGCGGCAGCAGCGTTTCCAACCCTTCTTTCCAGCAGCCGCCATCGAAGAGCACCGGAATCCCCAGCCGCCGGGCCCGCTGCGCCAGTTGAATGGCCTGGGGCAGGTAATACCCGTCGAGCATGAGCAGGTCGACATCCTCCAGGATGGACTCACTGACCGCATCGTGCCTGAGTTTGCGGATATCGGTGTTGGAATAGACCACACTCCGGTCGCCGTTGGACAGGTCAACCATGACCGCGGCGAAAATCGGCGACCGTTTGGGCTGGTCGGTGCAGTCGATCAGATGGACCTTATGGTCGGCAAGATCCTGGAGCGCCGCATGGGCAAGGGGATGGGTGCCGAGCCCGGTAATCAGTGAACTCTGGTTGCCGAAGGCGGCGAAGGCAACAGCCGCGTTGCTGGCGGGACCGCCGACAAAGGACAGTTGACGTTCCGCCTTCATTTTCTGGTTGTTATCGGGATGCTGCGCAACGTAATAAACAATATCGGCTGTTGCCAGACCGAGGAAGACGCCTTTGGACATGATCGGTTTCTTTTCGGTTGAATGGAACGGAGGGTAAAATATCGTAACTATTCAGGTGGATAGCCTGCAGGTGTTTAGGTTTTCAGCGCTCCACCACAATCTGTGCCCAGAGTTGACGCCCCTGTATGCGAACATACTCCTGGCTTGTGTCAAAACAAAGGTGAGGGATTTTAAAATTTCTCCCATTGTCGAAATGGCACAAACGAACGGGTTGTTACCTACAGCCTGATAGACTACGGTCTCATCATCCTGAACAGTTACAAAATATCGACAGAAAACATGATAACCGGAATCCCGGAAAAAATCAGCCTCGCCGCAAAAAAAACCGCAAAACCGAAAAAAAGATCCATGCATGGTATCTTCACCTCCCGATCGCACCCGGTCAGCCCGGCCACGAAAGCATCTTCTCCCCTTCCCGCATGGAACAACCTTGATGAAATCTTGATGCCTTGCTCGTGCATCTTGACACCTTCTTTATGCCGGAAATGCTACTCTCTCTAAAAAAGTAGCACAATCCTGACCGGTTCCGGTTTTATCCCCAAGCCTCGAGCAGGCGAGTCACGGTGCAAAGGTCAATCCGTCCGCCTCTGTTCTCCCCGGCAACCCATTAAAACTGTATCGATAACGAGAGCCCATGCGTTTTTTTACCAGACCTTCCGTTGAACCTCAGCGGGATGAGAGCTCGCGGCAATCCGGGAAAGAGCTTTCCCTTTTGGCCATTGCCGCCTTGGGGATCATTTACGGCGATATCGGCACCAGCCCGCTGTACACCATCAAGGAATGTTTTTCCGGTACCCATGGGGTGCCGCCGACCCCTGAAAATATCCTCGGAATCCTGTCGCTGGTCTTCTGGTCGCTGATGCTGGTCGTCGGCCTGAAGTATGTCGTTTTCATCATGCAGGCCGACAATAAGGGCGAGGGCGGAATTTTCTCGCTCCTGTCCATGCTGCAGGGCAGGGTGCAACGCGACGGCAGACTGTGGGCCTCGCTCACCTTCCTGGCCGCTCTCGGTGCGGCCCTGCTCTATGGCGACGGGGTGATCACCCCGGCTATTTCCGTGCTTTCGGCCATCGAGGGCCTCAACATGGCCACCGATGCCGCCGCCGGATACATCGTGCCGCTTACCTGCCTGGTGCTGGTTGGTCTCTTTTTCATTCAACGGCACGGCACCGAGGCGATCGGCAAGCTGTTCGGCCCGGTCATGATGATCTGGTTTGTGGTGCTCGGTTCCCTCGGGCTGCGGTCCATCCTCGATAATCCCGGCATCCTTGCGGCCCTCAACCCTTTACAGGCGGTCAACTTTTTCGCCATCAACCATTTTCACGGCTTTCTGGTCCTGGGCGCGGTGGTCCTTTGTATCACCGGCGGTGAAGCGCTGTATGCCGACATGGGCCATTTCGGGCGTCTGCCCATCCGTCTGACCTGGTACTGTGCGGTGTTGCCCGGATTGATGCTCAATTATTACGGCCAGGGAGCCCTGCTGCTGCAACACCCGGAACTGATCAGCGTCAATCCCTTCTATGCCCTGGTGCCCAAGTCGCTGCTCTATCCCATGGTGGGCCTGGCGACCACTGCCACCATCATCGCCTCGCAGGCGATGATCTCCGGCGTCTATTCGCTCACCCAGCAAGCCATTCAACTGGGATTCACACCGCGCATGCATATCATCCATACCTCGGAACGGGCCAAGGGGCAGATCTATATGCCGACGGTCAACTGGATGCTGATGCTCGCCTGCCTCTCACTGGTGCTCGCCTTCAGGGAGTCGACCCGTCTTGCCGCGGCCTATGGAATTGCGGTAACCGCCACCATGGCCATCACCTCCTACATCTATTTCAAGGTGACGACCATCAGATGGCGGTGGCCGTTGTGGCAAGGTTCGCTGCTCTTGGGTTTGTTTCTCTTTTTCGATTGTTCCTTCCTGGGCGCCAACCTGCTCAAGATCGCGGACGGCGGCTGGATCACCCTCTGCATCGCCGCCTGCATCCTGACCGCCATGATCACCTGGCGCGACGGTCGTGCGATCCTGGCCAAGCATTACGGCCTGATGAAGATCCCGGCCGAGGTTTTCCTGAAAGATATCAAAGCCTACAATCCGCAGCGGATCGCGGGCACCGCCGTTTTTATGTCCATTTCCCCGGAAGGTATTCCCCATACCCTGTTGCATCACTTCAAACATAACGAGGCCCTGCATGAACGGATCTTGCTGCTTTCCATTGTCGCGGTGGAAACACCGACCGTGGCCCCGGAAGACCGGGTGTGCATAGAGGATCTCAGCCTGGGGTTTTATCGGATCAAGGCGAGCTACGGCTTCATGGAGACGCCGGATATGCCGGAAATCCTTGAACTGCTCAACGCCAGGGGCCTGCCCGTCGATATTTATTCCACCTCCTTTTACCTCGGCCGCGAAACCATGTCCGCCACCGGACCCGCACCCATGGCCCATTGGCGCAAACTGCTCTTCATCTACATGTCGCGCAACGCCTGGAACGCGACTTCCTTCTTCAAATTGCCCCCGGACCGGGTTGTCGAGCTGGGCAACCACGTCGAATTATAAGCGCAGGCAAGCCTCTCCACCGGAACATCCGGCTGCAATTAAAAACCTCTCAAGGGCGATTAAAACGTGCCTTGCGCAATTCTCGGCAACAGTCCGGGGGGGCGGGAAGAACCCGGCCACGGATCGATCCTCATCCTTGACGATTATTTGACATTTCTCCCTGATGTCTTGACGTTATCTTGATGCGGAATGCGTTACAGGTATGGGCAAGAGGGCAAGGGCGCGTAACCTCGCCTGTATGGGGGCGGAGAGGGCAGCACTATCAACCTATTTCGGGAGTATCGCCATGAACGCCGATGATTGGCTGCAAACAGTCTTTTTTTTCGCAACCCTGCTTCTCCTCGTCAAACCGGTCGGCACCTTCATGGCCAAGGTCTACCAGGGCGAGCGGACCTGGCTCTCGCCTCTTCTTACCCCCTGCGAGCACCTCTTGTACCGGATCTGCGGGGTGAACCGGGAGGAGGAGATGGACTGGCAGCGCTACACCATTGCTCTGCTCCTCTTCAATCTCGCGGGTTTCCTGGCGCTCTTCCTGATCCTGCTCCTCCAGCATCTGCTGCCCCTCAACCCCCAGGGTCTGCCGCCTTTTTCCTGGCAACTGGCGTTCAACACCGCGATCAGCTTCACCACCAACACCAACTGGCAGGCCTACAGCGGCGAGACCACGGCCAGTTACCTCACCCAGACGGCGGGGCTGACGGTGCACAACTTCGTTTCCGCCGCCACCTGCATGGCCATCGCCATTGCCCTGATCCGGGGTTTCGCCCGGCGCAGGACCGCGTCCATCGGCAACTTCTGGGTCGACCTCAGCCGGGGCATCCTTTACATCCTGCTGCCGTTGGCGCTCATCGCCGCACTCATCCTGGTCTCCCAGGGGGTGATCCAGAATTTCAGCCCCTACCGGACCGTGCCCCTGCTCCAGGCCACCAGTTTTGTGAAGCCGCGGGCGGACGAGACCGGCAAACCCCGGCTGGATGAGGCCGGCAAGCCGGTGAGCGATACGGTGGTTGTGAGTGAAGTCACCCTGCCCATGGGGCCGGTGGCTTCCCAGGAGGCGATCAAGCACCTGGGCACCAACGGCGGCGGCTTCTTCAACGCCAACTCGGCCCACCCTTTCGAAAATCCGACCCCGCTCTCCCATCTGCTGGAGATCTTGCTCATCCTCCTGATCCCGGCGAGCCTTACCCATACCTTCGGGATCATGGTCGGCAATACCCGCCAGGGCTGGACCCTGCTAGGGGTGATGCTCCTGCTGCTGGTGGTCTCCTTTGGTGTCCTCCAGTGGGCCGAGGCCAGCGGCACCCCACAGCTCACCCGACTCGGGATCGAGGGCGGCAATATGGAAGGCAAGGAGGTTCGCTTCGGGATGGCCGCCACCAGTCTCTTTGAAGTGGCCACCACCGCCACCTCCTGCGGCGCGGTCGCCGCCATGCACGATTCGCTCACCCCTCTCGGCGGCCTGGTGCCCCTTGCCCTGATCCTGCTGGGCGAGATCGTCTTCGGCGGGGTCGGATCCGGTCTGTACACCATGCTGGCCTTTGCGATCATTGCCGTCTTCGTCTCCGGCCTGATGATCGGCCGGACGCCTGAATATCTCGGCAAGAAGATCGAGGTCCGGGAGATGTGGATGTCGATCGTCACCATCCTCAGCGCCGGAATCGTGGTGCTGATCCTTTCGGCAATCGCCATGATCACCCCTTCGGCGGTTGCCGCCATGGCCAATCCCGGCCCCCACGGTCTCTCCGAGGTACTGTACGCCTTTGCCTCCATGGCCAACAACAACGGCAGCGCCTTTGCCGGCTTGAATGCCGGTGTCGATTTCTATACCCTGCTCGGCTCCCTGGCGATGCTGATCGGTCGCTATGTACCTGCAGTGGCGGTACTCGTCATGGCCGGATCGCTGGCAAGTAAAAAATATATCCCGCCCAGCCTCGGCACCCTGCCCACCGACCGAGCGCCGTTCGCCCTCTGGCTGATTCTGGTCATCCTCATCGTCGGCGCCCTCACTTTTTTTCCGGCCCTGGCCCTGGGACCGATCGTCGAGCACCTGACCCTGATGGGAGGCAAATAAGCCATGGCAAAACATATTCCCCCACCCAAATCGGCCTTTGACAGGGAACTGCTGACCGGCGCTCTCGTCGAGTCCTTCAAAAAGCTCGATCCGCGCTCCCTGTGGCGCAACCCCGTGATGCTGGCGGTGGAGGTCGCTTCCTGCATCACCCTCGTAACCTTCGTCCTCTCGTTCACCGGCGTGGGCGGCGAGCCGGTCTGGTTCACCGCTACCGTCTCAATCTGGCTCTGGCTGACAGTCCTCTTTGCCACCTTTGCCGAGGCCCTGGCCGAGGGACGCGGCAAGGCCCGGGCCGCAAGTCTGCGCCAGTCGCGCACCGACATCACGGCCAAGCGGCTCGATATCCCTGATTTTGCGGGCAGCCGGACCACGGTCGGCGCGAGCGAACTGCGCAAGGACGACTACATCCTGGTGGAGGCGGGCCATCTGATCGCCGGCGACGGCGAGGTGGTGGCCGGCGCGGCCCTGGTCAACGAGTCGGCGGTGACCGGCGAATCGGCCCCGGTGGTGCGGGAATCGGGGGGCGACCGCAGCGCGGTCACCGGCGGCACCACGGTGATTGCCAATGCCATCATCGTCAAAATCACCGCCAATCCCGGCGAGACCTTTCTTGACCGGATGATTTCGCTGATCGAAGGCGCCAAGCACAGAAAGACACCAAACGCGGCGACGCTAGCGGTGCTGCTGATCGCCATTACCCT
>Ga0074197_1002219_pt1 | contig 14015 bp, 11 predicted proteins | sample EPASupsiteSAE305_FD_64526 | JGI IMG/M metagenome (GOLD analysis project Ga0074197, IMG submission 64526) | Bioremediated contaminated groundwater microbial communities from EPA Superfund site, New Mexico - SAE3-05 reassembly with SPADES | ecosystem: Environmental > Aquatic > Deep subsurface >...
ATCGGAACAAAGTGAGCTACCAAATCTTTGTATGGAGAATTTTGGCTTGTCGTTTGTGCATTTGCGACTAACCCTTTTTTTACAAAGTTTGTACCAAAAAGCCCGGATTGGATGGAGTGCACTCTTATGCCAAAAGGTAACGCTTCAAACCTAAGCGAGTCCACAATCCCCTCAACCGCATATTTTGAAGCGTTATAATGAGAAAGAAGCGGAAGTCCCATCTTTCCTAAAAATGAACTGATGTTAATGATAACTCCGCTCTTTGCCTCTCTCATGTAAGGAAGCACCTCTCTTGTAGTTTTTATAAGCCCGAAAACATTTACATCAAATTGATTGAAAATCTCTTCGTCAGTCCCCTCTTCAAGCGTTGCTAAAAGACCGTAACCGGCATTGTTCACAAGCACGTCAATCTTGCCTTCATTTTTTATGATGGAAGCTATGGCATCTTTTATGCTTTGGGTTTTCGTAACATCAATATAGATATATTTTAGATTTCCAGTGTCGGCATTTGTACTTTCATCTCTTGAACCTGCATAAACTATATAACCATTTTTAGCTAAAAATTTTGCACTAAGCTCACCCATTCCTGAAGTTGCTCCCGTTATTAAAACTACTTTTGACATTATCTTCTCCTACAATTTTATATTTTAAGTATATGAAAAAAAGAGAGATCAATCAAGTTGTTTTTAGCAACAGAAGAATTTTATTTTAGCACTAAGAGGATTTTGTAAATTTATCGCATATAAAAATCGCCAATTCTAAAAATAAGTGCAATTTTATTAAGAAAGTCGATAAGCCAAATCAAGCAAAAAAGAACTAATTTCAGCAGTGAAAACTTTAATATGGTTTATGCAGTCAAATTAACAGCTACTTTTACTTTTTTTTCAAAGTTCTGTTATTATCATTAAAATAGAAACAGAAAAAAGAAACTATTTGTAAAGTTTTAGATCCAAACAGACTTAATTATAGACTTAGAAGAGTGCTTGAATATAAAACTCCATATGAAGTATTTTTCAGTGAAATGAGTAGAAAGTTAGCTAGTTAATTTTAGGTTAAAATTGCACTTGATATTAGAATTGGCGTTTCTTAAAAAGTGTATTTTGATTCGTTATTTAGGAGTGTTTAGAGATTTAAAGAAGTGGTGGACCCTCAGAGATTCGAACTCTGGGAGGTATAACCCTCGCCGGTTTTCAAGTCTCTCTTGAGAAGCCCCGAACCTGCATGGAACGCTGACTAGAGAGGTGTTTTTGGCAGTATAAGCAAGTCTAAAACAGGTCTTTTTTTTGGACTTTTTAATGCTTAGCTAGGCGCAGAAACGACATAGAAGCTTCGAGACATCCTTGCCTCAATAAAATTACTTATCAACCCATTTAAAAATATCAAGTATTGAAATTCTATCTTTATCAAGTTCTACCAAATAGATAATCGTATAACCTTTAAAAATCATATCTCTAACATTTTCATCTTCGTTATGGGCAGAGGGTCGGAATTTATATGGAAAGTTTGTTAAATTGTTAATTTTGTTATCTATCTGGCTTTTGAAATTTAAAGCTCTGCTCTTACTGTCTTTTGAGATATAGAGCAATATACTTTTAAGCGAATCTAAATACTCCCTTTTTCTAACAATTGTCATTTACAGAGTCTTCATAAATTCATCTATCTCTTTATCGTACTCTTCTTGCGTTAGCAGTACAGCATTGCCGCTTTTTACATCTTGAAGAGATTTTGCAACTCTGCTTTTTGCTTCTTCTTTTGAGATGGAAGGATAGCCATCATCCAAAGAAAGTTTTACAAATTTTATAAAATCATCAACCAAACTGTTAGTATCGTTTCCATACCTTGAAGCTATAAACTTCTCTGCTTCAGGATTGTCAATTCGGATAGTCTGCATTATCAAACCTCCTCTTTTTATTTGTCAAATTATAACACTATTCTTTTAACACTTGCTTGTTATGTGGATAAATTGAGATAATCTCTCAAGAATAAAAAAATAGTTTTCATAAAAAAGCACCCGTCCCACCCGTTGAGAGCTAAATCTCAAAGAGTGTTTCGAGTTCTGCTTTTGTAGCGAGTTTATCACTAACAAACAAACTAACCCCAAAATCCGCATCAAGTAAGCAGACAATCTGAGAATATCCCTCAAACTCCTCAATCATCTCCACATAATCACTAAACGGTTCTGGTATCTGTGAGATTGCAGAGTTTTGAAGCTTGATGGGATGGTGCAGTTCCTCAATGGATTCTATAACTATGAAATATCCGTAGGTTGGATAAAGATAATCATCAGGCAGTCTCTTAAACTCTGCTTCCAAACCTGCTCTTACAACTTCATCCCTTACAAGCTCTATATCTTTAGTTGAGAGTATATGAATCATCTTGAATGCTTTTGAAGTTCGTTGGTTTGTTTGATGATTACAGCAACAACTGTAACAGAGATACATTTTATGATAAAACATACAGCATGCTTATCCATTATCAGTTACTTTCATAAGTCTAAAAAGCTGCCCAGATGTATCTTGAGAGTTGTTGTATAAGATTTTTCGTACATACTGTTTTAAGTCAGTATTCTCAGATATCAATCTTCCTAAGCGTCTTTTATCTGCTACTTGATACACATCTCTTAGATGAAGTGTATAACTATGAGCTTTAAACTCAACAGATAACAGCCTCTCTGCAAAAAATTGCGTGATAACATGTTGTAGCTGGGTTTTATATTGAGTGAGGTCGATAGCCTTTCGTTGCTCTGGTGTGGAGAGAATGTAAGTGTAAATGAAGCCTGTATCATCACTTTTTTGAGTATCGGCTTCATCAGAAACTGCGACTTGTTGCGTAGAATCTTTCTTGCGAAGTGATACGGTAAGCTTTTGCCAATCATCCTCAAAAGTTCCATCCTGTGAAGTTGCAACTGTAATGTCATAATCCTTTTTGTACTTATTGATAACTTTGCTCTCTTTGGATTTTTCGTACCACTCTATGGCTTCACTATCGTTTGTGTTCTTGAAGTCAAACTCCACTGTTGTAACTACATCGCCGATATTTACCTCTATACTATCGGGTATATATGCTTTAGGGTACGCTCCGCCTCTTTTTTGGTAATCGTCATTTGCTAGTTTTAGCAGCTCTTTCATGTATAATCTCCTATTGAAATTCATAAATTAAAACAATTTGTATTGTGCTATTTATGTTCAAGTTTATAATATATGGTTGAGTTTTTTTAAATAATATATTGGAAATTTGAAGCTTGTTACAAGAGATAATCTATAAAGATTTAGATACTATCTTTCGCATGAGATATTTCAAATCTTAATTAAGAGTACAAACACTTTCAAACAATAGTTTGGATAAAATATATAAAAAATCGGAATCAATCAATGAGTGAACAAAAATTTTTAAAAGACCTTGAAAGTAAACTATGGAAAACAGCCGATACACTTCGTTCAAACATCTCAGCAGCCGAATACAAACACATCGTTTTAGGACTTGTATTTTTGAAGTATGTCTCAGATAGTTTTGAGACAAGAAGACAAGAGTTAAAAGCTGAATTTACAAATCCTAAAAGTGATTATTATCTCTGCGATGATGAGCAAGATGAGCTTATCAAAGAAGAACTAGAAAACAGAGACTACTACACAGAAAAAAATGTATTTTGGGTACCTCAAAGTGCAAGATGGCACTATCTTCAAGACAATGCAGCACTTAGTACTGGGGCAAAACTTCCTGATGGTAGCGAATTTAAAGGGATAGGAAAATTCATCGATGATGCGATGGATATCATAGAAAAAGAAAATCCAAAACTCAAACGAATCCTCAACAAAAACTATGCCAAACTAGACATCGACCCATCAAAACTAGTAGCTCTTGTAAACCTCATAGCGACTATCCCTTTTACTCACAACTCGCTCAAAGCAAAAGATATTTTGGGTCATGTATATGAATACTTTTTAGGCAATTTCGCTGCAGCTGAAGGTCAAAGAGGTGGGCAGTTTTACACTCCAAAATCTATCGTAAATCTCATAGTGCAGATGATAGAACCATATAGTGGGCGAATTTATGACCCTGCAATGGGAAGCGGGGGATTTTTTATTTCATCAGAAAAGTTCATCGAAGCACACAATGGAAAAATAGGCGATATCTCAGTCTATGGGCAAGAGTCCAATCCTACCACTTGGCGACTCGCTGCTATGAATATGGCAATAAGGGGCATTGACTTCAACTTCGGGCAAGAACCACGAAGTAGCTTTACAAGCGACCAACATCCAGACCTCAGAGCTGATTTTGTCCTAGCAAATCCACCGTTCAATCAAAAAGAGGAAGATTGGTGGGATGGAAGCCTAGAAAATGATGCAAGATGGAAAGGCTACCCAACACCTCCAAAAGGAAATGCCAACTTTGCTTGGATGCTTCATATGCTCCATCATACAAACCCAACAAATGGAGTAGTTGGACTCGTTCTAGCAAATGGAAGTTTGAGTTCAACCACAAACAACGAAGGGGAAATCCGAAAAGCAATCGTCCAAAATGACCTCGTAGAAGCGATAGTAGCTCTGCCATCACAACTCTTTGCAAATACACAAATCCCTGCTTGTATATGGATACTCAATCGTAACAAAAAACAAAAAGGGAAAACTCTTTTTATAGATACGAGAGATTTTGGATTTATGATAGATAGAAAACAAAGAGATTTTAGTACAGAAGATATCAAAACCATAGCTGATGTGTTTCATAAGTTTAGAAATGAAGCAGAGTTTGAAAACATCGCAGGGAAATACTATAGTGCTACAACTGAGGAGATAGCAAAACAAGAATATATCCTCACCCCTGGGCGATATGTAGGCACTGAAGAGATAGAGGATGATGGTATCCCATTTGGTTTAAATATTACAGTATTCAATAAATATTTAGAAAATTCTACTAAGCAACACAACCAATTAAATGCAGAAATATCAAATAGCTTAAAACAGGTATTTCCTCATTTTAAGTGGGATAGTTTGGTCTATTCATCTAATGAAATTTTGGAAAAACTTGCTCAAACTATTTTTAAATCATGGTTTGTAGACTTCGACCCCGTACATGCAAAAGCAAATTGTACAGATGAATCAGAACTTGAAAATATCGCCAAAGAGTTAGGCATAAGCAAAGAGATACTAGACCTTTTCCCTAGCGAATTTGAGGAAAGCGAACTTGGGATGATACCTAAAGGGTGGGAAGTAAAAACTTTAGAAGATATAGTTTCAATTATCGATTGTTTACATTCAAAAAAACCACTACAAATTGATTTAGATACAGGAAATATTTTATTACAATTAAACAATATACAAGATGACGGGTTATTGAATTTAAATAATGCATATTATATTTCTAATGAGGATTATCAAAAATGGATATCAAGAATAGAAGTTACTAAAAATGATTTTGTAATTACAAATGTAGGTAGAGTTGGAGCTGTTGCTAGAATACCATCAGATTTAAAAGCTGCTATAGGAAGAAATATGACAGCATTAAGACCTAAAGAAGAATTTAAATATGTAGGTTTTATTCATACTGTATTAACAAGCAAATACATGCAAGAAGAAATCAATCGTAAAATGGATGTAGGAACAATATTGAATGCATTAAATGTTAAAAATATACCCAAACTTAGAATTATTATTGCGTCGATGGAAATAATGAATTTATTTGAATCTGTTGTCGCATCTATTCAAAATAAAAGAGAGTTCAATCAAAATGAAATCCAGACTCTTGAAAAAACCAGAGACACACTCCTCCCAAAACTTCTTAGTGGTGAAATCGATGTGTCGGAGTTGAAGCATGAATAATGAAATAACAATAGAAGATTTGTCTCCGAATCATACAGATTTTTTAACTGGTTATGCCAAAAGTGGCTTAGGTGCAATTCCAGGATTTGGTTCACTATTTAGTGAAGTGTTGGGTCAAATAATTCCTAATCAACGAGTAGATAGAATTGTTACTTTTCTTAGTATTTTAGATAAAAAATTTGAACAATTACAAATACAGTTTGATAAAATTGAGTCAAAGATGAAAGATGAGGAATATATTAATCTATTTGAAGAAGGAATTTGGCAAGCTGCTCGTTCTTCATCACAAGAGAGAAAAGAACATATCGCTTCCCTTCTTGCAAATAGCCTTAATGATGAAGCATTAAACGAAATACAGCAAGGAGTTTTGCTTTCACTCCTTGGAGAGCTTAATGATATAGAAATATTGATTTTGTACCAACATACTATGAAAGCTCGAAATGATGAGGATTTCCATAAAAAATATCAAGATATTTTGAGAGGACCTTTTGCTCATTTAGGCTCAGATCAAGAAACAGTAAATCAAAGTACAATACATAATACATATAAAGAGAAATTAATTCGACTAAATCTTTTAAAAAGAGAATACAAAACTCCAAAAAAAGGTGAATTACCTGAATTTGATGATAAAACGGGGATGATAAAAGAGAAATCTGTGAATTTAACTTCACTTGGTCGATTATTTCTTAAATATATTGATATGCCTGATGATTTTTAAAAGAATATAGATGATTGAAGAAAATATAGAATTTTATTATAAATCCCTTCCAAAATTTCCAAAATTTGAAATTATGGGAAATGATATAGATGGAGCAATTCCCGTTTGTTATGTGGATAATTGGCAACATTTTCAACAAATATTAAATGAAGAATTTTTTAATAGAGAATCTAAAGAGCTAGTTTATAGAGGGCAAGAAGATTTTAGCTGGGCATTAACTCCATCTCTTGGAAGACTTAATAGTGCAGGAACTATTGATGAAAAAGTTGCACAAAAACAAAAAGAGCTTTTTAGATTATCTATCAGAGGAAGAGTTTCAGATATAAATTTTGTAGAAGAAGATATTGAACTTTGGGCATTAGGACAACATAATGGTTTAAAAACTCCATTGTTAGATTGGACTTATTCTCCTTATATTGCTCTATTTTTTGCATTTGAAAGAGATGATTCATTAAAAGAAGAGCATGAGAGCAGAGCTATTTTTATACTTAATAAAAAAGCTTTAGAAGAGTTGGAAGAGATTGAAGAAAATATTTTTATTCAGCCAAGGGGAAATGACCATATAAGACTTATAAATCAAGCAGGATTATTTACTATTTCACCAAGAGACACTTCTGATACTTTAGAATCATATATCATCAAAGTTTTGGCTAACTCTGGTGTAGATGTTGAAAGTGCAGATGAAATGTCTCAGTATATCTGCAAAATTCATATTCCAAATATAGATAAAATCTCTTGTATGAATCACTTACGAAAAATGAATATACACCATGCAAGTCTTTTCCCTGATTTGTTTGGTTCATCACTTTATTGTAATGAGATGATTTATGAATATGTGGAGTTAAAAGAGAGAAAAACTGAGCCTATTTCAGAAACATCAGAAGTAGAAACAAAAGAATTTGAAGTGGTAAATTACTCTAAACTAGATACTTTATTTGTCAATGATTATTTAAAATCAATTGTAAATATATCTACAAAGTTAAGTGATTCTGAGATTTCAAAATTGAGCAATATTTTGGTTGAAAAAATATCTCCAAATTTATCAGTTGATTGGACATCTAGAGAATCAATATTATCAAAACTTAGAACCATAATAAGACTAGAACTTCTCAAACATAAGTTTGAAGCTAGTGAGATTAAAGAGATTGTTGATGGATTTATTGAAAAATTGATAATTCTTGAACAACCTGATGCATTAATTTAAAAGAGGAGAGACTATTGGAAAAATATCCAGTTGAAACATCAGCAACAGATTTGGTAGTAGGAAGTACGAAAGCTATCATTAGTATGATACCCATTGCAGGCTCTCCTTTAATAGAAATATTAAATATGATAGTTACGCCTAGTTTACAAAAAAGAAGAGATGAATGGTTCTCTAAGTTAGGAGAAAAGCTTATTGAACTAGAAGATAAAGACTGTTTAACATTAGAAGATTTACAACATAATGAAATATTTATAGATATTAGTATCAAAGCAACAGAATTAGCACTAAAAACAAGCCAAGCTGAAAAATTAGAAGCTCTTAGAAATGCTTTATTGAATTCTGCTAAGGCTGATTCTATAGATATTTCTATTCAACAAATATTTTTAAGTTATATAGATACCTTTACTGTTTGGCATATTAAACTTTTAAAACTATTTGACAACCCAAAAGAATATGAATCGAAACTTCAAGATCTTAGTATGGGTGGACTTAATAATTTGATTTATGCTGCATATCCTGAATTAACGAGTAAAGATGAATTTGTCAGACAAGTATTTAAAGATTTGTATTCAAAAGGATTATTAAATACTGAATCTTTGGGAGCAACAATGACATTACAAGGTATTTTGTCTCGTAGAACTACAACAATGGGACAAGATTTTATAAAATATATTAGTGAGGTTGAGATTTAAAATGCCACTACCAATAAATATAACCCAACTTATAAATGGTTCAACCGTAGAATGGGAGCGGATAGAGTTCAAAGAGGGATGGAATCCTGAGATTATCCTCCATACTATCTGTGCTTTTGCAAATGATGTGAACAATTGGGGTGGTGGGTATCTTATCATCGGTATTGCTGAGTCCAATGGTAGAGCTGTTTTGCCTCCAAAAGGATTAGATATCAATGAGTTAGACAAAATCCAACAAGAACTCCATCAGCTCTGCCATAAAATCGCACCTACTTATTTTCCAGTAGTTGAACCTTGTGAGATAGAGGGACGGCACTTTTTGGTGGTGTGGTGTGCAGGTGGAGAAGCTAGACCATACAAAGCAAATAAAACTCTTGCCAATAATGCAGACAAAGCCTACTATGTACGAAGAATGTCCTCAACTGCAAAAGCAAATGAACAAGAGGAACAACAACTCTTACAACTCACTGCAAAAATCCCTTTTGATGATAGGGTCAATCATCATGCAAGCATTGGTGATTTGTCTTTGGCTCAGATACGAATCTTTTTGCAAGATGTCAAAAGTGATTTGTTTGAGAGTGCCACAAAGATACCGTTTGAGGATTTGGTTCGAATGATGCAAATAGCAAGAGGCGCTAGTGAATATCTACTCCCTGTAAATGTGGGATTGCTCTTTTTTAGCGAGACTCCTGAGAAGTTTTTCCCTTATACACAAATAGAGGTGACTATTTATCATGATGACATCGGAGATAGTTTTAGTGAAAAAGTTTTTAAAGGTCCTATTCATCAGCAATTACGAGCTGCACTTTCCCATATCAAAACACTTGTGATAGAAGAGAATGTTCAAAAAGTAGAAGGTCAAGCAGAGGCTATAAGGTACTATAACTATCCATTTCAAGCAGTAGAAGAAGCACTTGCAAATGCGGTGTATCATAAAAGTTATGAGGAGAGAGAACCTATCAAAGTCAATATTTTGGCTGATAAGATGGAGATCATCTCTCATGGTGGAGCGATGCCACCTATCACTAAAGAGGATTTCAAAAAAGATAGAATCATCACTATGAAATATCTCAACCGCCGAATAGGTGATTTTCTAAAAGAGCTTCATTTAACGGAAGGTAAAGGTACAGGAATCCCAAAAATACGAAGAGCGATGAAAAATAATGGTTCAGATGAGCCTATCTTTGAAACAGATGATGCGAGAAGTTATTTTGTGACTATTCTAAAGGCGAGGATAGATGAAACTGTATCCGACACTATACCGCCGAATAACCGCCGAATACCGCCGAATACTTTATCACAAGATGAAGAGATAGTGGAATATATAAAAAAACATGGTTCTATAACTTCAAAAATAGTAGAAGAAATTTTATCAGTAAAAGATAGTAGAGCAAAAGAGATACTAAGAAATATGGCTTCAAAAAACCTTCTGATTAAGCAAGGAACAACAAGAGCGGTGAATTATATCTTGGGAGATATGGCAAATGATAAATGAAGAACAAGTAGAACTTTTAGCGATAGAGTGGTTTAAAGAGCTAGGTTTTGAGTATCTTTTAGGATACGATATAGCACCGCAAAGTGATGCACCTGCTAGGGGGAGCTATCAAGAGGTGTTGCTAGAACAACGACTGCACAAGGCACTCTCAAAACTCAATCCAACACTTCCGCCTTATGCCATAGATGAAGCGATTCATCAACTCAAAAAACCTCAAAATGCCTCACTTTTACAAAACAATCGTGCTTTTCACCAAATGCTTCTTCAAGGGATACGTGTCGAGATAAAAAGAGACGATGAATCAAGGGGAGATACGCTAAAGCTCATTGACTTTGAAAATCCACTTCACAATGACTTTTTAGTAGTCAATCAATTTACCATCAAAGGGACAAAAGGCAATCGCAGACCAGATATCATAGTTTTTGTCAATGGACTTCCGCTTGCAGTTTTGGAGCTTAAAAATCCGGCTGATACCAATGCCGACATTATAAAAGCTTACAATCAGATACAAACTTACAAAGATGAGATAGAGGACCTGTTTGTTTACAATGAAGCTCTTATCATAAGTGATGGTATCTCGGCAAGGATTGGCTCTCTTAGTGCCACCGATGAGCGGTTTATGTTTTGGCGAACGGTAAAAAATGAGAAAGATAAACCACTCTTGGAGTATGAACTAGAAACTCTAATCAAAGGGTTTTTCAATAAAGAGTACTTTTTGGACTATGTGCAAAACTTTGTATTGTTTGAAGATGACGGGAAAAAGATTATCAAAAAAATAGCCGGATATCATCAGTTCCATGCAGTGCGAGAAGCTGTGGATTCTGTTATCAAGGCAGCTAATGGCGGCAATAAAAGAGGCGGTGTTGTCTGGCATACTCAAGGAAGCGGCAAGTCAATCAGCATGGCATGTTTTGCAGGAAAACTCTCAAAACTGCAAGAGATGAGAAATCCAACTCTGCTTATCGTAACAGATAGAAATGACTTAGACGGTCAGCTCTATGCTACATTTAGCACGGCAAAAATGCTTTTAGGGCAAGAACCTATCCAAATGGATGATGTGGCAGAGCTTAGAGAAACACTCTCAAATAAGCCATCGGGCGGGATAATCTTTACTACGATTCAAAAATTTGGGCTTAAAAAAGAGGAGAGCAGGTTTCCTGTACTGAGTGTTCGAGATAATATTGTCGTAATAGCAGACGAAGCACATAGAAGCCAATATGGATTTGATGCGATGCTTGATAGTGAGGGGAAGTTCAAATACGGTTATGCGCAACATCTAAGAGATGCTTTGCCAAATGCTACATTTATAGGATTTACCGGTACTCCGATAGAGAGTGAAGATAGAGATACAAGAGCTGTATTTGGGGACTATATCAGCATTTATGATATTGAAGATGCGGTGCGAGATGGGGCAACAGTGCCGATTTACTACGAAAGCAGACTTGCTAAGCTTGATTTGAACTCTGAAGTTTTAAAAGAGATAGACAAAGAAGTTGGTGATTTGGATATCAGCGATGAGCTATCTGAGAGGGAAAGATTTAAAAGCAAATGGAGTGCTTTAGAAAAACTTGTGGGGAGTGAACCTAGAATTGCTCAAATAGCCAAAGATATCGTCACACACTTTGAAGATAGAACCGCCGTTCTTGAAGGAAAAGGGATGATAGTGGCAATGAGCAGACATATTGCGGTTGATTTGTATGATGCTATTATAGAGCTAAGACCTAATTGGCACGATGATGATCCAACAAAAGGTGCTATCAAAATCATCATGACAGGAAGTGCGAGTGATGAACCTAAACTTCAAAAGCATATCTACTCAAAACAAACTAAAAAAGACCTAGAAAAAAGAATCAAAGATGTAGATAATGAACTTAAACTTGTCATCGTAAGAGATATGTGGCTTACAGGTTTTGATGCTCCAAGTATGCACACGATGTATATCGATAAGCCGATGAAATCACATAACCTCATGCAGGCAATAGCGAGGGTAAATAGAGTATTTAAAGATAAAAAAGGCGGGCTTGTCGTTGACTATATCGGCATAGCAAATGAGCTAAAACATGCTCTTAAAACCTACACTGTTGCTGGCGGAAAAGGGACTGGAACGATTGATACCGCTGAAGCTTTGGCTGAGATGCTAAAGAGACTTGATATTGTTCAAAATTTTTATCATGGATTTGATTATAGTGCATTTATGACAAGAGCCCATATGCTTCTAGCACCTGCGGCAAATCATATTTTAGGTCTTGATGATGGCAAAAAAAGATACCTTGATGAAGTGTTGGCACTTACAAAAGCATTTAGTCTTTGTGGTACTTTAGATGCAGCAAAAGAGCATAAAGAGGAGATAGCATTTTTTCAAGCGGTAAAAGCTGTGATACAAAAAGTGGAAGGGAAAAAATCTACAAGCAAAGACCCAAACAGAGCCATCAAGCAACTCATAGATAACGCCGTCATCTCTGATGGGGTGGAAGATATTTTTAGTTTGGTTGGACTTGAAAAACCAAATATAGGGATACTCTCGGATGAGTTTCTTGAGGATATCGCACATATGCCGCATAAAAATTTAGCGGTTGAACTGCTTGAGCGATTGCTTCGAGATGATATCAAAGCAAAAAGTAAAAACAATGTGGTGCAAGAGAAAAAATTTAGCGATAGACTACAAGCGACACTTAGTAAGTATCATAACCGTGCGATTGAAACTGCAAAGGTAATAGAAGAGCTTATTGAGATGGCAAAAGATTTTGCTGCATCTGCAAAACATGGGCAAGATTTGGGGCTAAATTTTGATGAGCTTGCTTTTTATGATGCTTTGGCTGAAAATGAAGCGGCTTTAAGAGAAATGGGCGATGAGATACTCAAAAAAATAGCCATAGAGCTCACTGAAAAACTAAGAAGCAGTATAAGTGTCGATTGGCAAAAAAGAGAGTCTGTAAGAGCTAAAATGAGAAATATTATCAGAATAATTTTAAAAAGATACAAATACCCACCCGATAAAACGGCAGAGGCTTTGGATATGGTGATGCAACAAGCGGAAGTCTTGAGTGATGAGTGGAGTAAGTAGAAAATTTTCATTAGCTGAGTAATCACCGTCTATAGTGTAAGATATCGGAAATTTGGCTATATCATTTTCACTTTAGACAACAGCATAGGAGTAAAATATAAATCTCTCTCAACTTCTAAACCTAAATGACTTCTCACACTTTCAACTTCACTTAGACTAAAGTTGCCAAGTTCACGCTCTAAACCTATGACATACCCAAAGCAGGTATCATTGTCACTCTTAGAAATTTCAGTTATGTACCAACTCCAAGATGAGTCAGGGGTGAAAAGTTTGACATGACAGATTGGGTCTTTGGAATTTTCGGTAGAGTATAGGTCTGGTATTGCAGACAACAATTCTTGTGGGATTAACTTGCTCATGAGAGCCTCCTTGATGTTTTGTATCAAGGTTATAATATATAGTTTCAAGCTATGAAATATTTTTGCTCTATGGTTCACTAAGAACGCGGGGGGATTAGATGATTATTCTGCTTCTGCAGAAGAGTTTGGATTGTTGGATTTAGGTTTCCTTGCTGTTATCTTTATGGTTTGCATCCTGCGTCTGGTGCAAAGTTCTAGGAGTTTATCTCGTGTTGATTCTTGCTCAAATTCTCTTATGGCAGTTGCTATGTCTCTCTTGCTCATGCTAAATAAAATAGAGAGTGCATCATAGTTGCAGCCTAAATTTATAGCCTTATCAAGGAACCCTTTTACGAATTGTTTTTCCTCAGGTTCTTTTTTATGCTCCTTCATAATCGCTTTGAGCTTCTCATACTCATATCTATTGGCTTGAAGTTTACTCATAAAGAACTCTTTAATGCTATAGGTCTCAACGGGCAGCTTTATCTCGGATATAATGCTGTATATTCTCTCTCGAGAGAAGTGTGTAATTGAATATATCTCTTCAACTGAAAATCCTTGTCTTCCAAGCTCAAGCACCGCTTCTTTAATAAACTCATCAATTGCGTCTTTATCGCCGCTGCAAAGCTTATAATTTAGCCCGTTCTTTTGTTGTGCTTCATAGTCCTTAATATTAAATTCTTTCTTG
>Ga0074197_1002220_pt1 | contig 14005 bp, 15 predicted proteins | sample EPASupsiteSAE305_FD_64526 | JGI IMG/M metagenome (GOLD analysis project Ga0074197, IMG submission 64526) | Bioremediated contaminated groundwater microbial communities from EPA Superfund site, New Mexico - SAE3-05 reassembly with SPADES | ecosystem: Environmental > Aquatic > Deep subsurface >...
CACTCCTCGTCATGGTAGGCGATGTATAGGGGGTCGGTGCCGCACCAGCCGCATCTTATGGTCATATCATCTCCCATTGATCGATCTCCTCGTACCCGGCGGGTATCATTCTGGTCCACTCCCTGCAAAGACTACCATTCGTTATGTTGCCCATGGAACAAGAACGGCCGAAGAATCCCGTCATCTTTTAATGTTAAGATGCCGCCCCACCCATCCATCGGTCTCACCTGCCGCAAGAACAGGCAGCACCGGGACTTTTTAAAGGCAATAATACACGAAAGGAGACCCCATGAAAGCAAAGGAGACTGACCGTTATGTGACGTTCAAGGGAATCGACGGAGACGGCAACGCGCGCCGCTTGGTCGCCATGATGCGGCGGCATATCGACAATCCGGAAACGAGCAATCCCTTCTGGGAACACTTCAAAAAGAAGCTCGCTCTCTGCAACTCCCCCGAATCGAACAACGGCCGCGTGCTCGACGAGCTATTCCTGATCCACTCCTACATCAACAATATCCGTGAATTGCTCGAGGAGCAGGATGATCGCGAGGCACTGCAACTGCTGGACAGGATCGAGGAAGAGTCCTGCTAGAAAACCGGAAAACATCCCGGCCAGCCCGGCAACAGAAACTCCAATCAGAATAGAAAACCGAAGAAACGGCGATCTCCCGGAGACGTTGTTTTCTCAACATTCCCTCCCTCCCCGAGCATTGCACGTCCTTCCCCTAATGACTATGCCGATGATGGATGTCCGGCCAGTGGACATGGGAATGGGTAATCGGTTCGTGGACGTGGAAATGTTCGTGCTTTTCTTCACTCTCGCCTTCGACGTGCTCATGGTGATGATGCTCGTCATGCTCGTGGGAGTGGGAATGGGCAACCGCGTCATGGCGATGGAAGTGTCGATGGGCTTCCCCGTACAGTAAAAACACCCCGGAAACCATTATCAGTGCCGCAAGCCAGTACTCTCCCGGCGGCCGCTCTCCCAGGAGGATAACCGAAAGCACCGAACCGATGAACGGCCCCGAAGCAAACCAGGTGCTGGTTCTGGCGGAACCGATCTCTCTCAGGGCGTGAATGAAGAGCACCAGGCTGGCGCCATAGCTCAATGCGCCAATGAGAAGCGCCCCGGTGATTTGGAATGCCGTGACGTGGCCTCTGAAGAGAACCAGGGACATGAGCACGTTGAACAAACCGGCGCTCCATCCCTTGAGGCTTGCCAAAAGAGGGGCGGGAATTGTTTCAAGTTCTCGCGTCAGGTTGTTGTCGATACCCCAGAATAGGCAGGCGGCAAGCACGGCCAGACCAGGAATCGACACGTGCAGAGCGCCGGCACCGGTGGAGACGACCAGCACCGACGCGGCCACGATCAACAATTTCCCCAGCCATAACCTCCGTCCGATATTTTCGTGAAATATCAGCCACGCAAGCAGGGTTGTGGCAACCGCCTCGAAGTTCAGCAGCAGTGCCACCTCGCTTGCTGTCCCCCGTTGTATGGCATAGGCGAGAAAGAGCGGCGCCGCAACGCCGCCCGAAAGGATGGCCCCCGCCAAAAGGCACTTCTGTCTCAAGGAAAGGTTCAGCAGGTGTCGGCGAATGTCGGTCCCCCGATGGAACACCACGCCGGTAAGACCGATGCCCGACCCGAGATAGAGAAGTCCGGCGAGAAGTGATGATGGCATCTCTCCGATAATGGCTTTGCAAGCGACCGGAGAAATGCCGAAGAGCGTTGCGGAGAGAATTGCCGATTGCAGGGCTGTTTTTTTCATTTTCTCGTTTTCGTGATCAACGGAGCTGAGTTTAACCGGTGCGGCAGAGTTTGCCGCGCCGGTATCTACGCCGATGTCGGCAAATCCTCAAGTGAGTTGGCAATTATCGTCATTGAAAACCAAACAAATCTGTCCCGGATTTCCGTGCATCTGATGGTCATATCACCTCCCGGCGCCTCGGGGCGGCTTCATTGCATGCGCCAGGGGCAGGGTCAAGGTCTCCCCCACCTGGAGAATCTTCACGGTGGTGCCGGGGCTGGCCTTTTTCGTCTCCTCGGCGAACTCGCCGGGGGTGCCGGTCAGTACCGGGAAGGTGCCGTAGTGCATCGGCACGGCAACCCTGGCGCCCGTCAGCTTCACCGCCTGGGCCGCCCGCTTCGGCCCCATGGTGAACTTGTCGCCGATACAGACCAGCATCAGGTCGATGGGGCCGAAATCCTTCACCAGCGCCATGTCGCCGAACAGGTCCGTATCGCCGGTATGGTAGATGGCCGGGCCATTCTTGACCGAGATGACGAAGCCCCCCGGCTGTCCCCCGTACTGGAGGCTCTTCACCGGCACCGCCGCGCCTTCGGCCGCTTCGAGGCCCGAACCGTGCACGGCCGGAATGAACGCCACCTTCACCTCGCCGTCAAGGAGCGCAATATGTCCACCGAAATACCCCGTGGTGGCAAAGCCGAACTGCTTCTCCGGAAAACCGCCATACTGGACCATGGCTTTGCCCAGATCAAAGGTGGCCACCAGCTGGGCACCGGTCTTTTTGGCAATCTCCACCGTATTGCCAATGTGGTCGCCATGACCATGGGTGAGGAGGATCAGGTCCGCCTTGTCAATGGCGGCAAGGGTTTCCGCCCCCTTGGGGTTCTTGGGATTGTCGATCCATGGGTCGATGAAGAGAATCCTGCCGCCGGGGGTGACGATTTTGTAGGCCGATTGGCCAAGCCAGGTGACCTGGGTCAGCGGCGCGGCCAGGGCGAGAACCGGCAGGAGTGCTAAAAGAGCGGCGGCAAACACGATGCTGAAAAAACGTCTCGGGGTCATACGATTTCTCCTATCATGATCTTGGCTTTCCATCATTTCCTGAAATCAGACAACAAAGAGCTCCCTTGGACGGGGGACGATCAGGAAGACCGGTCCCCAAGCGTCAACCCCCGTATGAAGTTGCGGAGGAACTGGTCGTCGCAGGCAGCAAAGCCCGGCTCTTCCTCTTTCTTCAGCAGCTTCAGCACATCGATCGGTTTGATGTCATGGCCGCCCAACGCGCATAATCCGGCAATGGTTTCGCCATTCAGGTTCAGGGCGTAGCGGAGCCTGCGGAGCAGATCGTTATTGGTCATGGTGTATCCTTTGCGGGAGTCCCGACCGGTGCGGCTGTCGGCATTGCGATGCTTCCGACCAGGCGGGTGGAATAATCGGGGAGGCGGGGTTCAAAGGTCAGCCGTTTGCCGCTGACCGGATGGGTGAATGAGAGCGACCGGGCATGGAGCGCCAGGTTGCCATGGGACTCGCTCCCCTTGCCGTATTTTCTGTCCCCCACGACGGGGTGGCCCATTTCCGACAGGTGCACCCGTATCTGATGCTTGCGTCCGGTAAGGAGGTGGATCTCCAGCAGGCTGAACCCTTTCGCCTCCTTGATGACCGCGTACTCCGTATGGGACAGCTTCCCCAGCGCCGGGTCAGGGGTTGAATAGACCTTAAGGGCGCTGTTCTCAGCCAGGCAGCTGCTGATTGTCCCTGCCTTCACCGCGAGCCTGCCACGCACGACCGTTAGGTAGCGCTTGTCGGTATCCTGCCAGTGCTCCTGCAGATACATCTTGGCGGCTTCACTCTTGGCGAGGATCAGGATGCCGGAGGTATCCCGATCAAGGCGATGGACGATGTAGACCCGGTTTCTGGAGCGGTGATCGCCCTTGCGGACGTACTCGTTGAGAATGGTATGAACCGTTCGCGACTTGTCCCGGTCCGTCCCAATCGTCAGGAGGCCGCACGGCTTTTCCACCACGATGACATCCTTGTCCTCGTAAAGGACCGTAAGTCCTTTGGGGTGATGTTTGGTTGTCGGGCGTTTGGCAGCAGGCATGGTTGCCTTTCTCGCCTTCTCTTTTCAACGGCTGTTTCCTATTGGTTTCCCACCTTAATTTATACCAATAGATATTAATAATTTGAGATTATATTAAAATCACTGGAGGTATTGTGATGCAAAAAAATACCAGTGTCACGTTAGGTCCGCACTACGAGAAATTCATTTCCCAGCAGGTCGCCCAGGGCCGCTTTGGTTCGGCAAGCGAGGCTATCCGGGCTGGTCTACGGCTTCTGGAGGAACGGGAGACCAAGCTTTCCCTGTTGCGACGCGCGCTTATCGAAGGTGATGAAAGCGGCACCGCCGATTATTCCCTGAAGGACCTGATCAATGAGATTGACGATGAAGGTCTCAACTGATGCCTTCTTTCACCCTCACCAACCTGGCGAAAGCTGATTTGAAAGAAATCGGACAGTACACACAAAAGCATTGGGGGCGCGACCAACGCAACCTCTATCTGGGAATGCCGGATGCTTCCTTTCGGCAACTGGCAGACAATCTCCTTGCGGGTAAGGATTGCAGCGATATTCGGGATGGGTACCGGAAATTCCGCACCGGTAGCCATGTAATCTTTTATCGGCAAAAGTCCGATGACGCCATCGAGATTGTCCGTATTCTGCATGGGCGCATGGATTGTGACACGCGGCTTTATTCGGCCTGAGATCCTTGTTTTGCGAGATATGGGGCGATCAACGCCAAAAGGCGCGCCGGCGAGCGCAGTGAAGACCGCGTGCCGCCGCGTGTTGGTCATGCTCTAATTGAGTGGTTTGCCTTAACAATACCTTTTTGCTAACCCCTTGAGCGAACCGCCCTCTAAACCTTCAAAGGCAAAGGGATTAAGTACCTGATTTCTCCACATCATGTTACGGTCAATCTCGCTCAAATCCGCCTCTTCACAAACCTTTGACCAATTTTCCTCAATACAACGGATGTGCCCTTCAATAATCCGGACTGCTTCTGCTTCGTGGAGCAGGAAATGTGGAGCAGCTTTCAAGCAGGTGGTAATCTGGCTCGAATTTTGGCCATCTGAAATCAACATTGCCTGCGATGCTGTTCGGCCAGTTCGGGACTGCGGGCAAATGTCGTAAGCAGGGGTAAGTTGCAGCATGCGACCATTCCAAAAAGCAGCATGGTTACGGGCGTGGTCGTCGGTGTTGCCTATTAAGATATTGAAGACAATGCGGGAAAAAAGTTCTTTAAGCGTTGATGGGGCCAGCACGAATCTTTCCCGTACCAAATTCGCCAAATCATGATAGCTTGCATATCTCGCCATCATCTCGTCGAGCTGTAGCATCGTCAATGCGGAAACAATCCCCTTCCGTTGCCAGCCAGCAGGTGTAGCAACGCGATCAAATCGCTTCACCATTAATACATCTTTGCCAGCTACATTCAAAAGGTCCACCGGGGCTACTTGTAAACCAGCCATCAGCGCCAACCTCATGGCGATAAACTCGGCTTTTACAACCGAGTAAAGATCAGTTGAAGTTGAAAATTTGGCGATGTATTTGTGATTGTCGCTTTGTACCAACGCTTTCGGCCGTGCCCCGCCAATAGAGGTGCCATGCTGCAGAGCTTGGGCGAGTTCAGGAGTTAGCGGCACTCCTTTCTCTACCAATTCGGCGGCCTTGATTAGCTCTTCCAGGGGGGCGCCGGCAGCAAACCTGGGTATGTACTCCGTTGGAGAAAGTTGAAAATCCAGTGCTCCTATTCGATCGGACCCGGACTCGATTAGATAACTAAGCTCATCAATGCTGCCCGGGTCAATCTGTAAGGCTGTTTTACCGAACCTTTTATTCAGAATTACCCGGCGACCCCAAGCATCGGGGGCTGCGTCACGTAAGCAACCTGGCATAGTGAGCCCTGTCACGAGGGGGATGATGCCGGACGTCAGCGGCAGCTCTGCGTCGTAAACAGGTATGGCGTTGTGGCGTTCCAAGTAGCTGCGTCCATAGTTAAAAATGTACGTCCGCCCCTGCGCCGCGAGTCTCCCTGCAACAACCGGCTCTGTCTCGTCCGGAAGCCAGATCCAGACATATAGTTCTGTTGGATTAGAAATCATCGTGAACCTTTATCGAAGACCTGATCCGGCTGGGCAGAACTGCGAGCCTGTCGTTCACCCGGTCCAAATGCATAGTAATAGTGGAACGGTCGCCTGAGTCGAACAACTTTACCCCAACTAGTACAGCCAGCTCGAAAAATAACCCGATTGCACACCCAGGATCACCGCGTTCAATTCTTTGCAATGTCCGGCGAGCTATACCAGCGCGTCCGGCTAAGTCGTTCTCAGACATCCTGCGCTCCCGCCGCTCCAGTCGAATCAGCTTACCTAGAAGTTCCGTCGCCTCGCGGGTAGCAGGGAGATACGTTCTGTTTTGTGATGATGGCATAAGTCCGCCTGGACACTATAGTAGTCTTTGCACTCTTAAAGGATACCATAGTATCCATTTTCTAGAGTAAATTGTCAATACTGGTTAGGGAGCAGACTCCGAACCTGTGATCCGTTCGAGCGTTCAACGCACAGCAATTTATTCAATTATTATTCTCATTTTTTCTCGCCCAACGGCGTGGGCAATGACCCGTCCGCCCAGGTTTTTCGGGCGGTCGGCGTCCATGGGCCTTGTTGGGTATCCATTTCTAATTTTCCTTTTCCAAAGGCTGACCCGTCTCTTGTTTTCGTCCTACTCTTCTGTGCAACACAGGTCGATACCTTCAGTCTTTTGCAGATAATCCTGCCCCCACTGGCACATCAGTTCCAGAATCGGAAGAATCCTTCGACCCTCGTCGGTTAAGGAGTATTCGACTCGTGGCGGAACTTCGGCATATATTTTTCGGTGGATCAGTCCATCTGTCAACGATAATTGAAAGTAACCCCTTTTCGGTAATCGAAAAGTACCCCCCTTGGTTATGACTGCTCGACGTGTTTCGCCAGCAGTCCGGCCTTGAGTTTCTCCTTAAGACGGTAGCTTTCACCTTTAATGCTGACTGAGATTGCATGATGCAAAACCCGGTCAAGGATGGCGCTGGCAATGATCTGGTCGCCGAAGACATCACCCCAGTTGGAGAAAGGCTGGTTGGATGTCATGATCATCGCCCCCTTTTCGTACCGCCGCGAGATGAGTTGAAAGAAGAGGTTTGCTCCTAGTCGGTCAATCGGGATGTAGCCGATTTCGTCAATGATCAGCAATTTCGGCTGACAGAAAAACTTGAGTTTATCGTCCAGCCGATTTTCCGTATGTGCCCGGGCCAGGGAGGTAATCAGCCCCTGTGCCGTAATGAAGAGCGTTCGGTACCCCCGCCGGATTGCCTCGATGCCGAGGCCTACGGAGAGGTGAGTCTTGCCAACACCGGGAGGGCCGAGGAAGATGACGTTCTCACCATTTGCCACCCAGCGGCAGGCGGAAAGATCCTTGATCCGTTTCGGGTCCAACGACGGCTGGTAGCTGAAGTCGAAAGAGTCCAGTGTTTTGATAAAGGGGAGCCTCGCCATGCGGGTGCCCATTTCGGTCCGCTTGTCCTTCTTGGCGGCCATCTCTTCCTCAACCAGTCGCTGGAGGAATTCGTGGTAGCCCCATTCTCCTTTGGCCGCATCCTGAAGCCAGCTTTCCAGGTGGTCGGCCAGTCGGGAGAGCTTTAGGTCACGTAGCGATGCCGCAAGGTCGGTAATCTGTTCCATGTGTCACCCCCTCACAGATTCGCTACGCGGTCGTAGATGTCGAGATTACGAATGCCGACGTCTTCATCCTGCCACCAGGGATCAAAACGTGGTGGTTCGTCCCGTTTTTTCCCCAGTCGGTCGCGGAACAGCCCCTGGTAATGGGCGGGATTGCTTCTCTTTTGCCCCGTACCGACAAGTTTCTGGTGGGCGGCGATGATCTCTTCTCCGGAAAGGATTCGGATCTCATTCCCCCACTGTTCAATCTGCACGGTCTGGCCGACATAGCGCCACGGTACGGAGTAACGATTACCACCGAAGGTGATCATGCAATCCCTGGAGACCGGGCGGGTGATTGCCGTCTCCAGACGGTACGGTTTCACCGTTGCAAGACTCAGGAGCCGTTCCTCGGCAAAGCGTTCGCTGGGGCGGCAGCCGGTAGTGCCGTGAATCCTGACATCGGCCACTTCGGTGATCCACCGCTCCAGTTCTCGATTCAGATGGTCCAGATCGATGAAGCGACGACCAGGAAGAAAGTTGCGTTTGATGTACTTCACTCCAGATTCGATCTTGCCTTTGGTCTGTGGCCGATACGGTTGGCAGAGCCGGACTGAGAAGCCGTAGTGACCGGCAAAATCGGCAAAGTCAGTCTGTAGCGCCGGATGGCCCGCTTTACGATCAACGACAATCGTCTTTGGATTATCGTAAAGGAGTTCCTTGGGGTAACCGCCGAACCAGGCAAATGCCTCCTGGTGGGCTACCAGCAGTGTCGGTAACCGCTCGTCCAGATAGGCACGGGCGAAGAGTCGGCGTGAGTAGCCGAGGACCATGGCGAAGAAATGGATGCGAACCCTGGTTTCGCCGAGCCAGACCTGGGCACTCCCCCAGTCGACCTGCCCCTGCTTGCCCGGTGCGGTTTCAAACCGCATGACCGCATCCAGGCGGTTGTGATGTGCTGTTCGCAGAGGGCGTACGAACAGCTTCACGGTCTCATAGGCGCCGGTGTAGCCAAATTGCTTCAATTCGCGAAAGAGAATCGACGCATTGAAGTTGACCTCCGGAGCACGGGAGACAAGCCACTGCTCAAATTGAGAAAGAACGGTCGTTACTGGTTTCTGCCGTTGATATGGTTCCCATTGAAGCTTCTTAAGTGCTCGTCGTACCGTCTTTACGGTGACATCGAGCTGACGAGCGATCTCTTTCTTTGGCATGCCGTGGCCGGCAAGCTCACGAATCGCTCCATACTTGTTTCTGTCGACCATAGCCACCTCCAGCCGATTGTGCTGAAGGCTATGTTCTAACTGTTGCTGCCCACTTGTGTGAACCATCTTTCCCTCCCTTGATGTTTTAGGGGGGTACTTTTCAATTACCACAAGGGGGTATTTTTACATTACCGATGACAGGCAGCAAAGGTGCGGCAACTGGATTGGTGGCAGGGGATTGATATCGGCGATGTCCGTTTTGTTGCCACGCCTGCGCAACACTTTTCCGGTCGTGGTCTGTTCAACAAAAATCAAACCCAGTGGGCTTCATGGGTCATCCTTGCCCCTGACCAGCGCGTGTTCTTCAGTGGCGATTCAGGCTACTTCGATGGCTTCAGGCAGATCGGCGAGAAATACGGCCCCTTTGACCTGACCCTTCTGGAAACCGGTGCCTACAATGAAAATTGGCCGAACGTCCATATGCACCCGGAAGAGAGCATCCAGGCGCATCTCGACCTGAAGGGCAGGCGCCTGCTCCCTATCCACAACGGCACCTTCGATCTGTCCATGCACTCCTGGTGGGAACCGTTCGACAGGATAGTCGCCCTGGGTGATGTTCAAGGCATTCCGGTCATTACCCCCCTGATGGGTGAACCGGCGAGCATGCACGACACCACGGGTGGTCGGCGCTGGTGGAAATTTCAAGAGAGATACAAAGAAACCGAGCAGGTGCACGTTAATGGGCAACCGGCAGCCGAGCAACTGTAAGAGGAATGAATATCAATGCAAAAATGGCTTGTCTTTGATGATTAACAAGAAATAAGTATTGAATCGCCACTTATAACCTATCTTTATCAAGTGAAATGCCTTCATAAAAGTACTTCAGAATGTATTTGTCGAATGGATGTAGGTCTGGAACTATGCTGGAAACTTTAGAGTAACCAATGCTATTGAAAAAGTCGATCGCTTCATGCAGCGTGAGATCTTGATCCGTTAAATCTATGATTTTGCTATTTTGTATCTTCTTGGAAATCATTCTAGGTAGCCCATACTCCTCTAGCTGATACACTGTAGGCGGCAAAAAAGCGTGAGAAACCTTGGATATAAAAGAAGAAATGTCGGTTGACTTTTCACCAAGTAGTTCTTTTTGAATGACATTAATATCACTAAGTAAGGCAGCAAGCTTGAATGTAACTTTACGTTCAAGCTTGAAAAACAAGTCAACACCGATGTCGTACCGGTCAAGTCTGTCTAGCAATTCAGGGATAGACAGTTTCCAGTTGAGAGAAAGGATCTTGATAAATTCGACAAGCCTTCCGAATTGGATTTCCCACCCGCTTCGGGATATGTTAATGGCAGAATATAACATTCTTTCCCAGTCTTGTGGGTTGTTGGAGTTGAGATAGACTAGTCCAGACCATGATGCTGTGTTTCGCTTTATATCGGTTGCTATTGCTTGTATTAGTGATGCGTCACTAGTTTGAAATGCTCCCTCAGATTGTAATCTTGAAAAAGCTTCCTCACCAAGCAGGTTGTTCATTTCTTCTTTGTATAGAATAATTTTTGCAATTTGTTCTTTAGTTAAATCGTTCTCGTACCTTTTTTCGTCTATATCTCCAACTAACTGTTCAGGGAGACAAAGCGTAAGTTGAGTATCTACTGGCTCGGGCGGTGGTTCAAGAATATATATTTTGCCAATGAAATGCTTAAACATTCGACCGCCACGACCAATAATGTTTTTATATGTGAAGTCATTCAGTCTTGCAGTGCCATTTTTGTTGCTCCAGACAATAACATTTTCTGCTGAAGTGTTGACACCCTCGATAATTGAAGATGTGGATACGATATTTTTTAGACCTATTGGTGATTCAAACAATTTTACTTGGATTTGACTTAAAGACCTATGTAGCTGTCCATTGTGGATTCCTGTTCCTCTCTTAACCAGCTTCGGAAGATGCCAGTTTTTACTATAATTAACCGACAACCAGTGTTCAAATGCTGATAACGCCTTCGATTCAACTGATTCAAACGTGTCCAAAATTATATTTGAAATACTATTGATATTTGTGTATGTCCCTGCATATATCAATGATTTTCCAGATGCGTTGCGGAGTATATCAACAAAAGCTGCTGTTTTTTTGTTTTCATCTTTCTTTATGGTATGATATAGCTCATGCTTTTCAAGGAAGACGGTATTAAAGTCGAGCTTTATGAATTGCATATTTGAAGTAAAAAGACTGTCATTTATGTCAGATATATTGGGAGCCAAAAAATATCTTTGTTTTGAAATATCACTAAGCTTCAATATGGCCCTGAGCAAGGAGGGTGAACGGTCCTTGTCGAAGGCTGGACTGGCTTTATAAAATTCATCTATGATCAAAAGATCGATAGTTTTAATCAAGTCAGCGTAGTGTATGGCCCTTTCTTGCGGAAATACAAATATGTTTTTTTCTGATAATTCACAATCAGATGTTGTTATTATTCTATATTCATCCGAAAACTTTCTGTGCAGTCTTCTTCTTGTTTCATCGGTTAGCGCTATTGTTGGAACTATTATTACTACGTTGTTAGGGCGTCTTATCGATATATAAGCGTCAATGATAAATGATTTGCCAAAACTTGTTGGTGCGCTTATTGCTAAATCGTCACCTTCTAGCAATCTTCTCAAGATCATCGATTGCTCTCTGTGTAACGTGACAGGTTTATTTAGGCCAATATCTACTTTGAAAGCCTCAAATGCGAATCTATCATGCCAATAAGAACTTTCAGGATGAAGGTATGGATAAAGACCTGTTTGTCTAATTAGGTGGTTCAATACCTCTGGATATTGGATTTCGTGTCTTTCGTGGTAATCAAGAACCTTGATAAGCTGGTTTCTTGCATCTATGTCGTTACCTTCGTTCAGAAGATTATTTATATTGTCACACCAAGCAAAAACATCCATCATTTTCCTTGCTCCTTAAAATATTGTACGTTGCCTACGAAGTTGTCGACAATTTCCTTCTTTGATGGAACCGGAAATAGAATAATGTGAAACTTTATCTCGCTGTATTTAAATATCCCGCCTATTTTGTCTATCTGCTTTTTGAAATAACTTGTTGCTCTGCCTTTATGAAATGAAATAAGTGCAGCTTTATATTCATCAGTTATTTCTTTGCAAGCCCCAGTCAAACCACATTCGTGGAGAATCAAGATAGGAATATTGATCTTAGACTTGATCTTGTCTAACGATTCTTTTGGGGATAGCGCTGATTTAATGGAAGATCTTATGCTGTCTTTAATTGGTAAAAGGTCAATGTCCGAAACATTAGTTATAATGCTATTTTCTTTTTTTAATTTACCAGGAGACAATGAGCTAGCAACAGATTCTACTATTTTGGACAGCCTTGCGTCTTCAAGGCTTTTGTAAAACTTTGCCTCACCGAACCAAAGTGAGAAGTCATCTCCATCGATTACAATGTGTACACTGTCGGCTCCTTTAGCGTTATCCTGACTATTTTGTTTATAAAATATTTTAGGGACTACAGGTAAAGCAGAATAATACTCCTTCATAATACCGTACAGTACAACTTCTGCTAGCTCACTTCCCTTTCCTACGTCATCATCCAAATCCGTCAATCGGAGGTTTTCAGCAGCTGCTACTAGCATGGAGTGAGATTGGTTAACCAAAGACAATCTCTCTTTCTGGGATAATGCAGTTTCAGCGATGTTGTCCCATATGAAACTCCTGAATTTTTTGAGTCTCCACTTCTTTTCTTCAAAATCGTTGATAAGGCTTAGTATGCGTTTATTTGAGGCAGGAGATAGTGTAGATGTTGGAACCACGTTCAGGAAGGTGTCATCAATGAGTACCTCAAATGTCATTGCAGCGTCCTCTTTTGTATTGGAATCTGTGCCAATTCTTATTTAGGCTGTTGCTCAGGGGAACCTGTGGGGTCAGGATTGACATTTGGACATTTGCCCCTGATTCAATGCTCACTTCATTTATCCGAAATCTTCTTTCTCCCCGGCGGCAGAAAATTCTCCCCGGTCACTACACTCCTGCCGGTCTTCTCTTCAAGATCCACCCGCGCTTTCAGGGCAATGCCGCCACCTTTTTTTCCGGCAACCTTATTTTCCTTCATGCCGGTGGCTGCCATCGTCTCGGCAATCTGGCGGGTGGAGAGTTCGGCCAGGGCGGTAAAAATAAGCTCCGCTTCACTCATGTGGTCGCGCAGATTCTGGGTCTTCAGCCCCTTGAGCTTCTTGTGCTCCTTTACGGCCATACCGGCCCATTCCTGATGAATGATGTTGGTCAGGATGGCAAACTCGCTCTCCTTCTTGATGTCGTGCTCTTTCCAGTAATCGGTCAGCTTGTTGCGGGTTTCCTGCCCCATCATCCGCTGCTGGATCCATTTTTCGCTTCTGCCGTGCTGCTGCCAGTACTCCCTTGCCCGATCCAGTGACCGCGCCGGGTCGGCCATGTCCTGCATCCGCTCATAGCCGACCTTTGCCAGCCAGAGCTTGATCGGCTCGGCTCTGGGGCTGGGCACCGACTGGATCAGGCGCAGCAGGGTTTCCGGGCTGGCGACATCTGTGAGGTATTTCTTCCCGTCAGCCGCTTCCAGTTTAAGTCGGTGACAATTTGTCACCGACTCATTCCCTTCCTTGCTCATGCGCTCTTTCAGCTTATTCCAATATTTCCTGGCCGTTTGATAATCCGGCTGCTGCAGCAGTGCCCGGATGATATCAACCACTGAGAAATACCATGTTTCGGTATCCTCGTCGTAAAGCCTGCGGATTTGATAATCTTCGAAAATCGCCAGCTTGTTTTTCATGGTAATTGAACCTCTTGTTTGTGTTCGTGATAACCAGGGCCAGGGCTGGATACTGGCTGTAAATAGCTCGAATTTATCGCACTTACCCCTTTTTAAGTCAATTATTAAAGCGGTTTTATCGAGCCAAATTTCTACGCCTCTGAAATCATTCTGTCTGCCGTTTTGCAGGAAGCCGTAGGAAAGCTTGCTGTCAGCCATAAACAAACCACGTGCCATATCGGAACACAATGCGTTAAAATGAAACAGTGGCCCCTGTCCTGAAATGGAACAGTGGCAGTGGGCCATTATGGCGCAAAATGGCGTAAACGGCAGGTTTACGTCTTTTGCACGGGAATTGCAGATGTATACGGCTGTATACGACGTTGTTTACGGGGTGGCCCGGCGGGAACGGCGGGAGATTGTCCGGTTCCAAAAGGAGACAGTGTGAATATCAGCAAGTTTGTGGCCCCTGAAATCATCTTCGGCCTGGGCTCCCTGAGCCAGAT
>Ga0074197_1002221_pt1 | contig 14003 bp, 11 predicted proteins | sample EPASupsiteSAE305_FD_64526 | JGI IMG/M metagenome (GOLD analysis project Ga0074197, IMG submission 64526) | Bioremediated contaminated groundwater microbial communities from EPA Superfund site, New Mexico - SAE3-05 reassembly with SPADES | ecosystem: Environmental > Aquatic > Deep subsurface >...
GCCAATGAAACGTTGACACATTCGATCGTTACCTATGTCGAAACAGCTCTAAAAGATGCCGATTTTACCCTCTCGCCACCCGTCATTGCCGCGCCGTTGTATGAAGGAATGGCAAAACTCGCCAATACTCACGATCTGTACGAAGCGCAAAAACAACACGCCTCAGAACAAGCGAAAAACTATCTTCCTTTTTTATATGAGACCATCGAGCAGAGTGATAATTCCTTTCTCGCTACGCTCAAAACAGCGGTCGTCGGCAATGTGATCGATTTGGCCGCAGAGGTGAGCTTTGATCTTCATGATGCGATTATGTCGGTATTTCATACCCCTTTTGCTCATGATGATACCGAAGCATTAAGAGAGGCTCTGCGTAGTGCTAAAAGCGTTCTCTACATCGGAGACAATGCGGGAGAACACCTGTTTGATGCTTTAGCAATTGGGTTCCTCCAAAAACTTTATCCCGACATCGATGTTACCTATATGGTGCGCGGTAATCCGATTATCAACGATGTGACACTCAAAGAAGCTAAAGAAGCGGGGATGGATGAAATCTGTACGCTTGTGAACAGCGGTGTCCCTACCCCTGGATTTGTGTACGAACTCGCATTTTCTGAAGCCCAAAAGCTTTTTGACAGCGCTGATCTGATCATCGCAAAAGGGATGGGGAACTATGAATGCATGACCCCTATCCCCCGCAAAAACATCTGTTTTTTACTCAAAGTAAAATGCTCTGTTGTCGCACATTCACTGGATAGAAACATCGGAGATATCGTTTGCAAATTCGGATAACTTATCCTACATAAATCCGATTTCTCCCCTCTTCTTTGGCTCGGTACAATGCACTGTCTGCACGCCCTACCACATTCTCAATCCGATCTCCTTCACGGCTCTCACTGATCCCGAAGCTGCACGTGAGGGTATGGATATGGGGGAAATTGTATGCATTGACAACCTCTTGAATTTTATATGCCAGATGCTTTATCCCCTCAATATCCGTTTCAGGGCAAATAATCATAAACTCTTCGCCGCCCCATCGTCCTACGATATCAATATCGCGAATATTGTCACGTAAAATACGTGAAAGACGCACCAGTGTTTTGTCTCCGATTAAATGACCGTACGTATCATTTATCCGTTTGAAATTATCCAGATCCAGAATCATAACCGAATAGTTGCGCTGTAAACGCTGATAGAATTGATGACATTCCAACAGTTTGTCATCCAAACGCATCCGATTTGCAAGTTGCGTTAACGGATCTGTCGTTGCCATCTGTAACAATTGTTTATTGTATTTTCCCATCTCAAACTGTCGATAGACAAAGAACGCAATAATAAACAAAGCTCCAAAACTGATGCCGTACACCCAACTGTAATCAACTCTCTCTTGATAGGTAACGGCAATGTATCGGTTAAATATCTTTTGTCGTTCGGCTATTGTAATAGTATCAATCGCTTTATCGATAATCGACTTGAGCTGAGGATAATCATTTCGGATCATCATCCTAACGTCAAAGTTAAACTCAGTTGTCCCCGAAATTTTGAGATCCAAAAAATGATCGGCATTCATCAAATAAGCGACGACCGGTAAAATATCGACCACCGCATCAACTCTGCCGGAGCTCAGAAGCTTCAATCCTTCACGAGTATCTTCCACTTCAACGACAACAATTTTTGGGTATTTCGCCGAGATTCGTTCAATAATACTATACCCTTGCCCTATCGCAACACGTTTCCCCTCCAATCTCAGAAGCTTCAATCCTTCACGAGTATCTTCCACTTCAACGACAACAATTTTTGGGTATTTCGCCGAGATTCGTTCAATAATACTATACCCTTGCCCTATCGCAACACGTTTCCCCTCCAATGCATCAAGTCCCGGAATAAAGTCGATGGTTTTATCGGTAACTATGACATTTGGAAACGAAGCATACGGCTTTGAAAATAGTGCATACGCCTCTTTATCTTTTGAAATCGAGGTTCCCAATGTTACATCGGCTGTTTTGGTTTTAATCGAATCCAAAATAGCTCCCCATGTAGGAGCGGGGACAAACGCGGTTTCCATTCCGGTTCGTTCCACTATCAATTTCCAAAAATCAGCAGCAATCCCTTGCAGTTCATTTTGCTGTTCTGAAGAATGAAAATTAAACGGCGGCCACGCAAAGGTAGAGGTATAACGAATCGTATTAATGTGCAAAAAAGAGCGTTCATCGACACTCATTGCTACCGATAGATGGGCGACATCATCGTAGATAAAACCTTCCAACCGTTTTTCGTTTTGGGGCACACCCATCACCCGATAAATATCCGATATTCGGCGAAATTTTTCAACCGTTATCGCCCCCAGAGGTTGATTGCCGTGATACGAGAGATCTTTGAGTACTTTCCCCTCATAAATCAGACTCTCCAACGATTTGTTTTGAGTGTTATAGCGTTCACGAATAAGCTGTGCCGTTTCAGGGATATGGGCAAAGGCGTATTCCCACCCTTTGAGCGTAGCGTCCACAAAGGCACGGACACGTTTTGGATGGTGACGCACTTCGTCTTCAGAAGTGAAAAGGATATCACTGTAAAAATCAAATCCGTACGCTTCGGGGCTGATGAGATTGGTCTCTATCCCTTTCTCTTTTAAAACATAAGGCTCATTCGAAATATAACATGCCATTACGTCCGTTTTTCCGTTTGCGATATCGAGGGGGTTAAAGCTGTGTTCTAAAAATTTGAGCTGTCCCATCCGTACGTCCTGGGAATTCAGCATCGCTCGTACCGAAATCGTGTCCTGAAAATCCTCCGTCATCATTATCCGCTTACCGATCAAATCACGAGGCGTTTGAATATCCAACGATTTTTTTGACAGGAGAATAAAAGGAGAACTTTGGAAAATAGCCGCAAGCGCAATAACATCTTTTCCTTTCATCCGATCTACCAGAAGGGAAGATCGTCCGATCCCATACGTGCTGCGCCCCGCCATCACCTCATCGACTGCGAGTTTTTTCGGATCAAATTTTTGGAGGGTTACATCTAAACCTGCATCACGGTAAAACCCTTTTTCTTTGGCAACATAATATCCTGCAAACTGAAATTGATCCGCCCATTGGAGTTTTACCGATACTTTTTCAAGTGGCGGCTGAGCATATAATGCAGCAATGCATAAAAATAAGATAATACCATACCGCTTCATATTGCTCCCCCTTTATCAATTCCATTTATAATAGAGTTTATCGCTTTAAAAAATCCTTTGGAACACGGTTTTTGGTATAATGGCGCAATTTCTTTAATGGGACGACTATGATTACGTTCGGCGATATGCTTTTAAAACTTCAACAATTTTGGAATGACCAAGGGTGCGCAATTGTCCAGCCTTATGATGTTGCAGCGGGTGCTGGAACGTTTCATCCGGCCACATTTTTACGTTCACTCGACTCTCAACCGTGGTCAGTCGCCTATGTCGCCCCTAGCCGCCGCCCGACGGATGGTCGCTACGGTGAAAATCCAAACCGCTTAGGCAGCTACTACCAATTTCAAGTTCTTATCAAACCAAGCCCTGAAAACATCCAAGAACTTTATCTCAAAAGTTTAGAGTATTTGGGACTCAATCTCAAGGATCATGATATCCGTTTCATTGAAGATAACTGGGAATCACCGACGCTCGGAGCATGGGGGCTGGGCTGGGAAGTATGGTTAAACGGAATGGAAGTGACCCAGTTCACCTATTTTCAGCAAGTAGGAGGAGTCGCGTGTGATCCGGTTGCTGTCGAGATTACCTACGGAACGGAACGTCTTGCGATGTATCTGCAAGGGGTCGATACGGTGTTTGACATCGTATGGAGCGAAAATAAATTCGGCAAAACCCTCTACCGCGATATCCATAAAGAGGGTGAAATCGAATTTAGTAAATACAACTTCGAAATTGCCGACACGGCCATGTTGTTTCATGATTTTGAATCCAAAGCAGCCGAGTGTAAACGATGCCTCGATGCCGAGCTGCCGTTGCCGGCGTATGATCTGTGCATGATGGCATCGCACACCTTCAATACTCTCGATGCACGCAAAGCGATCTCCGTCACCGAGCGGGCAAACTACATCCTTAAAATCCGTGAACTGGCACGCGGATGTGCCGAGTTATATAAGCTACAAGAGGAAGAACGGAATCTCCGCGTTAGAGCCTAATGCAAACTCTCATCGGTCAGATTGATCGGATTATCTATCAAAATAACGGTTTCTTTATCGCCGCACTCAAAAACGGCGATAAAATCAGTGCCCACTATTATGAAAGTGACGTCGATCACCTCAAAGACGCTGCTATTACCCTCAAAGGGTTATGGGAAGAACATTCTCAATACGGACGAACCTTTAAAGCCCATTCTCTCGTTGTCAATCAAAATGAACTCTTCTTTTTTCTCAATCGTGTTGTCAAAGGTTTTACCAAAAAACTCACCGCAGAGCTGATCGAACGCTTCGGGAATGAAGGTTTGATCGATATTCTCGATAATGATATTGATCGGCTTAATGAGATCAAAGGGATGAATGAAAAACGTCTTGCCAAACTCTCAAACGGATGGAAGCAGTTTCGCTCTATGCGTCTTTTGGGAGAATTTTTGGCCCCATTCGGTGTTACTCCGGCCTTGCTTCGACTCATTGCCGGAGCTTTGAGGGAGGTGAAAGATCCGATCGAAGCGATTAAAAACAACCCTTACGGCCTGATGCGGATTAGCGGAATCGGATTTAAAAAAGCCGATGAAATTGCCCTGAACATGGGGGTCAAACGTGATGATGACCGCCGAATCGGTGCAGCGATGGAATATACCCTCAGCGAATACTGCGACCAAGAGGGGAACAGCTGTATCGATCGGCACGCTTTGTTTGATCGGCTCAATCTGCTCTTGGCACTCGACGTACAGGATCGATATGACGAAGCGCTTGAAGATCGCCTACGGGAGGGGAGCATTACCCTTCTGCCGAGTCTAAAGCTCTCTCCAACCCGAATTTATGAAGCCGAAACACTCTTGATAGAGCAATTTAAACGCCGAGGCAAAAATACTCGCGAACCTCTCACGGATGATTTGAAAGTATTTTGTGAAACCCATTCACTCACACTCGGAGAACAACAATACAAGGCATTGGAACTCATTAATCGTGGAACGGGACTCATTTTCCTCGTCGGTTACGCAGGAACAGGGAAAAGTACGACTGCCAAAGCGCTCCTCGATCTTCTATCAACACGGCATGAACCGAGTCTGATTATGACCTGCGCACTAAGCGGTATCGCTTCCCAGCGGATACGCGAACGAAGCGGCTATCAAAGTGCCACGATCCAAAGCCTCCTCGTTCGATTTGAAGCACACGACACCATGCCCTATAAAGTGATCCTGATCGATGAAGCCTCGATGATAAACTCGTTCCTTTTTGCCAGATTGATGGCCAAAATTGAACGTGATGCGACCGTTATCATCGTGGGCGATGATGCCCAGCTTCCCCCGATCGGTGCGGGAAGTCCACTCAGTGATGCGATTGCTCTGAATCTTGCCCCGACCGTTATGCTCACCCAAATTTTTCGCCAAAGAGAGGAGCAGGCGATCGCGCTGATTGCCAATGATATTCGCAGAGGAATCATTCCGCAATATCGGGAAAGTTATGAAGATTTCACGTTCTTAAACGTTGATATCCCCAACCGCTATGCCCTCAAAAATTCTCTTAGTGCCCATGAGTTTGATGATGTACTCAAAACACACGCCCATAATATCCTTGCCGCTATCGCCGATGTAACCCTTCAATATCTCCCGCAGTCGCGTGAAAAACTCCAAGCCAAACAAATCCGCGAATATCTCAGCGCCTTTCAGGTGATCTCTCCGATGCGGGGCAATACACTGGGGGTGGATAATCTCAATCTCCTCCTCCAAGAGTATTTCAATCCCAATCCCAAAAAAAAGGTCAAAACCTTTAAAGGGGAATTTCGGCTCATGGACAAAGTGGTCCATACCAAAAATGAAAACCTCCCATCAACCACCCCTGAAGAGTTCAAAGAGGGGATAGAGGCGACCGAACGCCGTATCTTTAATGGCATGTGCGGACTCATCTTTCGACTCGATGATGAGGATGAGATTGCGTATGTCTATTATCCCAATGAAGAGGTGATCGTACAATACAAATATGAGCAGATAAGCGATTACCTGAGTCTATCCTATGCCCTGAGTGTCCATAAGGTACAAGGGATGGAATACAATACCGTCGTAATGGTTATGAGTTTTTCACACCATATCATGCTTAATACCAAACTTCTCTACACTGCGCTCACACGGGCAAAAGAACAATGTATCGTGATTGGAGAATCGGGAGCCTTTGAATCGGCATGCCGACGGCTGGAACACACCAAACGCTCTACAGTCATGCAAGAGTTGGAATTGGCCAGAGGATAAAAATTTTCCTTTAGCTAATCTATGCTAGAATTTTCATTCTAATCCATAAAAGACAAGGATTCACTATGAAATCATTACTAATCTCTGCCCTTCTCGCTTCGAGCATAATGGGTGCTTCACTGACTGATGAGGCTAAAAATGCAGGTTTAAAACCGATCCCCGCAAACCAAAAAGCGATTGAAAAGCTCACTTCGAGCTCTAAAAATCCTACAACCGCCGCAAAAGTTGAACTTGGGAAAATGCTCTATTTTGAACCGCGCCTCTCCAAAAGCGGTTTAATCAGCTGTAACACCTGTCACAACCTTGCAACCGGCGGAAGTGACGGAATGGCTTCAGCGATCGGGCATAAATGGACTTCCAATCCCCATCATTTAAGCTCACCAACCGTTTATAACGCCGTATTTTATAGCCAACAGTTCTGGGATGGACGGTCCCCTCACCTCGAAGACCAGGCTCAAGGACCAATCCAAGCAGGACCGGAGATGGCAGCGCCGAAAGAGTTCGTAGAGGGTGTCGTCAACTCTATTCCGGCGTATGTCACTGCATTCAAAAAAGCGTACGGTAAAGAGGTCAAAATTGATTTTGCCAAAGTAGCGGACACGATTGCGGTATTCGAGCGTACTCTTGTTACCCCTTCTCGTTACGATGATTTCCTAAACGGTAAGAAAAATGCGTTGAGCAAAGCGGAGCAAAAAGGGCTTAAAACCTTTATCGACAAAGGGTGTGCAACGTGTCACAACGATATCGCTTTGGGTGGAACAATGCAGGCATTCGGTGCTGTGGCTCCGTATAAACACATGAACGTCGGAGATTTCAAAGGAGACAAAAATGGAATGGTACGTGTACCGACACTCCGTAACGTTACCGAAACTGCTCCCTATTTTCACAACGGTCAAATCGCAACTCTCCCTGAGGCGATCAAAGAGATGGGTCGTATCCAACTCGGTGTTGATTTAAGCGATAAAGAGACGGAAGAGATCGAAACCTTCTTAAAAGCGCTAGAGGGTAAAAAACCGACCGTTGTTTATCCGATGTTGCCGGCTTCTACTGCTAAGACACCTAAAGTGGACGTTATTAATAACTAACACCATCGTCATTATCGGACTTGATCCGATAATCCAGCTCTTTCTTTAAGATGGATTCCCAATCAAGTTGGGAATGACACTATTCACACTCTATCCCACTAAACCCTTCTTTATATTTCCCACATTCACTTTTCAATACTTGCACTTTTTATTTCATATTTTTCCAAAAATAACCGATATTAAACAGAACTAGTGGAACAATATTTGCTTTATATTGTTCCAAATTATAAGGAGTTAATTATGTCTGTAAGCAGTATCGCATCTCAGTCGGTTTTTCTCAATACAACACCATCAGTCACCAAAAACTCAGATAGCTCGAAAATTGCTTCGGCATCTGATACGTCCCCTACAGCTACAACTTCGAGTGTCAATGCCACCATTTCTACCAAATGGGGATTCAAAGTCGATGAAAATGGCTTTTTCGGGACAGACTTTAATAAAGCGGTCGGTATACCAGATAATATAAAAATACATCAAACAATGATGGACATAGCGGACAAGTATACTGTTGCACGAGGCGATGGCATGGATTCTCTAAATGTTTTTTCAAGAGTATGGACTTTATATTCAACAATTGCGGGAAATACTCTTGACCCTTCTGGTACAGGATATATGACACAACAAGAAGCTGCTGCTATGCCAAAATCTTATGTTTCCAAAGGAAGCCTGACAGATGGGGTTGTCAGTGTACAAAAGAATATGGATCAATGGTTTGCCATGCAGAAAACTGCTGCCGATGTCGATAATGCGACAGATGGTTTATTAAATACTGGATGGAAAGGCTTCATGGCGTTTGATGGCACATCAGGAAAAGACAACGATGGGACTACAGCATTTTACGGCAGTCGTGAAATTTTTGAGCTTCATTCTGGAACCAAATATGAAAAAAGCGAATCAGAAGATAAGCTCGCTATCGGTGAGCTGTTTGGAGCTTTTTTTTATAAACGTGTAGATGAAGAAACAAATGCTTATAATATGGACAATAGTAATATTAGTATGAGTGGGGTTCAGTATAATGGTTCGGTAAAATCCACACAAGCATACTATAAATTCTTAGAGAGTGGTCAAGATATCAAAACCTACATTTCGAGTACTAAAGGCAAAGACTATCTAGATGAATTCACAAATAGAATTTCCAGACTCCCCAATGGTGAAATTGATACCAACCTTGCCGATAAATTTTTTGAAGAGTTAGAAACATCCCTGCAAAAACAACGTACACAATACCAAGCTAATAGCTACCCCTATTTGGATCCATCAATCTCAAAAACAACTGCTGATTCAACTGACAACACACCATTAAGTCAGCTTTCACCAATGTATCACACAACTAAGAGTATTAAATTACCCGCTACAGGTAGTTTAATTAATCTCGGCGTATAATAATAGTAAAAATTATAATGAATTTAAGAGTGTTTAAGAGTGTTTAAGAGTGTTATATGTAGAATACAGCGTTCAAGGGCATTTTCGTCTGCAAAACTGTTAATGCCCTTGAAATACACTAAATTACATTAGGTACGAGGTATAACATGCAAAAAGTGTTCCGTAAAACACTATTGGCTTCTCTTCTTTTGTCCGCTTCGGCTTTCGCTGCCGAATCTAACCTTCTCGCATTAGCAACTGGCGGTGCAGTGAATGCTGAAAAATCTGACACTGTGGCATTGAACGATACTGAAATGAAAAATGTCGTTGGAGGAAGTTATCATTATGGTGGCAAAAATATAGCAAGCTCAATAATGAGACAAACATGGGGCTATCTTGACGAAACATATCAAGGACAAAATCTTTGGGTAATCGCTGAAAAATACGGTTCTACGTTAAGCAGTGGCTATAAAGTTTATCTCTCTGGACATACCTCCAGTAAATTAACGGCACCAAGTAAGGCATATAACAGCAATTATCAGTATGTTTACAACGCTCCTCAGATCGTTACTAATCCTCAAACGTATTCGATTCTTTCTCCGTATATCAATGCGGCATTAAATACACTCTCACCACTCTAACAAAAACCAAGTTAGATTAGTCTTTTGTCGCCGATTAAATCGGCGGCAACCTCAAAATTTCAAATAAGAAAGAAAAAATAATATGGTGTTCAAAAAATATTTATTCCCTATCTTGGGCTGCGCAAGTTTATTGTTCGCATCTGATCCCATAACACTGGATTCGATGTTTAAAAATCAACAAGGGCTTAGAAGTGTGACTACGTTTGATTCTCTCTCTAGCGGAAGTTCCAATTCATACAGTACCTATCCCAATCTGGTGGCGAATAATGAAGGGAAATATTGGCAAGATGTAAAAATCTTCAGCCTCCATCAAACATTTTTATACGATATAACAGAGAACTTTGATGCGATGATAACAGCGACAGGCAGCGTTAAACGACGGGAATATTACGATATTTTGAGTTTGTACGGACATGAAAACTCGACCGATTTTGATTCGCTATGGGCAGGTGGAACCTATTCTTTTGACGCTATTGACGATTTCAAACCCTATTTGACATTGCAAGCATCACTGTATCAAAAAGAACGCTATCTTGAAAGTACAAAGAATACATATGCAAACTCCTATTCGGCAAAACTCGCATTTCGAAATTATTCCGATCCTGTTATTTCAACCTTGTATGTCGGAGCTATGTATAGCGGCGCTAAAGACATAGCTGGATATAAAGTGAAAAATGGTAACTCATTGGCTGCGGGTATGGAATTTTCCATCATATTAAGTCCTAAAATTGCCTTGGACATAGGGGCAGAGCAACGTTATCAAACAGAGACTAAAATTGATGGTGTAGCTTATTCGAATGCTATAACTATTTCAACAATGACAATAGGTGCAACGTATTCCATGAGTTCAAAAAACTCATTAGCCATTTCAAGTTCGATGGGTGGCTCTTCACAGTCTCCTGATTCTGTTCTATCTGTTTCACTATGGCACAAGTTCTAATACGGCTACTGCTTTTAATAGCCCTGACATTAAATGCAGAAGAAAGTACGAATTTTAAAGTTGCTCCTTTTTCTGCTCTAAAATTAAAAGGGACGATATTGCAGGGCTTTGAATTATCCTGTGGTGCAGCGGCATTGGCGACGATCATGAATCTCTACGGGGAACAAATCGGAGAAAAACAAGTTCTTGACAAAGCATCGACGACCGATATGTTGAGCTTTTCTGAAATGGCGAAAATTTCCAAAGAGTTTGGATTTAATGCTTCGGGCTATAAAATCGATACCGCTATATTCGAATCACTTAAAGTTCCCGTAATAGCCCGCATCGACAATCGGGAAAACTATTCTCACTTTGTGGTGGTTATGAATCATAGCGGAGATTTTGTGAGCATTCTTGATCCAAGCTTCGGTTCTTATGTTCAGAGTAAAAAAGAGTTTTTTCAATGGTGGAATGAAGAAACCTACGGGTATATACTTGTCGTCATGCCGGAAAAGGTAGCTTCATTTCCGACTATTCCTTTGAACATACCGAATAGAACATTATTTTTGCAGTAACCTCTCGAACCATCAACCCTTCGACAGGCTCAGGGCGAACGGGAGTGATACCTTCCTCTTGTCATCCTGAACTGGATTCAGGATCTGAGATTGCGGATCAAGTCCGCAATGACTCTTACTCACATACAATACCGGGGAACTCTTCTCGGTATTTCCCACATTCACTTTTCAACACTTGCAGTATCTGAGGCTTTTTCACAGGGTCGAGCCAGTTAAGCATCTCTATAAGCGGTGCTTCCTCCATTGCACTGCATCCCGATGTAGGAGCTTTATTACTTTTGTTAAGATGGATAAAGATACACGAACCCCGGCCGCGCTGAGCCGATGCGTTATACCCGATGACTGCACCGTAGCGATAAACACCATCACTCCGGCGCATCACTTCATAACTGGAGGGGAGAGCACTTTTGTCATAAATACGGAGGATTTTGTTATAGCGCGAATCATTGACATCATCCACACAGTAGAGATTTTCATCCGCATGCCAATAAGGAAGTTTAAACGTCGTATTGTGGTCGTACCCGAAAGTCGATGTTATGGGAAATAAACCGGCAGGTGATCTGCCGTCTCCCTCATTCTTGAGCGGTTCTTTGAATGCAACGTATCCTAAACCGCTTCGACCTAAAGTAACGGGAATTTTATCTCCGATTTTAACCCACATATTTTGCTTTTCATACCTCTGCAAGGAAGCGCTGGTCGCGTTTAGCTCCGGTGCAAGAACAACTATAAGTTGCTGCGATGCAAAGAGCGCAGAGAGCGCACAGGAAAGGAAGAGGGTAAAAATTATTTTCAACATATCATCGTTCTTAGTTTATTTTAAAGTTAGGTAGTATAGCATATAGAAAATTTGGCAGAGTGAGGCACTTGATGAGTATTACGGTTCGTAAAGCATCCGAGGCGGATATTGACATCATTGCTCAAGCATTACTGGAGAGTTCACGGGGAGGGAAGAGAATCGGATTATTTGATCTGGTGTTCAATACCTCAGACAATGATCTCCTACTCAAACATCTGAAAAATCTATCCCTGACTACGACCAAAAGCTATTGCCATTTTTCGAATTTTTTTATCGCTGCTGTCGGAGGGACAACCGTTGGAACAATTTGCGGATATGAACCCCGTATTGCAACCCATGAAATCTTTTCCAAAGCACTCGAAGAGATCGGGTTTGATGAAACCTATCACGAACGGATCGCAGCCTATTTGCTGTGTGAGGGTGAAGTGGACAATAAAACCTTTGTATTGGATTTTATGCTGATTAAACCCGAATTTAAAAGTTTTGACGCTTTTAAAGAACTCATCGGAAAAAGTATGCTCACTGCACGTCTCAAAGGGTACCGAAAAGTTCAAACCTCCGTCGAGATCGGTTCCGTTGAAACCGAGATGATTTATAAAAAACTCGGGTTTACTGTGATCGATGAAAAACGGAGCGAATACTACAAAGAGCAATTTGACCGTGCCGGCATTATGCGGCTTCAAATGATTTTGTAACCGATAATAGTCTTGGGCATACCGCCGAGATAAACACAGCGTTAGCCTAGCCATTGGGATGTTTTCCGATGGCATTTAAAAGGATTTAAAATAGAATATGGAATTTTAGGGTTACTCCCTCCGCTTATTGCCATCTTCCTTGCTTTTTTTAGCCGTTCTGTATTTATCGCATTGGCTATGGCCGTGATCGTAGGTGAAGTTATTATTGCTGATTTTCACCCCCTCAATGCTGTTTTTCTGACATTAGAGCGTTTTGGTGCCCTGCTCAGTGAAGGGTGGGTTCTTAAAACCCTCGCTTTTGCGATCATGGTCGGTTCCGTTATGGCTCTCATCGAGCGTAGCGGCGGCGTCAACGGGCTGGTCCATGAACTGAGTGTAAAGCGTTCATGGGTCAAAAGCAAACGGGGCGCTCTGATGCCGAGCTTTATTGCCGGTATCGTCGTTTTTATCGAGTCCTCTATTACCTCCCTTGTCGCCGGAGCCATCGGCCGCCCCTTTTGCGACCGTCACGGTATTTCACGTGCTAAACTGGCATTCGTTTGCGACTCTACCTCCGCACCGGTATGTTCACTCATTCCCCTGAACGGATGGGGAGCACTGCTACTCGGTCTTATCGGGGGGCAAATCACGGCAGGCCTTATCGCGGGTGAAAGCGCTACTTGGCTGGTTCAATCGATCGCTTTTAATTTTTATGCGTTCATGGCACTTATCGTTACGTTTATCGCAATATGGTATGAGATCGATATAGGTCCTATGCGTCATGCCGCTATTATCCCTCCAGAGATCGAATGCGAGGATGCCAAAGGAGACCTCGGCCTCTTTTTATGGCCGATGGTATGGATGATAGGAGGGGTAATCGTTCTCATGCTCATTACCGGAGGGGGAGATATATTTAAAGGCTCAGGCTCTACCTCTATTTTTTATACCCTGCTCATAACCTTAGCTTTGATGTGGGGGTATTATCGATTTAAAAATGCGCTTACTACCACGGAATTTTTCGCTTCAACCATGGCAGGAGCACGCACCATGACCCCGATCGCCATGATTCTCCTTTTTGCTTTTGCCATCGGAGGAGTCAGCTCCGATATGGAAGTAGGAAAATACCTCGCCTCTTTTATCGGGGATTATCTCCCCTCGGCGTATCTAGCCGGGGCGATATTTGTTTTAGCGGCGATTATTGCGTTTGCGACGGGGACGAGCTGGGGAACCTTTAGTATTATGCTCCCGATCGCGGTTCCCTTGGCAGTTGGACTTGATGCACCGGTTGCCCTTGCTATGGGAGCGGTAATATCGGGAGGGGTATTCGGCGATCACTGCTCTCCTATCTCGGATACGACGATCATCTCGGCGATGGCAAGCGGATGCAGTGTTCAGGAACATACCCGCACCCAACTCCCCTATGCGCTTATTGCTGCCGCATTGTCATTGATCCTATTTATCGGTTTCGGGATTTTCCTCTCATGATTAAAGCTTCTCTTCTCCTCCTCGAAGACGATCGAATCTCTCTGAGAGCGTAA
>Ga0074197_1002226_pt1 | contig 13980 bp, 9 predicted proteins | sample EPASupsiteSAE305_FD_64526 | JGI IMG/M metagenome (GOLD analysis project Ga0074197, IMG submission 64526) | Bioremediated contaminated groundwater microbial communities from EPA Superfund site, New Mexico - SAE3-05 reassembly with SPADES | ecosystem: Environmental > Aquatic > Deep subsurface >...
CAACGACAACAATCCCGACTGGCTCAACGTGATGATTTTCTACCACGTTATCGGCCACATCGATTTTTTTCAGAACAATCTCTTCTTCCGCCACACCTGGGACTACGACTTTACCAGCCGGGCTCTGGCCGACAAACGGCTCTTTGCCAAGCTGCGCTCGGAAAAAGGCCGCTGGGTCGATTACGTGATCGAATTCGCCCGCACCATCGACAATCTGGTCGGCTATTTCGACCTCTTGGCCGAGAGTGGTCAGCCCGCCGGCGAGCGCAGCATGAGCCTGCTCGACTACTACTTCGACATCTTTCTCCAGCGCGGGCCGAAACCGGCGGTGAGCACCTATGCCCGGGAGATCGAGCGCTACAACCGGATGCTCCGTGAGTATCCCGAGGACGGTGAAACCCGATTTCTCAAAAGCGTGACCGAGAAACACACCGAATTGGAGGCCCTTCATGCCAGGAAATTGAAGGAAAAGAAAACGGTCGGCCGCACCGACCTGCTCAGATTTTTGATGGAATATTCGCCCTTTCTCAACCGGGAGGAGAACCGCTGGATGCTGATGGTCCTCGAGGTGATCCGCTCGACCTCACTCTACTTCCAGCCGCAGATCCGCACCAAGATCCTCAACGAGGGCTGGGCCTCCTATTGGCACGACACCCTCTTCCTCGGCGATGACCGGATCAAGGGTCATGAAGTCGATTACGCCATCGTCAACGCCAAAGTGACCTCCATGCCTCGGGTTGGGCTCAATCCCTATGCCCTGGGCATGAGGCTGTTTCAATACCTGGAGCAGCAGGCCGACCGTGGCCGTACCGGCCTTGAATATTTCCAGACCGCCGACCGGCATGAACGCCAGCATTTCGATCGAGTTACCGGCAAGGGGCGGGAATACATCTTTCACCTCCGCGAGAACTCCTGCGATTCGATGTTCATCAACAGCTTCATCGATCAGGATTTCATTGACCAGCACCGATTGTTCGTAGCCGGAAAGCGGCTCAACAAGGAACGGATGACCTGGCAGTATTATGTCCGCAGCCGCAAGGCCGCCGACTACAAACAGATGGTGGCCGATTCCCTCTACCATCCACCCCGCATTGAGGTGGAGGTGGCTGAAAACAATATCCTCGCGCTCAACCATGTGTTCGAGGGCAAACCCCTGCTGCGCGATTTCATTCAGGGGGTCATGCTGGGCGTGGAATTTCTCTGGGGGAGCGAGGTGCACTTGTACACCAGTGTGCCCATCCCGATAAAGGCGGGCAAGGACAGCGATGGCCAGGTCAAGGAAGAGACCCCGAAGCGGACCATTCAATGGAAGCGATTCCGCTACACCATGAAAGACAGGACGCTGTCGCGAGCCCTGGCGGAATGATGGATCGGCTGCAACCCGAACAGGAAGGTGAACGGATGGGCGCACTCAACAAAGCCTTGCAGACCCTCGAGCAGTACAAGGAAGACCGGAACCGGCAGGCCGAGCTTTCCTATATTGAATTTCTCCGTGAGGTGACCCTTCGGCCCGAGCGCAACATCCGCAACGTCACCCAGGTGTATGCCGACATGGTGCATTATTTTGTCCATGATGGCGCGGATGAGTATCCGGGAGATCCTGAATCGATCAATTATCTCAACTACGATTGCAGCCGCCTCTTTGTCGAAGGCTCGGACCGACCGTTCTTTGCCGACCGCCTTTTTGCCAATCGCTTGATCCGCCACGTGGAATCGCTGTCGGTCGGCGACCAGCAGAACAAGATCTATATCTTCGACGGCCCCCATGGCAGCGGCAAGTCGACCTTTCTCAATAATCTGCTGCGCAAGTTCGAACAGTACGCCAATACCCCGGAAGGCACCCGGTATGAGGTGGTCTGGCGGCTGAAAATGCCTGAACTGGCAGGCGGCCTCAACCACATGGCCAGCCTGGCCGGCAAAGCCCCCCAGCCGCTCAGCGAGGAAGGCGAGGATCGCATGGCCGCCGGTGGCGGGGAGAAAGGCATCTCAGGTAATTGTTTGATTCTGCCTTGTCCGAGCCACGACCATCCCCTGCTGATCATTCCCAAGGAAATCCGGCGCCAGTTTCTTGATGACCTCCTGGATGACGACCACTTCAAAGCCCAGCTCTTCCACGACAAACCCTATGAGTGGGTTTTCCGGGAAGAGCCCTGCACCATCTGTTCATCGCTCTACCAGGAATTGCTCAAACAAGAGGGGAGTCTCCTCAAAGTGCTGGAGTCGGTCTTTGCCCGGCCCTATGTCTTCAACCGGCGGCTGGGAGCCGGCATTTCGGTGTTCAACCCCGGCGACCGGCGCTCGCAGCGCAATGTCCGCACCGACGAGGAGGTGCAGCGGACCCTCAATGGGATGTTCTCGGCCAGCGGCAAGGTGCCGTACCTCTATTCCGGCTATGCCAAGATCAACAACGGCATCTACGCCCTGATGGATGTCAAATCGCACAACACCGAGCGGTTGATGGACCTGCACAACATTATCAGCGACGGGGTGCATAAAGTCGATCATGTCGAGGAGCGGGTCAATTCCCTGTTTTTCGCCCTGATGAACCCGGAAGACAAGAAGGTGTTGACCGACCTTGCGGCCTTTTCCGACCGGATCGAGTACGTCAATATCCCTTATGTACTTGATATAAAGACTGAAGTGGAAATATACCGGGAGGTGTTCGGGGCGCACATCGACGAGAGTTTTCTCCCTCGAGTGCTGCACAACTTCGCGCGGGTGATTGTCGCCACCCGGCTGCGGACCAAGTCGGATGCCATGCTCGAGTGGATTCAGCATGCCGACAAGTATGAACTCTACTGCGACCGCAACCTGCAGCTGCTGAAGATGGAGATCTACACCGGCCACATTCCGCCCTGGCTGGGAGAGGGGGATGTGGAACGATTCACCTCCAAACGGCGGCTGAAAATCATCGCCGAGTCCGAGCAGGATGGCTGGCAGGGGCTGTCGGGCCGCGATTCCATCCGCATGTTCAATGAATTTTATTCGATGTACGCCAGGGAAGACAAGCTGATCGACATGTCGATGCTTGGCCTGTTCTTCCGCAAATACTGCAAGAAAGACAAAACCATCCTGCCGATGGGTTTTCTCGATTCCCTGCTGCGGATGTACAATTACGCAGTCCTGCAGTCGGTCAAGGAGGCACTTTACTACTACAACGAAGAGCAGATCGCCAAGGACATCCAGAACTACATGTTCGCGGTCAACTTTGAACCGGGAACGGTGGCAACCTGCCGGTTCACCGGTGAGCGGCTGGAAATCACCGAATCATTTTTTCAGCGAATCGAATCGCGGTTGATGGCGCCCTTGACCGATGCCCAGACCTTCCGCAACAGTGTCCAGAAGACCTACACCACCACCCTGACCCAAGAAATCCTCCGTGACAACCTGAAGATCACCGAAACCGTCCTCTATCTTCACCTCCACGAGCGCTATATCCATAATCTCAAGGAGAAGGTGCTCGAACCCTTCCTGGAGAACGAAAATTTTCGCCGCGCGGTCAAGGAGTTCGATCAGGAGTCGTTCAAGACTTACGACAAAAAAATTCAGAGCGATGTCCGCTTCATGATGAAAAATTTGCAGAAAAAATTTGGGTACACCCGTCAGGGCGCCAAGGAAATCTGCATCTACGTCATCGACAATAACTTGGCCAAGGTCTTTTCGGAGCAGTTTAATCTGGGACAGTTCACGCCGTAAACCGCGCGGAAAATTGGCTGTTACCCGCTGGTCAGCATCCCCTTCTTCTCCAGAAACGCAAAATATTCTTCAACTGTGGGCAATTTGCCGGTGAGGGCACTAATCGCGGTCACCTCGGTGGAGCCAAGATAGACCTGGGCGCCATCGCCGAGACGGTTGTCGAAGTTGCGGGTTGAGGTGGACATCACCGTGGCCCCCGGCCTGACCCGTGCCTGATTGCCCATGCACAGGCTGCAGCCGGGGATTTCCACCCGGCCGCCGACCTGAGCAAAGACGGACAGCCCCCCTCCCCGCTGGATCGTATCCCGGTCCATGCGAGTGGAGGGAGCAATCCATAAACGGCTGGCGGCATAGGGTTCGTCTTGCAGCAGCTGGGTCGCAGTCCGCAGGTGCACCAGGTGGGTCATGCAGGAGCCGATGAAGGCCTCATCGATGGCCGTCCCGGCCACTGCACTCAAGGGGCGGACATCGTCGGGGTCGTTGGGACAGGCCAGGAGCGGTTCGGTTATCGTGGCCAGATCGATTTCGATCACCGCCTTGTAGTCGGCGCCTGTATCCCGGCGCAGCAACTCGGGGTTGGCCAGCCAGGCTTCGAGGGATGCAATACGCCGCTCAAGGGCTCCGCGATCCGCGTAGCCTTCAGTGATTAACTGCCTGAGCAGGGCCACATTCTTTTTCACATTGGCCGTAACCGCCGCCACCGACAGCTTCACCGTGCTGGCGGCAGCGCTGCGCTCGGCCGAGGCGTCGCTCAGTTCAAAGGCCTCCTCGACGCTGAGATCGTCAATCCCTTCTATTTCCAAGATCGTCCCGGCAAAAACATTCTTTTTGCCCTTCTTGGCCACGGTCAGCAATCCCTGCTGTATGGCCTCGTGGGGGATGGCATTGACCATATCGCGGACGGTGATGCCCGACTGGCGCTGGCCATGGAAGCGGACCAGCACCGATTCCGGCATTTCCAGGGGCATGAAGCCGAGCGCCGCGGCAAAGGCCACCAGACCCGATCCGGCCGGGAAGGAAATGCCCAGCGGGAAACGGGTATGAGAGTCGCCGCCGGTGCCAACTGTATCAGGAACCAGCATCCGGTTGAGCCAGGAGTGGATGACGCCGTCTCCAGGTTTCAGGGCCACCCCGCCGCACTCCACCGTGGTTTCGGTCATGGTCCGCCAGCGGCCGAGGTCCGAGGCCTTGGGGTAGGCGGCGGTATGGCAGAACGACTGCATGAACAGATCAGCCTTGAAGCGCAGGCAGGCCAGCTCATTGATCTCCTGCATGGTCATGGGCCCGGTGGTATCCTGGGAACCAACCGTGGTTATCCTCGGCTCGCACACCGTTCCCGGCAGAATGCCCGGAAGGCCGCAAGCCCGGCCAACCATCTTCTGGGCCAGGGTATAGTTTTGGCCGGCCTTAGGCTTTGGGTTGACTACCTCTTGAAAAATGGCAGGAAAAGGCCGCCCCAGGGCTTCGCAGGACCAACGGGTGAGGTTGCGACCGATGATCAGGTTGAGCCGTCCCCCGACGCGGTATTCGTCGAGCAAGGTTGCCGGAGCCGGTTTGAGCGGGATAGCTGTACCGCTCTGATCGTGCAGCGCCCACTGCCGCAGGTCGAGGACCAGCTGATCGCCGGTTCTGAACCGGGAGACGTCGCACTCAATCGCCAGCACCCCGGCATCGCGGGCGGTGGCATAAAAAATGGGGGCGATGGTGGAACCGAGCACCAATCCGCCCCGCCGTTTGTTGGGGATATGGGGAATATCTTCCCCCAGATGCCAGCTCACCGAATTAATGGCCGATTTCCGCGACGAACCGGTACCGACTACGTCGCCGGCAAAGGCCACAATATTGCCCTGGGCCCGGAAGCGGACAATGGCGCCGATCCCATCGGCAAATCTGGTTCTGCCGAAAAAGGTAGCGTGCAGGGGAATATCAGCCCGGGACTGGGCCTGATTGCCGGGGGAGAAGTCGTCGGTGTTAATCTCGCCCTCGACCTTGTAGACGGTGAACCGGATTTGGTCCGGCAAGGGTGCGCTGTGGGTGAACCACTCGGCTGCAGCCCATGATTCGAGCACTTCATGTGCCGCCGGATTTTCTTTGGCCAGCAGAACAATTTGGTCAAAGGCCTCGTAGATCTTGATCTGTTCCTTAAGGGCTTGAGCGGCCGGCTGCGCCAAGGATGCCATCGATACCAGGCGAAGCAGGGCTGCAACATTGTAACCGCCGCCCATCTGGGCCAGCATGCCAATAGCCGCCTCAGGTGGGAAACCTGGAACCGATGTCGTGGTGCCCAGCGCCACCTGTTCAAGCCATGCAGCCTTGACAGCCGCCGCCTTGCTCACCCCCGGTTCCACCCTGTCGGCCAGTAACTGAAGAAGTGCGGGTTGCTCCGCATGGCCTCGGGTCAACAGATCAGTGAGTTCCTTCGTCTGCTCCGCGGTCAGCGGCAGGGGCGGTACCCCGAGGAGGGCGCGTTCGGCGGCGTCTTTTCTATACTGTTCCAGCATGGCTTTCCCTCGTAGTGGTTGCTTATTCCGGGAATAAAAAAGCCGGCTCCCCTCAGATGGAGGAAAGCCGGCGACGCAGCAGATGAGGCTTAAAACGATTTGGTCAGGGTAGCGATGAACCGCGAATCTTCCGGACCATTGTTAACTCCGTACTCTTGCAGGTAGCGCAGGTTCACCTGGAAGAGCATGGGCAGATAGAACACATTGATCTCAGCACCGGCGGCATGGGCCTGTTTGTGCTGATCGGCGATGATATTATACCCCAGGTTATCGTCACTGTCGTCGTCGATCTGCCAGTAGGAGGCACCGGTCAGGCCGGGGCGAATCATCCAGGTGTTGTTGACCTGAAACTCCTTGCCGACACCGTACTCGGCGACAAACTCGGAGCCAGGCGTGATGTTGGTATCCTCCTGTTCGCCGTTGATCAGGGTCCGGGTGAGGACGCTGACGGACCAACTTTTGTTGTCGTCAAAATAATAGGTGCCACCCAGGGTCAACCTGCCGGACCAGTACCCCAGTCCCGGTGAAGCGGGTTCGGTGCCTTCGAAGTGACCGGTGGGCAAAATCACCGCCAGGGCAAAGGAAGCATCCCAGCGCGGCTGGCGCCAGGCCAGGGCGAAAGGCTCGATCTCCATGTCACCAACGGTGAACGAGTGGCTGTCAGAGAACGAGCCAAAGGTGAAATCCGTATCGACCAGGGGAACGACTATATCGTAGAAATAATCGGCTCCGAGAATCTTGATATTGGTCACATGGATAATCCGTTGCACCGAGGCGAACACGTCGAGATCGAAGTTCCCCGGAACAGTGTTGCCGCTGTTATCCTTCAACTCGTCCGGATTGTACCAGAAGTTGTACATGCGATAGTGCCAGCCCGGAGGCGGAGGTGTTGCCCCCATGACGCCTTCAACGCCGTAGGTGTAATGCGATCCCGAGGTTGCCGCGTTGACTGAAGAGCACATTCCCACCAGCAGCACGAGGCAGCTGGCAAGCGTTCCAACCCATTGTTTATTCTTCAACATCTGTTTCCCCCTCTTATTTCATTTGTTTGTATGTGCGGACATCGCCTCTCCTTGAGCATTGTCCTTTCATTGCCTATAACCACAAGCGGCAGTCGGCCATCATCAGGAGGCCATCCGGCCGAATCGCTCCCAGAAATCGGGGAAGGATTTGACCACGCACTGCTCATCCTTGATGGTCACCCCAGGTATGCGCAGGCCGGCCACGGCAAAGCTCATGGCCATGCGGTGATCATCATAGGTGGCGATAGCCGCGCTGTGCAGATTACTGCCGCCCTGCTTGCCGTGGATAATCATCCTCGCCGGCTCTTCTTCCACCTCGGCACCCAGCTTGCGCAACTCGCTGACCACGGCGGACAGGCGGTCGCATTCCTTGATCCGCAGATGGGCGATATTGTTGATGATCGTGGTCCCCTCGGCAAAGGCCGCCACCACTGCCAGGGTCGGGGCCACGTCGGGCATGTCGCCCATGTCGAGCTCAATCCCTTCGAGGATTTCGGGGCCGGTCACAGTGATGCCCGCTCCGGTTTGTTCGATCTGGCAGCCCATCCGTGCCAGATAGGGGAGGAGTTTGGCGTCGCCTTGCAGGGAGGGCACAGGCACATTGGTCACGGTGACCCGTCCGCCGGTGATGGCGGCAGCGGCCCAAAAATAGGAGGCCCCCGAGGCGTCGCCCTCAATGGCGTAGGTCCGGCCCCGGTACGGCCCCTGCGGAATCCGGAAAAAATTCAAGGCAGGCGCGGCCTCGACCCGGATGCCGAAATCGGCCATGACCGCCAGGGTCATCTCAACATAAGGTTTGGAGAGAATTTCGCCCCGGACCTCGAGCTCGGCTGGCGTTGCGGCATAGGGCGCCACCAGCAGCAGGGAGGACAGGTATTGGCTCGACTTACCTTCCGGCAGCACGGTGCGGCCACCAGCGAGTCCGGCGGCCTGAATGGTCAGGGGTGGACAACCGGTGCCGGCGTCGCTGTCGATGGCCACCTGCCAGCCGCGCAGAGCCTCCATCAGGGGCAGGATCGGGCGCTCGCTCATGCGCTCGCTGCCGGTGATATGAAAGCGGCCGTGGCCAAGAGCGGCCACCGAGGTGAGAAAGCGGGTGGCGGTGCCGTTGTTGCCGAGGAAAATATCGCCGGTCGGTGTACGGATGCGGCCGCCGCTGCCCTGGACCAGCCAGCACTCCGGATCGCTATCGTCGCAGGCCACACCCATGGCCCTCAGAGCCTCCATGGTGAAATGCGTGTCTTCACTGGCGAGCGGACCAAGCAAACCCGAAGGACCATCGGCAAGGGCGGCGGCAATCAGAGCGCGCTGAGTAAGGCTTTTGGAGCCGGGAACCGTGACAACGGCATCAAGGGTACGGATTGGAGTAATAGTGATCATCTGCGTCGAATGAAGGTAAGTCGTTAAATTTGAGGCGAGTGTAATGCAGCGATCAGAGCTTGACGCATGATCGCATGAGGCGCTTGCCTGCCGGTCCAGAGGGCAAACTGGGCTGCTCCCTGGTATTGCAGCATTTTGAGGCCATCGATGGTCCGGCAACCTCGGGCAGCCGCCTCGCGCAGCAGTCGTGTTTCCAGCGGGGCGTAGACGATGTCCATGACTACGGGAAAGTTAGGCAACAACTCCGGCGCAATCGGCATGGCCTCGATATAGGGCGCCATGCCCACCGAGGTGGTGTTGATCAGGGCGTCGGCCTGCACTGCCGCAAGCTCCCCTGGCGGTACATAACGGCAGTTGAGTTGGGCGGCCAGTTCCCAACCCTTGGATTCGGTGCGATTGGTGATGAACACCCTGGCTCCGGCCTCGATCAGGCCAAACCCCACGGCCCTGGCAGCCCCGCCGGCACCGATGATCAGAATGGTGCGTCCAACCGGATCAAGGGCTTCGGCCAAGGCCTGATTGGAACCCAGCCAATCGGTATTGCTGCCCTTGCAATACATACCGCTTTCCGTCCGCTCGAATAACAGGGTGTTGACCGCGCCGATCTTCCGGGCGACCGGGTCGATGGCGTCGAGAAAGTCCATGATCGCCACCTTGAACGGGACGGTAACCGATACCCCGATGAAGCCGAGGCTGCGCAGGCCGCGAAATCCATCGGCCAGAGCGCTCGGCCGCATCGGGACATAGACACCGTTGATACCCAAATGCGCAAAGGCGGCATTGTGCATGACCGGGCTCAGTGAGTGTTCGACCGGGTCGCCGATGATGCCAAAAAGTTGAGTGTGGCCGTTAATCATGACGCGGATTCAAGCAGGTCGAGCAGGGAATGGAGGTCGTGCACGGTGATCTGTCCGGGGGCGGTGGCCTGCTCTTTGGACAGTGCTGCGTAGGTCATGAATCCGCCCAGATAGAGTGTGGCCAGGCGGCTGATTGTTCCGGCCGCGCCCATGGCAAAGGCGCTTAAAGGGAAGGTGGCTGCCATGGCCTCCTGCTGGAGGGCCAGCACCCGCAGGGCATCACCGGGCGAGGCGGCAGTGGTGACGATCTTGCCGACATCCGCACCGCTGGCGATCATCGATGCCAGGATTGCGCTGAGGTGTTCCGTTGTTGGGGTTTTCGCGAAGTCGTGGCTGGAAATGATCACTTTGGTGCCGCTCTGTCGTGCTGCCGCCACAATGCGCGTTCGCAGGTCAGGCGCGGTCCGCAGCTCAATATCCACGAAGCTCGCACCGCCTCGCACCGCAGCTTCAAGCAGATCGATTCGCTCCCTTTCGCTGCCGCTGAACCGACCGCCTTCCCAGGCCGGTCGGTTGGTCACCAGAACGGGTTTGGGCAGGGCGGTGATGCAGTCGTCAATCCGGGGTGCGAGCATTCCATCAAGCCGGATCTCAATCACATCGGCCAAGAAGAGAACGGGCGATACCGCTGCCATGATGGCTGTGGTGTCCTCGGCCATCACCGAAACACAGATCAGCCCCCTATCGGCCATGGTCAGGCACCCAGCCGCAGAGTGCCGACGATGGCGCGAACCGAGGATTCTCCCTGCTGGCGCAGGTAGTCCTCAATCCCAGTGATAATCTGGCCGGTCGCCGCCGGATTGTAGAAATTGGCTGTACCCACCTGGATTGCCGTAGCCCCGGCCAGGAGAAACTCGATCGCGTCTTCGGCAGTGCCGATGCCGCCGATACCGATCACCGGGATGGCAACTGCCGATGCCACCTGCCAGACCATGCGCAGGGCCACAGGTTTGATCGCCGGGCCGGAGAGGCCGCCGATGACATTGGCCAACTTGGGCCGCCGGGTTCTGGCGTCGATAGCCATGCCGATCAGGGTGTTGATCAGGGAGATCGCATCGGCACCTGCCGCCGCCACGGCGCGGGCCATGGCCGCAATATCGGTGACATTGGGCGATAGTTTGACGATGACGGGCAGATCGGTTGCCTGCTTGACCGCCCAGGTGACCGCAGCCGCCATCTCCGGTACCGTGCCGAAGGCAACCCCGCCTTTTTTGACATTGGGGCAGGAGATGTTGATTTCCAGGGCGTCGATGCCAGGCACGCAGGACAGTGCCTCAGCCAGCGCGGCATATTCTTCAATGGAGTCGCCGAGGATGTTGACGATGACCCGGCAACCACACGAACGCAAGAACGGCATCTTCTCGCTGATGAACCGTTGGACCCCGACATTCTCCAGACCGATAGCGTTCAGCATGCCACAAGGGGTCTCGACCACCCGCGGTGGCGGATTACCTGGCCGGGGGGCAAGGGAAATCCCCTTTACCACCACGCCGCCCAAGCGGTTGAGCGTCACGAGATGGGCAAATTCCGCGGCATAGCCGAAGGTGCCAGAGGCAGTCAGTACGGGGTTGGCCAATGAAAGCGCCCCCAGGGACACAGACAGATCGACAGGGTGGTTCACCGGTTCCATGCCACCTCCTCTGCCTTGAAAACCGGGCCGTGCTTACAAACATGCCGGTACTTGTTGTCCGCACCATGGATTGTGCAGCCAAGGCAGGCGCCGAGCCCACAGGCCATGTGCGCTTCCAGCGAGGCCTCGCAGGCCACCTGTGCCACTCGGCACAACCCGGCAACCGTGGCCATCATCGGTTGAGGCCCGCAGACATACACTTGCTGCACGGTCGCAAGATGGGCTGCGAGCAAATCGGTCACCAGGCCATGATGGCCTAAGGAACCATCGTCAGTGGCTATTTCAACTCGGAATCCCAGAGAGACAAATTCGGCTGCCAGTTGTTTCAATTCCCCGGCGGTCCGCGATCCAAGGAGGACGGTGCAGGAAGGGGAGGGAGGGAATGCGGCCGACAATCGGTCGGCAAGAAAGAGTAAAGGGGCGATACCGACGCCACCTCCTAAAAGGCAGATTGAAGCTTCAGGCAAAAGTCGAAAGCCGCGGCCCAACGGTCCGATAAGGCTGATCGGCCGTCCTGGCGTCAGTTTGGAAAGCATCCGGGTGCCACGGCCAACAACTTTAAAGAGTAGTTGAATCTGTTCAGATCCGATGCACCGGTGGATGGAGAAGGGACGGCGAAGCAGCGGATCAAGGGTGGTTCCGCATGCCGCCATTACAAACTGACCGGGTTGAGCGGAAGCAGCGATCAGAGGGGCCTGCAAAGTCAGACGGTAAAAGGAATCAGACAGTTCCTCGACAGCGTAGACAATGGAATTTTCCTGGTGCTCGGACATAGAAAGCGATACAAAGAATCACAGGGAAAAAGGATTATTTTCTACAATCAACAGGTGGTTATCAACAATGGAATTGTCTCTGCTCGTGTTGGCCGCAGTTTTTGGTGCCGTGGTTGGATCGTTTCTCAACGTGGTTATTTTGCGCCTGCCGAAGGAGGATGCCTCCATCGTTTTCCCGGCCTCACATTGTCCCAAATGCCTGCAGCCATTGACCTGGTACGAAAACATCCCTCTTTTGAGCTACCTGGCACTTCGCGGCAAATGCCGAACCTGTAAAGTTGCCATTTCCTGGCAGTATCCGCTGGTCGAGTTGTCGATGGCCGTACTTTCGGCCCTCTTGTACCATCGTTTTGGATTGAGTTTCGAACTCTTTTTCTATTTTGTCTTTTTTGCTGCCCTGCTGGTTATCATATTTATCGACATCCATCATCAAATAATTCCGGACCGTATCAGTCTTCCCGGTATCATCATCGGTCTTGGCGGCTCTTTCTTTAATGGATTGGTCACCTGGCAGCAATCGGCCTTGGGTGTTCTTTTCGGTGGCGGGTTACTGTATGCGGTGGCGTATGTTTACTATATGGTGACCAAACGGGAGGGCATGGGGGGAGGAGATATTAAATTGCTGGCGATGATCGGCGCTTTTCTCGGCTGGCAAAGTTTGCTCTATGTGGTGTTTTCCAGTTCGTTGGCTGGAAGTGTAGTCGGTGTCTTGGCAATGTTTAAGCAGGGAAAAAAGGGCCAAACCAGAATTCCCTATGGCCCTTTTCTCTCCTTAGGCGCTATGTCCTATCTCATCTTTCAGCAGCAGATCGGTTCTCTTTGGCATCTGTATCTCTCCGCCAGCGGCCTTTAATGTGAAGACAAAAAAAAACCCCCGATTATTCGGGGGCTTTTTCAAGGCGCGGTATTGATCAGGCTTCTATTTCGTGTTCCACTCCGATGGCAATCTTGTACAGGATGGTTAGAATAAAAAACCCCGTAGCCCATATGCCGATGGTGATGAACAGTTCGTTGATCGTCGGATAGTACTCAACGATTTCTTCAGTCGGGGTCGGGACAAAGCCGCCAAGCACAAAGCCGATGCCTTTATCCAGCCAAAAGGCGAAGAAAATGGAGGCGCAACCGATGCCCAGCCAGAGGTCGCTTTGCTTTCTGGTGTACGGATGGACAAGCAGGGAAATGCCAACCAGAAACAGAGCAATAAAGCCCCACATGAACGGGACAAGGTTATTATATACATGGCCATGATGCTCAAGGCCGAAGAAAAGATACTGCAGGGTGTGCATGTGTCCAGGAATGTTGGAGTAAAACCCGACAAAAAACTCCAACCCGACAAAGAACATGTTGGCTAGGGCGGCGTAAATGATGATGGTCACCATTTTGTCGATCGCCTCTTTGCCGGCATCGAAATTGGCGACTCGTTTCAGGATCATGGCCAAGACTACGATCAGGGCAGGACCGGCGGCAAAGGCTGAGGCGAGGAAACGGGGAGCGATAATGGCAGACAGCCAGAAGTGCCGTCCCGGAAGACCGCAGTAGAGCATAGCGGTGACGGTGTGGATGGAAAAGGCAAAAGGAATGGAAAGATACACAAAAAAGTAGATCCATTTCGGAGGATGGACTCCCTTGCGTTCAGCGGTCAGGATAACCCAACCACAAAGTGCGTTCAGTATCAAATACCCCCAAAGGACACACATATCCCAGAACAGCATGGAACCCGGGGTGGGGTAGAGCAAAACGTTGAGGCCGCGTAAGGGCTGCCCTAAATCGGCCATGATGAACATCAGGCACATGAGGAGCGAAGAAATTGCCAAAAATTCACCAAGGATGGTGATGCGGCCGAATGCCTTGTAGTTGTGGATGTAATAGGGCAGGACCAACATGACACCTCCCGCGGCCACACCGACCAGGAAGGTGAATTGGGAAATATAGAGCCCCCAGGAAACATCACGGCTCATGCCGGTGATGCCCAACCCATAAAAATATTGCCGAAGATAGCAGACAGCTGCGATGGCGATAAAAAAGCCGAGAAAGGCCAGCCACATCCAGTAATAATTGTTTCCTTTTAATGCTTTTTCAAACATGGCGGCCTCATACAATATAAAAGACTGAAGGAATGGT
>Ga0074197_1002227_pt1 | contig 13965 bp, 7 predicted proteins | sample EPASupsiteSAE305_FD_64526 | JGI IMG/M metagenome (GOLD analysis project Ga0074197, IMG submission 64526) | Bioremediated contaminated groundwater microbial communities from EPA Superfund site, New Mexico - SAE3-05 reassembly with SPADES | ecosystem: Environmental > Aquatic > Deep subsurface >...
TATTTACAGAAAAACTATTCTTTTCTCCTTTCTTTGTAGTAATCATCACAACGCCATTAGCTGCGTCACTTCCGTACAAAGCAGCAGCTGCAGCTCCGCTCAATACAGACATAGACTCTATATCATCTGGGTTTAAGGTAGAAATTCCATCTCCAGACTGTCCCATACCTGAAAACAAATCGGATGGCTGATTTACCTGTAAAGAAGGCAATGGAATACCATCAACTACATATAATGCATTATTATTGCCCGAAATTGATTTGGTTCCACGCATCACAACCCTTGCAGAACCTCCAATACCAGAAGAACTTGTATTGATAGTAACACCGGCTATCTTACCAGCCAGACTATTCATAAAGTTTGCGTCCTTGACACCTATAATTTCGGATGCGGCAATCTGTTGCACATTATATGACAAAGCTTTTGCTTCTTTTTTTATTCCTAATGCAGTTACAACAACCTCTCCCAGTTCAACTCGGTTCTCCTCAAGAACAATGTCCAATGTATGTGCATCTGTCACTGTTACAACCCTGGAAGTATAACCGGTATAAGAAATGGTCAGTACGTCTCCCTTTTTTGCATGCAAGGAAAAACAACCATCCATATCTGTTGTTGTTCCAGTAGAGGTACCTTTTATCATAATGTTCACTCCAATAAGGGTTTCCCCTTTTTTATCCTTTACAGTACCTTTTATAGGAGAAGCAGATTCCTGTGTAACAGATTTTACTTTCTTGGTTGAAAGAATTATTTGCTTATCTACAATAGTATAAGTAATATTTGTTCCTTTAAAGATTTCGTTAAGAACTTCAGGAATATTCCCACTATTACTTTTTACTGACACTATACGATGTGTGTTAATCGTTTTGTCGTTATAGAGAAAAACATAATCGGAGTTTTCCTCAATCTGGTTCAAGACTTGCTCTATGGAAGCATTTGATAGTGCGATAGAGCTCTTTGTTCTTTGTGCATAACCGGTTGCTGCCTGCAACTGAAATACTACAAAAAACAACAATGCTAGACTTATCTTCATAACTAAAGGAAGTTTTAGATTTAAAGAACATTTGCGTTTTGAGACAATCAAATGGTTTTTTTTCATAAATTTGTGGTTAACTAAAGTTTTATACTGTATAAACTAAGGTTTTGACTTCCGTACGTATTTGCAAGATTCTAACGGATGTCTGGTTTTTTGAAAGGAGGTTGTGGGAAACCTCCTTTCTTTTTTACTAGAATGTGTTATTTCATAGGCAAACTATTTTTTATAGATAATATTAATATTGGTTTACTATAATTTTTTTCCTGGTAAGTGTTCCATCTGATTTTTGTACAGGTTCTTCAATAGCCCATTTCAGATTAGTCGATTTACTTAGATAATCAAGAATTTGAATCAAAGATTCATTTGTAAATGTTGCACGATAATTATATTCTTTGCCTGATATATTATTAAACTGGATGTCAACATTATAATGTCTGGCTAAACGTTTAAACATTTCACTTAGAGAAGCATTTCTGAAAATAAGCTTTCCATACTTCCATCCCATTTTTTCGTAAACATCAACCTTCATTTTGTTTAATCGGTTGGTAGACTTTTCATATTGAAGTTGTTCTCCAGGTTCCAGTCTGACAACAGTTTCCTTATCTGGAACAATAACATTTACTTTTCCTTTCTCAAGCACTACTTCTATAGTACTTTCATCTTCATAAGCGTTTACATCAAATTGAGTACCATATACATATACTGACATTCCGCTGGGAGTATTTACATAAAATGGATGTTTTTTATCGGCCTGAACTTCAAAATAGGCTTCACCTTTCAATTCCACCTCGCGCTTATCTCCGGAAAAGTGCACTGGATAACGTAACTTTGTACCTGAATTTAGCCAGACTACAGATTTATCCGGAAGTTCATAACGAACAATAGCACCTGTAGGAGTAGTAACTTCTGCGAATTGTAAAGCTTCGGGCTGCCGATTAAAATAAAGATAACCTAAAATTATTGAAGACAACAATAAAGGAAATGTCAGTATAGCAGCATAGCGGGTAAGTAAATGAATAAAGATCCTTTTTTGGTTATCTCTAATTTTTTTACGTGTAGTTTTATAACCCGAAAAAATATCAATAGATTCGCATTCTTCAATGTCGGCCGCAATTTCTAAAGTCTTTTCTATCTGTTTAATCTTTAATTGCAGTTCTTCTGAACAGCTAATAGCTTGCTCTATCATTTCCTGCTCTGCAGTTGAACATTGCTTTTTACAGTAGCGAAACAATAATTCTGGTTCTATATTCTCAATTTCTTCTTTCAAAATATTCTTTTTTAGGTTTCCTTCACTAATAAGACAACTGTTCAAATTAAAAAGGACAGGAAAAAACATATTTTTTTAAATTTTATCCCTCACTCTATCACCAACACACTCAACAAATTGAAAAACAACAAAATACGAATAGCATAAATAAATTCATCCATCACTTTACCATCACTTTTAAGGCTCATCCCTCACTAAAAAACGATGATTAGCACAAATTTCTCTGCACATTCAATCTTCTCATTAAAAGAACAGACCTAAATACGCATTTTCTGGTCATAAATTCAAAGCTATGGAGGATAACATTGATCAATATATAATCAGACACATCTTGCAGTCTTTATTTAAAATTATTGGGCAATCATTTTTGGATTATTCACCAATGGATTTTATTTATTGTCGAATAATTTCTGTAAAGTCCTTGTTTATTGAAATACAATACAAAAAAGGGATGCAAGTAAATTGCATCCCCTATCTATAGTCACTTAAAGTGTTTTTTATTTTACTGCTTAGAACAATTTAGCAGGGTATTCACCTGCATCAACCAATGCCTGGATTTTGTCGACTACCGACTGACGATCATCAGCATAAGTTACACCAAACCATTTTGATGTAGTATCAAGTACTTTCACACTTGCTGTGCCATTGTTAATAAGTTCATTAACCATTAATGGAATGAAGTATTCGCATTTCAGATTGCTGATATTCTCTTTCAGGAATTCAATGAAGAAATCTTCTGAATATTTGAAATAGTCAGGAGTGAATCCCCACATATTCATTGAAACAGGAGTGTTATCAGCAATAGTAACAGTTTCACCGTTTTCGTCCTTGAACTGAACCTTACCATCAATACGTTCGATAGCTGTACGTTCTACTACTGTAGTAAGGTTACCATTTTCGTCTGTTGCACAAACACCACGGGCAACACTACCACTTTCAGAAAGAGTGTTACCTACACGGTAGCCTACCATGCAATATTCATTCTTCTTTCCTTCCATTTCAGAAAGAGCCTTACCTAAGACAGCAAAGCTATCTTTTCCGTAAAAATCATCAGCATTGATTACAGCAAAAGGTTCGTTGATAACATTCTTACCCATCAATACAGCATGGTTAGTTCCCCATGGTTTTTCTCTTCCTTCTGGACAAGTAAATCCTGCAGGCAGATCGTTAATATTCTGGAATACCAATTCTACAGGAATATGATCTTCATATTTTTTGATAATCTTTTCACGGAAGTCTTTTTCAAAGCTTTCACGGATTACAAATACCAATTTACCAAATCCTCCGCGGATTGCATCGTAAATTGAATAGTCCATGATAGTTTCACCGTTAGGGCCCAGACCGTCTAATTGCTTAAGACCGCCATAACGACTGCCCATTCCGGCAGCAAGTACAAATAAAGTTGGTTTCATTTCGCTTATATTTTTAAATAGGTTGTTAGTCATATCAATTTTTTACGCCGCAAATTTACTAAATTATATTCAACGGAGGTACAACAAATAGTTCAAATATGATCACAAATGGTTCAAATAAGAAAGTATTTTTCTAGAATGGATAGCCTATTGCCAAGTGAAGACCCAGTCCGTCTTTAAAAGAAGGGATATTGTAATAGCCTGATTTTGAAGTTTCATAAGGAGCATGTAGTCCTATTCCGGCATCCAGACGGATGACCAGAAATGAGAGATCGTAGCGTAATCCGGCGCCGGTACCCAAAGCAATCTCTTTTCCTAGTTTTGACAAACCAAACTTTCCACCAGAACGAGCTATATCATCTTTCAGTAACCATATATTTCCGGCGTCTAAAAAGATAGCACCATTAAGATTTCCCAGTAGGTTGAAACGATATTCTACATTGGCTTCAAATTTTAAATTGCCAGTCTGGTCCATGTATGAATAAGTATTTCCTGCATCCGGTCTGTAACTACCCGGTCCCAGCGAACGGATGGTAAAGGCACGCAAACTATTAGCTCCTCCAATATAGAATTGTTCATTATACGGAGCCACTTCCGAGTTTCCATAAGCATAAAGAATTCCTCCACTTAACCGGGCAACTAAAGATTGTCGTGCAGTAATTTTATAGTTATATCTCACTTCAGAACTAAGTTTCAGGAACTGTGCAAACGGATTTCCCAGAAGTTTCTTTTCTTCATTGAAGTTTCTTCCAAATAATCGGTATATGCCAGATGTTATATTTCCGGCAGAGGTAATGGACGTTTCCCACCAAACATGATTCCTTTTGCTTTTCACACCCGCATCGTCATAGGTATAGGTATAATTCATTGCCGGAATAAACTGATTCTTCAGACTGAGATACAAGGCAGGATTGGCATTCGTAACAGAATCAAAGCGTTGCGTTGTACTTTGAAGCACATTAAAAGTCAGTTTGAACGGCGTTATGGAATGACGGCTTACTCTCGAAGTCTGAAAATCATACGTTGCATTCCCTCCGAAAGCCAATAACTTGAAATATCTTGCCCGGTTCATTTGATCGGCATACAGTCTAAATGTGGTAGTTGCCGGATAAGTTAATTCTTTATATTCCATACCAGGCAGTACAATCCGGGGAATTACAAGTGCGGCTGATGCCCCCAATTCGTAAGAGTTAATAACAGAACTACTTCCCCCTACCGGGTCATTAGTCTGCCATTCATAACTGCCTTTGAGCTTCACGGTAAAATTCTCACCTCCACCAAAGAGGTTTCGTCTTGTAACGGAGAATGCTGCTCCGGGTCCTACCTGATCATTGGATTTGGAAGTTACATTCAGTTCCAATTCTCCGTCAAGAGGAAGATCATAAGCGGCATTCATCTGCACATCAAGTACATTATTTCCCTGAGTTGTATCACGGGGAGTGAACTGTAAATCGGCATACTTAAAAATACCCAGACGGTTTATATTTTCCTGTGTCCGCAATTGCTTTATCTGAGAATAGGTTTCTCCCGACATTAAACGAAAGCGATTATAAAGCACAACCGGACGAACACGCAATTTACCCTGATAATATACCATTAGGTCTTTATAAAGCAAAGAATCAGTAGGCGGTTCTCCGTTTATTCCACTCAAAGCAACCGACCTATTTCCCATCTTCCATGAGCGAAGAACTAGTTCGGGCAAATCAGCTTTCGGAGTAATTTTAAGGCTTACACGGCCAGATTGCCGGGTTGTATCTGCCAGAAAAGATATAAATTCCGGACGGAAATAGTAATAACCGGCATTGCGTAGTAAAGTACTCAACCGCTGACGTTCCTCATCTAGCTTCAAAACACTGAAATGATCGCCAGGACGGAGTATTTTATCAACAATATGCCGATGTAGCAAGCTATCAGTACGTGCACTATAATGAGAATAAAAAATAGAGTCCAGTAAATAAGGCTGCTGCATATCTACTTTGTATTTCAATTTTGCCTGACGTTTTTTCGTAGGAATTACTTCGTAAGCTACTTGTCCGTTGAAATATCCATAGTCACGCAGCAAATTTCTGGCAACTTTAACCCGGATATCCGGATTCACTGTCGAAATGAGCACAGGTTCTGAGGCAAAACGATTAAACATCCAGCGTCCCAAACCCTTCTCACTCTTTTTAAAAGCATTATACATCCACAATCCGAAAGGGAAAGGAACCCTTACAGACGAACTTCCAAAAAGAGCATTATTGGGAGGAACGGCCAATGCAGCGTACACTTCTTCAAGAGCCTCATCACCAGCCTTCGAAGCATCACGATTCTCCACCACTGTTTTCTTCATACCCGTATATAGAGTTTCATCCTCCGGTAAATTACGGGTGGTTGAACAAGCAGTTAAGAACAACAATGACAAATAAAGTAGTTTCCTCATTTCGACTCTTTTTTATTTTTATTACTTTTGAATATAAACAACTCACCAAGTCGGCGCATCTTTTTGCGAAGCACCACACCAACTCCCGTTTCAATTATTTCACCTTCCAGCAAACTCTGGTAATTTTTATTATGGAATAATTTCACATACCTGGTTCCACTGGTATCCAGCCTGTATTCCAGAGAAATATTATCAATAAACGATTGCTTTTCTTCCACAGTTTCTCCTGTCGATATTTTGCCACCAATCACTATCCGAATACGATCATTGTAGAATCTTTTGGCAAAACGATAAGAATAATCCGTCCGTTTTCCGGTTCCTTTTCCACTAGCTTCATCATAAGATTCCATTCCAAAAGATATATCAACCTTTTTAAGTGCACTACCAGCAATATTGGCTATCTCGCCCTGAAGGAAATTATTCAGAGCACTCCCTACATTTATACCTCCGCTAGTGCCTGAAGATGTTATACCCTGCGGCATATACATGCCAGAAACAAGCATTGTAATGGCCAGTTTGCTCCTTTCTTCATCCGACATTGCCGAAAGTTGATTCTGCACAGTCATATCTTCGGGTGCTTCAAGGTCAAATACCATACCTAGATTCTTCAGGGTATTTTTAATGGAAACAGACACATCAAAGTTGACCTGCCGACTCGTCTGATTTTCACCAGTCACAGAAGCACGTAGCCTTTCCGTAGCTTTGAAATTTATTTTCGGATCCATCATATTACCCGACCATTCCACATAGCTTCCCTCCTTTATAGCAAACTCTTTCAATGGAATTACCGGTAAGGTATAGTTCAATAAACCACCGCTAAGGGTATAACGTCCGTAAAGCAACATATCTCCTTGGGGAGTATATTGCAGTGAAAGTTCCCCTCCACCTTCCAATTCCACTCGGTTCTGGCGATCGGGTGATAAATCAGCCTTTAATCTTACTGCCGGTTCCACCTGAATATTAATCAGCATATCCAATCCACCCAGAGAAACTTTCTTAGGCTTTTCTTTCGGAGGCTGCAAAGTATCTGCAAAGTTGACGAAAGTTACCATATCTCCCAGCCTATCCTGCACAGTCAGCGGTGAATCTTTAAGAACATAAGTAACATCCGTATTACCCAGTAACCTCATATTTCCACGCATAATCAAAGCATCAACAGGTCCACGAATTGTAGTATTCAAATCAACAAATAGTTTTCCGTATACTAGCGATTGCTTGGTGCGGTTAGCATTGAATAACTGATAATTGCTAGCAGTAAGCTTCAAATCGGCACGCATTTGCTGCAAATCTTTCAGATCAACTGATCCTGAAATATTCAATGGATTCTTACCAACTGCATAGATATGATAATTATCAAAAACGAGCTTATTATCGGTTACCTTTATTTCTTTCTCATCCAATCGCAAACGAGCACCTGCCTGAGCAATATAAACCGAACTTGTGTCTGCTTTGAATCCTCCGTTTATCTTCGGTGATTGTGTACTACCTTCCAATGCAACCTCACCATTTAAAGCACCGGCAAGTTGGGCCATGCCATCGGGAATAAATGCATTGGCTACGCCCAGAGGAAAAGCTTTAATCTTGGCAAGCACTTTCATTGTTCCCTCTCCTTCTGCATGGTATGTTCCATCTGCAACAAGCACTTCCCTGCCATTATATCCCAGCTTAGCCTCCAACTGATGCACATTCTTTTCAACAGGAAGATAAGTGGCCTGCAAATTCATATTGCCTACCAGCTGCTTCTCATACATAAATTTCCGGATTCCCGCATCAGCAATTACCTGAAAGCGGTTATTCTTCTGAATATATTCAGCTTTAGTGGAAAGAATACCTCCAATATCCGGTAAATAAGGTAAGGATTGAACCACTTCTTTCAGATCAAGATTTCTAAGTTCACCAATTATATCCTGTTGCGCCTCAGCATTTTCAACAGAATGAACAAAGAGTCCCATTCCATTTTTATCCTGTAAATCCAGATTTGCGGTGACACGATTTTCTTTATCAATAAATATACGATTATCTTTATTCAGATTGAACGGACGGAAAAGTAGTATAGGCTGATCTGGAAACAAATTAAACGAAACACCACCCTCCTCCAATTGTGCCCGAACGCCCAGATCTGCCCCCGTCTCTCCTTTGGCATTAAGATATTTCAGCATTACCTCTGTATTATCATCCTGAACTACACCATCAGCGTATGCCTGAAATACATACTGTTTATTGAATTTATTATTTATAACTCCTGCATGCAGATGAATACCTGCTGTATCTTGTCTGATAGCCAGGCGAACAGTATCCAGCAACATACTATCAACCTGAAGTGAATGAAGTTGTGCCCCTCCTGTTAATCCTTCTTTTTTAGTAGAGGTAAGGTTGACTGATGCATCTTGAAAAGAGATTTTAGAAAGAGCCAGATATTCACTTAGTGGGTTTTTCTTTCCGGCCATAAAAGATAGCTGAGCAGAAGGTATAGCCCCGCTAAGTTCCAGATGATTTAGCCTTTTTTGCTGAATTTGTTTGGTTATGATAGTTGAAAGGTTGGTTGCCTCCTGAATAAAATTTTTAATAGGAATGCGACTGTTAAGTGATAGTTCCATGTCGCCTGAATGAAGTTCCAGAGACGTTTCGCCACTATTGGTAGAAGCATTGACTGTAAAAGCAATAGGATCCTTCAACGGATGTTTAATAAACCTCAGCCTATATAAGTCTATATCCCGCACATACATTGTCAACTCACCTTTAGTCAGTTTTTTATGAAGAAGCGCAGTAAGATTTGCATCCATCTTAAGCAGTTTGCTTTCGCTTTTCAGCACAACTTCCGCCAAAGAGTTCTGTAATTTCGCTCGTAAATCAATACCGGTAAAAGTGGATTTATCATATTGCAGCTCCTGTAGTTTAAACCCTCCGTTAAGTTTTGTCTTTGCAGAGAAGAAGTCTGTTCCCTCTCCGGCAGCATCAAAAGAAGCTGTCAACGAATAGATAGTGTTCTTTGGAAGGAAATGGTTAACCTGCAATTTATCAACAGCCACCTTTGCGTTGTAAGAATTGCTTGCCATGTTGTATTCTGCATCAGCTTTTACGGTTCCTTTATCCTCTGTTAAGGTTAACCCGGCCAAATAGCGTTCGCCTTTCATTGATGCCTGTCCCTGAAGTTTCATATTCTGAGGAACCCTCACATTTCCATTAGAGGAAGATTTAATCAGATTGGCCATAAAATCGAGATTCTTGGCATCCATCTGAAATTTAATCTCACCGGAACGATTCTTTTTATCAGACAGATTTCTCATCTCGCCTACAGATACCAGAGAAAAAGAGCCCGGAAGATCAGCTGTTAACCGCGACAAACGGATGCTTTTCTTATTGCCCTGCACCAAAGCCCGGAGTGTAATTGCACGAAACGGATATGAATCGCTGAACTGTTTCGATAATCCTCCCACAAAAAGCAACACATCCTGCTTGCCAATATTAGAAACAAAAGAAGATTCAAAACTTCCTTTATCGGGATTTTCCACAAGTAACCAGTCGGCCTTTGCAGTAAGGTTAATTTCCGAATGAGGAGTATTAAGTTGCATTGCGGGTATTCTTATGGCACGGTTATCGGCAAGGATACGACCGGTAAGTGAAGTAATGCTCAACCCCGAGCGATCCCACAAAGATACTCGTTTAATACTTGCCTGCAATTCTCTGTCTTGTTTCATAAAAGAATCTACAGTAATGGAAATGTCACGCAATGCAAGATGTGACGGATCGAATCCTTTGGACGGTTCTCCAGCACCAGAATCATAATTGAATGAAGCTTTTTCAACTGAGAAATGTCTCAATTTATACAATCTTCTCATAAAGTCCAACTTACCGTTAGTAAGTACGGCTCCACTAACATTGGCTGTCAGACGGAGAGAGTCGGCAGGTTGATCCATGTGAAAGGCTACATTCCGAAGCTGCAGCCTCTGAAGAAAAATCTTCCAGCGAAAAGGTTTGGAGGGTTTCTCCTTTTTTTCTTTAGTAGTGTCTATCAGTGAGAGTTTTAAATCGGCATCTTTCAGAAGAGCATCCGTTACCAAAGCCTCTTCCCGCTTTAGATTTACCTTTTCAGAGCAAAGATATAACTTGCCAACCTTACCCCGGATGCGCATGCCCTTCATTAAATCGGACGAATTAACGAAAACCTTATTCAGGGTGATGTCATCTATCCGGAATTCTCCGTGAAATATGCGGCGAAGACCAAGGTCTACTATCATTTTATCGGCAATAAGCAGCGTGTCTTTGGATGAAATTACACTCACTTCATGCACTGCCAGATCTAAAGGAAAAGAGAGTCTTATACGGTCTATCGATATATGCATGCCCGTTTCCCGGGAAGCATACTTCACAAACTGATTTTTCAAAACATTTTGAACAGGAGGAAGGTAAAGTAATACAAGGAGTATTACCAAAAGGATTAGCGGGCTCAGCAAAGTAATGCCAATCCATTTAAACCATTTTTTCTTTTGTTCATCCATGTTTAAGTGAAGTCTTATACAAAGAAAACATTTATTTCCACATCTTGTTTGTTTTTAGATTATTTATTCACACAAAAAATATATATTTGTTCTCAATATATTAACATCTAAAGAAAAAGACATTATGTTATTATCAACTACTAACAACATTGAAGGTAAAACTATTACCACCTACTACGGTATTGTTTCGGGCGAAACTATTATTGGTGCTAATATTTTTAAAGATATATTTGCCGGAATACGTGATATTATCGGTGGTCGATCCAATTCATACGAAAGAGTTCTTCGCGAAGCTAAAGAAACAGCCCTGAAAGAAATGACAGAACAAGCTATGAGAATGGGTGCCAATGCCGTAATAGGTATTGATATTGATTATGAAACAGTAGGATCAAACGGAAGCATGCTGATGGTTACTGCTTGCGGAACTGCGGTATTCTATCAATAACAGAGGTTAGAACCTGTTATATTCTCTTCAGAAAGGCGCGGATTCTATAAAAGGTCCTAATTAGCGCCTATTTGTTTTGGCTTAATAAGTCCAAAGTATTATTTTTGTCCCTAATTTATCAGTTTATTCTCATGAAAAAGCAATTACTGATTATATTATTAAGCCTTTTAACAGGTATATTTTCACCGGGATTCCCCCAAAATAAAAAAGAAAAAATGGAAAATCAGAAAGAAACAATGCTGTTGATACAAACAGATTTAGGTGACATAAAGATTAAACTCTACAACGAAACACCGCAACACCGTGATAACTTCATCAAACTTGCTCAGAAAGGCTTTTATGATGGCACTATTTTTCACCGTGTAATTAAGGACTTTATGATTCAGGGTGGTGATCCGGACTCAAAGAATGCGCCTAAAGGCAAAATGCTTGGTTCGGGAGATGCCGGCTACACTGTTCCTGCGGAGTTTGTTTATCCACAATACTTCCATAAAAAAGGAGTTCTTTCCGCTGCCCGTCAAAGTGACGAAGTGAATCCGAAGAAAGCTTCCAGTGGCTGCCAGTTCTACATCGTTACCGGAAAGAAATATTCCGAAGGTCAGATTCTGAACATGGAACAACAAATGAACCACGGCAAAGTTGAAGAGGTTTTCAATACTTTGGTTACCAAGAATGCAGCTAAGATTAAAAAGCTAAGACTTGACCGCGACAAAGAAGGACTTTATGAATTGCAGGAAGAGCTGATTGCTGAAGCAAAAGCAAAGGCTGATTCTCTGCCAGACTTTAAGTTTACTCCTGAACAGGTACAGGCTTATACTACTATTGGCGGAACGCCTCATCTTGATAACCAATATACTGTATTTGGAGAAGTGGTGGAAGGTATTGAAGTGGTTGATTCTATCCAGAAAGTAAAGACTAACCGTGCCGATCGTCCTGAAGAAGATATTAAAATGAAAGTTATCGTACTGGAATAAGATGATTGAAGTAAACAGACATAACCTTGAAAACGGACTTCGCCTGATACACTCTGAAGACTTAAGCACACAGATGGTTGCCATCAACGTGTTGTATAATGTAGGGGCGAAGGACGAAGACAAGGAACACACGGGGTTTGCCCACCTCTTTGAACATTTAATGTTCGGAGGGTCGGTAAACATTCCCGATTATGATGCTCCGGTTCAGTTGGCCGGCGGGGAAAATAATGCGTGGACCAACAATGATATCACCAACTATTACCTTACCCTGCCCAAACAAAACGTGGAAACAGGATTTTGGTTGGAATCGGATCGCATGTTAAGTCTGGATTTTAATCCCAAAAGCCTCGATGTTCAGCGCCAGGTGGTATCAGAAGAGTTTAAGCAACGCTATCTGAATCAGCCTTACGGCGATGTGTCTCATCTGGTTCGCCCGATGGCCTTCAAGGAACACCCTTACCAGTGGCCAACCATCGGCAAGGAAATTTCACATATTACTAATGCAACTCTGGAAGATGTAAAAGATTTCTTCTTTCACTTCTATGCACCCAATAATGCCATTCTTTGCGTTACCGGAAATATCTCGTTTGAAGAGACTATCCGATTGGCTGAAAAATGGTTTGGTCCTATTCCTGCGCGGGATATTCGTGTACGAAATCTGCCTTGCGAGCCAAAGCAGACAGAGGAAAGACGACAGGAAGTGGAACGTGACGTGCCACTCGATTCTCTTTACATGGCTTTTCACATGACCGAACGTATACATCCGGACTATTATGCTTTTGATATTTTATCGGATGTACTGAGCAATGGAAACTCTAGCCGACTTACCCAGCATCTGGTTAAGGAGCGTCAGATATTCAGTTCCATTGATGCCTACATTTCAGGAAGTGTAGAGCCCGGCTTATTCCAGATTTCAGGTAAACCGGCACCGGGTGTTTCTTTGGAGCAGGCGGAATCTGCTGTATGGGAAGAGCTTGAAGCACTGAAGAATACTCTTGTAGATGAGCACGAACTGGAGAAAGTGAAAAATAAGTTCGAATCGGAACAAATTTTTAGCAATATTAATTATCTGAATGTTGCCACAAATCTGGCATTCTTTGAACTGATAAGCAAAGCGGAAGATCTGAATAACGAAGTGAACAATTACCGGAAAGTTACTGCCGATCAGTTAAAAGAGATTGCCAGCAAGGCTTTTGTGCGCAACAACTGCTCTACTCTTCGTTATATAGCTAAGAAGGAAGCATGACCAGATTCTTTGCAACATACAAAGAACACTATAATGCGCTGCTCCGTTTAGGAATTCCTATTGTTATCGGGCAGCTGGGCATGATTATTCTCGGCTTTGCCGACACAATGATGGTGGGCCAGCACAGCACTATTGAGCTGGCAGCCGCCTCTTTTGTGAATAACGTTTTCACTCTGGCCATTATTTTCAGTACTGGTTTCTCCTACGGACTCACTCCCATTGTGGGAAGTCTCTTCGGGAAAGGCGATTCTACCGGAGCGGGACAAGCGCTGAAGAACAGTCTTGCCGCCAATATGCTGGTGGCATTGCTTATTACGGTCATCATGTTCGTAATCTATCTCAATGTTCATAACTTTGGTCAGCCCAAAGAACTTCTTCCATTGATTCGTCCATACTTTCTCATTCTGCTGGCATCCCTTATTTTTGTGCTTATCTTTAATTCATTTAAGCAATTTGCCGACGGTATTACAGACACAAAAGCCTCGATGTGGATTCTGCTGATAGGTAATACGCTGCACATTATCCTGAATTATTTGTTGATTTACGGTAAGCTTGGTCTTCCTGAAATGGGACTTATGGGTGCCGGACTGAGTACGCTTATCTCCCGTATCCTGATGGCTTTAGCCTTTGCCGGCATATTTCTGTACAGCAAACGATATGCTATTTA
>Ga0074197_1002228_pt1 | contig 13964 bp, 9 predicted proteins | sample EPASupsiteSAE305_FD_64526 | JGI IMG/M metagenome (GOLD analysis project Ga0074197, IMG submission 64526) | Bioremediated contaminated groundwater microbial communities from EPA Superfund site, New Mexico - SAE3-05 reassembly with SPADES | ecosystem: Environmental > Aquatic > Deep subsurface >...
ATATATCTATTGAGATAATACGCGTCTCCCCTGCCTAAATATTCACTGGTTTTAAAGTAGTTAAAGTTCAGAGCAATGGCGAGGGCAACAACAATGTATGAGGCAATTTTCCCAAATTTATATTTGGAAAAGCCCAAAAGAAGTATCGGAATGGAAAAAACCACCATCGCCAGGAATCTCCAGGGGAATTGAAAATACGGCAAAAGGGGTAAATTTCTCCATAAAAATGCAGAGCGGAAATTCATCATAAAAATACTCACGAGGAGTATTACCTCTCCCCATATAAAAAACATTTTTTCCTCAAGTGAAAACTTTTTAAATTTCAAGACAAATAAAATCAATCCGAAAATAGCAGTTAAAATTCCCGTCAAGCCAAAATAGAAAGACATTGTATCGTACGGTCCCGGAACCGAAGCCCCATAGCCGAAATACGGAGTAATAAATTGCTTAAGCGCGGGGAAGTGATCATAAAAATTAAAAACAGTGTCGTAATGCATTAGCCTGCTTTCGTAAATTGCAGGAAGCCAAAAATAGACAGATGTGGCAAGTCCCAAAAAAATGCCGGTAAGACTTCTAATGATCGCGGCTTTTTTGTTTTTGATTATAAATATGATCCTTGAAATCAAAAGGAGCAGAGCAAAAGGCATAAACATATAAGCCATAATATTGTGCGACAAAACTAGTGCGGCTATTGATATGCCTGCAATTCCTACCCATTTCAAAGATTGATTTTCTTTTGTCAATTTTACAAATGACAATGCCACAATCGGAATGATAACAAAAGCAACTATCTCCCCTATTGTCCCCCGTACAAAAATTTCAACAGCTCTATAGGGCGCGTAAACATAAAGTACCGAACCGGCAAATGAAAGTTCTTCGGGTAAAAACTCTTTTAAGAATTTGTACATGAAGTACATAGAGAGTGGGATGGATAGGCCAAAAACAATTTTTATACTATCAACCAGGGAAAACCCCAGAAGATGAATTACCTCCCCTATATAAAACGGTAAAGGATAAACAAAATTAAAAAGCGGGTATCCAAAACCAAAACTCAAATCCGGGACAAAGCGGGGTGGAAACTGAAGCAATTTTATCACTCTGTCCATCTCATAAAGCCAGGCAACATGCAGATCGTCGGAAATTCCGAAGAAACCATAAACAAACAAATATCTTATTGCCGGAACCGACAAAAGAAGAATCAAAGGAATCAAATATTTAGACAGTACGCTTTTTGTTTTTTCCATATGCTGCGTAACCAACAAGCCCCACCACACTTATGATTGTGACTGCATTAGCAACCATCCTTAGGGGTGTATTTTCAAACTTGCCCTCTATTTTATACTCACCCGGATCAAGAGATACCGAAATTCTACCCAAGATATTGTTGTAGGAAAAAGGATATGTCTTGCCGTCAACATTAACTTTCCAGTTGGGAAAATAAAAAACCGGAATTTCAATTTCGGCTTTGTTTGCAACTTTAGCTGTAAATTCCCAACTATTCGAGCGATTAACAAAACCAATCGTTTCCGCCTGACCAGATTTTACAATCGGTTCTGCCGGTGCGGCTTCTCTGGGCTCCAGTGCAGTTTTGGGTAAATAGTCCAAAAGCGCCCCTTTCTTTTGCTGATCCCAAAGCTCTCCTGAAAGTTTTTGCGAATCATTTACAGGATAAAACACTTTCGGTTTAAAGTAATTCCAATTAAAAACTATCGACATAATAATAATTAAAAGACTGACATAAATCTGCCACTTGGTTTTTAGCACCGAGACAACAAATCCTCCGAGAAGAGAGGATGTAAAAATTGAAAGAGACAAAAAACGCCAAGGAAATTGGAAATATTTGAGCAAACTTACGTTCACCCAAATAAATGTTGATTTGTTGTGTGTCATAAAAACCGACAAGGCAAAAGCTCCCAGAATCAGAGCCACCAAAATTTTCATCTTCTTTTTAATTTTTGCCGCAAACAGCAACGGCAAAGATATCGCAGCCAACCACCAATGCGGCCAGCCTACCTGAAAATTCATCCCACCTTCAGGGCCGGGTATAGAAGTACCATATCCCCATATGCGGTCAAAAAACAGCTGACTCACTTTTAGGTAGTTGGCGCGGAAATCTAATTCAAAACGAAGCAAAGACTCGGTTTGAACCAGATTTTTTTCAAAGAAAGCCGGAAGTATAAAAAAAGTAGATAAACCAATACCCAGTACCACTGATATCGCCACATTTTTGATATTTTTCCATTTACCCAAAGAAATCCAGTAAACCAGCCAGGCAATTAAAACAGGTAAGAAAATTAGAACCATAATATTGTGTGTAATCATAAATATGAAAACGAAAATAGCAAATAAGATGCCGTATTTTCTCTTTTCCGATGAAGTTGCTAATTTATAGCCAAAATAAAAAACAAACGGAATTAAAGTCAATGCAAGGCTTTCCGCCAAGGCTCCCCTGACATAAACATCAAGAGCTTTGTAAGGAGCAAAAAGATAAAGTATTGCCGAAACCACACCCGGTAATTTTCCCCAAAGGTTTTTACCGAGCAGGTAAATTCCAAAGCTACCGGCGGTAAGGGAAATATAAAAGAGTATTTTTGAAGCACCTATAAAACTGGTTAAATAGCTTAAAACAGCACCAAAATAATATGTCGAAACGCCATAAAAATTGAATAACGGAAAACCATTTCCCCATCCCATATCGGAAACCCACCGGCAAGGAATTTGAAAGTCGGTAAAACACTTGCGCATTTCAAAAATCCGGATGATCTGCAGATCATCCTGGTGAGAAAAATAACCGTATCTAAAAAGCGGCCATGTTACCAAAAAACTCAAACCAAAAATAAGCAAATACGGCCAGTGTTTATTTAGTAGTTTTTTCATTCTTCTTAATTATCAACCAAAGAACAACAACAATGCCAGTGAGGGACAAATAGTTGCCAACTTTCCTGACCGGAGTATCCGTCAACCTGGTTTCAATGTAATATTTACCTTCCGGTAATTTAAAGCTAACAAGCCCCAGGCAAAACTCTTCATTTCGACAGTCGTCGTGTACATGATTGATAACCACCCCGTTTACCTTAACCTGCATACCTGGAAAGTCAAAAAGCGGCAGGCGAAGCGTTGCATCGGCCAAAACTTCCACATTCCCTGTCTGGAAATCGCTGCCCTTTCGATAATCGGAAAATTCTGCCGTTCCGTCCAATACTTCCGGTAAATCGGGAGCGGCTGAAATAGGAGGAAGTTTTGCATAAATCGGCAAGTAGTCAAAAATACTTATCGTAAGCTGCTTTTGCCAGGAAACTCCCGAAAACTTTTCAGAATCATTAATAGTCAGCCAATCCTTGGGAACATAAAAACCAATATTCAAGACAACCGCGGCCAGAAGCACCAACCCTCCTAAAACGCGCTTTCCCTTGGGAATTAAATAAATTGCAATACCTGCCGCAAGACAAAGTAAAAATATGGAAACAGCCAAAAACCTCCACGGGAATTGCAAATACCATAAAAACGGCAGTTTTGCCCATATAAAACTGGATTTCATATGAATCATAAAAATACTGATTAGACCTGCCGCAGAAATACCCAGAGTTAAAATTGAAATTTTTTTATTTCTTTTCAAATTCATAATTGCCAGTATTGGAGCCGCAACCAGTCCGAGAATCCATTGGACAGTTCCCAGGGACAGGTTCAGTTTTTCATTCGGAAATCCGGAAGATCCATACCCCCACTCTCGGGAAATGAAAAGTTTGTACAAACTCACAAAATGCTGCCTGTAATCAAAATAACCGGATAAAATTCCCTCACTGTGCACAAACTGCTTCTCAAAAAGAACCGGTAGGACAAAAAATGCGGATAGGCTAAACCCCAACACCCCACCCCAAAATATCTTGCCTAAATTTTTCCACTTACTTTCAAATAACCAAAATAATGCCCAAGCTAGAGCAACCGGAACAAAAATCATCGACATCAGAACGTGTGTTGTCATCAGGAAAAAAATAGAAACCGACATCCAAATCAAATATTTAGATTTTCCGGTTTTTATAAGCTTATAAATTACCCAGAGAATCAACGGGAAAAATATCTGTGCCCAAAATTCACTTAAAGCTCCTCTTACATAAACCTCTACTGCTTTATAAGGAATGTACGTATAAAGTACTGAAGCAACGAACCCCGGCCATTTACTTTTCAGGAGATCACTTACCAGGATATACATTGTAAGCGCGGAGAGAGCATAGCCTAAAATAAACAATATTTTTACTGCATCGATATACTGAATTCCAACCCTGTGCATGACAGCGCCAAGATAATAAGGAAGCGGCGGGTAAAAATTAAACTGGGGGTAACCATACTGATATCCGGCATCCGGAACCCATCTGCAGGGAATCTGGAAATCTTCAAAACATTTATCCATCTCATAAACCCTGAACGCCTGAAGGTCATCCTGCATCGGGAAAAAACCAGATCTTAATAAGTTAAAAAATGTCGGAATAGTCAAAAGCGTAACAAGAATTACCCAAAATATTTTCTTCATTTTCTTTAGTTTACTTTAAAAATTGTAACCTCACCATTTTGAAATATTTGTGTTAACCCAAGCTGAGCATCTCCTATTCTTGCATGCTGATCTTTTAGCCAATAGACATATGCTATGTTGTTTTCCTTTAGAAAGCTTTTTGCCATATCTATATCTAACGTATTTAGAAAATCCTCAACAGACTTTCTTCTTTCACTCCAGGGATATTGCATGATATCAAGGTTTATTTGGTCTTCCAAAAATACCGGCTGCCCCGAAAACGCAGAGACGTAAGCAGTTGATGTATATAGGAAAAGAGGTCTTGGGGCAGATGCTTTTGCTGACTTCTCCGCGTCATACGGATATGTCAGGACCACCCCTCTGGGTTGCCCTGATAAAAATTTCAATGCTTCCACTTCACCCACCGGAAGCATCGACTGTGGTTTGGCCGGCAAGTAGTGCCCCATCGACGCAACAGTTGTCGGAATGGTAAAAAGAACAAACAAGATAATTATTAAACTACGCTTAAGGAGTGGCTGTCTTTTAACAAAATTCCATACGGCAATTCCCGCCACTATTCCACTAAAGACCAAAGAGTAGTAGAAAAATTGAATTGTATTCCAAGGGGTTCCTTTTTGAACAAAAAAAGTGGGAATAATTATTCCTGCCAAAATCATGACAAACAAAAATACTTCCACCGGCCCCGCGGATAAAAGTGACTTAGGTTTTTTTAAAAGCGTTCTAAAAGCAATAATTCTGGTTCCAAAGTTTCCGACTATAAAAATGGTAAATGCCAGCGAGTAGGCCAATATTGCTTTAAGCCATATGTGTCCCATCCTGTAGGTTGTCATTGCCGAAAATAGTTTTTGCCAATTGAACCTGTCCGTTAAGGTCATCATTGTTTCCAAAAACCAAAAAGGACTATATAAGATCAAGCCGACGGAGGATTTGTTAAAAGGGATAAACAGGAAAACCGAAACTACTATAGACAAAAGAGCAATCCACAGCAGTGAATAACCTTTCTTTCTGACGATCTGCCAAACCGAACCCGCCAAAATTGATGATAAAACCAAAAGACCCGCATACACTTTGATAAAAATTGATATACCAAAAAATAAAATGGTCAGAAAAAGGAAAACCGTTGATTTATTCTTTAAATATTTCAGAAGGAAAATAAGCCCCAAAAGAATTGTTATCAAAGAAAGCGCGAACGGCGGATTAATAAGTGTTGAGATTGATTGCTGTGCCCAAAACATACTTTCACCACCCCAACCCTGACCCCTAAAGAGTGAAATCAGCCACCCGAAACTCCCACCAAAATATACAAAAAATACGGCCAACAACGACTCCCCTTCCGACTTTCTCCAAAGATATACAAATTTGTATACAAGAAGTCCTATTAGGAGTGCCAATATCGGAGGTGCTATTTGAAAATACAGGAAAGACGGCGTGATACCGCTCAATTTCACAATCCACGATAACAACAGATCAAAACCAAGATGATAATTCTGAAGATTCCAGCCGGAAAATACAGGGGCTTCAAAATAGCCCTTAGATAGACCATTGATTAGAGCTATGTGCCATATTGCGTCATGTCCGTTCGCCCCCCAAAAACCGACACCATAAGAATAGGTCCAACCGCTTCTGACCATGGTCAGCGACCATATAATTGTACCTGACAAAATAAGGATTACCGCTCTACTTTTTTGCAAAAATTGTTTTAAAGCTTCTTTTAGCATCTTCGATAAGGCTCAGCCCGACCATGGAAATCATTGAGGTAATGTATACAACCGCACCGATTGCAATCAGTTCTTCCATCGAGGTTAAAGTAACAGGTAAAAATCTGCGCGCAATTATAAGCACCACACTCATAACCATTGTGCCGACTGCCGGCTTTATCATTGAGTCGGTAATCGAAAAATTAACGTATTTTTTGGTGATAAATATTGCCACAACTGATGAGGCTCCTACCAATGCATAGCCAATTGCGGCACCAATCACACTAAACTTAATTGCCAAGACGGGAATGAAGGCCCAAGTCAGAACCGTCCACATTATCATCAAATAGAAAGTGATTTTAATTTTTCCGATTGCATTGAGAAGATTTGTCAGCTGAGTTGTTGCTGCAGCAAAAACAAAATTAATAGAAATAAAAACAATCGGAACCAAGGCAGGAGTCCATTGATTGTATCTTGGTATAACCTGTATCAGGATCGGAGCCAAAATTGAAATACCGGCCAGACTTGGAAAAACCAAAAGACAAATAAAAAATATTGATCTTGTAACACTTCTTTCAAGGTCTGCTTTTGAATCCTGCATCCTGGAAAACGCCGGGAATGTTACGCGGGTAACAGTGTCCATAAAAAACGTAAGGGGAAATCTGGCAATTTTTTGGGCAAAGGAAAGAACCCCAACCCCGACCGGCCCCAAAATACTACCCAAAACCAGCGTCATTCCGTCGTCTTTAAAAGTCGCCAGAAAAGTATTGATCTGGTATGGAATCCCGAATTTAAAAAGTTCCGACAAAGTTTTTCCGGAAAACGCAATACCGGGCTTCCATGGTTGAAGAATATAGATTGTTATAAGTCCTACGATTCCGCGGGCAAGAATGGCAACCGTAAAACTTTTAAGTCCAAACCCTTTCATCGCCAAAAAAACCAGAACAACGTTATAGACAACCTGTTCCAGAATTTGAGGAAAAGCTAACTTTACAAATTCGAGTTTTCGCTCTAAAAGAACCGATGGGATACTTTTCAACGAGGAAAAAAGAAGTGAGGCAGCACGAGCGTACAAGAGTATTTGTCCGTCATTATCAAGGGAAAATTTTTGGGTAAAAAACGGACTTAAAAGAAAAACAACTGCAATTATTGCAATTACCAAGAGCTGTTGGACAAGAAAAGTTGTCTTTAGGTCCGTGTCTGTTGGTCTGTCCTTTTTCTGGATAAGGGCTGCGGCAAGGCCTACATCGGAAAAATAGACTAAAAAGTTGATTATTGCAGAAACTATCGCGAAAACTCCAAATTCATACTTACCTAAATAGGCAAACAGGAAAAGTTGGGCAACAAGAGCAATAACCTGAAGTAAAAATGTTCTACCTGTTAGAACTACCACGCCCCGCACGGAACGCTTTTTTACGGTTTCCAGGGATATTTCTGTAGTCGGGTCCAGATGAGAGTCCGTGTCTTCTACATTCATAGTCTAAATTTTACCACGTTGTGATTATTTCAACCCCTCCCAACGTAAACCGATCCCGTCCATCCCCATCATGGGTTCTATTCCCTTGTATCCAGATGGAGCAACTATCGTAAAAATTTTTTGTTGATTTTTAAGAGGCGGGATATCCGGCTTTGCATTGTAATACTCAAAAATATATGAGTAACCGAAACCATACCCCAATTCGGTACTCAGGGAAACTCCATAACCGCTTTCTCCTCCCATTCTAACAATCTCTTGGACGATTTGTTCTTTTGCGTGAAGATTCATTGGTTTATATATAAAAATAAAACTTTTAACATTCAGGAACGAAAAAATACCAAGAATTAGAAGGGCTACAAATTTATTTTTAATTGTCGAAAACATAAATCCCATAAGAATCAAAAAAGGAACTACTGCAGTCATCAAATAGTATTCGGAGAAATTTGCCTTATAAAAAAGGAAAATGAAAAATGGAACAAAAAGAAAAAGATTAGAAAGAATAAGAAGCGGACGATAATTTTTATTTCTGAATATTCCCCAAAAAGAATACAAGACTGTGGTGACAAAAATTAGACAGCTTACCAGAATTGAAAAATGCAGCCAGAGGATATTCGTTGAATTCGAAACGAGTGTAGTCACAATCTTCGCCACCGGAGAAGTTAATCCTTCCCGTCCCAAAGAAAAAATCAATAAAAATCTTTGAAGATTAATAAATCCGTTAAATAAATCAAAAATAAAAACAGACAAAACTGAAAGGGCAAGGATCAAGAAAGATCTAATTATGTTTTTCTCTTCTACAACCGGACGATAGATAAGTAAATAAATCACAATCGGCAAGATAAGTAAAAAGACTGCAAAGTGTGATTGAAAACCTATTGCCAAACCGAGAGCCGCAATTGGCAAACCGTATTTTTTTGAACTTGATAAATATATTCCATAAAAGGTGATGATTTCCGATAAATAAAATAGCGAAGGGGCCCAGGGATTTTGATCCCACGAAATAAAACTGACAGACAAAGCCGAAATGAAAGATAGGATAAGTCCAACATTTTCCGAAAATATTTTTCTTGCGACTAAATAAATACCCACAATAAAAAGTATTCCCAAAAATACGGAAAGGTGGGCTCCTGATATTGGATTTCCCTTTAAAAAGAAGGCGAATATCGCCCAAAGATAGGTGAAACCAGGCCCTATGGAAAAACCTCCAAGGCTTGTTTTAGGTCCCAAAAGTACGGGATTTCCGGATAAAATTTCTTTTGCTTTAAACGCAATTTCCTCCTGATCCGCGTCAAAGGAAACCCTTTCTTCCAACAAATAAAGTCTGAGAAACGCCGCCAAAGCGGTTATCAGAATAATGGGAAAGTATTTTCTAAGGGTTTCCTGAATTGGCTTTATTTTTAAGCGCTTCATTTGTCACCTCAAATAAAAGCAGTGAATCATGGGTGCCGTCTGGTTTTTGAGCTTTGGGAAATTCCTTAACTTTTGTTAATCCCAGATGCAACGAATTGCCGGAAAATCTGGAGGCATTAACCAAAAGATATGTCTTATCCCCAAATTTTTTGGAGCCAAGGAGTTGCGGTGGTACATTGTCAAAGCTTAGCCCCACCCCTATTGCCGTAATTTCGGGGAATCCTTCAAGATACATTTGAAGACCGTCAGGAAGCGTCCCGAAATACCCCTCCGTACCAATTACAATTTTTTCCTCCGGATTTGATATCTGTTTCTGAATAAGATAATCCGCAGTTTCCTTAATGCCTTGTCCCGCTGTCCACTCTTCAAGGTATCCGGATCTTTCGCTACGGGGCAGATTGGCCTTAGCAGGATCTACCAAAAGTTGATAGTCAAAAACTAATGATTGGCTGACAAAAAACGCTAATATCAAGGCTAAGATCTTTACTACATTTTTACGTTCTTCAAGAAATGCCGAGGCGGCAATGATAATCAAAAACGGAATTGTAAAGAAAATATACCGTGCGGTAAAGACTTTGGCGAATTCCGATTGAACAATAATCGGTCCCAAAAACCAAATTGTTAAAACAACCATTTGTTTCCAGTTTTTCTTCCAATTAACCAATAAACCAATTAAACCTAGTACCAGTAATGGCCATGGCCCCATTTTTACCAGCCATTGCCATGATGCTGAAAGGAATGGCTTAAGTGGATCCAGAGGACTCACCAAAAAATGATTAATCGGATAAACGTAGTCCAAATTTCTTGAGGCTATCAGGTGAAAATTGGGTCCAAGACGAAGAATATTAAACATTCCGTAGCCGATTGCCAAAATGATGAGAGATAGGAATAGAGCTTTGAGAAAAATAAAAACATTTTTTCTAAAACCTTTTGCCCAATTTATAAATAACCAAAGTGTCGGAATCATAATTGCAAAAAAAAGTGCCGGAGATTTTGTCAGCCATGCCCCACCGAGAGTAAAACCGGCAAACATTGCAAAATCCAATCTTCCCTTGATGAACGCCAGATAGGTAAAAATAAATGTCCAGACGCCAAACATCGCAAGCATGGCATCAACAAGTGCCATCCGGTCAAAGAAAAATGAAAAAGGGGAAACGGCATAAATTAAACTTGCGGCAATAGCAACTTTTTTGTTTTTAAACAAAAGGTATGACAAATATGAAATTCCAATCATCGTTCCAAAACCTGAAAGAATAGATACCGTTCTTCCGGCGGCAAGAGGGTCACTAATGAGTTTCAAAAACGGAATCATCACCCACATAAAGAAAGGTTGTTTTCCATCGGATAAAGGCAAAAACCGAAGGGTTTCTTCTGCCCGCATGACCTGTGCCCACCTTACATAAATTGCCTCATCGGCAAAAACTGGAAGAATTGTTAAATGGTAAAAGCGGAGAAAAAAAAGAATTAAAACCAAAAGCGTACCTGTCAGATAAAGCCAATTATTTTTGAGAAAAGGGATCAATTTTTTTGCCATTTCTGACCTATCCAAAGGATTGCATTAAGTATATAGTGTTTTAAAATTCCATGATAGATCTTGCTCGATGGAATCAATTTTTTCCACCTTTGCCCTTCATCGGCGAGTTTTTTGAAAGTTGCTCCGTGATAATGAGTAATGACAGAGTCCGGTAGATAATATACTTTTAATCCTTTTTTCCAAACCTGCCTGCAATAGTCTATATCTTCAAAGTATGCAAAGTAGCGTTCATCCAGGAGACCCACTCTACTTATAGCTTCAGGGGTTATTAAAAAAGCCGCGCCAACGACAGAATCTACCGCAACGGGCTTCTTACCAATCGGCGCAAATTTTTCAAAAAGACCTTTTTGTCCAAACCAATATTCTTTTATAGCGTTTCCAATTGTCGGAAAATTATAGCAGGACATCTGTAAAGTCCCGTCTGTATTTAAAAGTTTTGATCCGATTACTCCAGCGTCAGGTGTGGCTTTTGCAAATCTTAATAAACTCTGAGGGGCATTTTCATGAACAACCGTATCGCTGTTTAAAAGCAAAATATATTTTCCTTTTGCCCTATTAATTCCCTGATTATTGGCCTTGGCGTATCCCACATTACTATCGTTTAAAATTAAAATAAACCTATCCTTCCAAAATTTTTCTTCTTTTATTTTTTTGAATGCTTCAACCGACCCGTCGCTGCTGCCGTTATCCGTCAAAAGTACTTCAAAAGATATGTCTTTTGCCCATCTCTCAATTGATCTAAGACATTTGATGGTTAAGTCTTTTGTATTAAAGTTAACAATAACAATTGAGAGTTCCATATCAATTATCAAAAACGCATAAATATAGCTTCATCCGAAACCTTGCTTAACTTTATTTCTTTCCTTCTTTCCTTCATAACAATCCCCAGTTTTCCAAGAGCCATAAAAACAACCCTTATATATCCGGGGTGTCTGAGAAGTCTTCTCAAAACTCCAAGTGCGTGATTGCGAATAAATTTCGGGCTGTGAATATTTTTCCAAATAAGGAGAAGCTGGTTTCTTTCTCTTATTCTTTGTACGTATGATTTTGGAAGTTTACTAATTGTAGACTCATGATTATGCTCCACTTTCGCTTCCGGCTCCCACAAATTTATATAGCCTCTTTTCCCAGCCCTGTAGCAAAGATCAATATCTTCCCAATAAAAAGGAGAAAACAATTTTTCATCCATTCCGGAAAGCTTCATCCAATGAGCCCGTCTGAAAACTCCGCTTCCACCGCTTACATAAAAACTTGGGTGTGCCGCTTCCGATTCCTCACCCATTCCTAATTGAATGTAGCCCGCTGAAAAACTACCTTTAGCCCAGCCAAAACCTTTCTCATGCAAAGAAACCGCAAAAACCCTTTCGTTATCAAAATGTTTAAAAACAGGAACCAGAAAGTTTTCTGACGGAACAACGTCGGTGTTCATCAGAAGCACCAGGTCACCTTTTGCCATTCTAACCCCAGTGTTTACTGCAGCAGAAAAACCACGGTTAATCTTATGCTTGATAAGTCTTATTTCGGGAAAAATCCTAGTAATAAGCTTGACGCTACCGTCCTGGGAGTCATCGTCAACTATTATAATTTCCACTATGCAGTTGTCAGGATTCTCTTTTGCCTTCAAAAGAAACGGCAAGTTTTTTTCTAAAAGCTTTTCACCGTTGAAATTTGGAATTACAACCGAAACTTTGTATTTTTTCATTTTTTAACTTTGACAAGATGTAGCATACCTAAAAGGAATTTTTTGTCTACCACTATTTTAAACCCAACTTTCTTTGAAATCTTGGCCAAAAAATTGCCTCTATATGTTTGGATGTGAGTTTCGCGCCAGATCTTGCCTCTAGGATAAAAATGCAGCCATAAAAACCAGATAATTCTAAAAAGAAGATTGTCCGACGGTACCAAGAAAATGGCATAGCCGTCTTTTTTAAGAACACGCTTAACATCCAATAAAACTCTTTCGGGATCGAAAACATGTTCTAAAACTTCCAATGCAAAAACCGCACTAAAAGTTTGTGCAGGAAATGGAAGTTTTTCGGCATCGGCAACCATAAACTTCATTTTTCCGGTTTTTTTCCAGTGTTTATTTGCCCATTCAACAGTTTTTTTAACTACATCTATGCCAATTAGTTTTGATGCTCCTGACTTATCAATAATTACTTTCGAAAAAGTACCATCGTTGCATCCAATATCCAAGATCCTACCCTTTACCGGGCTAATAATCGAGGAAACTTCTTTAAACCTTCGCCTGTGCCAAAATCTTTGGAACAGGTCAACCCTGATCGACTCAAAATACCAGTTTTTCGGAACATTTTTATGAAGATCTTCCGCTGTCAAATTACCGAAATTCATTTTCGAAGTATATAAGAGATTACGTTATTTTCAAAATTGGTAAGAGAATATTCCCTAGACTTTTTTATCGCATTCATTTCGAAAGCATGAAATTGTTTACTATTGCTGATTAGCTTAACAGTTTTTCTCACCAACTCCTCCGGAGATTTCCATAAATACCCGTTTACGGATTCTTCAACAATCTCCTTGTGCCCTCCCCCATTAAAAACTACTGGAATTCCCCCGGCGGACATTGCCTCCACAACCGTAATGCCAAAATGTTCTACTTTTTCAGGACTGACATTCTCATTCTGATTAACCCCGGATGCACTCCAATAAATTTTTGCTTTTCCATACAGATCTTTGAGCACGTTAAAGTCCGGACTTTCTATAATTTCTATTGGATACCCCGCGATAAGTTTTTTTAGTTGGGTAAGTCCCTCTCCCACCCCAACTTCGGTTCCACCGGCTAAAACAAATTTCCAATCTTTAAAACCCCTGTTATATAATTTTTTAAACGCCGAGATCAAAACATCCTGTCCCTTATTCTGCAAGATTTGAGAGAATCTTCCGACATACAAAATTAAATTTTCTTTTCTTTTCGGCTTAAAGCTCTCCGTATCTACCGGCGGATAAACTACCAAGCTATTTACTCCGAATTCTTTATCGATAACATTTTTAGTGAAGTTTGAGTTGCAAACAATTTTATTTATTCTAAAAAGCTTCATCCTATTAACCAGACTTTTTCCGTTTACGTCGTGGAACGGCACTTGAAAATGAAGAATATTGCGCCTGCCGTGCATCAAAGGGATGCTTCCGTCAGAAACCCAAAAACAAAGATCGTATCCATCGCCTTTTTTGACATCGGAAATTATATTGATATTACCAAGGTTCATTCCAAATCTTTCTTCAAGGATTTTTTTGATTTTCGGGTCTTTCCATTCCAGGTCAACACAATACCCATTTTTTGCCAACACATTGGCCAAC
>Ga0074197_1002230_pt1 | contig 13941 bp, 11 predicted proteins | sample EPASupsiteSAE305_FD_64526 | JGI IMG/M metagenome (GOLD analysis project Ga0074197, IMG submission 64526) | Bioremediated contaminated groundwater microbial communities from EPA Superfund site, New Mexico - SAE3-05 reassembly with SPADES | ecosystem: Environmental > Aquatic > Deep subsurface >...
ACAAATACGCCAAGTTCCACGAGCTCCAATCCAACTGGACCCCACCGCCATCCCCGCCACTCCGGCGCCTCACAGAGCAGTGACCTGTTTCATGAGACCCATGACCCGATCAAAGACCGTTGCGACGGCAATACCCCGCATGCAGCCATGATGGTCACAGACCCTTTTCCGGCAGCACAGGCAGTCTAGGTTTCCCGCCTGAATTACCGAATTTTCAACCCCATACGGCCCAACCCTTTCCGGATGCGTAGGCCCGAACAAGGCAACTACAGGTGTTCCAACCATGGCGGCTATATGCATGGGACCGGTGTCCAAGCCGACGTACACAGCAGCTCTTTTCATCAAGGCAACCGATTCGGTCAGGCTCAGGCGACCGGCAGCGACCACGGCCTTTCCGGCCATTGCCCTGGTGATCTCGCTGATATAGGGCACATCACCGCCACTGCCGCCGAAAACCGGATGGACCCCCGCCGCCAGAAGTTGATCACAGAGTTCACTCCAGCGAGACGCCAGCCAGAACTTCGATTGCCAGCGAGCGGTGGGATTCACGTAGACGACCTGATCATCGGGGCCTAGTCCTGCCTCTCCCAAAAAACGATCGACCTGCCTCTGGTCCTCCGGACTGGAGTAGAGATAAAAATCCTCCGCATTCGCCTCGCAATCGAATAACCTGCAAAAGAGCAAATTCCTGGCAATCGCATGCTCATGCCCTTCGATATTGTCCACCAACCGATGCTGAAACCAGGTGTTGCCTTCCCGAGCATCCGCAAAACCGACCCGGATCCCCCCCGGATTGGTTAGCCCAAGAAGGCCGCTGCGGAAAGAGGCATGCAGATCGAGAATTACATCATAGGGCTGTGGCCGGAATTGCCGCCGCAGCCGGGACAAGGTCGCCAGTGTGGCGGCAAAGGCTTGCCAATAGGCCCATCTGCCCGCTTGCGGATCACTGGTGGACGGGATATGAATGGGGTGAACGACATTCACCGCGTTATCCCGGTCTACCAGTGCAGCGAACCCCCGCTCCACCACCCAACCGATGAAGACGCCAGGATATCGACGTTTCAAGGCATGGACCAAGGGAAGGGTGTGAATCACATCCCCCAGCGAGCTCTGCTTGATGATCAGTACTCGTTTTTGGTTCAGTTCCATGTTATCCGCGCCTCTGATCACAGGACTATGCCTCATGATACTGCAGGAATTCGCTGATGTGGGTGGCAATGCGAGTGGCTGCCTGCCCATCGCCATAGGCAGTGGAAACCCGGCTCATCCGCTGGTAACGGTCTCGATCTGCCAATAACCTGGACACGGCACAGACAATCTGTTCTTCGTCACTGCCAGCCAGTTCAACAGTACCGGCGAGTACAGCTTCAGGGCGCTCGGTGGTTGCACGCATCACCACCACCGGCTTTCCGAGGGCCGGAGCTTCTTCTTGAATCCCGCCCGAATCGGTGAGCACCAGGTAACAACGGCGCAGCAATGCAACAAAACTGATATAATCCACCGGTTCGATGAGAAAGATATTCCTCCGTGCCGCTGCACCGACTATTTTCTCCACAGGCCGCCGCACATGGGGATTGAGATGCACGGGATAGATAAAAACGACCTCCGGGTGAGCATCCGCCAGACGAACGACTGCCCTACAGATGTTCTCAAATCCCTGGCCGAAACTTTCCCGCCGATGCCCGGTAATCAGCACCATTTTGTCATAATTGTCCACCATGGCGAATTTCGACCGGAGCACGGCTTCAAGCGCAAGGTCACCGTCAATGCGCCTGACCATGCCATAGAGGGCGTCAATCACCGTGTTCCCCGTCACCTTGATCCGCTGTTCCACTATCCCCTCACGGAGTAGATTGTTCTTTGCCTGTTCCGTCGGAGCAAAATGCAAGTCGGCGAGAACTGCGGTAAGCCGCCGATTCACTTCTTCCGGAAAGGGCTGTAGCTTATTACCGGTCCGCAGGCCGGCTTCAACATGGCCAACAGGGATGCCGGCATAATAGCTGGCAAGCGAGGCCACCATACTCGTCGTGGTGTCTCCATGGACAAGAATCAATGCTGGCCTTCTCTCTTCGATCACGGCCTGCATCTTGAGTAACATTCGTGCGGTTAAAGCAACCAGACTCTGATCGTGCTCCATGATATGCAGTTCATCATCCGCAGTAATCGCGAAGATGTCCAGCACCTGATCAAGCATTTCTCGATGCTGCCCCGTAACACAGATCTTAACCTGCAGCTGGGGGAAGGCCTCCAACGCCTTGACCACCGGGCACATTTTAATGGCTTCTGGTCGTGTTCCGAAAACTATCAGGACCAAGGGTCGTGTCATTGGACGCCGTTATGGTCAAGGTGTCTGCTCATAGAGATACTCTCCTTATCAAAACAAACCCCTTCCCCTGAAAAGAGGCCAACCCATTGTCACAAAAGGGATAAACAGGGCAGGTGCAGGAGTGCCCATGGAATCCCTCCATCATCCATTTGCCTAAATTCCTTTGCTCCGATTGACGAATTCAGGAAGGTCAGTTGGTTGGCTTTGCTCGGTAAGGGCGAGTAGCTGTTTGACCGCCCGCTCCGTAGTATAGTTGGGGGTACCGTGGCTCTCCCAGCAAAAAGATGTGGTACTGTGCAGCGCCAGTATCTTCAGCAGGACTTCCTTCACCTCACCGGGATCATCGGCTGGCGCGACAAAATGGGATTGCGCCTCGAGCATGGATGCCAACTCATTGTTTTGATGGACCAAGCCCAGAATTGGCCGACCGCTGAGAAAGTATTCATATGCCTTCGAAGGAATAGTTTCCGAAGAAAAAGAACTGATGTTCTGAATAAGGAGCAGGCAATCCGCCTCCTCCATAGCCAAGAGAGCCTTTTGCCGGTTGACCAGACCATGATAGGTCACCAAGGAGTGCAGCCGCAACTTGTCCATGTATTGGATTGATACGGTGTCAAACGATCCGTAGATATCGAGCCGAACCTGCCGACCTTCCTCAGGATAGGAGAGAAGGAGTTGGTGCAGCGCTTCAAAAAACACTCCGAGATTACGGCTTCCGGCCAGTGATCCGAAATGGGCAAACCGGCACGCCTCGTTTTTGACAAAAGCTTTCCCCGACCGGCGCATCGTTGCTCCCGGGTATATCACGGCCCCTGGAAAGGGTGCGCCAGCCCGCTGTCGGCCATGCTCCATGGCCTGCGAGGTCAGAAAAACAAAAGCGTCGCACCTGGAGGAAATCCGCCTCTCCAGCCATCGATACAGCCGTAACACCTTCTGGCTGCGGGGCCAATCCCCGTGTACTAGCGGGTCCTGGGTTTCGGCGATCCATTTCACCGTAGGATTCTTGTGGAGCATGAGGGCCGCCAGATGAGCTGAAGCCGAGCCGCCGGTGGAATAGAGCACTTCGGGCCGGTAACGCTGCTGAAGAAAAAAGCCTCGCACCGTGGCGCCAACAAACCATGACCACTCGCTCTCCAAATTGATCAGTATTTTTTCCAGGAGATAAAAAGGCAGGAGCGGAAACAACAGCGCTTCAGCCAGATAGAACTGCCACTGGCGGGGAAGATGCCGTCGGAGAAAATGGCGAAGTTCAAATCGCATGCCGGAAGGGGCAATGGACCAGGTCTGATAATGCCGACGCCCTTTAAATCGTCCGCCAATCGGCCCGCTGAGGAGAAGCGGCGTAATCCCCGCCTGCTCCAAAAGTGGCAGTCGATCATCGATGTGCTGCGAGCAAGCGGATCCGGGCACGTTGACACGATAGGAAAGAATGAGCCAGTACCTTTTGCCGTCCCCCGAAGGCAGCGAGCCGGGAATTTGTCGCTGTTCGGCAGGCGCTTGTTTAAAAAGAATCGCGCTCACCAACGAAAATACAAAACCAGTGCCAACGAGGTTGAGGTAGGACTCAAAACACATGATCACCAAAAAGAACACCGGAAAGGCAATCCGGATACGCTCCCATCCATCGGCCACCCGAGTGGCACGATGGAAATGAACAAAAAAAAGCCCCAAGACACTCAAAAGACCCAAAACACCGAGCTGAGCGGCTGCGAACACATACTGATTATGAGGGTTGTTGGTAGGGGGAACAGCGGGCGACACCCTGGTGTTCATCTCAGCATACGCGCGGGCAAAATCCCCGGTCCCCACCCCGATCCACGGTGACTCCTTGATTAATCTCCAGGAAATTTTCCAATAATGCAGCCGCTCGCCAATGGAGGTGTCGGGGTTATTATCGATCGTCTTGAGATCGTGTTGGATTGCTGTCATCCGATCTTGAAATATCGGACTGATGCGATAGGCGGCAAAGAAGATAAGGGGAAACAACACCGTCGCCAGAATGACCGCCTTGGTCACATTCCGATGATAGTACTGAATCAAGAGCACGGCCATGAGCACAAAAAAGGCCACATGTCCTGCGCGCCCGCGGGTAGCGAACAGATGGATGATCAGCACAATGGCCAGGACCAGCACCCACCACCGCCGCGCCCCTTTCGCTCCTCCCCACAGGAACTGGTGGAGGAGCAGATAGATGGCCAAAGCGAGCATCGGCGTATACTGCAGCTGAACAGTCGCTGTATCAAACTGAATCGGATGAGAAAGAAGAGTGATCGTGGGCAACAGCGCAAAAGAATCCAGAGAAACCACAGCCATGGTCGCTGTCACTCCGGCAATGAATGCTGCGATATAGCACCAGCGCCGGTCCCATCGGATGGACGTTAAAAAAATGGGCACCAAGAAAATCTTCCATCGTTTTCTAATAGCTTCCAGGCCATCGGCAAGAGAGTCGGTCCAGCACAAACCAACAAGCAGCGCCACGGCATATACTAGAACGGCCAGACACAGCGGATTAGTGACAATCTCTTGAATTTTTGCACGAAACCTTCCCTCGACCACCCAACAAACGATAATCAGCACAGCAGTCACGCTGACCGCCGAGGTTGAAAGAGGCAGAGAAAAAGCCAGCAGCATGAGCAGCCAAAAATGCACTTGCTCCATTTTTTGCTGCATCACATCTGCTCCAGATTTTTTTCCGGATCTCCGGCAAACTGTAAATGGTAGAGAGAACTGTACTCGCCCCCGAGAGCTAGCAGCTCTTCATGGCTCCCTTCTTCGACCAGGCAACCGTCCTTGAGCACAATAATCCGGTCGGCGTTTTGAATCGTCGATAGACGATGGGCAATGACAATGGTAGTCCGGTTACGCATCAAATTTTCCAACGCTTTTTGCACTTCGCGTTCCGATTCGGTATCAAGGGCAGAGGTGGCCTCGTCAAGAATCAGGATGGGGGCATCCTTAAGGAGCGCCCGGGCGATGGAAATCCGCTGCTGCTGCCCACCTGAAAGCCGTGCACCTGCTTCGCCGATGACGGTGTCGAATCCCTGGGGCAGCTCTAAAATAAAATCCAAAGCAAAAGCAGATCGTGCTGCCTCAATGATTTTCCCCTCCGGACAGTCGTTGCGGCCGTACGCGATATTATTGCGAACCGTATCGTTAAACAAAATAGTTTGCTGAGTTACCAGGGCCAATTGTCCGCGCAAGGAGGACATGGTGAACCGTTGGATATCCACATCATCAATTTTTATTGTTCCTTCATTGATCTCGTAAAACCGTGGAATCAGGTTTGCCAGTGTTGTTTTGCCGCTGCCGCTGGGCCCAACAACAGCCAAGACCTCCCCTCGATTCACCCGAAGATTGATATTTTTCAATACTAGTGGTTCTTTTTCATACTTAAAGTTGACATCGGACATGACTATGCTTCGACTGAACAGAGGCATTTCGATGGCATCCGGCACCTCTCTGATATCAGGGCGGATATCGAGCAGAAAAAAAATTCGCGCAGCCGCCGCAAAACCTTGCTGAATTGTGGCGTTTACCTTGCTGACCCCTTTGATCGGTTCATACAGCATCATAAGGGCGGCCAAAAAAGACATGAAGGCCCCTGGAGTGGAATGACCTTGGAGGACTTGAACTCCGCCGAACCAGATAATCATTGCGATGACAATACCACCGAGGAACTCGTTCAGAGGATGGGAGAGGCAATTGTATTTTGTCTCCGACATCAGGATGTCCATTATTTTTTGCAATTTCCCCGCGAATCTTTTCTTTTCAAACTCTTCTGTACAAAAGGCTTTGACGATCCGTACCCCAGCTATAGTTTCATGCAGCTGGCTGGTCGCCTCACCCAGCATGATCTGGTAATTCGTGCTAATTTTCCTGAATTTCCGGCCAAAAACGACGATGGGCACGGTGGCCATGGGAATAAAAATGAGTGAAACCAAAGCTAAGCGCCAATCCATGTAAAAGATGACCCCTAGAAGGCCGATCACGGAAAAGAAATCTTTGAGCAACCGAACCAACGCGTTTGAAATCGACCCTTGCAACATACTTATATCATTTATAATTCTCGAAACAAGCTCGCCTGTTGGAGTCTTATGAAAAAAACTTAACGACAATTCATTGAGATGAGCATACACTCTGTTGCGCAAGTCACGAATGACACTTTGCCCCGTCTTTTCAAGCAGGTACGAATACATGAAATAAAAAGAACCCTTGCCCAAAAAAACCAGCAAAAGCCCCAAAGGCAGCAACTTGAGCATTCTCTCGTTGTGGTTGATAAATATCTCGTCAAGCAACGGTTTCACCATGTAGGCCTGGAGAGCATTCAACCCCCCCATGATGATCATTCCTACCATGGCGACTAGTAACTGCGCACGGTATGGTCTAAGAACTTCCAGGAGCCTAGTAGCTATTTCTTTATTGTTCATGTATCAGAAAAAAACAGAGAACCGGAGTAACAGGTTTTCCCATCTCGACTGGATAGGAATAATGCCATATTTGCAGCACCCCCAATAGTCACCAGGGACAGATATTTCTTCAACTTTAAATCTTTTTCTATTTTTATATCGAGAAAAATGGTGAAAACCACCTTCTTTTACATTCCATCTATTATCAAAGACTCTCAAAACTCCATTGCTCCATATAGAAAATGTTTTTCTATGGTTAAACCCATCAGTTAAAGCAGGTTGAATTGGATCACAATCACAAAAAAAAGGTTTGTCTATTGATAATATATTAATCAGTTCAAATGACTCATCAAAACACTTGTGATCATAAGATTCAATATTACACTTAACAATACCTGATTCTATAATTAAATCCATACAAGATTTATTAATTAATGTAAAAGGTCCGCATGGCCTCCCATTATTCGCACTGATAACAGAATAATTATTAGCATTAGATGGAATAAATTTAATTATTTCACCATATATCAAATCCATGTCAGTATAACCAATAAAATCATACCGATCTAAATCTTCCTTCCCTTTTCTTATAAAGTAATACAACATCCTGTAATCGCAAACTCTCCTGACGTGACCAGAAGAAATGTCCATACCTATATGATTTTTAAAATCTGATATCATTTCATCAAACGAATATGGTATCAATGTAACAGCTTTATTATAAACTATCTTCCTACCTATCTTATCATTGTAAACATACCAGTGAAAATTTTGGTAATTACCCTCGCATGATTTCGCCCAAAACGGGAAATACCCTGGCAAGAACCCGAAAAATGGCACCAAAAAAACACTTTTGCAGCGTTCCTTATCGGGAATATTTTCCATTGTTTGTATCATCTAAATTCCAACAAATTCATACAATACAGAAGTTGCAGCCACCCGCTTTCACGCAAGCGTACCGGCATAGTTGCCAGAATAAACTGGGGGCACGTCGCCCCGACCACTGAGCAGGGAGGTCACTTCGGCGCACTCCTTTTTTGGTTGCCCGTGGCTGACGTCAACGACAAGGTAATCGACCCCCATCTGTAAAATTTCATCCCCATGTGGCAACAAAGAAAAGGTGGTGTGGGAAAATGCATACAGAGTTGTGTCCCTGCGGTCGAGATAAAACCGCTCACCGCGCGGGCTGGCAAAGGTGCGCTGCCCTTGAAAATGGGGCGCATCCAACCGCGCGGTAAAAAGGGGGGGCCGCCCATGCACATAGAGCCCGACCCGCATCCTCTCCTTACCTTGCAGGTACCCTGGCCGAGAAAAATGGGTTAAGGCGGCGGCAAGGGTTGCCCGGTCGGTCTCAATAGAAAACTGCACCCCGGACAATCCGCTCGCTGCATACATCCTTAAGGTGGCACTATTGAGCACGTTGCAGGAATAATCGCCATAGATTTCGAGAGTTGCGTCGGCCAAGGATTGCTCGACATCGGCAAAAAGGGCCATCTGGCCGATATGGCTGATCTGAAAACAGTTGGCCCCCTTAAGCCGGAGCTGCCGCACGGCTTCCCGGTACCAGGGAAGCTGTTCTTCATGGAGGACGTGGGGCAGGGTCCAGACCAGCGATGCATACCAGGGTTTGCTTCTTTGCCTCATCTGGAAAAATTGCTCGACGTTGCGTTTATCCAATTCAAGTAGCACTTTGGTGACCTTGAAGGGATAGCGGAGTGCAAGCGCTTCCATGGAGGTTACCTTGAGCCACCATTCCGGAGACACAGGATGCTCGCGCTCCAAACTGCTTCGACCGGATTGCCGCCCCCCCCTCCGCCCGGAACCCGCATCCGGCTTCCCCTCGGTGCCCATGGCAAGAGCCGACAACTGCTTTTCCAGGCTCAAGAGATCAGGTGGCGGCAAGGGCTGGTGGGCGGCTTTGCGCGTCAGGGCCGAGGGCTTTTTTTCAGCCCTCCCGCTGACATCGACCCGGAACAGGACTCCGTGGAACGGCTGCCGCAGACTCCCTGGTTCGATGTCGGTTGGTTTGATCGTCACCACCTGCCCCGTATTCGCCTGCTCCACCTTTCTGCCCTTGATTTCTAAGGACCGCAGGGTGAAGCTCTTGCGATCGCCGGTCCGCTCCTCATACAAACGCAACCGGTCGCCCAGCTTGACCGGTGCTTGCAAGACAACCTGCAAAGAAACGCCGCGTTCCGCCCGGTGCCCCTTGATTTCATCCAAACGGACCACTTTGCCGATAACCTCTCCGGTACTGCCGGAAAGCCGGGGGACAATCTGCCGGTCTTCCCTGCCGGCGATAAAAAAACCGGAGGACCGTTTGCGTCCCATGGCCGCGTCCAGGAACCGATGGGCCTCCTTGAGCATCCCAGCCCTCCGCTCTGTTGGGACATCGAGCGCATCCAGGGCCAGACGATAGGCCCGCACCGTGTTCCGCACATATTCCACCGATTTGAGCCTCCCCTCGATCTTGAGACTGACCACCCCGGCCGCTCGTGCTTGAGCCAGGTAATCGATGCCGCTGAGATCGTTCATGGAAAACAGATACCCGCCGTCCCTGCCGCCGTGACCGCCGCCGGCAGAACGCTTGCCCGAGGCCAGCCAGTCATAGCGGCGGCGGCACGGTTGGACACACTGCCCCCGCAGGCTCGACCGGCCTCCATGCAAACTGGAAAACCGGCAAAGGCCCGAATAGCTGAAACACATTGCTCCGTGGATAAAGATCTCCAGCGGGACATCCGTACGACGGTGAATGGTCTGAATTTCCTCCAGGCTGAGCTCCCGGGCAAGCACGATGCGCTCAAAACCCAGCCCCTTGAGATACTCGGCCGCCATGGCCGTATTGACGGTCATCAGGGTCGACGCATGCATCTTTAATGCAGGAAAAAAACGGTGTACCAGATAGAGAATGCCTAGATCCTGAATAATCAAGGCATCGGGACCAATGCTGGCCAACATGGACAGTGTCTCCAAGGCCAGGCGGATCTCGTTCTCCTTCACCAGGCTGTTCATGGCCACATATACTTTTTTTCCCTGGGCATGGGCGTAACCGGTCATGGCCGCGATCTCGGCAAAGGTGAAGTCCCGCGCCAAGGCACGGGCGTTGAGGCCGGGCGCACCGATGTACACCGCGTCCGCCCCCTCTTCGAGGGCGGCCTCGAAGGCCGGCAAGGTGCCAGCCGGCGCGAGCAGTTCCATGGACTGTCGGGAAGTAGGCAATGGTTCGACGGTTGTCATTAACGAGTGTTCACAGCAAGGGTCGTAAAAAAGGAAGCGTCTGGAGAAACCAGGCTCGAGAAAGGGCCAAAGAGATGATGGCGATGCGCCTACTCGTCGGGCAAACAGAGAGCCAGAGGGTAATCAACCGGCGGCAAGGGTAGAATAAAATAAAAATTATTTCCCTCCGGCGTCGGTTCGTAGCCCACACTGCCGCCATGCATCTCAACAACCAGCCGGATAAACGACAATCCATGGCCGGTTCCGGGGACATCCAGACTGTCGTCGCCGCGCATTCCTTCCTGGAACAGTTTGTTCCCCAGCTCCATCGACATACTCGGCCCGGTGGTAAACACATTGAATTTAATGCCTTTTTTTCCCGTTCTTGGGAAATTGCTGACTATTTCGCGCCCATAGGCCATGGCTTTGCGCGGTCTGCCCTGATGGTCGATAATTTCCCTGGTATACTTGGCGGCATTGGAAAAAAGATTGGCATAGACCTGAGCCAACAGACCAATATCAACCAGGATAGGAAACTCTTCCTCTTGCATGTTCTGCGGCCGGTCGACCGTAACATTGGCTGCTTGCAACCGACTGGCATAATGCTCCAACTGGGGGATGATCACCTCTTTTTCGACAAAACAGCGCTTGGGATGCAACACCAGGTGACCTCGCTCGAAATGCTCACGCCGGAACAAGCTCTCGATAAACAGACTCATATTGGCGTGATGCTTGACGATTTCCTGATAATACTTGAGGAGGTCATCCTGCAGGGCCTGCAATTTCCCGGTGCAATGCCCGCACCGTCCGGAGAACGCCTCCACCCCCTGCGTCTCTGCGATTTCCCGTTTCAATTCCTCAATCAGGTTGATTTTCTTTTTGAGTTGATTGAACAGGTGGCGAAAATACATATTAGGCACAATGATGTTGTGCTCAATATCGATCACCAGGGTGTTGATAAATTTCAAGCGATCAATGTTCTGCCGCGCAATCAAACGGTTGTCGAGGTTGTAGCCAATTCGGTTGGCATATTTGACAAAGAAGAACTTATCGGTTTCGGTCAGCCCCTTCTTTCGCCGGACCTCGAACACACCCAGGGTCCTGCCACCGCCGCACATTCCGCGCAAATCATCCCAGAGCATCATCTGCCGTTCTGAATTGCGGTCAACCTTGTCCTGCTGCTCATAAGGCTGTTTACTGAAGATGGGAATAACATACGACCCGCCCAACTCATAGGGGGTCTCCTGCATCTGGACTGGATAAGCAGCGGGTATTGGCTCCGGCAGCACACCCTGTTCGCTGGAACAGACCAGCTGCAATCCGCGTTCCTGCCCTTGACAAAGATACAGAGCGCTGGCAACGCCGACCAGGGCAAGAGGCACGGAAACACAGATCCGGTAAAAATCGTCCAGGGAATCGTACTCTTGGGCCAGATCGAAAAACGCCTTGAGAAAATCGTTACGCCCCTTGGAAAAATTATACTGTTCATAACTCTCCGCCTTCTCCCGGATGCGCTGGCACACCATTTCCAGATCCGAAGGGATGACAGGACTGTTCGCTTGTTCATTCATGGGCATTCGCGATCACCAGGGTTGCACACATCGAAGGCACCTGAACTGTGGTCCTGCTTTCGGCCTCATCGTTTGGAGAGAACCACCGCATCACGGGCATCCTTTTCCGCAAGCAGGACATCCACCCGTTCGTTGGCCGCCACACTGACGTTCATACCAATATAATCAGGCTGAATCGGTAACTCCCGGCCACCGCGATCCACCAGCACCGCCAGTTGAATCGACAAAGGCCGGCCGTAATCCATGATCGCATCCATGGCGGCGCGAATGGTTCGGCCGGTGAAAATGACATCATCGACCAAGACAACTCGTTTATCCTCCAGGAGAAAACCGATATCCGACTTCTTGACGATCGGATTTTGAGAGATGAGGCTCCAGTCATCCCGGTACAGGGTGATGTCGAGGCTGCCCGCAGGCAGCGTCACCTCTTCCCGCTCTTCAATCCGTTGCTTGATCCGCTGTGCCAGAAAGACACCGCCGGTATGGATGCCGACGATTGACAGGCCAGCCACGCCATGATTGCGCTCAACAATCTCCAGACTGATGCGATCCAGACTGCGCTCGATGTCTCTGCCGATCATAATGGTCCGTTTCGTCATAGCTTCACCCTGTTCCAAAAATAGTCAACGCCTTGTGTGTCCACCAGATTGATCGCCTCGGGAAACACCTTGCATTCCACCGAAAACACCCGGGCGGCGATGTCATCCGGGGTGTCAGAATCCTCCAAGGTCACGCATCGCTGCAACACAATCGGCCCCTGATCGTAGCACTCATTGGCAAAATGGACGGTGCAACCGCTCACTGTGCATCCCCTGGCTTTGACTGCCTCGTGGACATGGTGACCGTAGAAGCCCTCGCCGCAGAAGGAGGGAATGAGCGCCGGATGGATGTTGAGCACCGAGCGGCGCAACTTATCGGGCGGCGTGTAAAGCTTGAGATAACCGGCCAGGGTTATGAGATCGATCTCGTAGCCAGCCAAAATCCGGTTAATCTCATCGTTGTTGCTGGCGTAATAGGCAGGGTAGCCGTATCGCTTGGCTTTCTCCAGCCCCAGAGCGTTGGCCATATTGGAGATCACCACCTGGATTGTGGCTTGCAGCGTGCCGGCGGCAATCCGTTCGTGGAAATTATCGAGCGTCCTGCCGCTGCCCGAAAGTAAGACCGCCATCTTACGCATGATCGTCGGCTCCTGCAAAATAAGGATCGGTCTCCGGGTCAACGGTGCGCAGCCACTGGACAATGGCGGTGTCGTAGGCAGAAGTCAGCTCGAACACCTTGCGGGCCAGACGAAACCGGGTGGAGAGGGTCGTATTGCCCTGCGCCTGCAACTCGGACAGCACCTGCGGATAATCGGCCGGGTCGACGATCACGGTGACGTCCTGGAAATTCTTGGCCGAGGCGCGCAACAGGGTCGGCCCTCCGATGTCGATGTTCTCGATAGCATCCGTCAAGGTACAGCCGGGAACCGCGACGGTTTTGGCAAAGGCATAGAGGTTGACGGCCACGATATCGATGGGTTTGATACCGTGCGCCTGGCATTGTTCCTGGTGATTCGCATTACCCCGCTGATTGAGGATGCCGCCATGCACCAAGGGATGCAGAGTTTTGACCCGGCCGTCGAGCATCTCGGGAAAACCGGTGAACTCCGACACATCCGTCACTTTAAGGCCGCTGGCCCGCAACTTCTGGGCCGTGCCGCCCGTGGAAAGGATTTCAATTCCCATGGCGGCTAGCGCCACGGCAAAATCCTCACATCCCGATTTATCGGTCAGGCTGATCAGCGCCCGTTCTACTCGTCTCATGCTTTGTTTTTCCCCAGCTCATTCTTTTTTAAGAAATTGGCGTATCTTCCGCCGCTCATGTTTGTCCGGCCGGCGATCAGGCTGGCTGCCCTGCAGGTTCAGAGTCTTTCGTTCAGCCAGCATCTGTTCCCGTTTGGACTGTGACGCTTCGGTTTCTTCATACAGGGTGCGGGCAGCCACTGCCGGACCGCGACGCTCACTGAGCGCCAGAACCTGGACCGTGTATGCAACAAAGCCCTGCCGGATCTCCAGCATGTCGCCGACCTGCACCAGCCGTGCCGGCTTGACCTTATTGCCATTGACGGCCACATGGCCGCCGTTCACCGCTTGGGCCGCCAAGGACCGGGTCTTGTAAAACCGGCCCGCCCACAACCATTTATCGATGCGTACAGGTTCCATGTCTGATACTTTCAGCCCTTTTTATCTTGTCCAATTACCACGATTCTCCGGATCGATCAAACAAAGAAGCGCGGGTGCCGCTCGTTCGCCACCGGCCCCCCCTGCGGCTCACTGGTCACAGGGGTTTATGGGGTTGCCGAACCCGGTAAAATTGGGTAAGTGACGCTATCATCCTCTTTGAGACCAGCTTATGTCCCTGCAAACCGTCGGCATCAACAACT
>Ga0074197_1002233_pt1 | contig 13926 bp, 14 predicted proteins | sample EPASupsiteSAE305_FD_64526 | JGI IMG/M metagenome (GOLD analysis project Ga0074197, IMG submission 64526) | Bioremediated contaminated groundwater microbial communities from EPA Superfund site, New Mexico - SAE3-05 reassembly with SPADES | ecosystem: Environmental > Aquatic > Deep subsurface >...
TATCCCCTTCCTGGTTGAGGATGCACAGATACATTTTGTTGGTGTGCAGGTCGATTCCACAGTAATGCTTGTGCTGCTTGGTGTACAATCGCATGAGAAGGCCTCCTTGGCTAAGGGTTGCTGATACCCCCATTATAGCGGAATAGTCCGCCGGGTGCTCAGGGGGCCTTCTCTAGTATCAAAGCATTTGACCGGATCTGCACGTACAGCCGCGCAGATCCGGTGAATTCAGATGTTAAGCCTGCTGTTCCTTGAACCGGACCAGGGCGGCCAGAACATCGCAGCAGGGGGTCGGGACCCCGTATTTGCGCCCTTGGGCCGCTACATAACCGGCCATGGCCTCGACCTCGGTCGGTTTGTGCTGTTCCAGATCCTGGAGCATCGAGGGACGGTGGTTATAAGTCGCGGGGACCAGCTGTTCGTAAAACACCCTGCGGTAGGCTGCTGCATCCGGCCAGGGGGTGGACCCACCCATGGTGGTGATGACGGCAAAGGTTTCGTCGATCACCTGGTCCATGAGCATTCGGGTTTCATCGCTTTCGGTCAGGGCCCCGTAGTGGACCCCGAGCACTGCGCCCAGGGGGTTGAGGGCGCAGTTGTAGAGGAGCTTGGCAAAGAGTGACTGGTATATATCCGCCACCGCGATGCTGGGCAGGCCGGCATGGGCCAAGGCTTCGGCCAGCCGTTTGGCTGCCGCGGGAATGACGCCGCGCACGCAACCGCCCACATGGACGGCGTCCGCTGAAACGGTGATCCGGACCGCGCCGGGACGCTCAATGGCAAAGCCGGTAATCACCCTGGCCGCCAGACTCCGTTCGCGGCCGAGGCGTTCTTCCAGCTTCTCCAGATTGCCGCAGCCGTTCTGCATCGACACCACCGGACAGTAACACTGGGACAGGGTGGCAATGGCGGTGATGGCGGCGTCGGAGTCGTAGGTTTTGGTGGTGAGGAGAATCGCGTCGTAGGCGGCGCCGTTTCGGCCCTTGAGATTGGTCATCAGGCCGAGCCGCTTCGCCGCGACCCGGTATTCGCCAAAAATGCCGGTCACCGCGAGACCGGAGCTGCTCAGGGTCTCATGAAAACGCGGCCTGAGCACCAGGTCCACCTGGTGGCCATCCGCGGCCAGCAGGCAGCCGATCGCTTGGCCCAACGCTCCTGCCCCATAGATCAGAATGTGCATGCCGTCTCCCTATGCGCCCGATCCCTGTTGCCGGATCAGGTGAAATACCGTTCTTTTTCCCGGATTGCGTCCCGTCCCGGCATTTTCTGCGCCCTTTTGCCGCCACCTCTGCCTACCAACGCGTATGGAACTGATCATTATCGCCGCCATGGCAGCCAACCGGGTCATCGGTTGTCATCATACCATTCCTTGGCAGATACCGGAAGACATGGCCCATTTTAAAGCAACCACCATGGGCCATCCGCTGATCATGGGCCGAAAAACGTATGCGTCGATTGGCCAGCCCCTGCCCGGTCGCCGCATCATCGTGGTAAGCGGTAATCCTGGATTCAGGCCACATCCAGCCTGCACGGTGGTTGCCTCCTTGACCGCAGCCATAGATTGCTGCGCCGACGCGGAAAAGGCCTTTGTCGCCGGCGGCGCGCAGATTTACCGGGCGGCCTTGCCCCTGGCCCAGACCCTGATCCTCACCGTGATCGGTCGCGATTACGTTGGCGACGTCTTTTTTCCCGATTTTTCCGCTTACCCCTTTGTCCTCGTCGACCGCCGGGATCTGCCGGCCGCGCTGCCGGTGGTCATCGAAACCTACCGGAGGAGAACAGACGATTCCATGATCCGCGGTGGCCGGCGGCCTTGATTTTTTTCCTTTTGTTCCAGGGGAATGGCATGCATTTCCTCGTGTTTTCTGCTACAGAGAAACCATGCGACGTTTTTTTCTCCCCCCCCATGCCCTTGCCGGCGACCGGATTACCCTCAGCGGCCCGGAGGCCCGGCATATCGCCTCGGTGCTGCGGCTCAAACCCGGTCAGACGGTCGAATTTTTTGATGGCAAGGGTGCGGTGTACATCGCTATTCTGCACACAGCGGATAAAAATCTGGTGACGGCCGGGATCACCGCAACGCGGCAGGAATCGGCGCTGACGGCCACGCCGCTGACTCTGGCCCAATGCCTGCTCAAGGGCAGGAAAATGGACCTGCTGGTGCAAAAGGCCACCGAGCTGGGGGTGCAGGCCTTCCTGCCGGTGGTGTCCCGCTATTGCGAAAACCATGGCGATCGGAACCATCAGGAGGAGCGGTGGCAGCGGATCATGCTCGAGGCCTGCAAACAGAGCCATCGCGCTTCACCCATGCGCATCCTGCCGGCGACCCCCATCGGGCAACTGGATTGCTCCACCTTTGTCCACCGTTTGGCGGCCTGGGAGGGCGAGCAGCGCGCCGTTGTACCCACCGCCTTTGTTGATCAACCGGGAGCGGTGTGTCTGCTCCTGGGGCCGGAGGGCGGCCTGCACGCCGACGATCTGGAGGTGCTGCGCCATTGGAAGTTCACCACCTTTTCCCTGGGGCCGAGAATCCTGCGCGGTGAAACCGCAGCCTTGGCCGCAATGTCGATTGTGCAGTATCTGGCAGGCAATTTGCGGCCGGCCGCTACGGAGGCTGTGCGTGCCGCCGGAGCAGGCGGATAATGAAAATTCGTCTGCCAGAAGAGGGGGCCAGTCCGGATCTCCCCCTGCCTTCTCTCCAGCACCTACAGCCGTGAGAGCCGTCATCCAACGTGTCAGCCGGGCCCAGGTCGAGGTCGACGGGCAGGTCACCGGCGCCATCACCGAAGGGTTGGTCGTCCTCTTGGGCGTCCACCGCAGCGACACCGACAAGGATCTTGCCTGGATGGTGGAAAAGATCCTGCATCTGCGCATCTTCGATGATGCGGACGGGGTGATGAACCGTTCGCTCGTCGATGTCGGCGGCCAGCTGCTGGTCGTCTCCCAGTTCACCCTGTACGGCGACTGCCGCAAAGGCCGCCGCCCCTCCTGGAACGAGGCGGCACCGCCCGAGCTGGCGCGCCAGCTGTACGACCAGTTCATCGACCTCTGCCGGCAATGCACAATCACAGTCCAAACCGGCGTTTTTCAGGCCATGATGGACGTTTCCTTGACAAATTCCGGCCCGGTCACCATTCTTTTGGATTCCCATAAAACTTTTTAAGAACGGAGCGTCATGACCTCGTTTGCCCTCGGCTCAACCTACCACGGCTTTCTCCTTGAGCAGAAAGAATACATCCCCGAAATCCATTCCACGGCCTTTCTTTTCACCCACACGGTGCTCGGCTGCCAGGCTCTGGCCATCAAAAACCAGGACCCCAACAAGACCTTTTGCGTTTCCTTTATGACCGTGCCCAAGGATTCCACCGGTGTGGCCCATATTCTCGAGCATTCAGTCCTGATGGGATCACGCAAGTATCCGGTCAAGGATGTCTTTGGCGAGATCAACAAGGGGGGGTTGATGACCTTTCTCAATGCCATGACCGGCTCCGATACCACCTGGTACCCTTTCGCCACCCGCAATCTCAAGGAATACTTCAGCATTATGGACGTCTACTGCGACGTCGTCTTTCATCCCCTGCTGCTGCAATCGACTTTTGAACAGGAAGGCTGGCATTACCACCTGGAGAACAGCGACGACCAGGTGCAGTTCATGGGCGTGGTGCTCAACGAAATGAAGGGCGCCTTTTCCGATCCCATTCGGGCCCTGTTCCACCATACCTATAGCGGCCTGATGCCGGAATCGACCTATGCCCATGAGTCGGGCGGCGATCCCCGCCATATTCCCGATCTCAGTTACGAGCGGTTCGTCGATTTCCACCGCTCTCACTATCATCCCTCGAACAGCACCTTTTTCTTTTACGGCGATGCCCCGCTTGATCAGGAGCTGGCCTTTATTCAGGAACATTTTCTCGCCAGCTTCCCGCAACCGGTGGCCAAGGCGCAGATCAAGGAAGGACTGGACATCACCGAACCGCTGTTCATCGAGGATACCTACCCGGTCCAGCCGGGCAGTCCCACCGGGGAGAAGACCTTCCTGGCCATCAGTTCGGCCGTAGGCACGGTCCATGACCGCAAACTGAACGCCGCCTTTCAGATCATCGCCAACATCCTGTTCAATTCCGATGGCTCCCCGCTGAAAAAAGCGGTGGTTAATGCATCTTTATGTAAGGATTTCGGTGGATTGTTTTTGTCTAACTCGAGTCTCAAGACCATGATGATCACCTATTTGGTCGGCACCGATCCGGAAAAACGGGACCATTTTCTCGCCCTGTACAAGGCGACGCTCAGCCGGATGGTTGATCAGCAGTTGGACCGGGAACTGATGCTCTCGGAACTGAACAAATATGAGTTTTCGGTGCGGGAAGAGATGAACAAGGCCCAGCGGGGCCTGGACCTGATCAACAAGGCCCTGCCCGCCCTCAAGCACCAGATGCCGCCTTTTGACGCCCTGCGGATCGACGACCTCCTGGCCGAGATCCGCAAAGACGCCACCGAAAATGGCTACTTTGAGCACCTGATCCGGACCTATCTGCTGGACAATCCGGCCACGGTCACGGTCACCCTGGCGCCGGATCCGGCTAAAATGACCCAGACCCTCAAGGAGGAACAGGAGCGGCTGGAGCAATACTCCCGATCGCTTGACGAGGATGCCCGCCATCATCTGGTCGAACGGACCCGAGAGATGATGACCCAGCAGGCGGCACCCAATTCAGCCGAGGATCTGCGCCGCCTGCCCCGGCTTTCCCTGGACGATCTCGATGCCCGGCCACTCTTTCATGCGGTGCTGCCCGCACAGCTGGCCGGTGCGGAACTGTTGATCAGCGATCTCGAAACCAACGGCATCTGTTATCTTGATTTCGGGCTCGATTGTTCCGCCTTGCCGGCGGAACTGCTGCCCTATCTTGACCTGTTTGCCACCATTCTCACTGAAATTGGCACGGCCAAGAAAGACTACATGCAGTTTGCCAAGGCGATCAACCTGTGCACCGGTGATTTCTCCCACTCCTTCCAGGTATACGTGCGGGCAGGCGACCGTACCAGCGTCCGGCCGATCCTCTGGCTCCATATCAAGGCATTGTCCTCGTATCTGGAGCAGGCGCTCGACCTGTTGACCGAAGTGCTGACCGCGGTCGATTTTTCTGATGAGCACCATATCGAGGAGATTATCCACCGGGAATTTGCCTGGGCCGAGCATTCGGTGCAGAGCGAGGGATATACGCTGGCCTCGACCAGGGCATTCTCGCATCTGAGCCGCGCTGGCCAGTACAATGAATACGTCCACGGCATCCATGCCTACCTGCACCTGAAACACCTGGCCGGTCACTATGCGGAGGAGGAGGCCAAGCTACATGGGGCCCTGCGGCAGATCCGCGATCTGCTCTTCCGCCGGCAGGGACTGATCGTTTCGATCACCGCCGAGGATCGGGATATCCGCCGGTTCCAAAACCTCGGACTCTCAGTGGTCGCGGCCCTTCCGGATCAACCCCTGCAACCCCTCCAGCCGCAATTCGCCCAGACGCCTGCCACCCAGGCCTTCACCACCTCGGGCGAGGTGGTCTATAACGTCCAGGCATGCACCCTATTTACGGACGCGACCCAGTATAATGGTTCGTTCGAGGTGCTCAGAACCTGGTTGTCGCGGGATTATCTCTGGAATACGGTCCGGCAGATGGGTGGGGCCTACGGCTGTTTCATCCAATTCAACCATCTAACCGGCAACTTCGGCATGGTGAGCTATCGCGATCCCCAAGTAAAAAGAACCTACGAGGCCTATGAGGCCTTGCCGGCGGTGATCAATGGCCTCGATGACTTGGCCCCGGAATCGTTGCAGCAACTGGTAATCGGCGCCTACGGCACCGCCAATCCCCATCAGGGACCGGCGACCAAGGGTGCTTCGGCTCGCAACGATTATCTGGCAGGCATCACCCCCACCTTCCGCCAGCAGCGGATTGAAGAGATTGTGCGCACCACGGCCAGGGATCTGCGCGGGTTCGCGCCGCTGTTCCAACAGCTGCAATCCAGTCGATATCGGGCAACCATCGGCAGCCGGGAGAAGATAGAACAGGACAAAGGGCTGTTCAGCGAAACGATGGAGTTATGAGCGTTTCCGGCTGTCAATCAATCCTGGGGGTTGACAGCCGGTCCACCACCCGGTTGTAATAGGGACCATCTTCCCCCAGGTCCATCGGCCTGCCCATGCGGCTTTCCAGCTTGGTCTTGAGACAGCCGATTTTCTTCAACTGCCTGACCTTCTCCTTCTCATCCGTGCAGGTTTCGAGCAACTGCTCCAAGCGGGTGATCTCCTTGTGCAGCGCCAACTCCTCCGGCAGATAGCCGGCATTTTTCAACAACCTGTATCCCATGCGCAAGTCAGCCGGGACATTGGCCATGTCGTCCGGAGGCAGCGGTTTATTTTTCCAATGACTGAGGTCGGCAAGCGTGCCCTCGGCCATGGCCTGTTGAATTTTTCGTTCCGCGATGGTCTGGATAATTGAAAGCATACCTCTCCTTCTTTTTCTTGTACCCCTGTCGGAAGCCGCTACAATAGGAATGGTTTTATCAATACTGTCTGGCTACCCAAGTGAATAAAAAGGAGAAGCGTATGTACAAAAAAAGTGTGCTGATGGTGTCCATGGTTCTGCTGTTTTTGGTCTCTCTTGCCTGGGGCGATGATCTGCCCTGGGAAATGAAACTGCCCTTTAAAGAGGCAATCATTCATTATGACCTGAGCGGGAGCGAGCAAGGCAAGGAAACGCTCTATATTAAGGATTATGGCAGCCTCCGGGCTAAACACCGCCAGGCCACCACCACCATGATGGGGGTGACCAACAAGACGCAAACCCTTGAAATTACTGATCCGGATTGGATGTATTCCTACGATATTATTGAGAAAAAAGGAGTAAAAACCACCAATCCCCGCAAAATTTACCTGACTGAATATAGCAAACTTAACGCCGAGGAGAAAAAGAATTTCGCGAAAAACTCCAAGGAACTCGGCACCAGCATGATGGGTCAATTTGGCGGCTCAGTCAAACAAAAAAGCGCCAAGATGCTGGGATATGACTGCGATGTGACGACCGTGAATGGCATGTCCACGGTCTATCTTCTTCATGGCACCGACATCCCCTTGCGCTCAGAGGTCTCGGTCATGGGCATGAAAAATACCAACGCCGCCACCAAAGTCGATACATCCACTGCTCTCCCCGCCAGTGCTTTCGCCGCACCCGCCGGTCTCGTTGCCACCGTGGATCAAGAGGCAGAAAACATGATGACCGCGATGATTAAAAACACCGTTGACACCCTGAAACAGCCGGATGGCGCCAAACGGATGCAACAGGCTGGCCCCTTGGGAATGATGGAAGGAGCGGGCGGCATGGAGAAAGGCATGCGGCAACAAGGGATGCCGCAGGGAATGCTCCCTGAAGGAATGAGCCAGGAAGAACAGCAAGAGATGATGCGGCAGATGGGCGAGGCCATGCAGCAAATGAACAAGATGCAGCCGCAGAAATGAAGGAGCACCCCCGAAGGCTCGATACCTTCGGGGGTTTTTGGGGGCTATTTTTGCAGGATGGTATCGCGGAGGAACTCGCGATCGTTCTTTTCCGGGTAATCGAGGATATAATGAAGGCCCCGCGATTCCCGGCGCAGGCTGGCGCTCTGCACGATCAGGTCGGCAATCACCGCCAGATTGCGCAGTTCCACCAGGTCCGGGGTGAGCAGGTAATCGTAAAAATGCTCCTTGATCTCCTTGAGCATCAAGCTGAGCCGGTTCTGCATCAAGTCCAGCCGCTTCTTGCGGCGGACAATCCCCACATAGTCCCACATTAATTGCCGCACCTGATCCCAGTTATGCTTGACCAGAATAGTCTCGTCGAGCACGGCGGCGCCACCGGTCCGCCAGGCATCCACTGGTATTTGCTCCAATGTTCTGATGGCATCGATCTGCCCCTCCAGCCAGTGGGCTGACCGGTGGGCAAAGACCACCGCTTCCAGCAGAGAATTCGAGGCCAAACGGTTGGCCCCGTGCAGCCCCGTGCAGGCCGTTTCGCCCAAGGCCAGCAGATTGGTGATCGAACTGCGCCCCCACTCATCCACCAGCACGCCACCGCACATGTAATGGGCCGCTGGCACCACCGGGATCGGTTTCTTGGTCAGGTCGACCCCGTACTGTTTGCAGGTGGTGTAGATGTTGGGAAACCGCTCCATGAGAAAAGGCGCGGGTTTGTGGGTGATGTCGAGAAAAACGCAATCCGCTCCGGTTGCCTTCATCTCCGCGTCAATGCCACGGGCCACAGCATCACGGGTGGCCAAGTCGCCCCGCTCATCGTATTTCTTCATGAACGGTTGCCCCTGCTGATTAATCAGGATGCCTCCCTCACCGCGAACCGCCTCGGAGATGAGAAAATTCTTGGCTTCCCGGTTGAAAAAACAGGTGGGATGAAACTGGATGAATTCCATGTTCGCCACCTTGGCGCCTGCCCGGTAGGCCATGGCCACACCATCGCCGGTGGCAATGTCAGGATTGGTCGTATAGAGATAGACCTTGCCGCAGCCGCCGGTGCAGAGCACGGTCACCCCGGCCCGATGGGTCTCGACTTCGCCGGTCAACCGGTTGAGCACATAGGCGCCAAGGCAGCGGTCACCATTGCTTCGTTCCCGGCCGCGGGCCTTTGACTCGATCAACAGATCGATGGCGAGGTGATTTTCCAACACTTCGATGTTGGCATTAGTGGCGATCTGCTCCAGCAGCGCCCGTTCGATCTCCTTGCCGGTCAGGTCAGAGGCATGCGCAACCCGCCGCGTCGAATGACCGCCTTCCATGCCCAAGTCGAACCCCTGGCCGTCTTTGCCTTTTTGAAAGCGGACGCCCAAGTCCATCAACTCGCGGACTCGATCCGGCCCCTCGGTGGTGACAATGCGGACGATGTCTTCGTCGCACAGACCATCCCCTGAAACTAGGGTGTCGTTGATGTGGGCATCGATCGAATCCTCCACCGACAATACCGCTGCTACTCCACCCTGCGCCAGGTTGGTAGCCGTATCGGTCCTATTCTTTTTGGTGATCAGCGTGACCTTGGAAAAACGCGCCACCTTGAGCGCAAAAGACAAACCCGACACACCACTTCCGACAATAAGGACATCACTGTATTCCACCATACCTGTATCCTGGATCTCATGTTTCACGTGAAACATGGTAAAGTTGTTTGCAAGAGAAGAGAACGGTTCACTGGGAAGCAAGAGTATAGTATACTCCTCCGATGTTTCATCAACAAAGAGACCTGAGGAGAATTTTTACATTGGATACTCGAATTATCGCACTGGCCAACCAGAAGGGCGGAGTAGGGAAGACCACCACTGCCTTGAACCTCGCCGCCGTCCTCGCCGATAAAGGCAAAAAAGTGTTGCTGGTTGATTCCGATCCCCAGGGGAATGCCTCTAGCGGGGTGGGGGTTTTCAAAACCAGTGAAGATAAAAACATTTACAACTGCTTTATTGGTGCCAAAGAGGCGACCGAATGCATTCTGCCGACCAAGTTGAAAAACCTTTCCATCTTGCCGGCCTCCATCGACCTGGTCGGGGTCGAGGTCGAGCTGATTTCCCAGGATAACCGAGAAAAGCGGCTGAAGACCGTCCTGCGCTCGGTCATGGAACGATTCCACTACATCCTGATCGATTGCCCACCCTCCTTGGGCCTGCTAACCATCAATAGTCTAACTGCCGCCGATTCGGTGCTGATTCCTCTCCAGTGCGAATACTTTGCCCTCGAAGGGTTGGCGCAGCTGGTGCAGACCATTCGCAAGGTGAAAAAAAATCTGAACCGGGAATTGTTTATTGAAGGGCTGTTGCTCACCATGTACGACCGGCGCAATCGCCTCACCCATTCGGTGGCCAGCGAAATCCAGAAACATTTCGGCGAGCAGGTCTATCGCACGGTGATCCCGCGCAATGTCCGCCTTAGTGAGAGTCCCAGTCATGGGCAAACCATCATCGAGTACGATGCCGGCTGCCCCGGTGCCAAGGCGTACAAGCAGCTGGGCGCCGAATTCCTCAAACGAACCAAGGCGAGGGTCTGATTATGGTGAAGAATGTTTTAGGCCGGGGTGTGGGTGCATTGCTCCCAGAAGAAAACCTTGACGAGGCAGAAAGATTTTTTATGTGTGATATCGAAAAGATATCCGCAAATCCACATCAGCCGCGCAGCCATTTCGATGTGGAAAAGCTCCAGCAACTGGCTGATTCCATCCGCGAAAAAGGCGTGATCCAACCATTGCTGGTCACGCGGAGCAACGATAACCGCTACGTCCTAATCGCCGGAGAACGGCGATTGCGCGCCGCCAAGCTGGCTGGTCGCGAGGAGGTGCCGGTGGTGGTGATGGATAAGGGCAGCGACAACGAAAGTCTGGAGTTGGCCTTGATCGAAAACATCCAGCGCCATGATCTCAATCCCATTGAGGAGGCGATGGCCTATGGCCGTCTGATGGAAGAGTTCCATCTTACCCAGGAAGAGGTGGCGAAAAAGGTGGGACGGCAGCGGTCGACCATCACCAATGTGCTCAGGTTGCTGCAGTTACCGAAAAGTCTGCAGGGCGATGTCGTGCAGGGGGTGATCAGCGAGGGACACGCCCGGGTTCTGCTTCGAATCAAGGATGAGCCGGAACTGTTGCAGGAAGTGCGCGATCGGATCGTCAATGAGGAATTATCCGTGCGGGCCACGGAACGGTTGTGCGCCAAAAAACCGCAGGGCGCGGCAACGAAAGCAAGTGAGGCCACCACCACCCCGCCGGAGGAATTGCCCCAATCATACTGTGCCGCTCTGGTCAATCAATTGACCAACCAATTGCATACCAAGGTCCGGATTGTCCAGCAGGGCAAGCGTGGCAAGCTGGAACTAGAGTATTATTCCAGTGATGATCTCGACCGGCTGGTCAGTTTGCTGTCCCAATAAGAGGGCGTTTATGGCGACCAGTGACGACGTGCCGGTAATCCAACACCCAGCCAGCAGGATTCGCAAGACCCCGCTGGCCCTTTTTCTGCTCTTTCTGCTGCTGTTCCTCGCCGGCATCGTCTTCGACGAGCCCTCCCGCGTCCTGGAGCAGGCCCGTTCCATTTGCCTGGAATGCATCGGGATCGGCTGACCATGGAACGGTTACGCACCTGGATTCAGGCTCTCTGGTTTTTTCTCAGCAACGGCTACTGGGCGTTTCCGATAAGTGGCACCTTCTATCAGGGCCCCTTGAAGGTACTCTGCTCGCCCGGCCTCAACTGTTATTCCTGTCCGGCAGCGACCACCTTTTGCCCCATTGGCAGCCTGCAGCAATTGCTCCTCGGGGTGCGGCTTTCGCTGCAGGCGGGCCAAGTCTACCTGGGCAGCTATGTGCTGGGGTGCATGGGTATGCTCGGCTCGGTGTTTGGCCGCTTGATCTGCGGCTGGGCCTGCCCGTTCGGCCTCTTTCAAGACCTGCTCCACCGCATTCCCTCGCCGAAATACTCCGTTCCTCAACCGTTGGCATGGGGGAAACATCTCGTCCTGCTGCTCATGGTCGTTGTCCTGCCGCTGACGGTGCTCGACGATTTCAACCTGGGCAAGCCGTGGTTCTGCGCTTTTCTCTGTCCGGCTGGGACCCTGGAGGCTGGTATCCCCATGCTGCTGCTGATGCCCGACCTGCGACCAGTCGCAGGCCTGCTCTATCTGTATAAGTTGACCCTGTTGGCGCTCGTCGTCTTCTGGAGCATTGCTTCCTTTCGGCCCTTTTGTCGCACCCTCTGTCCATTAGGGGCTTTTTACGGCCTGTTCAACCGGATTAGCCTGATTAGGTTGAAATTTAATGCAGATAACTGTACAAAGTGTGGGGCCTGCCACCGGGTCTGTCCCGTGGGCATTCGTGTTTTCGAATCGCCAAACAGCGGCGAATGTATCCGGTGTCTGCGATGCAGTACCGAGGCCTGCCAGTTCGATGCGCTTTCCTTGGAGATAGCGGGGCATGTCCTGCGGATGAGGCCCGCCCCGCCAGTTGAGCCCGTGCAGCACATGGGCCGGTCATGATCTATGCGACGAGCCCTTTTTGCCCTTGTCATCTCCCTGCTGCTGGCCATTCAGGCCGCAGCCGCGGCAGAGATGATGTCCATTGCCGGTGACGACATCAACATGCGTTCCGGCCCAGGCACTGAGCATGAGATCCTCTGGAAGATCGACTCCGGTTTCCCGGTTGAGGTTGTCAGTGCCAAGGGCGAGTGGTTGCAGGTCAAGGATTTCGAGGGCAGTGCCGGCTGGGTCCATAAAAAGACCACCCAAAAAATGCCACACATGATTGTCAAAGCGAACAAGGGAACTGATCAGCAGGTTAACGTCCGCAGTGAGCCGAATACGACTGCGAACATAGTGGCCACGGCCAGTTACGGTGTAGTGTTCAAGACCCTGGAAAAAAAGGATGGCTGGGTCAAGGTCGAGCATGGGCAAGGGGTGACCGGGTGGGTGGATGACCGCTTGCTCTGGGGATTTTAGCACCCAGGCCGCCACGATATCGTTTTTCCTGTTCTCCACCAAATATGCTCAGTCTGTCGCCGTTCCGCTCCGTTGGGTTGCGAGGCTTTGGAAATATGTACGACGTAACCCGATCACTGCCCATGATTCCCGATAAATCGCTCATCAAGCTCCGTTTCGAGCAAGCCGCCGCTACCTATGAACAGCAGGCCACCGTGCAATCGCGGGTGGCTGTCCGGTTGCTGAGCTTGTTGAACGAGGTCGCTCCCGGTTTGCAGCCGGCTGATGTTTTGGAAATCGGCTGCTGTACCGGCCTGTTGACCGAAAAGGCACTGACCCGCTTTCCAGGTATCGATCATTTCACCATCTGCGATCTGGTCGCCTCGTTTGAGGAGCGCGTCTGCCGTAGGATCGGCATTCATGCCGACAAAATCACCTTTCTGGCCGGCGATATCGAAACCGTGCCGCTGCCCGATCGATATGATCTGGTCATCTCCTCCTCGACCCTGCATTGGGTGCACGACCTGCCCGGACTGTGCGCCAAGCTGCACGATCATCTACACCCTGGCGCCATTTTGGCCTTTTCGCTGTACGGCAAGGACAATCTCCAGGAAATCCGGTCCGTCACCGGCATGGGCTTGGCATACCGGAATCTTGAACAGTTACGGACCGTGGTGGCGGAACGATTTCATGTCCTGGCTGCCGAGGAGGCGCTGGAAACGCTGTGGTATCCGTCGCCGATCGCGGTGCTTCAGCATCTGCGGGCCACCGGCGTCAATTCGATTGGCCAGCAGGCCTGGTCACGCCGGCAGGTGAACGCCTTCATTGCGGACTACAAGGAACAGTTTTCCGGTGAACAGGGTGTCCGCCTCACCTACCATCCCATGTTTATCCTCGGCCGGCCCCGGTCATAATCCAAACCTGGAGCCAGTGCCGCCAAAACCTGTTGCCCGAGGTCTGCTGATGATCACCCCGCACCACACCATAGCCATAGGCGGCATCGACACGGATGTCGGCAAATCGTACGTCACCGGGTTATTGGCCCGGTACCTTGTCCAGCAGCAGCAGGAGGTGACCACGCTGAAGCTGGTGCAGACCGGTTGCGGCGAGATCTCGGACGATATCCAATTGCACCGCAAATTGATGGGGCAGGCGCTGACCGATTTTGACCGGGATGGCACGACCTGCCCTTATGTCTTTCCCTATCCGGCCTCACCCGCATTGGCCGCCAGCATGGTTGGCGCAACAATCGAGGCGGCAACGCTGGATCGGGCCATGTCCACCTTGCAGGCGCATTATGGCTGGGTGCTGATTGAAGGCGCCGGTGGGTTGCTTGTCCCGCTGAATGAGCATCTGTTGCTGCTCGATTACTTCGCCGTCAGCAATCTCCCCCTGATTCTGGTTACTTCGCCCCGCTTGGGATCGCTCAACCACACCCACCC
>Ga0074197_1002234_pt1 | contig 13925 bp, 10 predicted proteins | sample EPASupsiteSAE305_FD_64526 | JGI IMG/M metagenome (GOLD analysis project Ga0074197, IMG submission 64526) | Bioremediated contaminated groundwater microbial communities from EPA Superfund site, New Mexico - SAE3-05 reassembly with SPADES | ecosystem: Environmental > Aquatic > Deep subsurface >...
AAATCGGCTATCCCGGCCGACTCCAGCTGCAGCAGGCCGATATCATCCTCATCAACAAGGCCGACCTGATCACCGCCGAAGAGCTCGAGAGGGTGAGAACAAAGGTCCGCGGCTACAACCCGACTGCGGCCATCATCGCCACCGAACGTTGTGCCGGGGTCGAGGCCTTGCTTTTTGCCGACCACCGGGCCAGCGAAAAGCCGCCGGCAGCGGCGAATCCCTTGCATGGGGCTGGCCTCCAATCCTTCGCCTACACCTCGGCCCGCCCCCTCATCGAGAGCGCCTTTACCGCCTGGGCCGATGCCCTTGCTCCGGAGGTCTTTCGGTCCAAGGGTTTCGTGAGGCTTGAGGGGCGCGGCTGTCTGTTCAATTTCGTCGCCGGCCGCTGGGAACTGGAGCCATTCGAGGCAACATCCACCCAGCTGGTGTTTATCGGCAGCCACTTAAGTTCCCGACAGGATGAAATCATCAACGGCTTGAAATTGTGTGAGCAACATGATGAGATACCACTTTCTTGATGACGCCTTCACCGCCGATATCGGTTTCATCGCCACCGGCGATACGGCTGAAGAGATGATCATTGCCGCCGCCGCGGCCACCATCAGGGTTATGGTGGACAATCCGCACGACATCGCCCCGGTGGTGCGCAAAGAGATCAGGCTGGAGGCACCGTCGCTTGAGATGGCCTTGTTCGATCTGCTGGGAGAGCTGATCTTTTACAAAGACGCCGAAGAGCTCCTGCTGCGGGTGGAAGAGGTCACCCTCACCCGCCGGGGAGAGGTGATCGTCCTGACCGCCGACGCCCGTGGCGAACCCATCGATCGGAAGAGGCATAGGCTGATCGTCGATGTCAAGGCGGTCACCATGCATTGTTTCAAGGTGGAAGAGACCCCGGAGGGCTGGACCGCCACCGTTGTTCTCGATATCTGAAGGCCGCGGCTGCCGCCGGGAAGAGGCGGGGACTTCCTTGATCGCCACGGAAAAGGGGGACAGCCGGTTAAATGCCGACTGGCCTGATTTACGGAAGGCCCGACGCGAGAGCGTGGTTGCTTCATCCGTGAGCGGCACCCGGGAAAGTAATTTTATTCAACGAAAAAGCAGAGTATGTTCCGGCTGTGGGTTGAATTGCTCTCCTTTGAGTCGGTCGATCCGGGAGTGATGGGCACCGGCATGTTGGCGAATTCCGTCACAACAATAACTTAGATCAGGGTGTAATTTGAAGAACAACGATATATTGCGCAGTATCCGCTATACTTTTGACTTGAATGATTCGAAAATGATTGCTGTCTTTGGCGCAGCCGGTCATCAGGTAACGCGGGCGCAGATCAGCGATTGGTTGAAAAAGGAGGACGATCCGGCCTTCCAGAATTGCACCGATAAACAGCTGTCGATTTTTCTCAATGGTTTGATCATTGACAGACGGGGCAAGCAGGAAGGACCGCTGCCCGAACCGGAACAGCATGTAACCAACAATCTGGTCCTCAAGAAATTGAAAATCGCCCTGGACCTGAAAAGCGAGGATATCTTAAAAATCATGGGCCTGGTGCGATTTGCCATAAGCCAGCATGAGATCAGCGCGTTTTTCCGCAAGCCGGACAACAAGCACTACCGAGAGTGCAAGGATCAGATCCTGCGTAATTTTCTCAAAGGGCTGCAGGTGAAATATCGAGCCAGTGCGCCTGTTCCGGAGGCCTGATGCCCTGCAGCCAGGGGCGCCTCGACTGAAAAATCCCCCCTTACCTGACCCACCTCTGCAGCGCTGATCCTGCCGCGGCGTGCCGGAGGAGCTGCAGCGTTTCCGGTGTGTCAAACAATTTTTTACAGAGCTCGCATTTGCGGTAGGTGATGATTTCGCGCCCCTTGATTCCGGCAAACGAGGCGATGGGAGTGATGCCCAGGGAGCGGATGCAGTTATAGAGCGGGTGGGTATCGCTGGTGTGCAGCAGCTGCTCGACGGCATGTTCCTTGAGGTTGCCGAGCAGGAAAAAATTGGTGGTTGTGAAGCGGCTGCCCGCATCGCAACAGGCATAGAGGTTGAGGTCCGGGGCCAGATAGGGGTTCATGGCACAGCGGTTTTCCTGGTAATCCGTGCACAGCGCCTTTCGCTCAAAGCCGTCGGCCCGCCCGGCATAGATCATTGGTTCCGGGAAGAATTTGAGTGCGTGGTCCCGGAGGAATTGTTCGTATTCGTCATCTTCTTCCGAAAAATCGGTGACAAAGGAGATGAAATAGTCGATCCCCGTCTGCCCGCAGCCATGAGCCGCATTGAGGATGTTGCCACAGGGGACATGCTGTTGATGCCATCTGCTGAAACTCAGGCGCAGTTGGCGCAGGCCGCAAAGCTTGAGCCGTTCGAGCCGCTGCCGTGCCTCTTCCGGCGTCCTGGCCCAAAAGCTGTTGGTGACGACGCGGCTGTAGATCCGGTGTTGCCGGCAGAGATCCACCAGGTGGAGCAGATCGTCAAAATAGATAAAGGGCTCGCCGGCGGTGAAACTGATGCCGGTGACGCCGGCCGCGGCCAGATCCCGGATGATTTCCCTGGCCGTGGCCAGCTCCATTTTCTTATGATCGGGCAGGGCATCGGCCGCGACGCAATGGCCGCATTTGATGTTGCAGCGGGTCGAATATCCGAAGGCTATATTGCGCATGCAGGGTCCGGAATGGGGTTCAGGTGGATTTGGGTTTTCGTTTGACGCCCCTGGTTGCCTCGGCCTGCAAGGGGTCATCCGGCCAGAAATGTTTCGGATAGCGGCCTTTGAGCTCTTTCTTGATCTCCGGATAGCTGCGTTGCCAAAATCCGGCCAGGTCCGAGGTGATCTGGATCGGACGCCGCGCCGGGGAGAGCAGGTGCAGCAGCAGAACCACCTGGCCGCGGCAGATGGTGGGCGTCTGGCCGAGACCGAACATCTCCTGGATGCGAACCGCCAGCAGCGGCGGTTCCTCCAGGCGGTATTCGAGGTGGATTTTCGAGCCGCTGGGCACGGTGATGCCGGTCGGCGCCTCGTGGGCGAGTTGCTGCTGCCTGTCCCATCCCAACAGGGTCTTGAATACCGCCTGCGGGTCGATCTGTTTGAGCTGTTCGGCCTTGCTCAGTCCGGTGAGATACGGCTCCAGCCAGCTGAGATCGGCAAGCAATTGACGGTCGCTCAGATCCGGCCAGTTCCCTTCCGGTTGCCAGTGGCGCAGGCACTGCACCCGAACCTGGAACTGCCGGGATTCCCGGTTCCACCCCAGACATTCCAACCCCATCCGCCGGATGCCGGTCAGCAGGGCCCGGCTGATTTCCTCGGGCTGCACCTCGGTCAACGGATTTTCCTCGATCACAATGGCACCCAGGCCGAGACGGCGGATCGCCGCAACCCTGGCGGCGGCGTCATCCCAGTACACCTGTTCGCTTGCCGAAAACAGGGCGGGGTGCTGTTGCTGCAGCTCCGCCAAATCCAAGGGCTCGGCCAGGAAGATTCGTCCCTCAATATGGCCCGCATCCAGTTGGGGCGCCACCAGATATTCACTGGCCGCCAGCGGATCGGCCGGGGGCAGGGCGGCCCCGCGGCCCGAGGCCAGGAGGTATCGTCCCCGCTCATGGGGGCGACGGCGGCCGATGCGGTCGGGGTAGGCGGAGACCAAGAGGGTTGCGAGGGCGTCCAGGCTGCGCGGCTGGTTTGTACCGCTGATGCATTGCCGCCACTGCCGCGCGGCACGGTCGATGCGGCGGCAGACGGCCGGATCGGCACCCTCGCGATGGAGCGCGGCATCTCCGTGGATGCGCCATAATTCGAGGAGATGCAGGCGTGTTCCCAGGTCGGCGGTGGGATTGCCTCCGTCGCGTTTGATCATGTCGCGCTCCGCGATCAGGGCGGCAAGGTCGCATGCCAGGGGGATCTGCCCCATTTTCTGCGCCCTGAGCAGCATGTGGCCGAGCCTGGGATGGAGGGGCAGGGCGGCGAGTTGTCTGCCGATGGCGGTGATTCGGCCCGAGGCGGTGATGGCGTCCAAAGAGCGGAGGAGCCGGCAGGCCTGTTGGTACGCGCCGGGACGGGGCGGGTCGAGCCAGCGGAGCTCCTGGGGATCGGTGATGCCCCACAGGGCCAGCTCCAGGGCCAGACTGGTCAGGTCTACGGTTAGAATTTCAGGAGGATGGAACGGCGGCAGGCTGAAGTGCTCGCCCCTGGTCCACAACCGCAGGCAATAGCCCGGCCCGAGACGCCCGGCCCGGCCGGCACGCTGGCGAGCAGCTGCCCGGGAAACGCGCACCGTGTCCAAGGTGCTCAGGCCGTTGCCCGGTTCGAAACGCGGCCGTCGCGACCAGCCGCTGTCGACCACGCAGCCGACGCCTTCGATGGTGAGGCTGGTTTCGGCGATCGAGGTGGCGAGGATCACCCGCCGGCGGCCCTCCGGATCGGGGAGCAGGGCGCGGTCCTGGTCCTTTTGGGAGAGATCGCCGAACAGGGGCGAGATCAGGAGGTCGCGGCATGCGGGGTCGGAATTGAGCCGCCGCTGCACCTCTTTAATTTCGCCGGTGCCGGGCAGGAAAACCAGGACATCGCCGGTCTGTTCCCGGACTACCCGGAGGATGCCCGCTGCGGTGATATCGCTGATTCTGCCCGTTGCTTGCCGGGCAAGATAATCAATTTGCACCTCATGGCTTTGGCCCGCGCCGGTAATGACGGCCGCGTCGCCGAGCAGGGCGGCAAGGGGGGCGGTCTCCAGGGTGGCCGACATGACCAGCAGGCGCAGATCCTCTTTGAGCTGACAGAGGTCCAGACAGAGGGCCAGGGCGAGATCGGCATGGATGGAGCGTTCATGGAATTCATCGAAAATGATCAGGCCCACATCCTGTAAATCGGCATCATTTTGGAGTCGCCGGGTCAGGATCCCTTCGGTGAGCACCTCAATGCGGGTGATGGGGGAGATTTGCCGGTCAAAACGAATCTGGTAGCCCACGGTCTGGCCGACCCGTTCGCCAAGAAGAGAGGCCATGCGGGCCGCGGCTGCCCTGGCCGCCAATCGGCGCGGCTCCAGGATGAGGATTTTCTTGCGGGCCAGCCAGGGTTGCTCAAGGAGCGCCAGGGGGACAATGGTGGTCTTGCCCGAACCGGGCGGCGCGGTCAGTACCGCCGAACCTCGGGCAAGGGCCTGCTGCAGCATGGGCAGGACCGGGTGAATAGGGAGTTGCGGCAGTTGCACGATGGTGAAAAGGTGAGGGAAGGTGGGGGGACCCGTTATCGGCCGGGGTGCGTTTTCAACTCCGCATCGCCGGCTGTGCTCTGTGCATAGGAAGGGTGCCCTGCAATAATCTATCGCAATGGGCATCGCAGGCATCTTGCTGGAGAGGGTTCGAGGGGTATTGCCGACAAATTCCCGGTCTTGACGCATAAACGCCGCAGGAAAAAACACCCTCAATTTCCTTCAAGAAAAAACAATGTCCATTTGCCTGAAATTGCAGAAAATATTCTTCAGTCTCTTTAAGTTTCGGGTTGGTAAACACCTCGAAATCCATACCTGTCATTATTTCTAAAGAACCGATGTCGTTTTTCGACAGCTCTATAAAAGGGTAATTCTTACAGCATGCGGCACATTGCTTACAGAGCTCGGACAAGAGACTCCTCCTGTTACTTGTTGATCTGCGGATATTTCGAAAAGCGTTATCCCGTTATATCCCCTCTCTTTAAATGCGGACGGCATCGGGGCGACTGCGCAATGGATCAAAGCGAGCGTCGAGCCGGATGCCGGAAATTCTCTATCTTCTTCCCTTGGGTTTGTGCTGGGGAGCAGGCTTAGAGGAGCGCGAACCGGGCCGGGACGATGGTTTTGCAGCCTTGTCGCTTCTCCTGTTGGAGGCTGTTTTCGGTTTCGGTCCCGATCTCTTGCCCGCGGCCGCAGGTTCGGCGGGAGGGCTTTTCAAACGTTGCTTGGCCGCATTCCTGCCGGCAACCAGCTCCTTGATATCCTTGCTCGCCTTTTTCTCGCTGGAGGCGTTGTTGGGCCGGTAGAGGACAAAATCGGGAACATCGCTCTCTTCGGTGTACCCGTACACCTTTTCCGTCGGGATCTTCTGTTTGAGCAGATTCTCAATGGCCTGCAGATGTTTCTCTTCCTCGTGACTGACCAGGGAGACGGCAATGCCGATGACCCCGGCGCGGCCGGTGCGGCCGATGCGGTGGACATAATCCTCGGGGATGCTGGGCATGTCGTAGTTGACCACATAGGGCAGATTGGTGATGTCCAGGCCCCGTGCTGCCACATCCGTTGCCACCAGAATGCGGATGGCGCCGCTTTTGAACTCGGCCAGAGTCCGGGTGCGGAGCGACTGGCTCTTGTTGCCATGCAGGGCCGCGGCGCTGAGCTCTTGCGCGATGAGTTTTTCCGTGATCCGGTTTGCCCCGTGCTTGGTGCGGGTGAAAACCAGGACCTGGCTCCAGTCTTCCCGGGATATCAGATGGATCAACAGGGCCAGTTTATTGGATTGGGATACCAGGTGCACCTTCTGCACCACCGATTCCGCCGCGGTTTTGGTGGGTGTCACCTCGACAATTTCAGGATTGTGCAGCATTTTGTCGGCGAGATTGCGGATCTGCTGGGTATAGGTGGCGGAAAACAGCATGGTCCGGCGCTCGGCCGGCACGAGATCGAGGATCCGGGAAATTTCCTCGTGAAATCCCAGATCCAGCATTCGGTCCGCCTCGTCAAACACCAGAAACTCGATCCCGGAAAGATCCAGATGCTGCTGGCCGACCAGGTCCAGCAGACGGCCCGGCGTGGCCACCAGAACATCGATGCCGCGCTTCAGCCGTTCGATCTGGGGCTCGATGCGCACCCCGCCGTACACCACGGTGCAGCGCAGGGAGACGGTCCGGGCATAGGCCTTGATGCTCTCGCCCACCTGCAGCGCCAGCTCCCGGGTGGGCGCCAGGACCAGCGCCCTCGGGTCGCTGCCGTTGCCAGCCTTGCGGCTGAGGATTTCGACCAAGGGGAGGGCAAAGGCATCTGTTTTCCCGGTCCCGGTCTGGGCGCGGGCAAGAATGTCCCGGCCGTCGAGGATGACGGGAATAGCCCTGGCCTGAATGGGGGTGGGGGCGGCGTAGCCCTTGGTTTTTTGTACAGCCTTCAGCAGTTCGACCCGAAGGCCCAGTTGATCAAATGACATACGGTATTCCTTGATAATCTCTCAAATTTTACGAGGCAACATTGCGCGACGGCGGGGTTCGCGTCTTCGATGTTGCCCAATATACGCATTATCTGCATTGTTTGCTTGAACTATTCCGGCGAGGGCGCCGGTGAGGAGCCGCTCATCAGTGTTCAGCGGCTCGCCTTTCGGGATTCGCGGAGGCTTCCAGCGCCAGCTTGAGCGGGCAGCCGGGCGCGGGCTCCCGGCCCTCGCGATAAGACCGCAGCAGTTCCATGGACCGTCGCGCCAGCATCCGGCGCACTTCCCGCCGTTCCCCTTTGATGCGGGCAATCCGCATCCCGTCATAAGCCGTGGTTTGATGCCGCATCCAGGCAATCACCGCCTTTGCGGCCCGCTCCTCGATGGGAATCAGGGTGGTTCGGGCCACCGTGCCGCTGCCCACCGGGATGGCGTGCACGGTGACGGCCTCGGCCATGGCCTTCTCCTCTGCTTCGTATCTCGGGGCAAAGCCGAGAAAGGCGCGCACTGTCAGCATGAATTCCTGCTCGTACTCGGTTTGTTTTTGCGCCCTTCGTTTCCGGTCATTTGCCAGCTTGTTTTTATAGGTATCGGTGGCGCGCCGGGCTTCGACTTCCTGTCGAGCCCGGGCAATGATCGCTTCCGGAGCCCAGAGGCCCTTGGAAATGGTTCGTCGTCCCATCCGGGCCTGCACGCGCCAGAACAGGCCTTCGGCACTGACCTTCCGGGTAATGGCGGCATCGCCGGCTGCCAGGAAAGCCCAGCCGGCCGGGGGCCTTACCTGTTCGCCGTGTTCATTGACAAGGGTGTTGTTTGGCCCGGTTCTGATGATCTTGATTTCTTTTTCCATTCTCCCTTCTTTGGTTCGATTCGCATCTGTTGGGTGAGCAATGATTCTCGCGAATCAATCAGGCCGTCTCTTTTTTCCTGCCCAGATCCGGGAGAAAGACCGCCATCAGGCCCAGCAGGGGCAGGTAGGCGCAGACCTGGTAGACGTATTCAATGCCGCGGAAATCGGCGAGCTTGCCCAATAGCGCCGCGCCGATTCCGGCCAGACCAAAGGCCAATCCGAAAAACAAACCTGAGATCGTCCCCACCTTGCCGGGAAAGAGTTCCTGGCCGTAGACCACGATCGCCGGAAAGGCCGAAGCCATCAGCAGCCCGATCACAAAGGTCAGGGGTCCGGTCCAGAACAGGTTGACATGGGGCAGGGCGAGCGCAAAGGGGGCTGTACCGAAGATCGACCACCAGATCACCTGTTTGCGACCGATCCGATCGCCAATGGGACCGCCCAGGATGGTGCCCAGCGCCACCCCGAAGAGAAAGACGAACAGGTGCATCTGCGCGGATTGCACCGAGACCTGAAATCTGCTCATCATATAAAAGATGAGATAGCTGTGGAGGCTGGTTGTATAAAAGAACTTCGAAAACATCAGCACCAGCAGAATCAGCATTGGCCCGGCGACCTTTCGCAGGTCAATCTTCGGCCGGGTGGGCGGATGCGTCTTTTGCCACCGTTTTTCCTGCAATTGCTTTTGTTTGTACCATCCGCCGACCCACCAGAGTATCAGCATGGCCAGCAGGGCAAAGAGCGAAAACCAGGCGAGACTGTGGCGGCCCTGGGGAATGATGATCAGGGCGGCCAGCAACGGGCCCATCGAGGTGCCGGCATTGCCGCCGACCTGGAAGATCGATTGCGCCAGGCCATAGTGACCGGCCGAGGCCATGCGGGCAACCCGCGAGGATTCGGGATGAAAGATGGAGGAGCCCATGCCGATCAGGCCGACCGCGATCAGCAGCAGGGCGTAACTCGGGGCCACGGCCAGGGCAATCAGTCCCAGCAGGGTGCTGCCCATGCCGATGGTCAGGGAGTAGGGCATGGGGTGGCGATCGGTATAGAGGCCGACGGCCGGCTGCAGGAGGGAGGCCGACATCTGGTAGGTCAGGGTGATCAGCCCGATCTGGGTGAAGCTGAGGGAAAAGCTGTCCTTGAGTTGGGGGTAGATCGCCGGAATCAGGGACTGGAGCATGTCATTGAGAAAATGGGAGCAGCTGATGGCGACCAGGACTTTAAAGCCGATGCGTTCCGTCCCGGAGGCGGGTTCGGTTTTGTTGACGATTTGAGACGGCATTCTTTTTTGTTTTTCTTTGTGGCGAGAGTGCTCCGGCCTTTAAACCGGATTGAGGAGGTGAGGGGCGGATTGTACAGGATGCGACCAACCGGGGCAAGATGATCCGTCAAGGAGGATTTTGCTCAGCAAACCCTGGCAAGAGGGAATGGGCCCCATGGAGGGAGCCCTTCCGGCATAATTGCTTCAGAAAGATTGCGACTCTTTCAGGTCCGGTTGATTGGACGGTGGGAAACTGAATTAAGAGCAGTGAAAAAACATGCAGCCCTTATTCGGTGTCTCTTTACAAGTCGGGTTTTTCTATAGACTCATCAGACACATGAAAATCTAAAATTACGATGGCAACAACAGGCAATATGAACGTTGCCATTTCTGCTCTTGTTTTCTCTTGCTACTGCGTCATTGTTTCGGATTACACTCGTAAGTACGATAATCAAAATTACGGTCTATTACCGGTTTGTCGCCAACAAAATTTAATTTAGTGACATAGGACGATCTTTTTCGTGCCATGCTTGGATCATCATACGCATGGAAGAACAACAGAACGTTACCACACCTATCTTGCACAATTCCTTGAGAACCGGGATTGAAAAATTCTTCAGATGATTTCAAAAGCAAATTATCGGTGGGCTTTGTATAAGGTCCCATAATTTTGTCGGCGTAGGCGTATCCAACCGCGTATGAACTACGTACAGCTTTATATGTAGAACCGGAATAGAATAAATAGTATTTGCCCCCGTGCCTGAAAAGTGTTGATCCTTCAATGTGGTTATTCTCCCACTCTCGATCTACTCCAATTAACTTAGTTGGTTCCCTTTCCACTTTAAGGCCATCTTCACTCATCTTGGCAATGTATATTCCTTTATTGGCATGTCCCCTTTGGCCGGAGAACATGCTAAACAAAAGATAAAGTCCAGTTGCGTCATCACGAAATGGGTTTGGAGCAATTACATCTAGAATTCCTTCCGGACAAAACATAGGATTCTTGTCTGAAATTAAGCGGTAAGGACCAATGGTAGAGTCGGATGTTGCCACACCAAGACAGTTGATGTCTCGGGCTTGGTGTCTAGAAGCAAAGTACAGTACATAACGATCCCCTGCCCGGGCAATTTCGGCGCCCATTGGCTTTAACCCCCAAGAAGGCCGATTGGGAAGAGCTTCCTGCTCAATCGCTGCCGACAGGCCCTTTAAACTTTTAGCATGCAAAATAGGCACATTGAAATCTGGGCCGGTCCCGGTAATGATAAATTTGCCATCGCTATCAACGAACACGCCGGGGTCGGCTAGCCGACGGGCGACTAAGTTTTTATTAATAGGCTGGCTTGTTTCCGCTGACGCGAGCGTTGCGGCTAAATACGGAACAGTCTCGGTAGAACAAGGAAAAAAAATCAGTGCAGCTGTTAAACATATTAAAATACGTCGCATGGTGTAACCCTCCAATGCCCGCTAAAGAGCTAATCTACTCGAAATATAACATTTCTTTTGTGCAAGGTGCCTGCTTTTCTGTAACCAAGCGAGAGTATGTTATCAGCAAACCAGGAACCGCTGGGTACCGTTTCAAGAATCAAAATCGGCTTGTTCCTCCGGATTATGTCTATGGAGCCCTTTAGTGCAGACAATTCATAGCCCTCCACGTCTAATTGAATTACTGATACTTGTCTTTCTTTTGGCAGAATGTTGTCAAACTTGACAACACTGGTTTTCTGATAAATTTTCCCTTTGGTCACCGTTTCGACGATTTTGCTGAGTCCGCCACGATTATCTCCACGCTCATCGATACAATCCATATACACGTCTTTGTCGGCTTCACCGAGTCCGGCATTTTGTAAGGTAACGTTCTTCAGGTCATTTAATATACACGTTATTTGTGCACAACGGAAATTCTCTTCGTTTGGCTCAAACGACCAAACCTTCGCGGTTGGTGCTATGTTCGTGCCCAAAGCTGGAAGGAAGTCGCCAAAAAAAGCTCCCGCTGCCAAAACGTCGCCAGTCCCGCAGTTCTCCAACATATAATCAATGGTTTTTGGCTCATGGACGCGTCCCTTGAGCACAATTTGAGCAGCAGGGCGGTGTATCGCACTAATGGGGATACAATAAGCGCCATAACAATTTTCCGCGATTACAAACTTAAGGCGGTTTTGCTTGTTTTCTCTCATCTGGACTCCGGGGTGATTTTTTGTGAAGCTGCCTTGCATTAGCTCGTGTTTTTAACAAATATAAATATATTTATTATGATATCAATTGATTACAATTTGGAAAAATAGTATGGCGATACCACTGTTGTGTGCTTTTGCCATTAGCTCACTGGTGCCCACGGGCGAGGCCGGCAGGTATACGGCATTGTAGAAGTTCTGCAGTTTCGGTTCGGCAACCGTTTTCTTGCGGACATGCAGGATTCGCCTGTCTTTCTGGGTGAAGGTGGCGATTAAAAAACGTGGAAAACAAGCTGAGAAGAAATTTTTTTGTAAAACTAATTTTGTCTACCACTAAAACAGGTTGCTGTAAAACAATAAAAACACGAATTGTAATAGTTCGCCAAAACTCGATTCCAAAAAAAGATACGTCGCAAGCAAGAGTAAAATTATTGCCTTTAAAGAACCAGAGGAGATTTCCGAGGATCCATTAACCGAACTAGTTCGTACCGAAGCCTGTCTCCCCATTAACTGACAGCGAACTCAACAGGGCCTTCGTTTGAGATTGTTTCCTAACCACCAGGCTTGATTATAATTCCACGCATATTGTTCGGGCAGATTGTGTAGTGTTCATGGCGATCCGCTCTCTCGATTTCGATCTTTTTCGAATGTAATCTCAACATGTTGCCTGTTTTTCGACAACCATTGCTTAAATTCATTCTACCCGCTGTTATATGCAGGTTGTGCCTGTTGTGCATTTTACCGAATAGGTTGACTTGTCCGGCAGGCTTCGGTAAGCAAATACCCGCATCGGCTTCTCACTGCTGATTTAAAAAAAGCACAATCGTGACTGCTCTATCGTTGAATGAGGATCACTTACTGATCACTTCCATTTGGTTAATGCATCTTGTAGCAGGTCGAGAAAACATGCCTGATTCGTCGGGGATCTTTTCTTGGAAGATCAATCATTGAGAGAGGGAGTAGATTATGCGGCGATTTAAGAGAATGGTGAATCTTGGGTTGTTAACGGGCTGCTGCTTTATGCTGAGCGCAGCGATAAGCCCATGCTTTGCTGCATCCGGCGATAGCCCATGGATGGTTCGAGTACGGGCCTTGGGAATACTGCCCGATGACAGCAGCAGTCAAATAACTACAGTCGGGGGTGAGGCGGAGATTGATGATGCCTTTACCCTTGACCTGGATTTCGCCTATTTTTTCACGGAAAACCTGGCGGCCGAGTTGACTCTTACCTATTCGCGGCACGATGTCACCGCCAACACCATAGCCTTGGGTAAAGTTGATCTGGGTACCCTCGACATACTCCCGCCAACGCTGACCCTGCAGTATCATTTTCTACCTAAGAATGCGTTCCGTCCCTACATCGGCGCCGGCGTAAGCTATGTCCTCATCCCTAATGAGGATCCCGGAGCTGTCACTTCCGTCGATTACGATGATGGCCAGTTTGGTCCGGCCATCCAGGTCGGTTTTGATTACTTCTTCACCAAAAACTGGTGCCTGAACGTGGATATCAAAAAGGTGTGGGTGGATGTCGATGTAACCGTTAACGCAGGTGCCATTGTCCATACCAACGTCGACGTTGATCCATGGCTCATTGGCGTGGGAATCGGCTATCGTTTCTAACTCGTTTCAACTATCCGGACTATAACAGAAAAAGGCGGGGCTCTTTCGAGCTCCGCCTTTTTTGTTGGGGTTTCCTGTGGCCTGCCGGTTTATCCCTTATTGCAATTCGTCCAGCCATTCGTGCGCATAAGTTCGTGCTGCCGTCACGGTTTTTTTTAGCTGCTCTGAAACAATATTTCGCCCTGACGGAGCTACCTCTCTGATTATTCTCTCTTGGACCATTGTCCGGGTCACAGGCCATCAGACCTCGCTCACCCGCTTCTCCTCTTTGCAATCCCATTGCAGATGGCATATACTGTGTTCTAAATAACGAGGTCATTGTCCAAGGGAAAATAATGGGGTGAACGATTGTTCGACGCCTGCCCTGCTGCCCGTTGACCATCTCCGCCCCCCGCTTACCCGGCAGATTTTCTCGGTTTTTCCGGCCCCGGACATTATTTGCCCCGCGAAGAGAGGAGAGGCGCTGATCGTGCATTCAAGAAAAGAAAAGAGCGCTTCTTTATCGGCCTCCCCCGATCAGCCCATGGGCATCGGCGACTTTCTCTCGCTGGCGATTCGGATCACCGTCGCCCTGGCCGAATGCCACCGGCAAGGCGTGCCCCTCGGCAACCTGGTTCCCCGCAATATCCTCATCCCGGTCGGCCACGGTCCGGTGGTGCTGATCGACCAGCGATCGACCGGCAAGGTCACCCCCGCAAACGGGGACTATCGAACCCTCTCTGCTTCCGGTCCTTCCCTGGCCTACATCTCGCCGGAACAGATCCGGCGGCTCTGTCAGGAAGTCGATTGTCGCACCGATCTCTACTCGCTGGGCGTCATCCTCTACGAGATGCTGACCAATCGCCTGCCCTTTCAAGCCAAGGATCCGCTGGAAGG
>Ga0074197_1002236_pt1 | contig 13886 bp, 13 predicted proteins | sample EPASupsiteSAE305_FD_64526 | JGI IMG/M metagenome (GOLD analysis project Ga0074197, IMG submission 64526) | Bioremediated contaminated groundwater microbial communities from EPA Superfund site, New Mexico - SAE3-05 reassembly with SPADES | ecosystem: Environmental > Aquatic > Deep subsurface >...
TACGCTATCCCAAAATCCGAGGATACATTTGGGGCGATTCTTCCATCATTCCCCCACCCAACTCCCGCCCCAGCCGCTCCGTTTTACCTTCCCGCCAATCTTGTACCATCCATGTCATTATCGTATTTAACTCATCCATATCTTCAAGTGTTTGAAGAATCATCGTATCCTCTTCACCTTCACCGATTTCAGTGATAATAGCACTTTGTTCTTGGATACTTTCCAAATATTTCTGAGGCATTTGATCGAGGAGTGCCCGTTTACTGTAATGACTATCGACTCCGCCTTGATCTATCCCGATAGAAGAGAGTTTTTGTTGTGTAAGGGTCATCATAACCGCCCACGGCTCCAAACGATCAAATGCAGCTCGATTGTACCCTTGCGAATCGAGATAGGCGATAAGGGCAGTATATGTTTTAGGAGAAAGTTTTTGCGCAAGGGTTTGCCCTGCGGGAAGGAGCATTTTTCGCATCAATAATCTCTGTAACTCTTGAGTGTGGGAGGGGGATAGATCGGTCTCAAATACAACATAGTCCGATTTTGAGTACGCGTCGTCAAACTCACGCGGGAGAGGGAAATCAGAAGAGCGGAGAACGTGAATCGTTCCGCCGAGATACATCGTATGGAGACCATCACTAATTTTCCAGACGCTCGATTGGGCGAAGAGCTGTGAAACAACCAGAAGGGGAAATAGAAAAACAAAAATGAAATATCGCATTATTCTCCGATATCTTCATTCCAAAGTTTCGGATGTTCTTCTATAAAGCGTCCCATCATATCCATACAATGATGGTCGTTGAGAATATCAAGCGTTACACCGCGTGATGCAAGCATCTCCTCTTCCCCTTTAAAATTATGATTTTCACCGATAACGATATGCCCGATCCCATACAGCGCAATCGCTCCGGAGCACATCGGGCACGGCGATAGAGTCGTATAGAGTGTACACTCTTTATAGATCGAAGCACTTAAGCGTCCCGCATTTTCAAGAGCATCCATTTCAGCGTGTAAAATAACACTCCCCTTTTGGACTCGGCGGTTATGACCTCTTCCGATAATCTTACCTTCATACACCAGTACCGATCCGATAGGGATTCCGCCCTCTTCCAGCCCTTTTTCCGCTTCAAGAATCGCTTCACGCATAAATGGATCCATACAAACTCCTTATTGGACGTATTGATATTTTACCGATTATCGGTCTTCTTTAGGACTGCTTCGGTCGAAATACTTTTATAACCTCTTCGTTACACTCCAAATACGGCCCCTCGATCAGATCGATACAGTACGGCACGGCAGGAAATACGGCGTCCAGACACTCACGGATCGATTTCGGTTTCCCCGGAAGATTGATAATAAGGCTACGACCACGAATCCCCGCCGTCTGTCGTGAGAGGATCGCCGTCGGGACGTATTGGAGGCTCACCTGACGCATTAACTCACCGAATCCCGGCATCATCTTCTCACAGACGTTTTCGGTCGCTTCAGGGGTCACGTCACGTTTTGCAGGCCCTGTTCCCCCCGTCGTTACCACGAGACAGCACCCCTCACGGTCGCACAGCTCCATCATCGTCTCTTCAATAGTGTCTTGATTGTCAGGGATACAACGGTACACAATCTCATGTTCTGATTTTAAATAATCTTTCATAGTATCTTGGATCGCTACCCCTGAAATATCTTCATATATCCCTGCACTTGCACGGTCTGATGCGGTAATAACACCTATTTTGATCATTCTTTTTCTCCTATTTTTATAAATACTGACAAAGCTTTCATCTCAATCTCCCTAAAATTTCCAAAGCATCCATCTCAAACTTGGAAAATGCAAACCACTTTTTACCCAAATCTTTGAGACTTGCCCCAATGTGATACATTTGCGTGCTATCAATAATCAGAAATCTATCATGAGAGTTTTTGAACGCTAAAAGTTCTATGTTTTGATATTGAGCTTGATATTTTTGATAGTCCAATGAGAGTTGTTTTGTGATAGTTTGGGTATAGATTTTTATTTTGAGATTGGGATATTTGCTAAAGAGGGTAAAAACACTATCGTCGATGTAGTTGTCTATCAGTACGATTTCATTTTTTGCACTTTTTAACAAATCATTGACAAAAATATACGCATCGTAAATCTGCCCGTCGTAAAAAATGCCTTGTTTGGATTGGAGTGAATTGTTTTCTAATGAGTTTGAGATATTTTCAACTTTTGATTTTAAAAGTGATACATCATTTTCAAGCTCTTTAAATCTTTGATTAGTAATTTTTTCAGAGTTAATAACATACCCATCAGTAATGTAGCTTTTGAGTACGGACGTCGCCCATTGTCTAAATTTTGTAGCTTTTATGGAATTTACTCTATAACCAACAGAGATAATGACATCAAGATTATAATGCTCTAAATTTCTTTCGACCGTTCTATTTCCCTCTTTTTGAACTGTCAAGAAAAACTTGACGGTTGATTTTTTATTTAGTTCTTCCTCTTGAAAAATACGATTAATATGCAAACTAATATTTTGTTTTGTGACTTCAAAAAGCTCACCCAATTGCTTTTGAGTAAGCCAAAGAGTATCCCCATTAACTGAAACATTCAGTTCTATTTCACCATCGTTATAAATAACCATATCTGATTGATTTATCTTGTTCATTAGTTATTTCCTTCTTGTTGAACTACTCTAATTTTTAGAATAGTTCGATTTTGAAAATTCTTCGCCAAATCTCTATTCGATATCACGGAAAGTCCTCGGATGGTGTGGATTTTAGTTGAGACGGTGTCGGTGGTAGTTAAATTAGTTATTTAAGTTACCATTACTCATTTTTTTTAATAAATATATCATTTCAATTCCATAAAAGTAGATTTTTTTAACTCTTCCGCTAAATCCAATCTATGCTGTTTTATGATGTCATCAAAAACTTCCTGAATCAAAGGAGCTACCCAATATTGTGAATTTTCTGGAGGAGTCATATTCATATCAAGATAATCAATATAATCACTTGACATCATATAATTATCTTTTATGCTAAACAACCAAACAAAATGTTGTATAAATATATTTCTCAAATCGATAGAAAGCTGATCTAAAAGTTTAATTCTATTGTTATAAATATCAAACATTTGATCATCGTTATAAAACATATAGCTAAAAGAATTATAATGAGTATGGTTATTAAGTCTTTGCCTCATATTAGTATAGTATTTGGTGTTAAAAAGTAGAGTATTAATATTTTTTAATCTTTTTGAGTTTCTTATATAATTATTCATCTCTTTATATTCAGGTAATTTTTCTTTATTATTAACCCAATTATTGATTTTCTCTACTATGAAATTATTTAAATTTTGATTGGCTTCCAAATACAAAAGAGTATAAGTATTAATAATTACACTGTCGTGATACCTTCTTGTTAAAGAAAAAGAATCATTGATCTTTCCCTTTTCAAGAAGTATGTTAATTGAATCTAAAGTTCCTTTGATTGATGAAAATATTCGAGTGTCAAAATTTATCATGTTCTCAACACCAGCCATAACCCAACTAAAAGTTGAAAATGAAAGAAAATCATAATATTTGACATATGTATTTAATTCATTAAAAATTTCATGTTCTTTGTATTCTTTACTTAAGTGATTTTTAGAGGGATTCTCTTTCATATCACCCATTTCATAACCCATCCTGTAAAAAATGGTTGGCTCTTTTTATCGAAGTAACCGTCGCATAGGGGAGAAAAAATTCCCGTGCCCCTGCGACATCGATCACTTGATCATCAAGTCCCAAATAGACCTCAATAATTGTCCCTTTGGCACGGATACGCTCCATTAAACTGTATGTAACCGTCGCATAGGGGAGAAAAAATTCCCGTGCCCCTGCGACATCGATCACTTGATCATCAAGTCCCAAATAGACCTCAATAATTGTCCCTTTGGCACGGATACGCTCCATTAAACTGTATGTCCACTCAAAATAGAGAAGTTCTTGCAACGATTCGGCATCATTACTTCCAAGAGAAATAGGTGCAACAGGCGAAGGGGCAAAACAACTCGTCAAAAAGTTTTCCAGATACCGTTCGGCATCTTTAAAATATCCCCCCATCTGAAGACGTCGAAACGACTCTTTTTTCGTCTGAAAAAAAGCAGGGGAAAAAAGTTGGAGAGTATCGATACGCTCACGTGAGTCGGCTACGTATTGTGCCGCTTTGATCGCACCGTAACTGAACCCCGCAACGGTATAATCACTGTGTTTTAAATAAGGATCAAAAAAATGTTGATCTCCGCTCAAAGCAAAACCGCTATAAAATCTCATTCATCGTTGCTTTGGCAAGGGCTTTTGAAATATGTTCATACTCATCTAAAACCGCTTCAAATTTGGCGAGAATTTTTTCATTTCTCTCTAATAGTACACTGATCTCTTGATACAAACGATTCATAAGGGATGTTTCATCTTCAGGTGTCGGCTGGATCGAACTTCCCATCCCGTATTCGTACACCATGGCATGAACCAACTCTTTGGCAACCGCTAAATCATGCGATGCATTGCTAGCATGTTCCCCGAAACGAAGATGCGACGATGCGATTCCTGCCAAATGAACCCGTATATGAGCTTCGATCTCATGGCGCAGTTGCGGTTCAGCCGTCGGAGGGGTGATCGCATCATTAGTAAGGGTGATCTTCTCATACGGCAAATCAAACCACGTCGCGGCAAATACTTTCCCCGCTTGATAACGGACTTGATAACGGCGTTGCTCGTCACTGAGCATCGCAATTTTCTTTTTACCAAACATCACTTTGTCTTTTACCGCCAAGAAATGTTCTTGCTTCACCTGAATTTCGTTTTGACGCATACACAAAAGTGCCGCTTCGTTCACCAATGCCGCAAGCGAAGCTCCGTTAAATCCGACCGTCATTTTGGCAATTTCGTTAATCGAAAGTTCATTCGGAATATGGCGAAGATATTTTTGTAAAATCGCTTCACGCTCGGATGCGGTAGGGAGTTCAACAAAAATACGACGGTCAAACCGTCCGGCACGAAGGAGCGCTGAATCCATAACATCAATATTATTGGTCGCAGCAATAACGACGATACCGCTCGTCTCTTCAAATCCGTCCATTTCGGTAAGAAGCTGATTGAGGGTTCCTTCGCGTTCGTCGTTACGACCCCCTTCACGCTTTTTGCCTACTGCATCGATCTCATCGATAAAGATGATAGAGGGGGCATTTTTCTTAGCGGCAGAGAAAAGCTCACTCACCCGTTTTGCCCCCATTCCGACATAAATTTGAACAAACGAGGCACCGCTTTGATAGAAAAACGGAACATCCGCTTCGGCGGCAACCGCTTTGGCAATCATCGTTTTCCCCACTCCGGGAGGTCCTATCAGCAATACTCCGCGCGGCATACGGGCACCGAAGCTGTAATAGCGTTTCGGATTGCGTAAAAAGTCGATAATCTCTTCAAGTTCCTCTTTAACATCACCGATTCCGCCGATATCACTAAAACGGACGGTTGATTTCACAGGGGTAACGTTGGAAGACGGTGCTTCAGGTTCAGGGGTTGTTTTAGCAACCGGAACTTCTAGGGGAGCTTCATCCTCAAATCCCAATTTACTTTTCCATGCCCAAAATCCTGTTCCGCCGATCAAAGCAAAAAATAAGAAGAACCATAACCATCCGTTCCCCCCCTTGGGCTCGATAATAAGGTGTGCAGTTAGCTCTGAGGGGAGCTGAGATGAAGCGATTTTCACTACGCCGTTTTCTTTGGTGGCAAAATAGGTATACCCGTCGTCACTGAATGCTTTTTCGATTTGATCGTTCTCAATCAGTTTGGTCGCTTCCGAAAGGGGTATCGTATCACCGCTGTCACGTAAAAGGGCAAACAGAAGCAAAAGTAAAACAATCCCCCCCGAAACGATAAGGATGAGCTGATTTCGATTAAAATTTGGCCATGTTAAATTCATCGTGTACCTCATAGTGTTCCAGCGTGATCCAGTCACCGCTGATATCTTCATTCGATTTGATCAAGACTTTATTATAAAATTGATCGTATCCAATATAATTATTCCCCTCACCCGATTCTACTAAGACTTCCAACGCAGAAGTACCTCTTTTTTCCCTGAACTTCTTATTATTCGATCCAATCAGCGCATTAAGCTCAGCCATTCTTTGTGCCGAGAGTGTTCCGTTTACTTCAGGTTTCATCACCGCACTCGGAGTTCCGTCTCGTTTGGAATAGGTAAAAGGGTGAATATGGGTGAGATGAAGCGAACGGATATTCTCCATCGCCTCACTCCAAATCACGTCACTCTCTCCCGGATGACCGATAATAAAATCGGTTCCGAGGGCAAAACCTTTTTCATGCAGCATACCGAAAAGCTCGACATCACCGGCATGACGGTTACGACGGTTCATAAGGCGAAGCATCGAGTCGCTGCTGTGTTGAATCGCGATATGCAAATGCCGCTCTAACCACGGCTCATCCAAAATTTCCCGAAACGATTCATTGACCTGTATCGGTTCTAGCGAACCGACACGAATACGACGAACACCACGGATCAGCGACATTTTTTTCATCAATTCCGCGATACTTCGCCCCTCACCCTGACCGTAACTTCCGACGTTCGTCCCCGTCAGGACAAACTCTCCAAAACCGTTGCTAGCAAGGCGTGACACCTGCTCTAAAATCTTGGCTTCATCCATACTTCGTGCATCACCGCGTACAAAGGGGATAATACAATAACTGCAACGAAAATTACACCCCTCTTGGATTTTAATAAAAGCACGTGATTTCCCGACAAATTCATCCACAATCGCATCATCAATATAGTTCAAATCACCGATCTCATAAAAACGGCTCTCGGATGAGAGGAGCGTATTGATCTTCATTTTTTCCGAAGGGCCGAACACCCCTTGTATCTTTCCTGCACCGAAAAGAGATTCACCTTTCGTATGGGCACCGCATCCGGTTAAAAAGAGCTTTTTCCCCTGCTTATCCATCTGATTAATGTATCCGCGTACACTTACATCGGCACCGTTGGTCACCGTGCAGGAGTTGACGACGACGATATCGGCACTCCCCTCATCCTCAGTCACCTCATAATCACGCAAGGCAGACATCATAACTTGCGAATCAAAAACGTTTGTACGGCATCCGAACGTTTTAAAATAGACTTTCGGTTTCATTCCACATCCATAGGAGGCGGAGATTTCGGCGGTATCGGAGCCGTATAAAACGTCTGGGTCGGATAGGCGATTGTAATGTCGTGCTCGGCGTTGAATGCATCGATAATATCGGCAGAAATCGTACTACGCAGGGTAAGTGTTGCGTAAGCGTTCGTGAGGTACCACGCACTGATTTTTAATCCGTTGGTTTCGATAAACGTAAAAATTCGAGGCTCAACGTTACTGTTTTTAAGGCTGTAACGATCACGCAGTTTATTGATCTGCTTACGAGTAATATCGGTGTACCCTTTTGAATACTTACGGCAAATCTCTTTGACCAAATGTGCCGCTTTTTTGTGATTCGAATCAAAGGTGATGACAATATCGATCCCGTCCCAAACCGTTTTAAGCGATCCGTGCGAATAATTGGCAATCATCGAAGTGAAAATGTAGTTGTTAGGGACAAAAACAATACGCCCCGCACGGCGATTTGTTTGAATGGTAGTTAAAGTAACATCCTCCATCAGCGTAATACGCTGCATCGAAATATCCAAAACATCTCCCACGTATTCCATACCGTCTTTCATAAATCGGATACGATCTCCGACATGAATAGCCCCCCCGATCACAATAACGAGCCAGCCGAGCAACGACATAAACCAGTCACGCATCGCGATCGCAAGACCGGCAGAAGCAAAGCCGAGAACGGTGGCAAAATAGCCGACGTTATCGATATAGCTGAAAAGTAAAATCAAAATAATCAACGTCACATTGATAAAGGTGACGATTTTGTTGGCCATATAAAAACGTTCATTGTCCATAATGTAACGTTTGATGACCCGTTTAAATAAAAAGGAGACAAGAAAGAGAACAAGAACAATCATCCCGATATTCAGGAGTTTGTAAATCTGTTCTTTAATCTCTTTGTTGATTTTTGCTTCGGTCGATTCAATCCGTTTTTCATATACGTCTGCCGTAGAGACAAGCGTCTCAAGTGCCAATTTGAATTTTTCGACTTGCAGCATCGTCGCTTCAAGTTCCACATCATAATCTGATTTCGGATCCAAACGTGTAAGTGTTTTAAACAAAACAATCTGCCGTTCCAAGAGGGTGATGAGCTCTTGTAACTCCTCTTCACGTAAAACATAATCATGATATTGGCTGTTAAGCCGTTTAACATAGGATAATCCCGTCACAATATCGAAAGGATTAGTAATCGTCGGAAGGTCACCCGCTTCATCCGGTTTTAGCAATGATACAAACGGTGATGTCCCCTGAGCTTTTAGGAGATCAACCTGTTCAGTCAGAATTTTTTGTTTCGCTTGGAGAGCTTCGATTTCGAGTTTGCGCTCTACATTCGGTGATCGATTTTGCAACAGTTCGATACGATATTTTACTTCTCGAAGATTTTTGCGAGACTCTTGGTAGGCCATATAGGAGTTATAGCTTTTAAGCCAAATGCTGTTCCCTTTTGAGAGCTCTTTTTGAATTTTAGTGAGTTCTTCTTGTGCATTTTCGATTTCGACCTCTTTAGGGAGCTCTATCGATTGCTCTTGAAAAATATTCTCATCATTTTTTGCCGCATTAAGGGTTAAAACCGCTATAAATAATGCCGTAAATAAAAACGAAAAATATCTCACGCGCGGGTTCCTTTGAATGCTGTCAAGATTTTTTTCACCGTTGATGCTTCTATTTTATCGGTAATCTCTACCGCTCCGATTCCACGAGGGAGAATAAAAGTTATAGCACTATCGGCACTTTTTTTATCCAAGAAAAAGGTTTCATAAAACTTTTCAACATCTTGTATCGGATATTCAAGCGGGAGATCATAGCGTCCTAACAGTGCTTTAACCCGTGCAACTTCTTCACGGCTCATCAACCCGATTTCATGCGCTAAGTCATTGGCCATAACCATCCCGATTGCGACACTTTCACCGTGCAAATAGGTTTCATATTTTGTTTCGTTTTCAATGACGTGACCGAATGTATGTCCATAATTCAAGGCCGCACGAAGCCCCTGCTCTTTTTCATCCTCTTCGACCACACCGGCTTTGGTCTCAACCGCTTTAGCAATCGCGTAGAGCAGGTTATCTCCCTCACGCAAATCATTCTGCTCCAGCCACTCAAAAAACGGTGCATTAAAGGTCACCGCCATTTTGACAATCTCCGCGACCCCTGCTCCAAATTCACGTGAGGGGAGGGTTTTAAGAAAACTCGGATCGATGTAAACCGCGCGCGGTTGATGAAAAGCACCGATTAGATTTTTGCCGTATCGGTTATTCACCCCTGTTTTTCCGCCGACACTCGCATCGACTTGCGAAAGGAGGGTTGTGGGGATTTGGATAAAATCGATACCTCGGTTGTAAAGGCTGGCCGTAAATCCACCCATGTCACCGATCACACCGCCGCCAAATGCGATCAGAAGCGATTTTCGGTTCAAACGGTGATCAAACATCCGATCTAAAATCGATTCAATCGTCTCTAATGTTTTGTACTGCTCACCGTCAGGAATCGTCACAATATAAACTTCTTTAGCATGCAATCGGTTCAGAAGTGTTTGCAAGTGCAAACCTGCCACTTTCGGATTGGTTAAAACTACGACTTTCCCCTCAAAGTTTATCTCGGGCAACGCTCCGATGTGGATGGGATAAGAGTCGTCAATTACACGTTTAAGGTTGATAGATATCGTCATAGAAAAACCTGATGAATTAAGTTGTTAGGGAATGAGATATATATTACTAAAAGATGACTTAAAACCCTCTTGTCAAGGGTTAAATTTGTGTAGGGATGAAAAGCTGATGATAGTGTCCGAGCTTACGGTAAAGTACTTCAGGATCGGTTGAAAAATAGGCGGTAAACGGGTTTGTAAACATCTTGGATGTAAACGGCAGGACATGAAGAAAATTTTCCCTTTCGCGTAACTCACGTATCGGATTGGTATCTTGAACCGAGACATTAATAGACTTTGAAAAAATAGCGGAGAGATTGTTAAAATGATCGATCACCTCGTTCTTATGCGACCCCTCTTCATTCGTATAATTAATCAGTTCTAAATTGAACCCGAACTGAGAAGAGACGTCAAATATCGTCGTTGAAATATTTTCGATATGCCCTTCTTCACTTAAAATGACAACGCTTTCCCGTAATGAAGAAAAAGATCGTTCTGCGAGTTTCAACACCGGTACATTGCCGACATAAAGTTTTTTTCGGATCGACGAAATCGAAAAAGCCGTATGGGAAACAAGAAAAAGACCGATATGATATTTTTTGATATCATTAAGAATAAGCCCCTCATCCGGCACGGCTGCATAATCGATATCAACCATTACATCACCTTGTGCAGAGGCTTTTATCATCCGCAATACATCAATATCACCCGGATTGATCACTTTAATAATAAGCGGCTGACGGAGCTTTTTCTGAATATAAATACTTCGTCTGACCAAGGCCATAATGGCAGAAGGTTTTTCGTTGCGCATATCAATATAGAGGTAAATTTTAGACCCGAAAGGGGCGGGGAATTGTCCGAGTTCCCGTTTAATGGCTCGATAAATTGAACGTAATACGGCGGGATCACCCACCAATACTAACGTATCATTCGGCTGAATCATTTTATTGTCGGCAGGGAGAATAAGCTGACGGTTTCGGTAGATAGCGGCGATTTTCCAGTTTTTCTGTTCAATAGAACCGATATGGCGGTAAACGAATGAGCTTCCAAACGGAACCAAAACCTCCATGATCTCACCTGAACCCAAACCTATATTTTTAGCCAAAACAGGGATATTTGGGAGATAATCGATCATATTGGCGGCAATAAGCTCTTGCATATTGACCCATTCGATATCATCGCACGGACTCACCGTGTTCCACAAATCAAGTGCAATAATCCGAATGGAGGGTTTGTACAAACGGATGTTTTTAATGGTATTTTCTAAATCGATCTGATTTTCCATAACCAAAACCACTTGCCAAAAATCCATTTTTAGCAGGTTGGCAATTTTATAAAAACTGGTAGGATCGAATTGAAAGAATTTATAGCGAGCGGGGTTATATCCTTCGAAGTTTTTCTCGGTCGTTTGGATAATATAATAAAGGTTTTCACTCGTATACGTACCGATGACACGTTCTATAAAGTGTTGTCCGATAGCTCCGTCAGTGACGATTAAAATTTTTTTCATTAAAGGGTAAACTTCTTATGGTTCTAAATTGATGGATGAGATTGTACCACAATCTATCATCTCCCTTTCTCTAAAAGATTTTCTCTTGTCCGATCCGATAGAGGGCAAAATCGTATTTCAGCGGATCGTGAGGATCAAATCCCCTGAGCGTTTCGGTCAACTCTATTGCCGCTCTCATATCGCACTGATTACGGTTTAAAAGTCCTAAACGCCGTGAAACACTAAAGGTATGGGTATCCAGCGGCATGATCAAATCGCTTTGACGAACCCCGCTCCATAATCCCATATCGAGTTCGTTATCACGCACCATCCATCGCAGGTACATCATCCACCGTTTCATGGCGGAGGCTTTAGCAATCGAACCGATCGGTTTTGTGATCAGAAACTCATACCCTTTTGAACGATAAGGATTACACGCATATAAGGTTGTAATCAGTGAATTCACCCCCTCTAGCAACCCGTCTCGAACGTATCCTTCCAAAAAAATCTGTTCCGCTCCCCCTAAAGTTTTCAGCGCTTTTAAGGTTATAAACCATTGAACGATATCTTCCGTCGATTGAAAGCGGTAATATTTCCCCTCTAACCGACAACGCAAATGCGCTTCATCCGCATCGATCAAATCAGAATCCAATGAGGATAAAAAAGCGACGATGGCTTTTACGTTACCGTAGGCAAACAATGCACACGTCAGAGCATGGTGCTGATCTCTTGTACACCTTGCGACCATTAAAGGATCAGGTCTCTCCTCGCATAGCTCATCACTGCAGTTACGTGCTTCTACCTCGGCATCGAGATAGGCTCGGATATCCCTCAAGTGCGTCCTAAAAGATAGAGCTGTTTACGTTCGCTGGATCCTGCAATATTGAGCTGCTTACGGTATTTCGCGATGGTTCTGCGGACCATCGTGATTTTAAATTTCTCTTGGATCATTTCAAGAAGTTTCATATCACTGAGCGGTTTTTTATGGGATTCGTTTTTAACCAATTCCGCCACATAATCTTTGATCGCGGCGTTGGAAACATCTTCATCGATAGCCGTCGTGAAAAAATCTTTCATCGGATAAACGCCTCGATCGCATGCGATGTATTTATTGGCAATCGCACGTGAAATAGTAGAGGGATTATGTCCAAATTCATCGGCAAGTGTCTTCAGCGTAAGCGGCTTGATCGCACCCCCGGTGAAAAAGTCATATTGATATTCGACGATCATCAACCCCACTTTGTAGAGGGTTGCTTTGCGCATTTCCAAAGCATCGACAAGACTTTTTGCCTCTTTGAGTTTTTCACGAACAAACGGATGATCAACCCCGTATGCGGCATCTATCGTTACGCTTGGATAATATTGATCATTGAGTCTCACTTCGATCCCGTCTTCCGGATCATTATGAATCATCAGATCGGGAATCACCTGCTGAGAGTCTTCCAAATAATCGATTGCGGGAGGATTCTTAAAACTTCCGATTACCCGCATCGCTTCTTCGAAAGCGGCATCTTTTCGGTAGCGCCCCAGTTCATCCATATGGGTGATCATTTCACGTGCAAGGGCATATCCGGCGTCACCGATCGAGGCGGATTCAAGCTGAAACAAAAACGATTCACTAACGTTTCGTGCGCCGATACCAACCGGTTCAACATGGATAAAACGGAGCCGAATTTTTTCAAATTGTTCTAAATCAATCCCTTGCGCACTACAAAAAGTCGTATCATCGCCCTCATAATATCCCCCCTCATCGAGGTTTTCAATGATATGTTTGGCAATAAGCTGGGATATCGGGGTAGGAAACAAGGAGCCGTCAATCTGCTCTTCGAGAATTTCATACAAACTTTTGTGTTGAACTGTAAGGGCTTCAATCGCTTCACTGTGAGAGTTTTGAACATAGCCGTATTGAATTTTTTTCGGTATTCTCGATTCAAACGACTCTTCATACCCCGATTTAATATCAATCAGAGGATTACTCTCAACAAACGGAGCCATCGCTTCACCCAAATCACTCAGGCTCGATTGGAGAATCGGCAGCCAGTTGCGCAGCGTGTTGGAAAGCTTATTTTTTAGCTCAACGTTTGTTTTTACTCGTAGCATGTAATATTAGAACTTAAACGATTCACCGAGATAGTGTTGACGCACATCGGCATTATGCGCAATCTCATCACTCGTTCCCGAAGCCAGAAGCTGACCGCTTTTGATGACGTAAGCTCGATCACATACCGCTAACGTTTCACGAACATTATGGTCGGTAATTAAAACACCGATGCCGTACTCTACTAACTGCGAAATAACACTTTGGATATCCATAACAGCGATCGGATCGACCCCTGCAAACGGCTCATCTAACAGCAAAAATCGGGGCTTGTTCACTAACGCACGTGCAATCTCGGCACGACGGCGCTCTCCTCCGCTAAGATTAATCCCGCGACGGTTTCGGATCGGCTCAATATTAAACATTTCCAACAACTCTTCAATTCGTTTTTCTGCCGTTTCCGCGTCAAGGTCTCCGGCTTGTGCAGCAATAATAAGATTTTCTTCGACACTTAAATCTTTGAAAATCGAAGCTTCCTGCGGTAAATAACCGA
>Ga0074197_1002238_pt1 | contig 13879 bp, 11 predicted proteins | sample EPASupsiteSAE305_FD_64526 | JGI IMG/M metagenome (GOLD analysis project Ga0074197, IMG submission 64526) | Bioremediated contaminated groundwater microbial communities from EPA Superfund site, New Mexico - SAE3-05 reassembly with SPADES | ecosystem: Environmental > Aquatic > Deep subsurface >...
CAATGTTAACCTCTTTCGATTTGCGGCAATCAACTAAATCATCAGTAACCGAGTACCGGATTGATGATACTTCCATCGATCGCGTTGATGATCATATAACTGTAGCCAGGGACTTCGCTCGTATATTCGTTATTTTCATTAAGGGGGTAGCCACCGGGCTGTGGTTCAGTGTATTTCAAGATGGTTTTCCCAAAGAAAGTCCATGTCGGAACCATCATTAAAGTTGTAATCGAATCTTTTTTTCGTACCTGCATCATACCGAGCTCTACTCGATCAATCACCAACGTTTTCTTGATAACGGAGTCGTCCGCATCTAGGGAAGGAAATGATTCATATAAAACTTGATTCTTAAATCTTTCTATGATTTCATCAAACGACTTTAATTCAACGTTTTTATTGAGTATGAGGGTTTGCTTACTCGGCATCTCCCAATACATATAATTGACACCGGAGTCCCGAATAATCAGCTCGATGTACTCTTGCGGGCAATATGGCGCGTATTGATCCGATGCGCCGCTTTGTACAGAGTTGCTATTATCAGAAGGAAGCGGGCTGTCTATGAATAAGTCGTATTTGCTCTCTCTGTAAGTAGTAGGCACACCCTCGACGGAACGTGTGTATAATATTTTAAAGCACTGCGGGTAATCCTCAATTTGCGAAGTACTCCCGCCACGAGGCTCGCAATAACCTGCCAAGATAAGCGATGGCGCAAAATTCGAATCCCCCAGTTTTTCGATGAAATCCAGTCCAAGCTGAATGGCTTCTTCCTTACTGATTGTGATATCGTTCATATTAGTGAAATCGCTGTCCAAATCAAAATTAAACGGCAATCCCACCCCATCGTCTAGATTATTGAACTCTACGCTTCCGCCGGAGCCTCCCACCATTCCGTTGATCGTTAGATATGCTTTTCTGCTTTTCCCAAAATCAACGGCTCCTGTTATCTGACCTAAAGAAGCGAATGTGTTTGATGATAGATCAATCTCTTTTTCCTCAAAAACATCTGATGCTGTCTGATATGCCTCTTGCCAAGCGTCTAATGATTTTTGCCACTCAGTGATAGATTCTGAGCGCATCTCATCACTTACCCCATTGGGGAGATAGTTTTCTGGATTTGCCAACATATCTTGGAGAGATGTGATTTCGCCTAAGATTTCCCCCTTTGTTTGGGGCGTTTCGTTATCATAAGTATATATAGGCTTTCCATCAGCCATAGTTTGCATGAGAGTTCTCATCCAATCAGCCGTAAAATCTCGCTGCTCAATCTCAACAACTGGATAACGCGTCGTGTTGGGGACGACAACTTCCGCATCAACGACAACTTGAAATTCGTCCGTACCAAAGGAATCTATATGCAATGATTCAGGTGCCACAAATGGTTTTTCTTCAGCAGGAGCGGCCTCGATTTTCTCTTCCAACTGCCCCTCTCCTTTGTTTACAACAGCATCTTCTACTGGCGTCGGTTGGCAAGCCGATAACGACATAATAGTAAGCACACATACTATGAGAATCAAAAAACGTTTCATTTCATTACTGCTCCTTTTTTTGTTTTTTTGCCTGCGTCTGCCGAGACAGACGCAGGCAATAGGTTAAGATTATGTTCTAGGATTAACCCAGTACCATGTTCCGGGATTGGATCCCGATCCTACTAGATAAACGTCAAACCAGCTTTGATGATTCACGTCAACACGAAAATAATATAAGCTCGTGTATGAGCCCGAAGCCCGCTGATACAGCCGATAGCCATAGTAACCGCCCGTGCTGCTTGGAGAGCCATTCCCAGTTCCGCTACCGGTAATTCGAGTTGCTGAACTGAGCCTCCCATACATACTGTTCCATGTTTGAGTGCCTACAATACCATCTTGCTGAGAAGTGCTGAACCCACTATTACTTTGATACGTTATAACAGCCGATTTTGTACCTGAAGTAAAAGACGTATCAGGAGTTATTGTGGTTGGGTTATAGTATTTGACTACAGTTTCTATAGCCCTAACATAGTCATTTGAGCTTCCTTGCTGCTGTAGAGGGAAGGACGACCAGTCAGCTGCAAGTGCAACTGTGGTGATCGAAAGAACCATAGCAAACACAACAGCTAATGTGATTACTTTGTTTAGACGACGTCTCATGGTTAGCTCCTTTCAAATCATTGAATTGTTATGAGATGAGTGGTATTCTTAAGATAAGTCCTTGTGAATCGCATCGCCTTACGGCGATGGAGCGGCTGGCTCAGGTTTGCAAGGACTTTTTCTTTGGCGCAATCATAGGCATCACCTCAATTCTTATCTGATTTGTTCAGTAAGAGCGAATATCACATGTATAACCCTTACATCTACTAAACTCAGTTTTTTTACTTTATGGGACAAGAGTTTTCAAAATTCATTATCTTATTGACACTTATGAATCCAATATAACACAATACGCACAAATATGCGGTGAAATAAAGCATAAAAATGCGTTTATATGGTGAAGATTTCTTGAAACAATAGTGCTGAGGTGAATAGAAGTGCGTGAGGAAGACGTAAAATTCGGTGATTTGCTTCGGCGTATCCGTACTGACTGCGGTTTTACCCAGCAGAAAATGGCTGAGAAAATTGATTTGAGCATTCGGCAATATCAGAATTTGGAAGCAAATGCACAGTTGCCCGGGTATGGTGTATTGAAAAGCATCGTTGAGCAATTGCACGTGAATCCGCGCGAGCTGTTTTTTCGAAAAGAAGATGTACCGAGTCCAAGGCTTGAAGAGGTTCAACATCTGATTACGCGATGCTCTGATCAACAGCTCGACATGTTAGGCGCAATGATTAAGGTCATTCTCAGTTCAAATGAGAACAACCGTTAGTGTTTCAAGTTCTTTAACCAATGGGATGGTTATGGGAGGAGAATGGAACCGGAGCGGAAATGATCGAAACAAGTATAGAATTATCCGAGTGTTATCTAAAGTTTCAGCGGCGCTTATTTAGAGCCGCACTTAGTTATTTAAATGGAAACAGATATGAAGCTACGGATGTGGTGGAAGATGTCATTCTGAAATTGCTGGAGCGTTCGCCAGCTTTCGAGAATGAAGCCGCCTGCCTTGCCTATATGCTGCGAATCGTCCATTCTCTAGCGAAAGATAAATACAAACCAAATGTTGATAGCGTATTAAAACACGCTGTCGATATTGACGACATTAAAGAGTCGTATATGGGCAAAGCGCACCAACAAGATCATTCACAACGCGATTTTGAACTACAGTCGATGATCAACGCAAAATTAAAAAATCAGCCGGAGGAAATGCAAAAGATATTTATCCGGCATGTTATTGACGACATCTCTATTGTCGATCTAGCGAAGTTATATAATATGGATTACGTTGCACTTCGAAAGCGGATCTATCGGATCAAAACGCAATTATCAGCCTCGGTCAAAGTGGATGAAGTGATTTGGACATTGATTTTTATATCAAATGTCCCATTTTTGCTGCAATTGACGTTCTTTAGTCGTAGGTGAAAATATGTTAAAGTGGCTGTTGCTGAAAAATAAAATCAAACGAAAACCATGGTTGCTAGAATCTGATCGATTCTTGAGCGACTATAAAGCGCATCGCCTTGCGTTAGCGCAGGGCGGTTATCCAAGCGCCTCTTCTATTATGGATAATGCCCGAATCAAAGCTGGTAAGACCTTTGAAGAATGGACAGCACTTACAGGATTTCGTTTTGTACGCGAAGAGCGTAAATTAATTAATAGAGCTTTTGCAAAGCGACGCAAGTTGATTGCGATTACTGTTGGCATCTTGCTGATTGCGGCTTTCTTTGGTCTCACACCAAAGGGGCGAGCTCTTGCTGAAGAAGCAATCGCAACGATAACGGAGTTCTTTGATAATGTGCTTTACATTCATCCCGTGGGTACGAGCAGATATGATATTCATGAAATTCCGGAAGCGAGTCCAGGCGTTCCTGATCAAACAGAAACTCGATTGAACTCACGGGAAGACATTCAAAATTATATTAGCAACTCATATCTATACTTGCGAGGCGACAGGTTTGAAGAAGTAGAGGTTTTACTCACGACATATTCCTATAGAAAACCGGGATTCACGATTCGATATTTTTTTGGAGATTCTGATATCGCTCTGAGTGAGCAATGGCCATCGGAGGATCAACTGGATATCGTGCTAGGGGTCGAAGGCGAGTATTTCTCATATACCTTACCAAGTGGGGATACCTTAGAAGGAAGTTATTTTGAGGATGACCAATCCTTTTCTGCTGCAATGGTATGTAATGACTTAGTTTTTAGCATATATGCAAATTACGTGCCGACTATTGATGTGATGTACGAGATATTGGATTCTTTAACATGGAGTATCAAAAAACCGCCTGCCTAAAGCTGAGCAGGCGGTTATTATAGCTTTATCAGTTCGAATAGTACACCGTATGCGTAGTAGGTGACGACATGGAATCATTTTTGCATGTTGCAACCGCTTTATAATATGCGCCATCAATTAAGGCTACTGTTGTCGTTACAGTAACTGTGATTGCTGTTTGAGTCTTTGACGAAGATGTGACGTATATCCATGCAGTGCCGGATTGGCGATAGAGCGTAATAGTTACGACTTTCGCTTCATATGAACTTGTTCCTACAGCCGTAATTTTTCCTGAACTATTGATACTTGCGGTGACACTCATAGTTGAACGTGTCGCGGCACTGTCCGCATGCGCCTGAGTAACAGGGATGTTGGATACGAAGAGTAACAGAATGAGCAACAGAGAAATGAGTTTCCTTTTCATGGTAGCCTCCTTGCGCGATTTTGGGTACTAATAAGAAAACGCAAATATGGAGCAAAATGGGACATCTTTTTTTCGAATTTGGTTTATTTATCTTATGAATTTCGATCCGAGATCTTCTCTCGCCGTATATTCTACGTGTTCTGCTTTGAATCTTTGCATTCAATTCATGACGATACTTGTTTATTTTTGTGCTTAATTTCATAATGCTATAAAAAATAGTCTAACAAATTAGTTGATAGGATTAGCAAACCGACATTTTATCCACACTTTATACGAACAAATGTACGTTGACAGAACGGTTTTACTGGCGTTATAATGCCACTACAAGAGATGGAATAAGCTTGGTATGCAGTTTGATTCATGGATTAATTACTAGGTAGATATTTATCGCGTAAATAGAAACCCATACCCATTAGACCCAAGAAGCTTGGAAGCGTACAAACTTCGAAGGTGTATTTGTTTTACTCAAAATTTCTGGTGAGGAGATGGGGAAAACTGGATCGATCGATACTGCATGTAGATATGAATGCATGTTATGCCAGCATAGAGTGTTTGTATAACCCGGAGATACGAGATAAACCGGTCGCTGTGGGGGGCGATGTGGAGGCGCGGCATGGGATCATACTCGCCAAGAATCAAATCGCAAAAAAATACGGCGTGCAAACGGGTGAAGCGCTCTGGCAGGCAAAACAGAAGTGTCCTCAGCTTGTGATCATCAAGCCGCATTACGACCGTTATATACGGTTCTCTGCATTAGCGCGTCAGATTTATAACAGCTACACTGACCTAGTTGAGCCGTTTGGACTCGACGAGTGCTGGTTGGACGTTTCCGGCAGCGCGCATCTCTTCGGTACCGCTGAAATGATTGCCGAGGAAATTAGAGAACGAGTGAAGCGTGAACTTGGGATCACCGTCTCGGTTGGAGTTTCATACAACAAAGTATTTGCGAAATTAGGATCGGATCTAAAAAAGCCAGATGCGGTCAGCGTTCTCACTCGCGATAACTACCGTGAAAAAGTTTGGCCCTTACCAGCATCCGACTTGTTATATGTGGGACGTGCGACCACACGCAAGCTTTACAATCATGGGGTTCTGACGATTGGGCAACTTGCAATGATAGATCCGGAACATCTGCTGGCGTGGTTCGGCAAGGTTGGGGTGATTCTTCATTGCTTTGCCAATGGTCTTGACAACTCTCCGGTTATGGCGGTTGGTGACGAAACGATCATCAAGTCAATTGGAAATAGTACAACAACACCACGCGATCTCACGAATGAACTTGACGCCAAGATTGTGTTCTATATGCTCGCGGAGAGTGTCGCCGAGAGAATGCGAGATCTTGGATTCTTGGCAAAGACGGTTCAAATTAGTGTCCGCGATAATAAACTACTTTGGTTTCAGAGACAGATGAAACTAGAAGAACCAACATGCCTTGCAAGCGAATTATGCAATACGGCTATGGAACTCTTGCGTATGAGCTATCGGTGGCAAAACCCTTTACGAAGCATTGGAATTCGAGGCTGCGATTTGATACCGGCAACGACACCCAGACAACTCAAACTGTTTGAAGATGAGGCAGAACGCGAAAAACTTGAGTTGCTAGAAAGAGCGGTCGATGATATCAGACGGCGATTCGGGCATTACGCTATCTACCGCGCAGTCGTAGAATTCGATCCGACGCTCAAACATATAAATCCTAAAGAGGATCACATCATTCACCCGATTGGATATTTTAAAGCGAATTGAGGTTTGTTATGGCAAACGAGGTAAAAAAGGAATATGTCTCGATTCTTGCGCAAATTAGCGTTGATGGGGCCATCCAACCACTCTGTATACTGCTTCAGGATGGGCGAAAGTATGATATTGACGAGATAAAGGATACGAGTCGAGCCGCCAGCTTAAAGGCTGGCGGCTGCGGAATTCGATATACTGTTCGAATCGGAACACGGGAAACCTATTTATTTGATGAGAATGGACGATGGTTTGTGGAGCTCCACGTGGGTTAATGAAGCACTTGCTTATATCTGATGGAATGAGGCCACTTTGAATTAGCTGAATTCACACAGTAGATAATTGAATATTATCTACTGTTACGGAAGTGAGGGTGTTATTAGCGCATACAAAAAAAGCAGCCAGAGCTGCTTCTGAAGAACGTAATAGGAGACATCTTATCACTTGGTGATGACTGTTTTTTAGATTATAAATGTACAGCCTATGGCAATACCTACGACCTCCGGGTATGAGTGCGTATTTATGCGAAACACGGTTATGATTATACGATGATAATCGTAAGTAATCGCCGTTCCTTGCTGATAATTTAAAGTGTATTTTCGACGACTATTAATGATTATAAGCCATTACTGATGGCAATAAACATCAAATAAACATCAGGCAGTAGGTTTCATTTTCACACTTACTCATGTACTATTGCAGAATTCCATATTTCATCAGTAAACAGTTGAACGATAGCCGGGTCAAACTGCGAGCCGGAACACAATTGGATTTCCTCCAAGGCTTTCTTATCATCAAGCGCACTTCTATAAGTCCTGCTGGTAGTCATTGCATCATATGCATCTGCGAATCCAACAATTCGTGCTTCCAATGAAATTTGATCGCCTTTTAATCCTCTCGGATATCCTTTTCCATCCCAATGCTCATGATGCTCCAAAACACATGTCGCGATATCCGAAAATTCGCTGACGGTGTTTAAGATGCGATAACCGATTTCAGGGTGACGCTTGATTTCTTCCCATTCTGTGTCAGTCAACCGACCTGGTTTATTAAGAATCGACTCATCGATGCCAATTTTTCCAATGTCATGCATCATACCGGCGATCTTCAGATTACGAATGGTTTCTTCACGAAGCCCCATCTGTATAGCCATCTGTTCGGCTATCTCGCCGACACGTTTGGAGTGCATCAGTTCGCGCGGGTTCTTTTCAAATAAGCATTCAGTATGAGGTTGATGGTCTGATGGCGCATGCTCAAGCTTTCATTGAGCTTGTGACGGCAGAGATGATCTTCTGCGATTTTGAAGATTTCCTGCATGCTGTCGGTTTCGTTCTGTTTGATTTCATACCCAAAGGAGACAGAAGGGTCAATCGCGCCGACTTTTTCGTTTGCCAATTTGTCTTTGATTCGCTGAATTAGCTGTTCAGCTCCTTTGGTGTCTGTTTTTGGTAAAATGATGACGAATTCATCCCCGCCAAGCCGCGCTAATATATCATCGGCTCTGCAGGTAGTCTGCATGACTATCGCCACTTTTTTCAAAAGTTCATCTTCGGCAACATGCCCGAAGGAATCGTTGATCAGTTTCAATCCGTTGACATCACCCATAACGATTGCAATCGGGAGGTTTCGTTTCGTATCCAGCCGATTCAGCTCCTCTTCGTAGAACCTTCGGTTGTACAAACCGGTCAGTTGATCATGATAGCTGAGAAACTCAATCTTCTTCTCCTCGCTCCGTTGTTCGGAAAAATCACGGAAAACAACCACGCTTCCGACGGTAACACCGGCTTCGTCAATGATTGGAGAAACGGTGTATTCAATTGGTCGCTCAATGCCGAATTTCGAAATCAAAAGGATGTGCAACCCGCGTTCAAAACAGTTCTCATTGTTGACTGTTTCAAGAATGATGGATGTTCCAGCCTTACGGGTGAATTCATCGACAATCGTGAATACGGTTTCCAGCTGCTGGCTTCTTGCACTTTCCGCAACCCAGCCCGTCAACAATTCTGCGGCTTTGTTCAAGAAGACGATATGATTATGATTGTCGCAGGAGATCACCCCGTCACCTACGGATATAAGCGTGATTTCGTAAATGCGCTTCTCTTTTTCAAGCGCCATTTCCAGCCTCTTTCGCTCTGTGATATCGCGAACATTGCATTGGATCACCTTCCGCTTTCCGACCAGATAAACATTGCTTACGAATTCCACCTGCGCGATCCGTCCGTCGGCCGTCTGTAGCGGTAAGTCTTCATATCGAACATATTCCTTGCTCTGCAGCTCAAGAAATTTCTCGCGATTTGCGAGAATATCTTTAAACAAACCAAGCTCCCAGATACTTTTTTCCAGAATCTGATCTTTCGAATATCCCAATAATTCGACCAGAAATGGATTCACGCTCATTACCTTTCCGCTCTCCGCATCAAGTATGAGGATTCCGTCCTTTACCGCTTCAAACAACCTTCGGTAATTCGCCTCGGAAACCACAAGCGCCTCATTCGCATAGCTGCGCGCAGAGACATCACGAATCGTAAAATAAACATGAGGTTCATCCCCGTAACGAACCATTGCTGCGGATATCACGCTTGCAATCGAATTGCCGCCTTTGCTAAGAAGGTTGACTTCGACGTTGTCGATTGCTCCGTTGCGTTCAATTTCTGCGGCAAGTGCTTCATGACCGTTTTCGTCGGGGAAGAGAAAGAGTTCCGCAGTACTGCTGCCAATCAGCTCGTCTCGCGTGCAGCTGGAAAGCGCGAGAAAGCTATCGTTGACATCGACAATACGCCAGTCGCTCTGGCGGATGACGATGATCGCGTCGATATTGGAATTGAATAGCTGCCGCATTTTTGTCGCTTCGTCGTTCAACAGAAGATCGGCATTTTTTTGCGCGGAACGGTCTAGCAGGATGAGGCGCATCATTTGTTGTTCGTCAAAGTACGCAATTACATTCACCAACGCTGTTGTCGGGCGAAATACAGATCGAATTCGACATTTGCATATCGAATTGCGGCCTGCAACAGAAGAGACAGCCGGTTGTCCCCTGGCTCGGCGAGCGATTGAAATATTTCGGATATCGTTCTGCCGATGATTGCCGCCCCGCGGAGGGGCAGGAATCTTACAAAGGAGGGGCTTACCTGTGTAAACAGAAAATCGCAAACACCACCGGACGAATCGTCGGACACGGGGGATAATCGGGCAAAGCCTATTGGGAGAAACGATGATTTCCTTGTATGTTTTATTTGCCTCATATCATAGTTACATCCTTATTCTGCTTCATCAAAGCGGTCTTGCTGCACTGGCGGAGGTATCATAGGACGGTTGAATGGTAAGTGGAGAATGTAATTTTGCGCAGAAAGTTCCGATACTACGCAGACCGGGCAGGTTGGTTTTGCAAAAGTTAAGGGGGGTTATTTGATCGGTTCACTAAAGTGAACAGTTGTATTCTCGTGAATCCATTCATTTCTAAATGAATAAGACTTCGACCCAGTTGGTTCGGTATTGAACGATATGTTTTCTCCTTTCAACAGCGTGATCTGAGCCAATGTTCTTCGAGAGAGTGTGCGGATAATACATATGTTCATCATAACGCATACGAATGAAGTTAGCCAACAAAATATGAATTATAATAAAATAAATAATATGATGAAAAAGACGTATAATTATATGTTATCATATCTAAATAGAGGAGAGCTATACCATCACAGCGCATGAATGATACCATCCGTTCAATTTCGAAGTATTTCAAACAGACCGTGAAAAATAGAGTATAATGAAGACGGACATCTGTTTACAATTAATTGCTGTTCGATGTGTGGTGTGGATAAGATAATTTTTTAGATAATTATTTGAATGAGAAATCTGCTGACCAGCAGGAACCTATCATGCCACAATATGCCACACATTCATCTTTGGGGAGCCAAACGCCGAGCGAAGAGACAACTTCTACCGATGTTACCCATAGGCAGATCGTACCACGACGCGCCGGCAGCCTCGCCCGAAAAGGCACCGGATTGGAAGGAGCTCTGGAACAAATGAATACAATCATTGCAGGCATCTTATTTTCATCAGGTGCTTTTTTGATTTCGATCATCCTGTTGATTCTCTATCTACGAGAGCGCGGCGCGAAGAATCGCGTATCCGCGCATTCGGTAGAGGATCCGCATATCTATTCCCGGCAAGCGACGATTGCGCATAATGCGTCCAAGAGCCGTTACTCACGTGATTGGCCTCTTCCGAGGTTGAAAAGCAATTTTAAGCTCATCCAGTCTGCCTGCGCCGATTTAAACGCGGATTTGGTAAAGAAAATCGATGTGTCGGCGTCGGCAGAATGGCTGCTGGACAACTTCTATATCGTCGAATCACAATATCGCGTATTACTTTCGGAGTTGCACAAAAAGGATTATCTGCGCTTGCCCGTGCTTCAATCCGGGCCATTTAAGGGACATGCGCGTGTATTTGCCATGGCAGTGGAACTGATCGCCGGAACAAACAGCATGCTCGACGACGCTGCGTTAACCACCTATTTTTCGGCCTATCAGACAAAGAACATCCTCCTGGAGCGGGAAGTGCGTGCGCTGCCGATTATGCTACGGCTCGTAAGCCTAGAAGACATCCGCTGCCTTTGCGAGGATATTACCGCGGAGACGCAGAGCCGCGAACGAGCAGACAAGGTGTATAACGAGTTTTTAGAAGATACCTCCGAACGACTGACGAAATTTCAGGCTGCAATTGGATTTCTCGAAAAATCGAGCAGCGGTGTCGATTCTGCTTTCGCAGAGCACCTCTGTTATCGGCTGCGCAGGTCGGAACGAAACCCGGCTATTGCGATTCAACAGCTCAATACGATTCTTTCCAAACTCGGCACATCGATTGACGAAGTGACGCAGCTCGAACACAGCGCGCAGTCGCTTGCGACAATCGCCATGGAGAGCAGCATCAAGCGATTGCATTTCTTCTCCTCTATGGACTGGGCGGCGATACTACCTGTTGCAAGCAGGATTGAGCAGATTCTCCGTACGGGCGACGACGGCGTGTACCCGCTGATGGATTTGGAAACGCGGGATGCCTATAAGCGGCAGATCTCACGCATCGCTGCCAAATGCCATTGCACTGAAGTTCATACCACGCGCCAAGCGCTAATACTTGCCGCGGAGGCAGCGGGGAAAGGGGAGGATTCCGACCGTACCGGTCATGTTGGTTACTATTTGATTGGCGCAGGTGTGCCGCAACTCCAAAACCGACTAGCCGACAAACGAATTTCAGACGCCGAGAACGGTCGGAAAAACAGGAGGTGGGTACTCTATCTCGCCTCCATTGCGCTGTTAACGGGGCTGATCGCCTTTGCTGGGGCTGCTTATGGCGCGCTGTCCGCAACACGGCTGAACACAATGTATGGCATCCTCTGCGGCCTTGCGCTGCTGCTGCCCGCGTCCGAGATCGCGGTGTATCTGGTCAATCGGGGAATCAGCCATATCATCAAACCTGTGCTTCTGCCGAAGCTGGAACTCAAGGATGGCATTTTGGAGACGCTGAGCACGATGGTGATTATCCCCACGCTCCTGCCAAATGTGGCGCGTGTTTCGGAAGTGCTGCGTTCCATGGAGGGACACTATCTGCGAAATCGCGAGAAGAACCTGTATTTCGCGATCATCGGCGCATTTGGGGATGCGGATGCGCAGCGGCTTCCCGGCGACGACGCAGTGCTTTCCGCGGCGCTGGAGGGGATTGCATCGCTCAACAAAACCTATGGCGGTGGTGGAGATATCTTCTATTTTTTTCACCGAAAACGGCAATACAATCCGAGCAATCACGTTTGGATCGGTTGGGAACGAAAACGCGGGGCGATTATGGAGTTCAACAACCTCATGCAGGGCGCGTCCGATACGAGCTTTATTTGCGTCTCTTCCGGTACGCCGCCGTTTGGCAAAATTCGTTATGTCATTACGCTGGACAGCGAAACGGTACTGCCAATCGGCATGGCAAAGCGTCTGGTCGGAACGATGGCACACCCGTTGAACCGGCCTTACATCGATGAGAGTCGCTGCGTGGTGGCGCGCGGGTACGGACTGATTCAGCCGCATATCGAAATAGAAAGCGCAGGAGGCACGCTGTTTTCCCGCATCTTTACCAACCAGGAGGGAATCGACCCGTATTCCGGCGCACTATCGGACGTCTATCAGGATCTGTTTGGCGAAGGAATCTTTACGGGAAAAGGCATTTACGACCTGAACGCATTCCAAACGGTGCTGAAGGGAACCATTCCCGAGAATACGGTTTTGAGTCACGATTTACTGGAAGGGTCCTATCTTCGGACGGGGCTTGCCACGGACTTGACGATGGTGGACGGGTATCCCCCACAATACCATTCCTATGCGGCGCGGCAGCGGCGATGGATCCGCGGCGATTGGCAGCTGCTTTCCTATCTGTTGCCGCATCTGCGAGATGGAGAGGCGGGCAGGATCAAAAACCCGCTTTCTTCGATATCGAAATGGAAGATCTATGATAACCTTCGGCGCAGCCTGATCGCGCCGTCTTTGATGATTCTAACGTTGTTGGCGGTTTCCGTTTTTCCGGGCAATATCGCAATCTGGCTTGGCATGGTGCTCTTTGCCATTCTTCTGCCGTTTATTGGAACGATTCTCAGCAGTTTACTATTTATCTTTGGCAAAACCGCGCGGACAAAGCGCTATGTGCCGATACTCGATTCGCTCAAATCCGCGCTGATGCAAGGGCTGCTGGATATCGCATTTTTGCCGTATGCTGCATGGTTGAGCGTCAGTGCAATCTTACTGACGCTGACGCGGGTCTGGATTACGAAAAGGAACCTTCTGGAGTGGGTCACCTCCGCAGACTCGGAAGCGAGAAGCATCACAACGATAGGCGGATACTTCATCTGGATGCAGGCAGCTCTCTGGCAGACAATCGCGATCCTAATGCTTGCGGTGCTTCGTTTGCGCAGTGCATGGGCGCTGCTGCTGCTACCCATTGCTTTGCTCTGGCTGCTCTCGCCCATGATTGCGTATGCAATTGGGAATGTCAAACAGAACACGGATGAAGTGAACGAAGCAGAACGCGCAGATTTGCGGAAAATCGCCAGAAAGACATGGCGATATTTTGAAGAATTCGCCGGGAAAGAGACGCACGACCTTGCACCGGATAACTATCAGGCTGAGCCGTATCGGGGAGTTGCCATGCGCACGTCGCCAACCAACATCGGTTTTGGGTTGCTCGCGACGCTGAGCGCGCGGGACTTTGGTTTTATCGGAACCATTGAGATGTTTGAGCGGGTGGAACGCGCGATTACAACGATTGAGCGTCTGCCGAAATGGAACGGGCATTTGGACAACTGGTATACCATCGATAAGTTAAAACCGATGTATCCGACCTAG
>Ga0074197_1002242_pt1 | contig 13859 bp, 11 predicted proteins | sample EPASupsiteSAE305_FD_64526 | JGI IMG/M metagenome (GOLD analysis project Ga0074197, IMG submission 64526) | Bioremediated contaminated groundwater microbial communities from EPA Superfund site, New Mexico - SAE3-05 reassembly with SPADES | ecosystem: Environmental > Aquatic > Deep subsurface >...
AAATGAAGTAAGCAGACGATAGGCATAAGCACGAAAGAAAAGAGCTTCCCCTTTATACGCCGCTTGTTGTTCGGCACTCTCCCAACCTGTTGTTCTCTCATCATCGATATACAACAACAATTCATTGGAGCGGCTGATCAGCTTATACATATTATTCCATAACTTATAAAACAAGCTGTTGGAAGGAGTCATGACATCATAAGTAACTCCTCCCGGATTCTCACCATTATAACTGACATCAGCCATCGTACTATAAAAATAGACTATTGCATCCCCTCCATAATACAAATCATCTCGCAAAGAACTATGAAGACCATTTATTCCCAATTTAATACCTGAAACCTCCGTATAAGTATTTTCCGAAGACAAGAAGTCCAAAGGTGTCTCTTTTAAAAAATCACTATTACAGCCTGATAATCCTCCTAAAAGGAACGCAACGGCCACACATTTTGATAAAAGCGTATTTGATATAAAATTACATTTCATGATTCTAGAAATTAAAGCGTTAACTTGATTCCAAATTGCAAACTACGAGTCAAAGGGAATGAAGTATATTCAGGATCCCATCCTTCCCAACCGGTAAAAGTATAGAGGTTTTTGCCCGTCAGAAACAATTGCAGCGAACCAAGAACTCCGGTCTTCCGCAACAATTTCTTGTCAAACGTATACATCAGCGAAACATCTTGAAGACGTGCGAATCCCCTATTTTGATAAATATTAGTAGAGACCTGTTGGTTCCTAAACAAAGTACCACTCTCGTTCGAATGATTTTCCGGAGTCCAATAATCCCTTACTGAAGGCTGGTTCAAACGAATCACATAGTCGGAACTGTTTTCCGGGGTCAAAAGGCCGTTGCCGGAAATATAATAACCTCCGCCACCCAGCATCGAGTTCAATATAAAATACAAAGACCAGTTCTTCCATGTCAACGTATTGCTAAAGCTTAAACGGCAACTCGGATTCGTATTTCCTATAATTTTTCGATCATGCTGGGCATCAATCTTGCCATCTTTATTCAAGTCGGCAAATTTCTGCTGCCCCGGATACCAGCCATCATAGATGTTGCCTGAAAACAAATCCTCTTCTTGCCAGATACCCAACATCTCATACGAATAGACAGCACCGATCGACTCACCGACAAACCATCCGTTCGCCAAATCCTGCGTACTCCCGTCTCCATAAAGATCAGTGATTTTATCCCGGTTCAACGAGAAAGTAAAACCAGATAACCAAGAGAAGTTGCGGTTTTGGATATTCACGGAGTTCAATTCAACTTCAACCCCTTTGTTGTCAATACCGCCTAAGTTTGCCCACACATTGCTGTACCCGGTAACATTTGGCAGAGTCCGCTTGACCAATACATCTTTCGTATGCGATTTATATACCTCAAACGATCCAGTCAAACGCTGATTTAAGAAGCCGAAATCTAGGCCAAGATTCCAAGAAGAAGTCCGTTCCCATTTCAAATCCTTGTTTGCCATGGATGAAGGATATACAGAAATGACCATTTCGTCGTCGTAGTTGTAAGCCCCTATGCCCAATTTAGCCAACGAAACATAACGGTCGATTCCCTGGTTTCCATTCTGTCCGTAAGAAAGACGCAACTTCAAATAAGTATCCTTAAATGGATTAAAATTTTCTTCTGAAATTACCCAGCCGATAGAGGCAGAAGGAAGTGTTACATATTTATTATTGATTCCGAATCCAGAATAGCCATCCCGGCGGACCGTCCCTGTCAACAAATAACGACTCTTGTAATTATAACTGATACGCCCCATCAAACCAAGATTGGTTTCCTGCCATGCCGAACTTTCTTCAGAAAATAATGTCCCGAGAGACAGGTTATTATAACTCAAGTTATCCGTATCAAACGATTCAGCAGTAGCCATAGTGGTATCGCCCCATCTCTTCTCTGTCGTATAAACGAAAGTCGCATTTAACGAATGATCACCGAAAGCTCTTTGATAAGCGAAAATATGGTTAAACAAATAGGAATTCACATTCTCGGGAACCTTTACCGCCTTACCGTTATTGATAAATCCTCCATCCACGTCTGACGGATAGAATGAATTATTATCACGATGATAGCGAGTTGTTGAGTAGTTGAAATCATAAGACAATCCTTTGATGAAAGGCACATCTACGCGTCCGGTCATAGTCAGGAAAAGTGTATTCCGTAAATCCGAGTTGTCAATGAACAAATATTGTAACGGGTCCTTCATGGCAGATTCCATTGCAAATTCCGTACGGTAATATCCCGGCGTTTCAAAATCATACGTTGCCAAGGGAGAAGCTTTAGTCGCATAATCAAAACTGGCGGAGATGCCTGAATAATCCCGGTGAGAATAATTCACATTCGCCCCTAGTTTCAACCAATCCGTAATCTTTGTATCAACTTTTGCATTAAAAGTATAACGGGTAAACTGGTCATTCTTCAATAACCCTTCTTCATTATGATAAGCCCCCGACAGGTAGTAATTAACATTCTCTGAATTTCCGGAAACACCTAGATTGTAATCTTGCGTCCACCCGTTTTGCATCACTTTGTCAATCCAATCAATGTCCGAACCCAAAAGATAATTGTCTTTTTCTTCCTGAGACCGCAAATAATAGGCTTTTGCCTCTTTGCTGGAAATGTCTGTATATGCTGGGCGCCCAATATCACTGGTCGGATTTGTCTTATACCAGGTTCGCAAGTTCTGCTGATAGGCATAGTCCACCAAACGCATCGTGTATTCTTCTGCATTCATATATTCGGCTTTATGATTGGAAGCACCTTGTGTTCCAACAGACATATTAAACGATACGGTTGGTTTATCAGCCTTGCCCTTTTTAGTAGTCACCAAAATCACGCCATTGGCTGAACGCGATCCATAAACAGCGGCAGCGCTTGCATCTTTCAAGATATCAATGCTGCTAACATCGTTCACATTGATATCCGACATAGATCCATTATAAATGATCCCATCTAATACTATCAATGGTGATTGAGAGGCAGAAAACGAGTTATTTCCACGAATACTCAAACTCACATTATCACCTGCATAACCGCTTTGAGCTGTGTTTAGGCCTGCGGTAGATCCGACAAGAGCCTGAGATAAATTAGTACTAGCTATAGCCGGCGAATTTTCCAGGTTTACCCTTTTCACAGCTCCCGTCAAATCTTTCTTTTTCATAGTTCCGTAACCTACCACCACTACTTCTTCCAGTGTTTCCGTGTCTTCCTTTAGCGTGATAGTATAGGAAGTCTGATCCGTAATTTTTATTTCTTGAGAGACATATCCAATGTAGGAAATCCTTAACGTTGCACCAGGAGAAACGCTAAGAACGAAGCGCCCTTCCGAATCGGAAATAACACCATTCATGTTTCCAATTTCCATAATATTTGCACCAATCACTGGTCCGAAAGCATCCATCACAACACCAGTGATTTTTTTCCCTTGCTGAGCTATCTCTTTGAGCCCTGCTTCATTATTTTTTTTATAAAGCAATATATACTTATTGTTTATCTCATATACAATATCCGTGCTTTCAAAGGCTTCATCCAAATAAAAGCCTATTTTTTCAGATTTTTTACGTAAAGCGACCATTCTGTTGATGTTTACTTCCTGATTACGGAAAACAACCAGGTAATCAGTCTGCTGTTCAATTTGATTAATCAACTGGCCAATAGACAACACATCCGTTTCCAGTTTAATAACGGTATTTTGTCCCTCAGTACCCACTGCCAGTAACTGTACAATACAGGCAAAAAGTAAAAAAAATGAAATTTTCGTGATTCTAAAAGGACATTTAATAGATTGATTCTGTACATTAAAAAACTGTAACAAAGTTTTTAAGCTCATACTTCTGCATTAAATTAAGTAAATAATAAATATGATTCTAATAATTTTTTGATGTTTCAAAGACTAGCGCTGAAACCATCCATTATAACTTTACTCGATTGTTTTTATATCATAGGCATCCGGTTTATATCGTTTACATCTTACTTAATATGATTGTATTATTTTCCTCATCTTTTTGAATTCTGAATTTATGGATCCTTTGGATTATCCGCAGGATCTCATCTATACCATCACGTTGGCGGAACTTTCCACGATACTTCCAGGTAGAAATTGACGGATCATTAACCACTATCTTAACATCATAATAGAGTTCCATTCTTTTCAATATATTGCCCAATGGTTCATTATCAAAACTATAAATACCATCCGTCCATAAAAAATAATCGTTATTGGGAATCTTATCGACTTTCAGAGTGTTTCCATTGATTGTAACCTCTTCATTTGGTTTAAGAATAATGCCATTATTTTTTATATCAGGTAGATAGACTTGTAATAATCCCTCAAGCAAACTGGTTCGCATTTCCTCTCCAGCATAGCTGCGTACGTTAAATTTCGTTCCCAGTACTCTCATTTCCGCCCCACCAGAACAAACGATAAAAGGTTTTTTTGGATTTTTTGATACATTAAAAAAGGCTTCTCCCTCAACCGACACCCTCCTCTCTTTTCCAGAAAAAACTGCGGGATAAGTAAAAGTTGTTTGGGCATTCAGCCAAACCTCAGTGCTGTCAGACAACGTTATTTTGATTCGTTGTCCAGCTGGTACGAATAAGGTATTGTTAATTTCACACAAAGCATTATCAGACCTATAATGATTATCAATAAACCAATAGGTAGCAATTACAAATAATACGACAATTGCTGCATACCTCGATACATGTAATAGGAATTTTCTGAGCTTATTTGTTTTAATCAAATAATTAAACCTCTGCAAACCTTGTATGTTTGCATCCATACGGTCCGTTTGATCGGCTAAAACTAACAAGGCATTCATATTTTTATATTCGATGAATTGTTTCATCAACTCTTCATCAGCCTTTATTTGTCGTAACAGCACAAGCCTTTCACCCACACTCAATTCTTTCTGGAAATATTTTTGTATTCGTTCGTCCATATTATCTGTTTGTATAGAGTAGACACTTCTATCCAAAAAATCCGCCAAATAAAAAAATATTTATTTCAACTTTTTCAAAGAGAAAGTAAAAACAGGAGCAAAGGCATATAGTCTTTTAATTCTACGCGTAGTTTTTTATAAGCAATCCCCATTTGAGTCTCAACCGTATTAATAGATATATTTAACTCTTCGGCGATCTGCTTTTGTTTTTTACCCTCTAATTTATTCATAATAAAAATCTCACGACATTTATCAGAAAGTGAATCAAGGGCACGGGAGATTATCATCTCGACATCTTCTTCCGTGAAAAGATTTTCATTGAATGCTTCTAAAGAATCCAGGTTCATCTGAAGCGTGATGGCATATTCTTCTTGTATAAGGCTGGTTGTTTTTTGAACGACAATTTTATGACGTAGGTGGTTTAAACTCTTGTTTTTAATAGTAGTAAACAAGTATGCAACCAAATTAACAGGCATCGTCAGTATCTCTTTCTTTTCCCATAATTCAGTAAAAACATCCTGCACAATATTTTCAGCGTCTGCATCCGAGACCACATACTCCTTGGCAAAATATTTCATCTTTGAAAAATAGACAAGATATATCTCTTCAAATTTACTATTTAAGCTTAAATCATCCAAAATTACTGACTAGGGTTATTTTTCTAAAATTTTGCAAATATAATTTATTTTCACCAAAGAACCCTAGTAGTTCGTTGAATTTTGAATTATCAAAAATAAGCAGGACAAGTATTTTTAGTTAGTGTACATAAATAAAACATGACCTGAACAAGATTTGTTTATCGCATTTTTGCCAGATTATTTGTCCGATAATGGCTGGGAGTTACCTGTGTAATGCGTTTAAAGATTTTATTAAAATGCGAAATAGAGTTAAAGCCACAAGTAAAGCTAATCTGAAATATGTCTTGCGTTGTATTATTCAATAATTCACAGGCATATGCGATACGCATCTCAATGATGTATTGAATCAAAGTCTTTCCTGTTTTATCTTTAAAAAATCTACAAAAAGAGCTATTGTTCATCGCTCCGATTTCTGCCACTTCTTCCAGACTTATCTCCTCAAGATAGTGCTGTTCAAGGTAAGTAAGAATTTTTTTTAACCGGTTGTTATCGGCCGACTGTTCACGGGTATTATACAATACACTTCCAATCGTACGGAAATCCTGGGATTGGCTCATCATAAAAAGCAATTGTAAAAGGTTTGTCAATCTTAAAAATCCGTGACTTGAAGTCGTTTTCTCAATTTGACTAACAAGTTTTTGGCATTCAGGAGGAAAGCAAATACCTTGAGAAGATTGCTCTAGAAGATTTTTTGTAGATCTAAACTCTGGGTAATTATTAATAGGATGGCTCATAAACTCTTTCTCAAACTGAATAATACTGCCACGTAGTCTGTAATTGGGATTATTCTGATAAAATTGAGAAGAAGATTTGGAGTAGTGCGGAATACAACTTCCAAACAAAATAATTGTACCCGGAGCAAAATCAGTTGCCCCATCAGCAACAAAGGTTGTACCTGTACCCTCTTTAATGTAAAGAATTTCGAATTCATCGTGATAATGCAAAGGGAAAAAGAAATGGTCGTAATCAAAATTGCGGGCGATAACAGGACTCTGCGAATTGAGCGCTATTGGCTCAAACATAAGTTTGTCTTTCATTATGCGTGAGTTTTAAAAAGTGTAGAATTTATGGCCTGAATTGGATTGCAAATATAGTGTTATAATTGGGGAAAAAAGTATCATTTTACTATTTTGAATACCTTTAAGTTTGCAAAGCTTATTAAAGTGTGTGCGAATACATTCACTTGTTAACATTAAAGGCGTAATAAACCAAAGTTGAAAGATAATGAATAACACCAGAAGAAAATTTTTTAAGCAAGGATTAGCCGGCGCACTTTTAGTGGGCACGGCCTCCTTTGCCAGAGCAGGAATAACCGACCCGGTTAAACCCAAAGCACCCAAAGCCGCCAACCCATTCCGGTTGGGTATGGCAGGATACACTTTTGTAAACTTTGATATCGACAAAACATTGGATATCATGGAAAAACTGGATGTACATTACCTGTGCATAAAGGATTTCCATTTACCTTTTACAAGTACAGACGAACAGATAGCCGCCTTCCATGCCAAACTGACGGCCAAAAAAGTAACGGGCTATGCCGTTGGCCCCATCTACATGAAAAGTGAAGCAGATATAGACAAAGCCTTTGCCTATGCCAAAAGAGTAGGTGTTAAAACAATCGTAGGTGTTCCAAACTATGAGCTTCTTCCCTATGTAGACAAGAAGGTTAAAGAATACAATTTTAATTATGCGATCCACCTGCATGGGCCAGACATCGCCACCTATCCCGACGCTACAGACGTATGGAATCACACCCATATGCATGATCCGCGTATTGGCATGTGTCTGGATGTGGGTCACGATCTGCGCAACGGTTGCGATCCCGCGGCCGACCTCAAGAAATACCATACCCGCGTATTTGATGTCCACATTAAAGATGTAACAGAAGCATCCAAAGCAGGAAGAGGAATTGAGATAGGACGAGGCAAAATTGATTTTCCGTCATTGATACGTATGCTGCGCGAAGTAAATTATACAGGCGTATGTAGCTTGGAATACGAAAAAGACATGAAAGATCCCTTCCTCGGCATTGCCGAATCAATCGGATATTTCAAAGCCGTAAGCGATATAGCCTGACGAATAAAGAATTCCATTTGGCATCCAGTAAAAAGAGAACCCAGAAATCCGGGTTCTCTTTTTAGCAATTTAAGTACGCAGACAGGAATAACGCATTACAATCCAATCACTTATCTCTTTTACACCCTTTAGCTTTTAATATTTCCAAGGCTTTGTCAAATTCTTTGAGGGTTAAGCCACTATAAAAACATAAAAAACTGTTTCATAAAAATAATTTATAGAACTGAAGTCATATTAAATTTATTATTACTCTTTTACTGCATTTTGATATTCGGGACCTATTTCACGAGGTGAATAAACGCACAAAACATTGCCAATCGGATCTTTTATCGAAAATGAGCGGTCGCCCCATTCGTGGTCGGCAATTTCATCGCAAAAAGCGATTCCGTGAAACTTCAATCTAGCATATTCCGCATCCACATCAGCAACATTCAGGTTCAAAGTCAATCCGCCCGTAAATGCCGTTCCCGCCGATCCATACTCGGGTTTCATAAACGAAAGAAAGATAAAAGGATTCACTTCGCTTTGAAATTGGATAGTTACATACCATTCGCAATCAAAAGTTATTTTTACACCAAAACAGCGGACGTAAAAGTCTACACACTCTTTAATTTTACCTGTGTGGAAAGTGATTGATAAGTCGTTTAATTTCATATATTCTGTATTTATAAATTATGTAATCGTATTTGTCACTTTGACAAGCCCCCACTACCAAAAACATAGGAGCTTTTAACTTCACCTTTGGAAGTTCCAATCACCCTGATGTTCTTTTTTCTAAGCTCCACACTCGTTGGGTTTGGATTTTGGTTTTGACTAGAAATAAAAGTTCCACAACTTGAAAAGCTGAAAATTGTGGCTGCGAGAAAACATGCAAAAATTATCTTTTTCATAATTAATAAGAATTAAACCTCCCAGTTTTTCATGGTCGGCATTAGTTTATTTGTTAAAGCATAGGAAGAGTGGCACATTTATGAATCTTTTTTAAATAGTTGATCCCAGCATCTAAAATTTCATCTTTTCCAGCCTTAATTGTCTCTATTGTAGGGTAAGCCAGTATGTCTGGAGTAATCCCTTTACGTTGTAACCCAGTTCCGTCTGCAGAAAAAAGAGCAAAATTAGAAAAGGAAGCTCGTTGCCCTAAAAGAGGAACAAAAGTTACTCTACCTAAGGCCCCTGAAGTTGATCGACCAACTAAGGTCGAGTTACAATTATTGCGTATCTCCAAAGCAATTGTTTCTAACCCGCTTTGGGTAGATTCATTTATTAAAACAACAATCTTCCCTTTATAAATTGGACAACTTAATGAATCTGGAATAGTTGTTTGAAAATTCTTTTTCCATATAAATGCCCCGGGATGCATTGGGTCCGGATAAACCATCGAAGACAATTGTATCTCCTTTTTTTCGAACAAGTGGCATACAAATGGTTCTAATTCAAATTTATATGGTCCGGCTTTTCTTAAATCAAAAATAATGCCATCAGCCTCAGAAAGATACTCAAACAATGGGTTAATATCCTTATTTGTAACTTGAGATAAATCTACGTAGCCAATGCCATCTGAAATCCAACGGTATATTTGAGGATTCTCTTTCTTGTAATCAACGGGGACAACATTTATTTCCAGCGATTTGTCACCTCTTAACACTTTAACCAGATTCTTCTGTCCGAATATCATTTGTCCAATACTACAGTTTATCCTATAGTCCTTGTTTTCCTGGGTTGAAGCAGCCGTAAAAACAGGTAGGCTGTCACGAACTTGTTTAATATTCTGTTTCCCAATTGAACTGATTATATCACCTTTTTGCAATCTGCCAGCATTTACTCTTACAATGGTTTTATCATCCACTGTCTCAATTATATCCCTAAAGTCTTTGGGGGATTCATTAGCTGTAATTAGATAAGCATGACCATCATTAAGTGTTGCGGCTAATTTCAGAAATGTATTATTGTACGATTGGGGATCAACAGATTCAATAAACATGGGAATATACTCTGATAAAATTACATCCCAAGAGCTATCCATTAGATATTTATGGGGGAAAAAGTAATAAATTACATTCCAATATCTGAAAAATGATAATAAACGAAGATTAGCAGACGTTGGAGAGGATGAAACCTCAAAATCGTAGTTCTTCTCATTTTGAAGAACTATATGTTCGTAATCCACACCGTAATAGGATGGGTATTTCACTGTTAAAGAGGCTATTTTCTTTAATTCTCCCCTCAAAGAGTCATCTATAAATGAACTATTTAACCAGCTAAGGTTAACATTCATTTTTAATGAATCATTCCATTCTTTATCCTTTTCATACCTATATTCCCCTGCTGAATTCAGCATTCTTTTGAGCTCTTCATTGAACAAACCGGGCGTAGAAGCATCGGGAATACGCCCTAAGCTTTCTAATAAAACTTCATCCCAATCAAGTTTACCTGCTGTAATATTCGGATGATAGTACTTTAACAACCCCCAAACGCGACAGGTGATTGCCAATTTTGTGGTATCATTATACTGATAGTCACAAACAAAATCACAAGGTTTGACAAAGTATTTTTCTGATTTAGACTGACTGCAAGACACTTGCATTATACAGGCTAAACAAATCGCAAGAAACGACATTAAAACAAATATTGCATTTCTCATACGCAACAGATTTCTTTGGCAAAGGGAATTATTTTTGTATTTTATTAAATGATAGAACAAGCTACTCTTTGCAACCAGTTTTCTAAATAATCCAATTGGTCTTTTGTGTGGAAATAATGCTCTCCGTTCGGCATAATCGTAACATCGCAGTTGTTATTTTGCGCAAAAGAATCCAGCACCCCTCTTTCAGTCAGGCTATCATTCTCGCCATACAATATAAATGTAGGGCTAACCCATTTCTTAACGGGATTATTTCGAACATATTCATAATAATCCCATGACAATGTTTCTCCGAAAGAGGTCTGATATTCACCTTTCTCTTTTAGCTCATCTTCGGATATTTTTGACCATTTCATCATATTTAGAATCAATCGCTCCATATCTAAAATGGGAGAAAGGAAAAGACATCTATCGAACTTTACCTCCTGAAATGCAACCAGACTAAAGTAAGCCCCAAGGCTACAAGCATATAATGAAATGCAGGTGTATTTATCTTGAATAAAAGAATATATCTCTTTTAAATCGTGAACCCCGTTCTGAACAGTGCACGGATACGACTCATTTATACGCTCTCCATGTTCCGGCAAATCGAAACTCATCGTCTGATAACCACATCTTTCCACAATAGGAACAAAATATTCAGCGTCTTCCTTACTCGAATGTTTTCCATGAACATACAGGAATAATTTATCCGATGCAGAACCATATAAAATAACCGGAATATTTCCAATTTGCATTCTTTTCTGAATCATATTATCAACAACCCGCTCCTTCTTCGGTAATAATTTGATAACAATAGTACAATAAATAACTGGAAGCACCACACTCGTTTGGTTTTAGTTCTGATTAGAAATAAGATTACTTGATGTTCCACAACTTGAAAGACTTAAAATTGCGGCTGCGAGAAAACTTACAAAAATTACTTTTTTCATAATTAATTAGAATTAAAGCTCCCAGTTTTTAATGGTCGGCATTAGTTTATTTGGTAATGAAAAGGAAAAGTGCGCTCTCATATCACTCACAAATGTGCCACTTTTCAAAAACTGTTATTAGATTGCTAAAGTAATTATTTATTTTGACTTTTATGTCTCATTGATTCATCATTTTAATGGAGTGAATACACTTTTAACAGCAATCAATCCTCCGAAATGAGACATTAACCTCTTCGAATATCAATTATATCGTATAAAACTTTATTTACGGACGAAAGTTTCACTTATAAATGAAACTTTTATATATTTGTAGAGATAAAAACGACGAAGAATGGCATATATTAAGAGAGATAGTTATATTGAGCGCATAAAGCCCTATATAGGTAAGCCAATAATTAAAGTTCTGACCGGACAGCGTAGAGTTGGGAAGAGTTGTATTATGCTTCAGCTATGTGATGAAGTTAAAGCAATGGACAAAAAAGCTACTACTATATATATTAATTGCGAGTTGGAAGAATTCAGAGTAATCAGAACATCTTCCGATCTATATACTTATATAAGTTCACGTTTAACTACTGGCGGACATAATTATCTGTTCATTGATGAAGTACAAGAGATTGATTCATTTCAGGATGCTTTACGCAGCCTGCTTGCCGAGCAGAAATGCGATATTTTCTGCACTGGAAGTAATGCAAATATACTCTCTAGTGAACTGGCGAGCTATCTTTCCGGAAGATGCATGGAGTTCGAAATACATTCGCTTAGCTATTGTGAATTTCTGCAATTCCACAAGTTAAAAAATTCATCAGACAGCCTTGTAAAGTATCTTACTTATGGAGGCATGCCCTTTCTTATAAACCTTGAACTAACAAGAGAACAAGTCTTTGAATATTTAAGCAATGTTTATTCTACCATATTACTTAAGGATGTTGTTGCCAAAGAAAAAATACGCAATGTATCTTTTCTTGAGAACTTAGTAGTGTACGTATCAGATAATGTAGGCAGTTTGTTTAGTTCGAACAACATCAGCAAATATCTGAAATCCCAGCAGATTCAAATGTCACCGCAGCTTATTATAAATTACCTGAAAGGCCTAACCAATGCTTACATAATTCACCGTGTACAACGGGCCGATATTGGAGGGTTGAAAATCTTTGAAGTAGGAGAAAAGTATTATTTCGAAGATTTGGGATTACGCAATATGATTCGTGGAGGAGATACATCTTCGGAAATACATAAATTGATTGAAAATGCAGTATTCTTACACCTCACTCAATCTGGCTATAAAGTTTTTGTTGGAAGAATGAACGATAAGGAAATTGACTTTATGGCAGATAAAAATGGACGAAAAATTTATATACAGGTTACATTAACTGCAATGGACGAGAAGACCCGCACACGAGAATTTGGCAATCTAATGGAAATAATGGACAATTATCCGAAATATGTTATTGCCCTCAATGATATAATCATAGGAGACGACTATAAAGGGATTACATATTGTAATCTGGCAGACTTCCTTGTAATGGACATTTGAAAGAATGTGTAATATTCTAATAGTCATTGCTAAAGTAATTATTTATTTTGGTTTTTATATCTCAAAGCAGACAGAAGTGATGTTGAAGACAAATTGGAAGAAAACACATAACAGTTGTATGCTTCCCCAATATTAATTTTGTCGGACAATAGTGATTAAGAATGTATTATTATGGAAAAAGTTGGGGAAATAATTATCGCATTTGTGAACATATCTGTTGACAATTTACTATCTTTGCATCATGAATAATGTTGGACAATATATTGATTCCCTTATCAAAGAGGGTAGACACAAGCAATCAGACATTGCGAGAGCGATTGGCGTACAGCGTCAGTTGCTCAGTTATATCATTGCCGGACGGCGTGAATTGTCTATTCCGTTGGCTCTGAAGTTGGAATCGTTTTTCAACTTGCCCGAAGGAAAACTCCTCAAAATGCAGACAGAAAACAGCATTCACAACTATAAACATCAACTCAAAGATGAATTAGAAGAGGTGTTGATTAAAGTCAACGCCTTTTGGTCTTATGCGAATGTATCAGCAGACAATATACCCAGTGATGAGCTAATTGAAAAGGTCTTTATATATCTCGACTTAAAGGATATTGCTAAACTATTTGAGCTTTACACAAGGGATTATATTCGAAAAATCTGGCGGGAGAAGATGGCTATTCAGGGCGACTATCTATTCAATCTCAATGTGATGATTGCCCTCTACTATTTCGACATCAAACAACCCGAAAAATATCTCAAACGAGTTGAACGTGAACATCTAAAACATATATTGAACAATGCGTAAAGGTTTGACAGAGAAAATAGCTATCATCATCGAGAAGGTGTCAGCCATGGAAAGTATTAAACCCTATATCCTTGGTGGCGGAACTGCGCTTGCCATGCAGATCGGACATCGCAAAAGCGAAGATCTGGATTTTATGATGTGGCGGAAGTCAAAAAAAGAAAAGCCTGAGGTCGATTGGACCGCCATCGAAAAAGAACTTATAGAGAAAATCGGCGAAGTGGAGAGTTTTAATATGCTTGGTTTCGATCAGGTAGAGTTTGTTGTGGCGGGTGTTAAATTCTCA
>Ga0074197_1002244_pt1 | contig 13856 bp, 11 predicted proteins | sample EPASupsiteSAE305_FD_64526 | JGI IMG/M metagenome (GOLD analysis project Ga0074197, IMG submission 64526) | Bioremediated contaminated groundwater microbial communities from EPA Superfund site, New Mexico - SAE3-05 reassembly with SPADES | ecosystem: Environmental > Aquatic > Deep subsurface >...
ATCCATGGCCGCATTCAGGGACAGGCGCAGGCGCGAGGTCCCGGCGGGAACCGTGGGCGGCCGCACCGCCTTGACCCAGTAACCCTGTTCGCAGATCCGCTCGGCCGCGGCCACGGCCCGGGCCGCATCACCCACCATGACCGGCACGATGTTGCTGCTGCCGTGGGTTTTGAGACCGGCATCGCGCAGGGCCCGGCGGAACTGTTCCGCCATCCGGTCGACCTTGGCGCGCTGTTCCTGCATCAGCGGCAGGTGGCGGAGGACAAAACAGAGCCAGTGCATCGAAATCGGGGGCAGCCCGGTGGAGAAGATCTGCGGCCGGGCCGTATTGAGGAGAAAATCGGTCAGGATCCGGGAACCGACTACAAAGGCCCCCTGGCCGCCATAGGCCTTGCCAAAGGTGCCGGTGAGGATTTCAATATCGCGATGCACGCCCTGTTCTTCCGCCAGACCGCAGCCGCTTGCGCCCCGGATGCCGACTCCGTGGGCCTCGTCGACATAGAGCGTGGCCCGCCAGCGGTCTTTTAAGCCGACCAGCTGCGCCAGATCGGCGGCATCGCCATCCATGCTGAAGATCGATTCGGTGACGATGAAGACCTGGCGGTAACGATCCCGGTCCCGGACCAGCACCTGCTCAATGGCCTGATAATCCAGATGGGGATAGCGGATCACCTTGGCCCGTGACAGCCGCATGCCGTCGATCAGGCTGGCGTGGCAGAGCTTGTCGGCGAGGATCAGGTCCTGCTTGCCGGAAAGCGCCGGCAGGATGCCGATGTTGAGATGATAGCCGGAGTTGAAGACCAGGGCCGCCTCGGTCTGGTAGAGCGCGGTCAGCTGCTGCTCCAGTTGGGCATAGGGCAGGGTGTTGCCGGTCATCAACCGCGAGGCGGTGCTGCCCAGACCGTAGCATTCAAGGATATTCTCGTTGTTCAGTTGGCTGAAAAAAGCCTCCAGCAGGTCGCGATTGGTGGCAAGCCCCAGATAATCGTTTCCGGCCAGATTGAGATAGGGACGGCCATCGATCTCGATCCGGCCATGGCCCAGATGGACCACCGGCACCAGCTGGCGCAGCTGTCCCTGTCCTTCAATTTCCCCTAACTGTTCGGCGAGTTGTTGGTGTAAGTCCGGCATGGGAGCGGCTTCATCCTAAATAGTGTGCATACAGGGTATCGCTGTATCCCACGAGGAGACGATCCCCCATGAGCAGCGTCGGCGCCCGCAAGGTCCCGCTGCGCCCCAGGGCCTGCTTGAGGATCTCCTCTTTGCCGTCCCGGCGCGGATCAAAGCGCAGCTGCTGCTTGCCGCTGGCCACGATGATCTCGTTGACGCCGGCCAGCAGGTTCCAGGCCTCATCCCCGGCCAAGGCGGTTTTTCTGGCATCGACAACCCGGCCGGGCGTGATATTGTTGCGTTGCAGCACCTCCAGTGCCTTGAGGCACGAGGTTCAGCCCTTTCGCAGGTAGGCCCATTCAATCTGCATGTGATTCCTCTTAAGTGATTGCAACAGGATCATTTGTAGGCGTCTTGTCCAGGCGGGCCATTATAGCCCTGGATGGGGAGCGGCACCAGCCTATTTTTCTTCGGGTTTGCTCGTTTCCGAAAAACAAGAAATCCTTTATAGAAAAAAGACAGAGGAATATCAAGAAGGCATAATCAGGAGACAGAGATGACAACATCACCGGAAACCGCAGAGCCCCAGGGCGAGCTGCTGCTGCGGACCATGCCGATGCCCGCTGACACCAGCTTCAATGGCGATATTTTCGGCGGCTGGATCATGTCGCAGATGGATATCGCCGGCAGCATCATGGCCAAGGAGATCACCCGGACCCGCACCGCCACGGTGGCCGTGGAGAGCATGAAATTCATCAAGCCGGTCAAGGTGGGCGATGTGGTCTGCTGCTACGGGCGGCTGCAGCGCATCGGCACCACCTCGGTGACCATCATGCTGGAGGTCTGGGCCCGGCCGATCCTGCATGCGACCGAGGACCGGTTCACCACCTTCAAGGTGACCGAGGCGGCCTTCACCTACGTGGCCATCGGCGAAGACGGCAAGAAACAGCCGATCGACAAGGAACGACTCCAGCGGTAAACCGCAAGTCCGTCAGCTGCTGAGCACCGCGGTATCTTCCAGGACAATTTCCAGTTCGGCCAGATCGATCTCGGTGAGATTGAGCAGATTGGCCTCCAGGGTGGCGGGCAGGACGAGGGAGGGGTCTTTTTCCATCCCGATCCCCAATTTGTGGCAGACCAGATTGGCCATGCGCACCAGCAGCAACAAGTAATTTTTATCGTCGATCTCCACGGTATGGTGGTCACGGGCGATGACGCAGAAATACTCGGGCATGTTCCATGTCGTGAGCAGTTTATGCCCTTCCCGTGCATGCAGCCTGGCCATGGCCTCAATGAGCAGGGCATCGGTTATTTTGAGGGTGGGATTTTTGCGTTTGACCTGTTCGATCACCACCAGGATGAGCAGTTTGCCGACATCATGGAACAGGCCGGCAAAAAAGGCCTGGCTCTGATCCACCCCGTAGCGGTACCGCCTGGCCAGCCACACCGTCCCATAGGCACAGCCCACCGCGTGCTGCCACAATTTTTTCATCATCAGGTTGATCGTTTTATCCTTGCTTTGAAACTGCTGCCGCGAGGTGGCGAGCAGCACGATCTTCTCGATCTCCGTGGTGCCGAGACGGGTGATGGCGGCCCGCACGGTGCCGACCTCGGCCAGGCCGCGGTAAAAGGAGGAATTGGCGATTTTCAGCACCTGGGTGGAAAGGGCCTGGTCGGAGGTGATGATCTTCTCGATAATCCGCAGGCTCGGTTCCTTTTTGGCCATCTCCTGCTGGATACGGACAGCGGCGGAATTGAACACCGGCAGCCGGACCTCGCCCGATTCAATACAACGGTTGATTACCTCGATGAGGGAAACAGGGGCAGCCATTTTATTCACCTGCAAGGCGGCGGAGTTCGGCAAGGGGACGCGGCGGGCCGAAGATGGGCAGGCACCGCAGGACCTCGTCAAGGGTGGTTGAGCCGTTGGCCGCCTTGACCAGCCCGTCTTCCAGCAGGGTGATCAAACCGGAGTAATCGATGCTGATGGCGCGAATATCGTAGCTGGTTTTACGTTCCAGGATGGCGTTGCGGACCCGTTCGTCGAGCACCAGCAGCTCGAACACCCCGACCCGGCCCCGATACCCGGTCTGCTTGCATTCCTTGCAGCCCCTGCCCTTCTTGAAATTAGCCCCCGCAAGGTCGCTGAGGTTGCTGCGCAGCCGCTGCAACTGCACCGGCGTGGGTTTGGCATCGACCGCGCAGCTCGGGCAGACCCTTCGCAGCAGCCGCTGGGCCAGGACACTGACCACGGTGGAGGAAACCATGAAGGGGGCGATGTCCATGTTGAGCAGCCGGATGAGACCGCCGATGGTGTCTTCGGTGTGAAAGGTGGAAAGCACCTTGTGGCCGGTCAGGGCCGCCTGCACCGCCACTTCCGCCGAGTAGGCGTCACGGATCTCGCCGATGACGATCACGTCCGGGTCCTGGCGGACGATGTGGCGTAGCGTCTCCTCGAAGGTCAGGTCGATCTTGGGGTCGATCGAACACTGGGCGATGCCGTCGATAACGTATTCCACCGGCTCCTCGGCGGTGATGATGCTCACCTGCGGACTCATGAGGGCATGGATGCAGCTGTAAATGGTCGAGGTCTTGCCCGATCCGGTCGGGCCGGTCACCAGCAGCACGCCGCTGGGCTGGTAGACGGCATCCTCGAGGAAACGGGAGAGCATCCGCGGCGACAGGCCGATGGCCTGCAGATCGTACAGGTCCTGCTTGCGGTTGAGGAGCCGGAGCACGATTTTCTCGCCGTGGATGGTGACGAAAAAGGAGACCCGCAGGTCCAGCTGGCCCTCATCGTACTCAAAGAGAATGCGCCCGCCCTGATGCCTTCGTTTCTCGGCGATATCGGCCTGACACATGATCTTGATACGGCTCGACAGGGCCGGGATGATCTCCTTGGGAAAATCGCGAAAATGGCTGAGCACCCCGTCTTCGCGGAACCGGACCTGCAATCGGTCGACCATGGGTTCGATATGGATGTCGCTGGCGTTGTTTTTGATTGCGGCAAGAATAATGGAATTGACGGCGCCGACCACGGTGGAAGTATCGACCGCCAGGGGCTGTCCTCCTTTTTTTTCGGCCAGCAGGTCGATGATTTTCCGGATGGAACGGCTCTGCGCAATCACCGGGATGATGGTGTTGCCCAGAAATCGCCTGGCGGTCTGGACAGCCTCCTGATCGAGGGGATCGGCAAAGGCGACCCGAATCGAGGCGTCATCACTCTTTATCGGGACAAAGCAGTGCGTGGCCATCTGGTTTTTGGGTATCTTGGTACACAGCTGTTTGTCGATGTTGTGGAGGCCGGGCTCGATAAAGGGATAGCCCATCTGGATGGAAAGGACCTCGATGAACACCTGTTCTTCAATAAAGTTATATTTCACCAGGATCCGGCCGAGCTTTTCCGAGGTCTCGCTTTCCTGCTGCAGCCGGCAGGCGGCATCCAGATCTTCCTGCGAGATATATCCCAGCTCGGTCAGCAGATCGCCGATGCGGATGGGCGAGGTGGTCTGGCGAAGGGCCTCTTTGACATCCTGATCGGTGACGAACTTAAGGTCCTTGAGGATCTTCAGCAGGGGCTGGAAGGTGGTGAGTTTGGCCTGAATCCTGGCCGCGTGTTCCACCTGGGTACGGGTTATTTTGGCCATCTGCAGCAGCAGGTGAATGAGGGTCCCGTAACTGTCGGTTGGTGTGGTTGTCATGTCGTGAGGATGCGCCGCAGGAAAAAGAGGAAAAGTGAGGGGAAAATCAATGGACGTCCACCCGGGTCAACCGGCTTGCATCTCAAATACCGGATGCCCCTTTTCTTTGATTAAAAAAGTATACGTGGATTCAATTTCGGGTTCAAGGGATTCCGGTCAATGGCTGTAAATTTGTTTATTTGTTACAGAATTCAAGCCATGCCAACGGGGAGGGAGCGGCGGTGCAACCGGAACGGGCGTTTGCCCCCTTCATTTTCCGGGAAGAGGCCCTGCAGGAGGGGATGCCGCGCCGAGCATGGCCTCAGGCCGCACATACCGGTCGAACTCCTCGCCGGTCAACAGACCGAGGGCCAAGGCCGCCTGCCGCAAAGACAAATTTTCAGTGTGCGCTTTTTTGGCGATGGCCGCGGCCTTTTCGTAGCCGATATGGGGGTTGAGGGCGGTCACCAGCATCAGGGACTGCCGGAGATGCTGTTCGATTCGTTCCGCAACCGGCTCGATACCGACGACGCAGTGGCGATCAAAGGACTGGATGACATCGGCCAACAAGGCGACGGACTGGAGGAAGTTATAAATAATCAACGGCTTGAAGACGTTCAACTCAAAATTGCCCTGACTGGCGGCAAAACCGATAGTCGCGTCGTTGCCGAACACCTGGCAGGCCACCATGGTGACCGCCTCCGCCTGGGTCGGATTGATTTTGCCCGGCATGATTGAGCTGCCGGGTTCGTTGGCCGGGATGGTGATTTCTCCCAGGCCGCAGCGGGGCCCGCTGGCCAGCCAGCGGACATCGTTGGCGATCTTCATCATATTGGCGGCCAGGGCCTTGAGGCTACCGCTGGCATGGACCAGCTGGTCGTGCGCGGTAAGGGCATGAAATTTGTTGGCGGCCGCGTAGAAGATCTTGCCGCTGTCCTGACTCAACTGTTCGGCAACGGCCTCGCCGAAACCGGCCGGGGCGTTGAGCCCGGTGCCCACCGCCGTGCCGCCGATGGCCAGAAAGCGCAGGTGGCGCAGGGCCTCCCGCAGCTGTTGCCGGTTGCTCTCGATCATGGCGGCCCAGCCGCTCACTTCCTGGCCCAGGGTGAGGGGAGTGGCATCCTGCAGATGAGTCCTGCCGATCTTGATGATCCCGGAAAAATCATCCGCCTTTTGTTGCAGCGTCTGCTGAAAGGATTGCAGGACCGGCAGCAGCTGATCCTCAAGGGCAAACACCGCGGCCACGTGCATGGCCGAGGGAAAGGCATCGTTGGTGCTCTGCGAGAGGTTGACATGATCGTTGGGATGCACCGGCCGGATCTGCCCGCAGCCCCCGGTGGCTATCACCGCCGCCCGGTTGGCGATCACCTCATTGACATTCATATTGGTCTGGGTGCCGCTGCCGGTCTGCCAGACGGACAGGGGAAACTCCTGGTCATGCTGGCCCGCCAGGATCTCATCGCAGACCAGGACGATAAGATCCCGGATCGATGGCGCCAGCAGATTTTTCCGATGGTTGACCCGGGCACAGGCCTTTTTCAAACGAACGAGTCCCAAAATAAGCGCCATGGGCATCTGCTCGCAGCCGATGTTGAAATTTCGACGACTGCGTTCGGTCTGCGCCCCCCACAGCCGTTCAACCGGGACCTCGATCTCGCCCATGGTGTCATGTTCGATGCGGTGGTTCATAACCTCTCTCCTTGCTGGGATGCGGTGGCGGTGCAGGAATCAAAACCAAGACTCATAAAAATAAATAGCGACGAAGCCGGAAGGGAGCAAGCCCTTTATTGTCCCGGGAAAAACCCGGTACTTCCGGACAGGAATTGATTATAAAGCAACTGTTCGGGTTGATTAGACTGTAGCCTGTCAGGCTGCAGGCAACGCCCGTTCATTTGCGTCATTTCGACGCACAAGAGAAACCCCGGCCGCAGGTTGCGGCGGAGCGCTGAAAGACTCAACCCCTACAGACTATCCACCTGAATAGTTACGGAAACAGGTTATGAACGAGCATCCCGATTTTATCGACACCGAACAACGCAGGCAAAAAAGCATGCTGGCGGTTCATGTCGGGCTGTGGGCGAATGTCCTCCTGGCCTGCCTCAAGTCCGTGGTCGGTGTCCTGGGACACAGCCCGGCCCTGCTGGCCGACGGCATCAACTCGACCTCGGATGTGGCCTATGGGATTGTGGTCAGCATCTTTATCCGCCTCTCCGGGAAACCGGCCGACCATGAGCATCCCTACGGCCATGATCAGCTGGAGAGCGTTGCGGCGGTGGTAGTCGGGGCTTTTGTCGTCACTACCGCCATCGCCATTTTCTGGAACACCATCGATACGGTCTACGAGCTGCTGACCCTCCCGCAGAATGGGGAGGGGGCCAACATCACCGCCCTGTGGATCGCCCTGTTCGTCGTCGCCCTCAAGCTCTGCCTGACCCTCTGGACCTACGGGGTCAACCGCAGGGTCCAAAACAGTGCGGTCCTGGCCCTGGCGCAGGATCACCGCAACGATATCTTCGCTTCCTCCGCGGCGGCAGTGGGTATTTTCTTCGGACGCCAAGGCTATCCCTGGATCGATCCGCTCGCCGGCGCCGTGGTCTCCCTGATCATCCTCCACACCGGGGTCGAAATCCTGCGCGCGGCCACCGCCGATCTCATGGACACCCTCCCGGGCAGGGAATTGGCCGCGGAAATCCGGGCAGTATTGCAGGGAATTCCAGAGGTGCAAGCGGTTGAGGAGATCCATGCCCACCGTTTCGGGCCGTACCTGGTGGTTAACCTCACCATCGGCATTGAGGGCACGCTCAGCGTCGTGGAAGGGGATCGGATCGCCACTAGAGTGGAGGAGCGGCTTCTGGCGCGCATCGAGTTTCTGCGCCGGGTGTATGTTCATTACCATCCGGCCGGCTGCAAGAGCTCGACGCGATAAGCACGACAACGCGCTTACATGGTGTGCGTCTCGACCCGGTTGCGGCCCGATTCCTTGGCAAGATAGAGGGCCTGATCAGCCAGTTGCAGCAGATCCGAGGCGTTCGCCGGTTGGTCCTCCAGCAAGGAGGCCACACCGATGCTCACCGTGACCGGCCATTGTCGCCCCTGGTCGCTGAACAGATGCCCTTCGACCAGGGCCCGGATCTTCTCGGCGAAAAATCTGGCGTTGTCCAGGCCGGTATTGGGGAGGACAACGACGAATTCCTCGCCGCCGAACCGGGCGGCCAGATCACCGCAACGGACATTCTTTCGCACCAGAGCGCCGATGGTTTTGAGGACATAGTCGCCAAAGCCGTGGCCGCAGGTATCGTTGACTTTTTTAAAATGATCGAGATCGAAGAAAAGGCAGCTGATATCGGTTCGGGCCCGTATCGCCCTGGCGAACAGTTCCTCAAAGGCTTCCTGGAAATAGCGTTTATTGCGCAGCCCGGTCAAGGCGTCGTTGACGGCTCTTTCGTAGAGGTTCCTGTTCATTTCCTCCAGATGGCGCACATGCCGGCGCAGTTGCAGGTGCACCTGGACGCGGGCCAGCAGTTCTTCGGCGATGAACGGTTTGACCAGGTAATCGGTGGCTCCGGCCCGAAACATCTGCAAGACCGCATTGGTTTCCCCGGACGCGCTCAGCGAGAGCAGCGGCAGATGCTCCGCTTCCGGAAGCTGACGGGTAAGATGAATGAATTCATCCCCGCGCATGATCGGCATGTCAAAATCGACGATGGCCAGATCGACCCGGTTGATATTTTCCTTGATCTGGTCAAAGGCTTCCCTGCCGTCTCCCGCCTCAAGGATCGAAAGGCCAATGCGTTGCAGGCAGGAAACAACCATCCTGCGTACGCCCGGATGGTCGTCGACCACCAGGGCGGTCATGCCGGCATAGGTGGACTGGGGCCGCAACACCCGGTTGACCGCTGTGGCGATATCGCCGCGGGAAAACGGCTTGGAAATGAATTCCAGGCTGCCGAGATGAAAACCGCGGCTGCGATTTTCAAAGGTGTCGTTGGCGGAAACAAAGAGCACCGGAACGCGGGCCTCCGAGTTGCCGAACAGGCCTCGGGCCTCCTGTTCCCTTAATTTTTCGCAGCACTCAAAGCCGTCCATCCTCGGCATGTCGATGTCCAGGGTAATCAGGTCGGGCGGTTGCTGCATCCAGGAGAGGGAGGAAAGGGCTTCCAGCCCGTCGTTGAAGGTAATAACGACAAACCCTGCCGCCTCCAGCTCTTTTTGGATGATGGTGCGCATGGTGACGCTGTCGTCAATCACCACGACTGTTTGCTTTTCGGTTGCCGGCCGCTCCAGTATCCTGATAATTTCCCCCGGTATTGCTTTCATTGTCGCGACCCAGTCCGCTCCTTTCTTCATCTCGTCATCCACTTTGCCCAATCACCGCTTGGTTCATTATATTAAAAAAACTGATCGAGCAAAATGAAAAGACGCTCGGCTGCCCATTATCGGCAGAGGTGTTCCTCTTTATTCCGGGGTGCAGCCTGCTCTTCCGCTATTTGTTTGACGGATAGGGAGCCGCTTTTTATAGTCATCAGGCTCAAACGAGATCGTGAACGGTAGCGGCGACCCGGCCTCCGGGGCCGCAGTGGTAATGTCATCCCTCACAAAGGAAAAGACCATGAAACACTATACCCTGCCCGATGGGCAGCGAATTCCCGCCCTGGGCCTCGGCACCTGGAAATCGGCGCCCGGAGAGGTCTATGCAGCGGTCAAGGAAGCCCTTGCCGTCGGCTACCGCCATATCGACTGCGCCCCTGCCTATCTGAATGAAGCCGAGGTCGGCAAGGCAGTGGCGGAAACACTCGCCGGCGGCACCCTGTCCCGGCAGGATCTGTGGCTGACCTCCAAACTGTGGAACAACGCCCATGCCCCGGAGCAGGTGCAACCGGCCCTGGAAAAAACCCTGGAGGATCTGCGGGTTGCCTCGCTCGATCTCTATCTCATCCACTGGCCGGTGCTGTTCAAGCCGGGTGTGATGTTTGCCCGGCGCGGCGAGGACTACATCGCCCTTGACGACATCCCGATCATCGAGACCTGGAAGGCCCTGGAAGCCTGTGTCGCCAAAGGGCTGACCCGGAATATCGGCGTCTGCAATTTCAGCATCAAGAAATTGGATGCCCTCTGCCGTCAGTCATCGATCCGGCCGGTGATGAACCAGATCGAACTCCACCCCTATCTCCAGCAGCGCGGCATGCTCGACTATTGCAAAACGAAAAATATCCAGCTGACCGCCTATTCGCCGCTGGGCTCGGGCGACCGACCCGCGGCCATGAAAAAAAGCGGCGAGCCGACCCTGCTCGACAATCCCGTCATCCAGCAGGTGGCTTCAAAGCACGGGAGAACGCCCGGACAGGTCCTGCTTGCCTGGGGACTCTGCCGGGAGACGGTGGTTATTCCCAAATCGGTCAACCCGGAGCGGCTCCGCCAGAACCTTGCCGCCGCCGATCTGGCGCTCGATCCCCAGGACATGGCGGCCATTGCCGCCCTGGACCGAGGCTACCGCTTCGTGGACGGCTCGTTCTTCGAGGGACCGGGATCGCCCTACACCTTAGGGGAGCTGTGGGACGAATAACCGACCCAAGCATCAATCGGCAAGAGGGCGTGATTGCAATCCGGAATCTTTCGGCGCCGGGCCTGCATATCGAGAGTTTTACCGCTCAGCCGGGTGAAGCCTGGTGCTTTATCGGGCCCAACAACTCCGCAATAGAACTGCTGTGCGACCTGATCGCCGGGGAACCGGTCAGATGCCGGGCCGGATTGTTGCGGGTGCCGGCCGATCTCGGCGTGCTCTCGTTCAAGCGGCAGCAGTCGATCTTTGAGGCTGAATTACAAAAGGATGACACCGATTTTCTCGACCGGCCCGATCCCGGCACTCCGGCCCGCGATTTTCTCACCAATATTGAGGACCACCGGCGGCTGATTGAGCTTTTCGCCCTGGACAAGGTCCTGGACCGGGGCTACCGGCAGCTGAGTTCCGGTCAGGCGAGAAAACTCTGCCTGCTGCAGCAGATTACCCGAGGGCGCTCCTTCCTGGTGCTGGAAAATCCCTACGAGGGGCTGGATCAAGCCGGCTGCCGCGAACTGGACCGGGTGCTGACCGAGCTGCGGCAACAGGGACTGGGGCTGCTGGCCTTTGTCAACAATACCGGAGACATCCCCCCTTGGTGCAGTCATCTCGCCGCCCTTCGCGAGGGGGGCATCGGCCTGCAGGGGCCGGTCAACGAGGTGCTGCCGGCGGTAAAAACGCTGCTGAAGCAGCAGCCCGCTTTGTTCAAGGCCTCCATCGAAGAGCTGCGCAGGGAGCGGCGGGCGGACGACGATGACCGGGGCCGCGTCAATCTCCTGACCCTGCGCCAGGGGTTTGCCCGCTACGGCGAGGTCGAAGTCTTCCACGGCCTCGATCTCATCGTCAACCAGGGGGATCATACCCTGATCACCGGCCCCAACGGTTGCGGCAAGTCGACCCTGCTGCAGCTCATCACCGGCGACCATCCCCTGTGCTACGTCAACGACCTGGTCCTGTTCGGCAGGCAGCGGGGCAGCGGCGAGTCGGTCTGGGCGGTGAAAAAACAGATGGGGATCGTCAGTTCGGACCTGCACCGCAATCACCGTATTTCCGGCAGCGCCCTGGCGATCGTGGTGTCCGGATTGTTTGATTCGATCGGTCTCTACACCCGGCCGACCGAGAACCAGCGGCAACTCGCCCGCAGGTGGCTGCAGCGGCTCGGCCTGACCGATAAGGCGGGGACCGCCTTTCGCCGGCTCAGTTACGGCGAACAACGGCTGGTGCTGCTGGCCCGGGCCCTGATCAAGGTGCCGCGACTGCTGATCCTCGACGAACCGACTCAGGGGCTCGACGAATCCAACCGGATGGCCCTGCTCGATTTTCTCGCCGAAATCGCCGGCGAGAACCTCTGCACCCTCCTCTACGTGAGTCATCGCCGGGACGAGTACCGCGGTTTTTTCAGGCAGCGGGTCCGCTTTGATCGTCTGTAGGCGTTTTGGTTCGACAGGGATGCAAAGAGGCATTGCGCCCCTACCCCCGGTCTCAAAGACCGACCGGCCGGAATTCACCCCGGTTCGTTCTATTTCAACAAAAGGAGAGAAGATGATACTACCGTACCGTGATTATCAACCCCGGGTCGGCAAGGGCGGCTGGGTTGCCCCCAATGCCACCCTGATCGGCGATGTGATTCTGGGCGAGGATGTTTCGCTCTGGTTCGGCACCGTGGTGCGGGGCGATGTCCATCGCATCCGCATCGGCGCGCGCACCAACATCCAGGATGGCTGCCTGGTGCACATCACCCAACACGGCGAGGGCGAACGCGTTGACGCGGACGGCCATCCCACCATCATCGGCTGCGAGGTCACTGTCGGCCACCGCGTCATCCTCCACGGCTGCACCGTGGGTGATCTCTGCCTGATCGGCATGGGGGCGATTATTCTGGACGGGGCGGTCATCGGCAGCGAATCGATTGTCGGCGCCGGTTCGGTGGTCACGCCCGGCAAGCAGTTTCCGCCGCGCTCCCTGATCATGGGGACACCAGCCAAGGTGGTTCGGGAAGTCAGCGAGGCGCAGTTGGAGGAGATGCGGGCTTCATGGCGGCGGTATGTGGACCTGAAAAACGAGTACCACCAGGCCCAGGTGGGCGACTGCTTTTAAGCGGTCGGATCCGGGGTCATCCCGCCGGCTTCGACCGCAAATCCGGCCTGCCGTTCAGATGGTGAGAACCGAATTCGCCTCGCCGTATTCATTGGGGGCGTAGCCGTCGGCATCGGTATCGTTGACCCAAACCCCGCCGTCGAGCACATAACGAAAGCGGTAGGACTGGCCGGCGGGCAGGGAGACGGTGGCGGAAAAGCTGCCGTCTTTCAGTTTTTTCATGGGAGTTTCCTGCAGGGACCAGCCATTGAATTCCCCGGCAAGAACCGCGGTTTGGGCTTTTTCTTCGTTATCGTATTTAAAGGTGACGCGACAGGACGTGCCGGTTTTCGAATAGCTTTTCTTCAGCATAATATTCTCCTTGCATCCTTTTGGGCTGATCGTACCTGGGCCGAGTGAAGCAACACGGACTGCGAAAAGTGTAAATCAGCCGGAGTCGAGGATCAAGCAATATTACCAAGGGGTCGGGCCCGCTGTCATTATTTGTCCGCTTTTCGGCCCGGAGATACGGAGGAAGGTCGGCGACGAGCTCCGCATCAAAAGGATCCTCAAAGGTCGGCCCATTCCAGCCCTCAATGTTCTTGATTTTTTTAATGCCCTCTTTTGCCCCGGCATTGGTATACTTGCCAGCAAAACCAGTGACTGAAAGTTCCCTGCACCTGTGCCGAATCCTTTCTGATCGTTGGAGATAAAGGCCGCGACGCCAAGTTATTCTCCTGACACCATCCCTTTTCCTGTGATACTCAAATGACCGATAGATTGAAGGCAGCGAACCGCAGCCCGCGTATTCCCGAGTTGCTGGCCCCTGCCGGCAGTTACGAAAAACTGGTGACCGCCGTCCATTACGGTGCCGATGCCGTTTACCTGGGAGGCAAAGAGTTCAGCCTGCGCGCCAGGGCCGCCAATTTCGACGAACAGGGCCTGCGCCAGGCCATTGCCTATGCCCACGGCCGAGGCGTCAAGGTCTACGTCACCGTCAACATCTTTGCCCATAACCGCGACCTGGAGGATCTGGCGCCCTATCTGCTGATGCTGCGCGATGCCGGCGCCGATGGCCTCATCGTCAGCGATCCCGGCATTCTCAGCATCGCCGGGCGAGTTGCGGCCGACCTGCCCCTCCATCTCTCCACCCAGGCCAATGTGACCAACACGGCCAGCGCCCGTTTCTGGGCCGATCAGGGAGTAAGCCGACTGAACCTTGCCCGTGAACTGGGCCTGGAAGAGATCCGGGCCATGCGGGCGGCCACCGGCATCGAACTGGAGGTCTTTGTCCATGGCGCCCTTTGCATTTCCTATTCCGGCCGATGCATGCTGAGCACCTATTTCACCGGCCGCAACGCCAATCAGGGCGATTGCGCCCATCCCTGCCGCTACTCCTACGCCCTGGTGGACGAAAAACCACACGGGCCATA
>Ga0074197_1002247_pt1 | contig 13833 bp, 10 predicted proteins | sample EPASupsiteSAE305_FD_64526 | JGI IMG/M metagenome (GOLD analysis project Ga0074197, IMG submission 64526) | Bioremediated contaminated groundwater microbial communities from EPA Superfund site, New Mexico - SAE3-05 reassembly with SPADES | ecosystem: Environmental > Aquatic > Deep subsurface >...
TACCATTTTCTAAGAGTCTTTGATGGGTTTCTGGGAATGAGGCTAGAAGACAAGTGGGGAAATAATAGATTCATTTCTCCGTATAACATCCGCTTGAACCAGACTCGCGCGTTGTCACGATGCCTGCGGTGCTTCAGTGTCCAAAACTTAAAAGTAACCGAGAAAAGAGAAAGGTAATTAGAAAACTAAAAATGCCGCCTAACCAGCACGCATCGCGCCAACCTGCTGACGCAGGACGCGCGTCGCTGGTTAAGCGCACGTTCTGTGGACGCTTCGCGCTTGCAAGTAATGAAACAATATTCTTAATGAATAAGGTATATTCCCTCTTATGGAGGAAAATAATGATAGATCATTTTATGGAAGAGTTAAAAGAGTTGTATATTAAAGAAGATAAAGAAGAAGAAACTTATAAAAATGAAGAATCAACATTATCTCTCGTATTAGAAAACTTAGCAAATGAACTAAAAGAGGACTATACCTTAACTCCTCTCCTTGTTCAGTATATATGGTCTGAACAGAGAGGGGAGCACTATACAACTGCCTGTCAAGTCGATCTTGTAGTTCTTTTACCATCATGAGATATTTATCACACGTTTCACGATCAACAGGATCCAATGACGCGGCCTTGATCCAGTGCAGATGTCGTTGCGTCCAGTACGTGCCCTCATACGAAGGGCAGTCCTGGCGATGAAGAAACATTAGCAGCCGTTTTTTGCTGTACCCACTGCATCTTTCGTATCCGCCACCATCCGCTGATAATCAAGGGATTGTACGAACCTCGATCTGCACCCCTCTTCAATTCTCTGGATATTGCAGACTGGCTCACGCCGAGCTTTTCTGCGGTAGCTTCTTGCGTTTCTCCACAGCCATAATACACCGCTATTTCTTCTCGATCCTTGTTCGTAATCCTCTTGTAGCCTTTCACTTCTCACTCCTATCGCCTATGCGTGAGAAGTTACAGAGTGCCTTATAAACAACTGAAGTAAATGTAAAAAATGAAAATTTGACCCTATTTCGTTTGTGCGTTACGCATAAATTACCCATGCCTAATTTTACATTTTAAACATTTACCCCTTCGTGGCACAATGGTAAAATTCCTCAATGAATAAAAGAGAAGGCATTCCCGGCGTGTGTTATAGGGTGCTCTTCTGCTTATCGTAACAGCCTTCCACTTAGGAATGTCCTTTTCAGAGAAGTTTCTTTGGAACTGTGACGGTATAACGGCGACAGTTTCATAAACACTCCTCGACCAACGGCTTAAAACCGCGAGATCCCGGAGGATTTCGATTTTTGAAGGAGGTCGGTTATGCGGACATTCGAAGAGGTCAAAAAGTTTATCGATGGTAGCTATAAGCTATTCATCGGCGGGAAATGGGTGGACGCCATCGACGGAAAGACATTTAAAGTGACCTGTCCGTGCAATGGCGAGGTGCTGGCTACCTGCGCGGAAGGAAACGAGAAGGACGTGGACGCCGCGGTCAAGGCGGCCTGGAAGGCTTGGCCGGCCTGGAGCAAAACCAGCCAGGCAGAACGTAGCAGGCTTCTTAACAAGATAGCGGATCGGATTGAAGCCAATGCGGAAAAAATCGCCTGGGCCGATTGTCTGGAGGTTGGCAAGTCATATGGCTCATTTGGCGAGTCGGACTATTTCCGTTACTATGCCGCGGCCGCCCGCACCAACGAAGGAATTGCCAACAGCACCATTGATCACCATGTCAATTTAATCCTCAATGAACCGATCGGTGTGGTGGGTGAAATTTCGGCATGGAATGGACCCTTTGCTATGGCCTGCATGAAGATCCCGCCGGCCTTGGCGGCGGGCAACTGCATCGTCTACAGGCCGTCCAGCCATACGCCGATCGGAACCCTGATGCTGGCCCAACTTGTGGCGGATATACTGCCTCCGGGCGTATTGAACGTTGTGACGGGTCCTTCGCCCACCTGTGGACAGGCGATCCTCGACCATCCCGGCATTCATAAAGTATCCTTCACCGGTTCAACGGAAACGGGCATTAACGTGGCAACGGCCGCTGCCAGGAAGCTGATCCCCGCCACCCTCGAATTGGGCGGAAAATCCGCCAATATATTCTTTGCGGACTGCGATTTCGAAAAGGCAATCGCGGGAATGTCCTTTAGCATATTTTATATGGCAGGTGAGGTATGCGCCGCCGGTTCACGGATATTCGTCCAGGAAGACTTTTATGACAAATTCGTGAACGCAGCCGTAGCCGCGGCGAAGAGCATCAAGGTGGGACCGACATGGGATGAGACCGCACAGATGGGGTCCATCATTTATGAGCAACAACTGCAGAAGGTCTTGAACTATATTGAAATCGGCAAGAAAGAAGGCGCCAAAGTTCTCTGCGGCGGCCACCGGCTGACAGGTGGGATCTACGACAAGGGCTTCTACGTGGAGCCGACGCTTCTGGAAGGCACCAACGACATGCGCGTGGCCAGGGAGGAGATCTTCGGCCCGGTAGGGGTGATCATCAAATTCAAGACCGAAGAAGAAGTGATTGCCATGGCCAACGACAGCACCTACGGCTTGGGCGGCGGTGTATGGACGAAGGATGTCAAGAGAGCCTTCCGGGTTGCCAAGGGCGTCCGTACCGGGAGCATGTGGGTCAATACCTACCTTCAAATATTGCCGGGCTATGCGTTCGGAGGCTATAAGAAGTCCGGTATCGGCCGCGAGATGCACAAATCCACACTGGATCATTTCAGCCAGAAAAAGAGCATCGTGTTCAATACCTCCGATTCTGAACTGCTATAAAATGCGTCTCCAAGGGAATGCGAAACGGACGGGCTAGGCACCGCTCCAAGCGAGCCTGCAACCGAAGAGAGATTTTTTTGCGAGAATGGGGCTGCCCACGAAGTAAACGTGGGCAGCCCCTTTTTGTAGCCCTTGATAGTGACGAACAGAGTTCCTTTTAAATCGCCCTTCCTATCGACGCGCCAGCCCAAATAGCATCCAGGGCCTTCCCTGACGCACTGGCATCACCGATAGTATGGTACGTGCATCCCGCTTTCTTAAGTATATCAACTACGGCGTTATACGGTTTGACACCAGTTGCCATGACCACTGTATCTATGCCTCCAATTTCCTTTCTTTTCCCATTTTGCTCAATAACCAGACTGTTGTCTTTAATTTCAGTACAAGTTGCACTGGTGTAAACCTCAATGGCATGCTCTTTGATATACTGGAAAGCAAAAGGCCGGCGAAGCATCCCCAGTTCCTTGGCAACCTCGTCCAGCATCTCGACAATAGTCACTTTTTTCCCTTTTTCACGTAAATACTCGGCAACCTCAATTCCCACAAGTCCGCCGCCTATAACCGCGACTGAGTTCCCCGTGGTCTTTTTGCCTTTAAGCACATCGATCGCCGTCACCACATGAGGCTTGTCGTTCCCTGGTATTTCCGGAATAAAAGGAACGGAACCTGTCGCCACAACCACTTCATCCGGATTGATTTCGCCAAGAAGTTCTTCTGTCAGTTCTGTCCCAAGCCGTATGACAACACCCGTTTTCTCGGCGGTCCGTCCCATCTGCAGTGCCGCATCCGACATCTCTTTTTTCCCGGGCGCCACTCCCGCCAAGAAGAACTGGCCTCCAAGGCTGTCATTCTTCTCACATAAAATAACCTCATGCCCTCTTCTGCTCAGGGTGGTAGCCGCCTCTAAGCCAGCGGCACCGCCACCTATTACCAACACTTTTTTCCTCTTGTCCGCAGGTTTGATCACATATTCACTTTCCCTGCCGGTAGAAGGATTCCTTAAACAGCTCACAGACAGACCCTGCATTAGAAGCCGATCGACGCAGCCCTGATTGCAACCGATACATTTTACTATGGAATCAAAATCGCCTCTCTGCGCTTTATTGCATAATTCAGGGTCCGCGATCTGGCCTCTTCCCATGGCGATAAAATCAGCATTGCCATCCCTTAAAATCTGGTCGGCAAGCACCGGATCATTTATACGGTCAACCGCGATGACGGGGATATGGACCGCGCTTTTTACCGCGGCTGCCCCAGGGACATTAAATCCTACCGGCAAATCGATGGGAGGCACTGTATAATGAAGTGTCTCATATACGCCGACAGAGACATGTATGGCATCAACTCCGGCTTTTTCAATCAATTTGGCGATTTTTTTTGTATCCTCAAAGGTTAATCCGTTTTTTACTCTTTCTTCGCTGCTCAACCGATATAGTACGGGATAATCATTTCCAACTTTTTTTCGGACATCCGCAATAATCTCTAAAGCGAACCTGGCGCGATTTTCCAGTGAACCGCCATAATTGTCGCCGCGATGATTTGAATAGGGACTCATAAACTGAGCTATGAGATACCCATGTGCTCCGTGGAGTTCTATAGCATCGAAACCAGCCTTTTTGGCTCGCAGTGCCGCATCGCCGTATGCTTCTACCAGTTCTTTTATTTCTTTCAACGTCAATTCCCTAGGCATTTCCTGGCAAAGAGGGCACGGGATCGGAGAGGCCGAAACTATAGGCAGCCCTGTGACAGCACTATTGGTTTGTCTCCCCGCGTGCCATATCTGTACAGCGGCTTTCCCGCCGGCTTCATGTATGGCATCAGCCAGTGTTTTAAGCCCCGGTATGAACTTATCATCATATATCCCCAGGGTTCTTGTCCCTCTGGATGTCGGATGAACCGCGGCAATTTCCACAATATTCAGTCCGCAACCGCCTTTTGCCCGGGCAACATGATAATCGATCAAACTCTTAGAGACCTTCTCGTCTTCAGGAAAATTTGTTCCCATCGGTGGAAAAACCACTCTGTTCTTTAAGGTAAGAGTTCCTATTCTCCCTTCGCTGAACAAGTTTTGTAATGCCATACAAATTCCTCCCTAACATAGAATTTGGGGGTTCTATAGATAAACGCTTAGATAGAACACCATCGGCGAAGGACCTTATCTCTTTCACTTAGTCTATCTAATCCCCTTCAGTCGCTATCGATAAAATTTTATCATTAGAAAGGAGATAACGTAAATAGGCAACTAGAAAAATCAACTATAGCCAATTTGTGCATAATGCATAAATTGGCTATACTATTCGGCATACTGCAGAAGGTAGAAACTGCAGAGTAAATGAGCACAGGTTCTCGCATCGTTCAAATCAAGATTGGCAATTTTTTCAATTGCCCTGAGACGATAAGGAAGGGTGTTCCGGTGAATATGTAACTGTTTTAGAGTTTCTGACGCATTGCACATAGATAGAATATAGACCGATAATGTATGAAGGTAATCGGTATTTTTTTCTTTGTCATAGTCTCGGAGCTCATGGATGGCTGGATGCAGATAGTTTTGCTTGTGCATATGTTCTGAAGCTCCTAAAAAAAACTCGCCCAGTGCACAATCTTGATAGAAGTATACATGAGAGGGGTCTGCGCTGGACGAGCCGTTTGCCACAGCGAGGGTTGCCTGGTCCTTATAAATGCCGATATCCAGAACGTCGGAAAATCTATAGCTCACCCCAATATGCAAGTTGTAGTCCGCCAAATTCGCTACGAGGCTCTTCAGTTCGGACTCATAGGAGTGATTACTTGAAATATCGGAGAGCAAAAAGTAAAGATACTCATCTGAAATGACAGGATGAAGCAGTGGATAAAAACTTTCTATGCTTTTTCGAATATAAGGCAACGATGATTGTTCCGAAGTGCCCTTGTACGGCTGTGCCGCAACAACACAGAAGTCCCTGTTAAGGCTATGCTTAGTATACAATTCCCACTGCGCCAAATCCTTATGGTTCTTGATTTTTCCTTCAAACAAGTTTGTCAGAAAAAGAGCCCACATGGTGTGGACTTCAGTGACGTGTAAATTCTGTCGCTGAAACTCTATCGCAAACACTTGACTGATGAGATCAATCGCGGCTAAGTCATGCTCTGTACAGGCATCATGCAAATAAAGTGTCGCGGTATATCCGACGATGGAGTTCTTAACAGAGATATTTGAGAGAATGCGAGGGCACTTCTCTAATGATCCCCAATTCGCAAAAAAAGACTTGTTTGAGTTGTAGTTTTTTTGAAGAAGATGCTCATCGCTGAATAATTGGAGGAGATTAAGCGGTACGCCATCATTCTCCCATATAGAATCCCAAATCATGTCACCTATCGGTTCGTTCGGGATTTGAACCAAGCGGTTATACTCGGCGTCTACGAGAATAAAAGGGTGTTTCAAATAGTCAAACGCGGCCTGGGCAATTGGTTCCAATCCGCCTGTAATGAGAGCATTTAAAAGCGTCGGGTATAGAGAGTCTTCTTCCAAGTTCTCCATCTCTTTTCACGCCTCCTCGAATGAAACAGGATCAGTCTATTCGTTTTCGCCTTTACTCACGATAGTATACGTTGAATGTAAACGACCAACCAGAATGCATCGTCAGTGATACTCAAACATGCACCGCACCGACGCTGAACCGCACCCCTAAGTTTACTACCATCAAGATAACACGCTCCTTGAATACCAAAAAAGATTAGTTCAGTTATGCTGCGTTTTTTTGGCATCAATTGGAACAACAGATTATCTGTGCGCCCGGGCAACAGCCCAAAAACAGCGCCATACCCTGATCCCAACGGTTTAAATCATTTCTAAGAAGGAATGTCGTACACCACGCAGATTTATCCATGTATCTGATCGTCAAATAGAAATTGACAACCATACATTAGTGTACTATACTAATGTGTAGTAAAAGATATGACAACTGCAGATAAAATTGGCATCCTGGCAGATGCCGCCAAATATGATGCCTCATGCTCAACATCAGGAAGTGCGAGAAAAAATATGCGGGGCGGCGTGGGGACAGGCGCTGTGGGCGGGATTTGTCATGCATGGGCCGCGGACGGTCGATGCATTTCCCTTCTCAAGGTTCTATTGTCGAACACCTGCGCGTATGACTGTGCGTATTGTGTCAATCGGCGTTCCAACGATATCCGCCGGACCGCATTCGAGCCGGAAGAACTTGTCAGACTCATCATGGATTTCTATCGCCGGAACTATATCGAAGGGGCTTTCCTTTCTTCAGGCGTCATAGGATGCCCGGATGGCACGATGGAACGGCTCATCCACATAGCTCGGACGCTCCGCACGAGGGAACATTTCAACGGCTACATCCATATTAAGATAATTCCCGGCACATCGGAACGCCTTGTTCTGGAAGCTGCCCGCTGGGCCGACCGGGCTTCAGTCAACATCGAGCTTCCAAGCTCGGCAAGTCTCGTGCAAATCGCCCCAGACAAGAAGCCAGAGGCCATATTTGGCCCGATGAGGGCCTTGGCTAGGGCGAGCGGTTTCAAGTCTCGCCTTCTGGCGGAACCTCCACAGGCAGAAAACAGAAAGCTTCCGGATATGACGCCGCGACTGGCATCAGGCCAGGTTGGCCATATCGCAGGCGCCCCAACCCCGCCCACAGAAATCGCCAGATCCAATTACCCGAACCCTCTAAGCCTGCTTGGGCGAGACCGCAGCCCCCTTTCGCTCTCCGTTATGGAGGCGAGAAAAAAGCGCCTCCGAAACCCGGAAGCGGACATCATTCCCGCAGGGCAGACAACCCAGCTTGTCATCGGCGCGAGCCCTGAATCCGACGCCACGATCCTCGCGCTTGCCGAAAATCTCTACCTGGCCTTTGATGTCCGGCGAGTCTATTATTCAGCCTTCATCCCCACAGGAAACGATCCCCGCCTCCCTGTGGTGGGCAAGCCACCGCTCGCCCGCGAACACCGCCTTTATCAGGCGGACTGGCTCTTCCGGTTCTATGGGTTCAAGGCCGATGAGATACTCGACCCTGCCCACCCCTTCCTCGATATGAGTCTCGATCCAAAATCCAGTTGGGCATTGCGGAATCCAGGCATATTCCCAGTTGAGATCAACACAGCAGACTACAATGTTTTGCTCAGGGTGCCGGGGATCGGGCCCAAGTCCGCGTCACGCATTATCGCGGCACGCAGGTGCGGTACCCTTCGCATTGCGAGCCTGGCGGCGCTGGGGGTGGTCATGCGGAGAGCACGCTGGTTCATAACGGTTTCGGGCAAACTTGCCGCAAAGGAATTTGACGAAATTTCAATGCGCGGATGGCACCTTCTCGAGCATCCCGAATTGCTGCGGCGGGTGCTACTCGATCCGGCATTCAGAGATGAACCATCTTCACAGCTCGAATTTCAGTGGGAGACAGACTGATTATGGGATATGCAGAGCAGCACACCGTCATACGCTATGACGGCAGTTTTGCGGGACTTCTCTGCGCGGCGGGAGAGGCCTCTACCCTCTCCCTAAAACAGCAAGAGGGATTGTATTTCAAAAATCAGATTGAAGAGGAAGAACTATTCGAGGAGTCGTTTTTCATCCGGACCGACTTGGGGCATGCGCGCAAACTCTGGAAAAAAGTGGCCGCAAAAGGATACGCTACGAGCCTCCGCACATGTTTCGAAGCCTATTGCTCCGATGGCCCGAACAAGGACAATCACACCGGCCGTGTTCTCTGCGCCATTCTGCGTGAGGCTGACTCCTCTGAGCGCGGGCCCCATGGCCGGGCGCCCGCGCCAGGCAATCTGGCCACACTGGATAACCTGAATGACCCCGACATTCTTTCTGTCGCCACGGTGGCGGCGCGATGCCGCAACCAGGCGCAGAAAATAACCGGACTGATCCGTTTCTCCGAACTCACCGATGGCTTATGGTATGCGGCCATCAGTCCCGACTGTGATGTCCTCCCCCTCATTGCCCCCCACTTTGCGCTCCGGTTTGCCCCCTGCAGCTTCATGATCCATGATCTGCAACGCTCAATCGCCATCGTGCATGAGCCCGGCATGGTATGGCACATCATCGGCGGTGTTTCGCTTCCCAACAGCATGAACGTATCCGATCTACCCTGTACGGAACGGGAATTTCTGACCAGGGAAAACTGGGTACGCTATTTCTCTTCCGTAGCCATCGAGGCGCGCAGGAATCCACGGCTCCAGGCCAGCTTCATGCCTAAAAAATATTGGGCTGGCCTTCCTGAAATGTGCCATGATAAGGTATCAGACAGTTCAAGATTACCATCCAAAAAGGAGGTCCCATGAATTCCATCAATGCCGAAATGGTTTTCAGAAGCACCCATACGCTGCTTTCTGAACTTGTCGACGGACCTGCCCCAGGGCAGGGTACCTGGATTCTCGACCGGGATCCATCAGCCGGCCTTGCAGGTACTCTGGATTCGCTGACCGCAGCCCAAGCCTCGCGACACATCATTCCAGGTGAATCGAGCATCGTGGGCCATGCCAATCACCTTCTTTTCAGCCTGACCTTGATGAATCGCTGGGCAGCGGGTGAAAATCCTTTTGAAGGCGCCGACTGGCAAGGTTCATGGAAGACCCAAACCGTTGACGATGTACAGTGGGAGGATTTGTGGCGCAAGCTCAGGGAACAGGGTCATGCCTGGCTGAAGGCGCTCGACACCGCCAGGGACTGGGATGAGGAGGATTTCACTGGTGCTCTGGCAAGCATCGCCCATTTGGCCTACCATCTTGGCGCTATGAGGAACATGCTGGACACGGCAAAACAGACCCCAAAATTTTAACTCGAGAGGGTGATGTATGATGCTGAGAAGAAGAGCGCAGCGCAGCGCAGCCAGCCCGGCAGATCTGCCTCTCCCTATCACAAAGTTACGTTCTCAGCCCGCCTTTGCCAGGATATACGTCCCCTTCGTCGACGTACCCACTGCTTCGGACCGCAAAGGGCTCACCAATGATGAGTCTCTCCCAGGGCAGGGACTCCACCGTCCGGGCGACGAGAATCATAATGAAGTCTGGTTTGAGGGCGAGGGTGCCCTCATTCTGCAGGGCGGGGAAAAGTGACACAGTTTCATCATGCAGAATCCAAGAGTTTTTCGACAGATATTTCCCCTCTCCGCAGGACTGCCTATAACCTTTCCCCATTCTCCCAGGAGAAACACGCGCGGCGCAACCCCAAACAAGTCTGGCCAATATTCTTCGGGTGCTTTTTGTCTGGCTTGCCCAGTGTCACATGGGCTTCCAGTGGCTTCTCGCCCCGCTCCAGTTTGATGAGTATATCGTTCCAGCCGGAACGCAAGGTGACGTTGCAGTAGTTCGAACCATCCCCCCCGCCATTTCCCAGATTGGGTCTCAGGTCAGTTACCTGCACTGTGGTATGGCGTAGCTCGCCGTTCACCCATAGTCGCATTCTTCCGGTGTTGGATACACCAAGGATGACTTCAGTCTCTTCAGGCGACCAGATCGAGTTGAAGAAAAACACCGATCCCGCCCTTCCGTCATAGAAAGGTTCTGGCGAAAGATCATTGCCTGACCTCCAATACGTTGACCAGCCCTCGGGCGGCGCGGAGGGGACGACGGATTCGCGCACACCGCAGTCGTCCTCCAGAGTTTTTCCTTCGAAGTGAGGAGAGACCAGCCACTTTGATCCCCCCAACAGCACCAGGGGTACGGCGCACAGCGCCAGCCTGTCCTTGACGGATAGCGTGAAATAGCCGCGATTTGAGTCGGCTATATCTTTACTGGACGCGTTGATATTGTACGCCACCTTGACGTTCCCATAGGCCGGGACAAGGAAGCCCTGCCGGGCAGGGGAATCCACACACCACGCGTCAGGAAGAGAGATACCGACCTCGACCGAGATCGCTTCCGGATGTGGATTGTGGATCTCAAGCTCCAAGGGAGAGGGGCGATCTCCGAGAATGGCGGCGCTGTCGAGGTATCTGAGGGAGACAGTGACGGTCTTCAAATCCCAGGTCGCGACGTTGGGCTCATAGGGCGCCACGCGGTCGATTTTGAATTCGCTCATTCCTGAAAAAGAAGCGACATCTCCCGTTTCTCCAGAGGAATTCTCGATAATGACCTCTGCGCCCCAGAACTTGAGCACCCTCTTTGCCTCGGCGCAGACCTGGTCGGTCAGTTCGTTGATGTCGGTGGGCGCCCTCAGATTTCGTATCCCTCCCGTTCTGAGATTTGTACTGATGGTGTAGCCGAGGGGCTTCATCCACTTTTCAGGGAGACGGGATGCGCCTTCGATTATTCCCAGGATGGCGCCTACCGTAGCGGCGGTGCAGTCAGTATCCCAGCCGCAGTCCACGGCCCTGCAGATGGCGTCTCCGAAATCCTCTCCGTAGAGCAGGCCAATGATCTGAAAGCCCATGTTCACGGGAGAGTACTGGGCGAGAGGGATGCTGTACCTGTCTTTGAGGACGTCCCTGGCATCTCTCCAATCGACACCTTTTTTATGCATCTCCCACGCGTCCCGGATAGACCTGCTCGTGAGGCATCCCTCCGGTATCGACGCCAAACCCAATTCGATGAGATGGTATTTGTCGCTCTCGAAAAACGCACAGGACTCGAGGACAGCGTTGAACACCTCCCCGAAAACCGATTCGCCTCCAGCGTGATCGCAGAGCGCGTCCTCGAAGGCGTATCGTGCCGCGATGCGCGGCTCCCCAGGCGCCACGCACGCCCAAATCTCCGAACGGATCGGGCTTCCCATGCAGTCCCTGAACCAGTTGTTGTGCCATCCGGAGAGAGGGGGCACGAGCCCGCGCTTGAGGTTGGCCTTGCTCAGGCCGTATTCATCAAAATTATACATGACGCAGTCGAGCCAGTACTCCGCGAGATCTCGTGCGGTGATGCCGGGGCCTCGTTCTTTCAAGGCCTGGAACCATATGAGTTGCAGCTCCAGGTCATCGTTGGGGATCCCTCCTTCGGGGATATTCGAGTACCAGTTGACATCGAGCATCTCGTCGACGCCGAATTTCTTTTCCCAAGGCTCGCCTAGGGTGCCTCCGGCATTTTTCCCCAGCCAGCAACCTAGAACCTTGTCCCTGAACACCGACTCGTCCAGTCGTTTCCTGAAAGTATTCCTCTCTTTGGAATTCTGCATGCGCAACTCCTTGCCGCCTCTGCACGCCTACACCAACGGACGCGTGGCCATGATTTTCTTTTCGGTATCCCGTATGAAGCACTCCATGCGTTCGACATTCAACAGCACGCATGCCGGATACGAAGCGAGCTGGGGCATGTCCTTCACTGATGCCGCGTACTCTTTTATCTTGACTAAGGCCTCCTCGAGGCAGACTTTCACGGGACGGTCGAGGCCCGCGAGCGCGTCGTCCAGGCGGTTTTCGGCCCACAGCCTTCCAAAGACCCACAGCTTCGTCTCCAGCTGGAAGCCTTCGACATATGCTTTCATCAGCTCGAAACGGCTCAGAAGATCATTGTACGCGGCTTCTGTCAAAGCGTGTCGACCCGTCGCGAGGACATTCAGAATCTCGTCCATACTCCTCGACGCGCTCTCTTTTTCCCCCAGAATAGACTGGACATTCTCGGCCGTGAGCCCAAGAGCATCCTCCGCATCAGCAAACCAGTTTTTGAGGCTGTGGTGAGTCTCGGCCACCCATTGAGGCTGGCCGAAGGAAACATGGAACAGGCTATTGTCGGAGAAGACCGTGCCATTCACATAGACCGCGCCGCACATAATCGGCCACGTCGGCTCCAGAACACTGAGGAGCCAATCCACCGTCGCGTTTATCTGCATCGGCGTGGACACGGCGTCGAGCATGGATTCACCCTTTAGCCAGCGAAGCACAATTTCCCGCCGATCCGCGGTGGGGTTTTTCCCCAGTATCGCCGCAGCATACAGATTCAGGAGGTTGGGACCATCAAAACAGGAGAGGTCCTGAACGCCTTCCCAATCGGTGCGCATGAAGAAACCCGAGACTCTGTGCTCAAGCCCATAGGCCAAACGATGCTCGATGTCGTCGAACATGATGGAGGGGACGACGCCCCAGCCGAAGTACTGGCCGTTCACGTCGTACTCTATCCACTGCGGCCGCTCCCCTACTCTCCCTATGAGCGGATTGTCCGGGAACGTGGGGTAGAAATCGTGTGGGGTGTTCTTGAGCGACAGGACTACCTCCTGAGGGATCACTTGCAGAGCCTCCGCGAACTGTTCCTGTTCCTCTTTTGTATAGATGAAGTCTCTCACGACGAGCCGTTTCCCGCGCTTCTTGAAAGGGCCGTAGGTCCCAAGAATCATGTTCGTGTGCCACTGCGCGGGTGTCATTTTCTGACAGAGATCGCAGCCGCAGGAGTGCATGTTGGCGATCGCGAGACGGCTTTCGCCAGTCCCGAATGAAATGACGACGCCCGCGAGGTCGGGCAGCGCGACGAAGAGTTCTTCGTACTTTGCCGGAAGAAATTCTTCCCACCAGAAAGGATCGCTGGGGCAGAGCACGCCGTTTTTCATGAGCTCGGGCTTATAGTTCAGGATGAAATCCGAGAACCAGAGCTCCTTGTCCTCGATGTACACATCGATGCCGCACTGCCGCGCCTCTTTGATGAGCTGTTTGAGGAAATCTCTTCTGTAGAGGTTCAGATTCTCTCGGAGGGCATAGCGATAAATATTCTGGTCTATCTGATTGTAGACTTCGAATATGCTGTCGGTCGGCGCACCGCCTCCCAGGAATTTCGCGGGAAAGGTTATAAGATCTAGTACCCCTACATGGTGGAGAACGAGGGTGTTCATGCCATTTTCCACCATGAATTTCATGTACCTGCGCATCGTCTTAAAATTCCAGACGTGACTCCAGTCGTGGACTTCCAGTCCCCTGACGCTATAGTTCTTCATGTGTTTCCTCCCCTGAAAAGTACTGTATTTATTCATTGATCAGTTCAAATAAGGATCGGTAGCGTCTCTCAGCCCGTCGCCCACGAAGTTGAGGAGCAGCACGGTGATGGCGATGGCAAGGCCTGGCACGGCCACCCAGGGATAGAGCGAGATAGTGCGAAAATTCTGTGCATCTTGGAGCAGAGCTCCCCAA
>Ga0074197_1002252_pt1 | contig 13807 bp, 14 predicted proteins | sample EPASupsiteSAE305_FD_64526 | JGI IMG/M metagenome (GOLD analysis project Ga0074197, IMG submission 64526) | Bioremediated contaminated groundwater microbial communities from EPA Superfund site, New Mexico - SAE3-05 reassembly with SPADES | ecosystem: Environmental > Aquatic > Deep subsurface >...
GTCTTCTACTACGGGGGGGGATTTTTGGTATTATGCGATCTCATCGGACGGAATCTTGGAGCCGTTTCGGAAGTACCGATCGGGGTAGTCACTTCGTTTATCGGGGGACCGTTTTTTATCTACATCATTCTACGACGAAAGAGACATCATGGTTAATCTCTGCATTAGCGCCATCTCCTCCAATCAAGGGAAAACGATCTTCACCTCGGCACTGCTCTATTATTTCAAAGATTCCGTCCGCCCTTTCAAAGCGGGACCCGATTTTATCGATCCGCAGTTTCATACAAAAATTTGCGCAACCCAGAGTATCAATCTTGACCCCTTTATGATGAGTCCCGCACAGGTGAAATGGATCTACAACCGCTACAGCGACAAAGCGGTCTCCATCATCGAGGGGGTGATGGGGTTTTATGACGGGATGGATAAACGTAGCAGTGCCTATGATATCTCCAAACTTTTGAACGTCCCGACAATCCTCCTCCTCGATGGGAGCGGAAGCTACATCACCGTATCCGCCGTTTTAAAAGGGCTAAAAACCTATAAAAAAGGAAATACGATACGTGGAGTCATACTCAATCGTATCGGCTCTCAAAGCCACTATGAACTGATCAAAGAACGGATCGAAAAAGATTTCGACGATGTAAGCGTGTTGGGGTGGATCCCCGATCGGCTTACTGCACTGAGAGATACACATCTAGGGCTTGATCTAGATGAGATGGACAAACTCGAAGCGATCTCAAAAGCGGTGCTGGAACATATCGATATCGAATCGCTCAAAGCCCTAGGGAAGTGTGAACCCAAGGAGAACACCTCGTATCCGTTTAGAGTGCTCCCAAAAAGCGATAAAAAAATCGCTATCGTGAGCGATGAGAATTTCTCCTTTTTGCACCATGACAACCTCCGATTTTTGCAAGAGGTGTTCGCCGACGTCGTTATCGTCCGCCCTTCGCAGGACGACGTGATCCCCGAGGATTACGACAGCGTTTATATTTGCGGCGGATATGTCGAGACGGACAGGGCATACGGCTCCATCCAAAAAGCCCAAAAGTTTAAAGCCTCCCTGATTCGTCATGCCCAAACGAAAAAAATCTATGCCGAGTGTGCGGGACTTCTCTATCTCGGAAAAGCTGTCGATGAGAAAGCGATGAGCGGAATTTTAGAGGTTTCGTTTACCCTCGAAAAACGGTTTCAGCGTTTGGGGTACTACACCAACGAAGAGGGGGTCAAAGGGCACGCGTTCCACTATACGAAACCGCTCGATGATACGAGAGGGTTTGATATCCTCACCAAAGGAGACGGCGGAAGCGTCGGAAGCTGGCAGAGTGCTAACACCAAAGTGTTCGGCACCTATCTGCACACCCTCTTTCGAAGCCATCCTGCTCTCGTTAAAAAGAGGCTGATGTGAGGGCGTTTGATCTCCATGCACAGACACTGCTTCAATCGATCTTCTCATCACGCCGTGACGTGAGGGGGAACCGTTTTATCGATGAACCGATCAAAGATGAGGTATTGAAAAAGATTTTAGAAGCGGCGATCTCCGCCCCCTCGGTCGGTTTTTCACAGCCGTGGAAGTTTGTCATCGTAAAAGATGCCGCCAAACGGGAAGAAATGTATAAGGAGTTTGTCTCTGAAAACGCCAAAGCGTCCAAAAAGTTCAAAGACAATTCCCTCTATCCGACCCTCAAACTCGAAGGGATCAAAGAATCCCCCCTCAATATCGCCGTTTTGTACCAAAAACCGACCAACGCCGTTTTGGGACAAACAACCCAAAAGAAAATGGGGGAGTACAGCGTCGTCTGCGCGATTCAAAACCTCTGGCTGATGGCACGCGCCCATAATATCGGGGTGGGGTGGGTGAGTATTTTACGTCCCAAAAAGGTGAAAAAGATTTTAGGAATCGGCGATGAATACAAACTGATCGGTTATTTGACGATGGGGTATGTGAACGAATTTTTGGACGAACCCGAACTGCTGAAACTGGGGTGGGAAGAGAAAAAAACAGTGGATGAGGTAGTCGAATGGGTGTGAAAACAGTGATTACCCTAGAGGATTTACCGCAATCACTGGGAATCACCTCTCTCAAAGCGAGCACGGACGGGGTAATGGACAGCGTCTATTTTTTAGATGATGCACAGGTGCTGAAAATATTTGAAAACGCAAACGAGGATATCGTGACCGAGGAGTTAAAGCTTCTCGCACACTGCGCAACACTCCCCATCGCTAGACCTGCGGGGGGAGCGTTGCGTATCCGGAACAAACCCGCACTCATCTATCATCGATGTCACGGAAAAAGTCTCAAGAGTGCAGAAATCGATCAAATACGACAGATCGGACTGTTTTTAAAGGCATTGCATACCCATACAACAACCTTGCAAAGCACGAATACCAAGCTCTTCGAGAAATCTCGACTGGAAGAGATGATCCATGAGTCCGATATGGCTCTTTTCGAGACACTGTTCAAAAAAATCGATCTCACCTTACGTGATGATGGGATCATTCACGGCGATCTTTTTATGGACAATGCCCTCTTTAACGAGGGGAGTCTCTCGTGCGTCATCGATTTTACCCAAGCGTGTAACGGCGATTTTCTCTTCGATCTTGCCGTCGTCGATCTCTCGTGGTGCGACAATGGCGAAAAAACGAAAGCTCTACTCAAGAGCTACGGTGCAACGCTTAGTACAGAGGAATTTCAAGCTTACCGTGAGTATGCGACCCTTTTTTACTGCGTCAACCGCTTTTTAAACGGCGGAAACTATCAAGAACTATTGGAGAGGCTACTATGATACATCCTATTACCGGGAAAAGAGATTTCATCGAGAGTTTGCGAGGGAAGCGAGCTAGCTTTCTCCTTTGCATGAGCAACACCAAAACGGCAAACATAGAGGGAATTACCCAAGCGGGGATTCCGGGTCTTCTTCATCTCACCCCGACCCTCGATGCGGAGTTTATTAGCCTCGGAGAGGTGCGGAGTTTGGGTTCTATCGCCGCAACCCCAAAAGGGGTTCCCACCCCCGCCCTTATCACCCGAGCCGTCCATCTTCTTCACCCTTTTTGCGAGATTGAGCTGATAGAGTTGGGGCTTGAGATTGCTCCTCAATTAGAACACTTCACAATGCATACGTTTGGAATCACCCCCAGTAACGCTATTAGCGAGGGTGCCTCCATTCCTGCGGCAGAGGTGTTTGAAAAAGGGATTCAATTTGCCCAAGAACTCCACTGCAAAGGGGAGTATATCATTTTGGGCGAATCGGTTCCCGCAGGAACCACCACGGCGCTCGCAACCGCGCTGGCATTAGGATACGATGCGAAAGAGAAATTTAGCAGCAGCTTTAAAAACACCCCTAACAACATCCGACAAAGTGTTATAGATCAAGCCCTTGCTCATGTTAATGAGAGTGATGACCTTTTCGAGATTCTCTCTCATGTGGGGGACAATATGCTGATCTTTAATGCCGGATTGATTCTCGGGCTTCAAAACCGCGACATCAAAGTAGTCCTCGCAGGGGGGACGCAGATGGCATGTGTTTTACTCATTATCAACCGTATCTTGCAGATGATGGAAGGGGAACTCGACAGCTCCAAAATTGCTCTATGTACCACCAAATGGGTGGCTGAAGACACTAACAGCGATATCAAAGCTCTCTTGGAAATGAATGATTTTCAGGTGAATGCGTATTACGCCGATTTCGACTTTTCCTTGACTTCTCATCCCGCCCTCAAACTCTACGACGAAGGGGAAGCAAAAGAGGGGGTCGGCGCAGGAGGTGCGTTGATGTATGCCCTCATTAACGGTATTACAAAAGAAAAAATTACTAAAAAAGTGGAGAGTTTATTAAAATGAAAATACTTTATTTCGGGGGACAAAAATCGGGGAAAAGCACTCTAGCCGAAGCAAAAGCGCTCTCGATAGCATCCCAAAAACCTTATTATCTAGCGACCTATGATACCTCATTCGGTGATGATGAAATGACAAAGAGAATCGGCCAACACCGTTTTAGCCGTGGTGAAGATTTCATTACTCTCGAAGAGAGCCATCATTTAGCGGGTGTGATGGAACCAAACCACACCTACCTCATCGATTGCGTCTCCATGTGGATACTCAACCGCCTAGAAGAGGAGGAAGAGGTTTTAATCGCGGAGATCGAAGCGCTAAAAGAGATCGATGCTAACATCGTGTTTGTCCTCAACGACGTCGGGACGGGAGTAATACCCAGAGATACACTCAGCCGCCGTTTTGTCGATTACAGCGGAGTGATCGGTCAAGAACTGGCAAGCATCTGTGATGAAGTCTATGAAGTCAAACTAGGGATGGGAATACGCCTCAAATGAGTACATACGCCCATGGAGGAGATGTCAATGCGTTTGCGGCACACTGCGGATGTGCACATGAAGAGGTGATTGATCTCTCTTCTAACATTAACTTCATCACCCCTATGGTCGATTTTAGCGACATGAGCCTCAACGCCTATCCGAGCTATGAGAAACTAACGGAGACGTTAGCCTCTCATTACAGTGTACATTCTGACGAACTGGAGCTTTTCAACGGAGGCTCTTCGGCGATTTTTGCATTGCTCCGATTTTTCGACAACGCGACCTGCACGATCTATTCTCCCGCCTATCTGGAGTACAAAAAAGCGGCATTGCTTCACGGTAAAAAAGTTCTCCTTATCAACCGCTTTGAGGCGATGGATACGGAGGTCGAGGAGAACTCCCTCGTCATCTTCGTCAACCCCTCCACCCCTGACGGACGCTACTATGAGATCGAGATACTGATGGAGAAATGGAGTGCCAAAAACTGTACGATCCTTATCGACGAGTCATTTTTAGAGTTTTGCAGCGGAGTATCGACAACCCGTTACCTCCCAACTTATGACAAACTCTACGTTTTAAAATCGCAAACGAAATTTTACGGATGCGCGGGGGTGAGGGTCGGAATCATCCTCTCTTCGCGTGAGAATATCCGCGCCCTCAGAGAAAAAGAGCCACTATGGAAAATCTCGGCGTTGGATAGCCATTTTCTAATCACGGCGCTCAAAGATGAGCCGTTTCGTACACGCTCGCATACACTGAATGCCGAAGCGAAAACCTATCTGAAAACTCTCCTCGATCATTCGCCCCTTTTTGAAAAAGTATTCGAGAGTGATGCGAACTTTTTCCTTGTCCGTCTCGCGTCAATGAACGCACGGGAATTGCAGGAGAAACTGATTCCGCATCACATTATGGTGCGCGACTGCTCCAATTTCGATTTTTTGGATGTGGCTTATGTACGGATTGCGGTGAAAAGTGTTTCGAAGTTAAAACGGTTTGAAATAGCGATTGACGAGATACTCTTAGGGGAAGAAAATGTACAATAGCTTTTTTCCGTTCGTGGTGAGCTTGTCGAACCATGAACTTATCACCCTTGGACAGGCTCAGGGCGAACGGGAATATAAATGTATTATTTACAATCAAAAGACTATTAAATTGTAAGGAGGACTGTTTTTATGCTGAAAGAAAAACTTGAAGAGCAACTCAAATTATTACGAAACTCTTGTGAACTTTATGACAAAGGAAAAGTTGAAGAGGCACTAAAAATTTCCTCAACATTAAGAACTATTCTCTATGATAACAATCCAAAAAACCCATCAATATTAAAACAGTTAAACCAAAAAGAAACAATTAGACTGTTATCTACTTTAGAAGACAATACTAAACACCCTCTTATGCAAAATATCGATATTCAATTTTCAATCCCCATAATGCATACTAGTGAAGGGCAAAAACCATTTTTAGATAATACATCTAAAAAAGAGTTACTACTTGTAGAACAATGGCTCAATGAAAAAGTTATCACTACGGATAAAATTTCATATTCAAGATATGACATTATACAAACTACTGCCCATAAGGACGGTGGTTCTCACGTTGATAAACCTAATGCAAGCCTAAAAAATTTAAAACGTCCTATCGGTACTTTCACTATCAGTGCCCATAATCGTAAGATTTCACAAGATATATCCAATCACCATTATATTTTACTAAGACAGTTCGCACATGAAGTAATCCATAGTAAAGATTTATACGAAATAAATAATCTACAATTTACCCCAATGATAAAGCGTAAAACTTATAGAGAATACCTTAATGATGGGCATAACTATCAAAATCAAAAAAAAGATTTAAAAGCAATTGAATCCTATAAAATGGCGATAGAAACAAATCCTAACATTTGTGAAGAAGCTTACTATAACATAGGAAATATTTGGACTAAAGAAGAAGAATTTGATGATGCAATAGATTATTATAAAAAAGCGATTGATTTAAATGCCAACTATATTGAAGCATGGCACAAATTATCATTAGTCTATGATAAAACAAAAAAATATGATTTAGCAATCGAATGTTGCCAAGCTATATTAAATATTGATAATACAAATCGAATTGTAACTTACAATTTAAGCGCTTTAGTTCGTAGATTAACTGAAATTCAAGATGAAATATTAGAGCAATATCAATATGCGATTAAAAATAATCCAACAAATTTAACATATTTTTACTCTCTAACAATTGGTTTACTCGATCACAATTACTATATTGAAGCCGAAAATATTTTTACCATTGCTTTTAAACACTATCCTTACGAAGTTGGATTATTATCCAATTATGCCCTTTGTGCTTTTAGAAAAGGAGATGGTGATTTAACAAAAAAGATTTTTAATGGGGTAATACTTCTAAATCCAAAAGAGCAACAAATATGGTTCAATATTTTAGAGGTTTATTTGATTAGTGGTTTTACATTAGATGAACAAATTATAAAGAGTTACAAGAGTATTTTTCCTGATGATAATGTGTATATAGAAATGTTTACAGCACTATTTCAGTTAAGAGATAATTGTGAAATACACTATAACAATACAATGAAAATAAATTATGATTTTTCTGAAATCCAAGAATGGATACATAGTTTAGACTCTATTAGAAAAGAAACTTTGTCAGCTTTTTTAAATGAGCTAATATAATATGTTTTTTTCCATCGCCCTGATTGCCTACATCACCGACCGTCTCTTCGGTGAGTTCTCCTTTATCCGTCACCCCGTTGTCCTCATGGGGGATTTCATCACCGCTTTTGAAAAGCGGTTTTATCGTGACAGCATCGTGCGCGGCTTTTGGCTCGTGTTTTGGTTGTTAGCGGCGGTGTTAGCACTCATTTACCCAATCTCGTTGATCGGCAATCCATGGATTTTAGGAATCATCGCCTCGAGCGGGATCGCGGGGAAAATGCTTTATGAAAGTGTCCGAAACGTCCTGAGTGAGCCACAATCGATCCGCTATTTGGTGAGCCGCGATACCGAAAACCTAAGCACAAGCGAGATTAACAAAGCCGCCATCGAGACCTACGCCGAAAATCTAAGCGACGGGGTGATCGCTCCGCTGTTTTATCTGTTAGTGTTCGGTTTGGTGGGGCTGTTTCTCTACAAAGCGATCAATACCCTCGATTCGATGGTAGGGTATCGGAGTGAAAAATATGAGAAGTTTGGCAAAGTGAGTGCACGGTTGGACGATGTTGTTAATTATATCCCCTCCCGCATTACGGCGGTGCTGATATTGACCCTTTTCGGCAAACTCAGCCAACTCAGACAAACATGGCGTTACGGCGTATTGCATGAGAGTCCCAACGCGGGATACCCGATAGCGGCGATGGCACTCTCGCTGGGTCTCTCTCTCGGAGGGGCGACACCGTATTTCGGAGTGATCAAAAACAAGCCCTATTTCGGCGAAGGAAAGCGGGAGATTACGACGACGGATATCAGAAGAGCATTGGCTCTTCAGTGGAAACTCGATACCCTTGTGATACTACTATTAGCGGCGGGAGTTATGGCATGAGATCGATCTCTATTTTCGGCACCTCGTCCGATGCGGGGAAATCGACCCTGACGTTTGTGATCGGACGGCTTTTGCAAGAGAGAGGGATCAACGTCGGAGTGTTCAAAGCCCAAAACGTCTCCAACAACTCCCGCGTCTGCGACGACGGAAGCGAAATCGCTATCGCTCAGTATTTTCAGGCGGAGGTGCTGGGACTTCCGACGAGCTACCACCTCAATCCGATCCTCCTTAAATCGGGGCACGGAAATAGCGCCTCACTCATCGTTAAAGGGCAAGTGGTAACCGATAAAGAGGTTCGCGACTACTACCGCGACCTCGACACCCTAAAACCCGCCGTCGATGAGTGTTTCGAGTATCTGAGCGCTCAGTACGAGTGTCTCGTCTGCGAAGGGGCGGGGAGTCCCGTGGAGCTGAACCTGATGGACAAAGACCTCTCCAATATTTACATCGCCGAAAAATACAACACGAAGATCATCCTCGTCGCCGACATCGAAAAAGGGGGTGTGTTTGCCTCGATTTGGGGGGTTTATAATCTCCTCCCCGAAGCGTTACGTGCCAACGTCATCGGGGTGATCGTCAACAAATTTCGCGGAGACAGAAGCCTATTTGATGAGGGGGTGAAGATTATCGAAGAGCGTTTCGGTATCCCCGTCCTCGGTGTTCTCCCCTACCTTAGCCTCAACCTCGGATTCGAAGATAGCCAAAGCCTCAAAAACTTCGTCCAGAACAAACCTCACCCCGCGAAAAAAATCGGGATTATCAACTACCCTACGATGAGTAACTACAACGATTTCGAACCCCTCATCGCTGATGAGACCATCTTTGTCGAGTTTATCACCTCTAACATCGCGTTAGAGAGTTTCGATCTGATCATCCTCCCCGGTAGCAAACGGGTGATCGAGGATTTGCGATGGTTGAAAAAAACGGGGCTATTCGATGCACTCAAAGAGCGACACAAAGAGATACTCGGGATTTGCGGCGGGTATCAGATGATGTTTGAGGCCATCATCGATGAGGGATGTGTCGAAACCTCAGAACCGAGTCGCGAAGAAGCCCTCGGATTTATCGACGATGTCATCGTATTCCAAAAAGAAAAAGTGCTTGCAAAAGGGAAATATTCGATCTTCGGGAAAACGATAAACGGTTTTGAAATCCATCACGGGGTGAGTGTGAAATATCCGTTCTCCTATGAAAAAGCTCACATCAAAGGGACGTTTGTCCACGGCATTTTTGAGGATGAACCGTTTGAAGCCTATAAGAAAAAAACGATCGATGATTTTATCGCTACGATGAGAGACGAGATCGATATGGAGAGGATTTTGAAACATGTCCTATAAAAAATGGTTCGACGCCCACACCCAAAAGCATCAAGCGATTATGAACCGCCTCACCCACCTAAGCGATGAGGAGGTGATTGCCTATTTTCGGTTTGAAAACATGGTTCAACACGAAAGCGATTTTTGCCCACTTTATGCCGACAATAAAAAGTGCCACGACACGGAAGAGCTCAACTGCTATCTCTGCGCCTGCCCTAATTTTCGTTTTAACGAGGGGGGATTCGCGCGTGAGGGAGCACGTACCCTCTTTAGTACCTGTTCCATCGAAAGTCCCGATGGAGATCGCTATATGAGTGAAAAGGCAATCCACCAAAATTGCGCCGGATGTATCGTCCCCCACCGTGAGAGTTATATCCGTAAAGTGTTCGACCGTAACTGGCTCACCATCATGAAAGAGGTGCCGTGTGAATAACATCTATTTGGGGATCAAATTTTCCCTGAGCTATTTTACAATCCTCCCTATCCGTTTCGACGCCGAGGATGATCTCTCTCATCCGCGTGTTTTGAAAACGATGCTCTTAAGCCTCCCGTTTGTCGGGGCACTGCTCTCTGGGCTCTCTATCGCTCTGTTTATGGGGTTGGAGTCACTGGGGTGGTTGGGGGCGTTGATCGCCGCCGTGGCGTATATGGTGCTGTACGGATTTATCCACACCGAAGCGGTGATCGATGTCGCCGATGCGCTATACGCCACCCATAGCGGCAAAGATCCCTATGAAATCATCAAAGATCCCACCGTCGGGGCGATGGGGGTGCTGTACGGGGTGAGTTTTACCCTCCTCAAAATCGCCGCCCTCGCTACACTACTGATGCACCATCTGTTTCTCCCCTTTATCGCGATTGCCGTTATCAGCCGCCTTTTATTGCTAGTGCTGATCCGTACCTACGATTTTCGCTCGTCGTTCGTCTCACAGCTTCATGCGAATCTCCGTATATTTCCCCTCGTGTTAGTGATCGGTTTGTTCGGTGCGCTAGGATTTTATCTCCTCTCGTGGAACGTTTTACTCCTCTTTGTCGTGGGGGTTCTCACCGCGTTTTTCCTCTCCTCCTTCACGAAAAAATCGCTCGGATTCATCAACGGTGACGTTCTGGGAATGTCACTAGAAGGCTCTGAACTGATTCTAATCATCACTCTATTACTAACATGCCGCTAACCCTGTTACGTCATGCGGCTCCCCCTGTAGAGTATCACGGACGCACTATAGGTCACACCGATATTCCCATCGATCCTGAGCTGTTTTGCTCTGTAGCACTTCCATATTCATACGATGCGATCTACTCTTCTGATTTGATCCGATGCACTCAAACACTCGAACATCTGGGGTATACCGATATCATCACCGAGCCTCGGTTGCGAGAAGTAGCTTTTAAAAAGCAATGTGAGGGAAAAAGGTTTGATGAGATCGAGCAAATGGAAGCGTATCACCCCTCTTTTTTGGAATCACAGGAGCGTTGGCACACTTTTCTATGCGAAGAGAGTCGTGAGCATTTTCGCCGACGGATCGAAACGTTTTTAGGAGAACTCCCCCTCCATAAAAATATATTAATCTGTTCTCACGGAGGGACGATTCGGGAAATTCTATCTCTCTTAAAAAGTGAACCTAAAAGTCTGGGTTACCTAGAGTATACGATTGTTACGGTAAAATAGAGTCCATCATAATAAGGGGGGCACATGCGGTTTGCGGTAGGGATAGTATTCATCGTCGCAACGCTTTTAAGTGCACCTCTTCCGATCTCTTTCAGCGGCAATGAAAAAATCTCGTCCGATCAGCTTTTCGGGGTATTGGGGTTACGAAAACCCTACGGAATCGAAGTATGGGAAGATCAACCCGCCATCGAGCCAATCGCGGTCTCCCAAAGTGTTTCTGCCCTCGTTAGCTTTTATCGCTCCAAAGGTTTTTACCATGCCCGTGTCACCTCCGAAGCAACCGAAGAGTCCGTTGTTTTTAAAATCCAAGAAAACAATCCGATCCGTATCGGAGATATTAAAATCAACAGCTTGCTAGATATCGAGCCGGTAATTGCGCTCAAAATGGACGCACTTTTTGATCAAGAAGCCTTTTCCGAATCCAAATCGGCGATTAAGAAACGTTACGGGGATGCGGGTTATTGCAATGCCCAATTCAACACCAAAGCATGGGTCGATATCGAAACCGACCGTGCCTATCTCCTCTTTGAGGCTACTCCGGGAGAGCCGTGTACCTTTGGAGCGATCAGTACCGAATCCACTTCGAATATCAACGGTCAATTGACGGCATCAATGCTCAAATTTAACGAAGGAGATCCCTACAGCGTCGAATCGATCCGTTTAAGTTATGAGGCTCTTTACGCCCAAGAGGGGATTACGCGTGTTGTTATTAACGACAATGAACGCAACGGCAGTATCGTTCCGATATCTCTCAGTATCGAAGAGGCGGAGCGTCCGATTCGCTTTACTGCCGGCTTGGGGTACAGCAGCGATCAAGGTTTCGCGGCACAAACAGGACTCAAGCACCGTAATTTTTTCGGTGATCTCAAAACCCTCTCTCTTGATGCACGCTATTCTGAGATTAAACAAGAGGCCTCGGGAAATATTGCCCTCCCTCTGCGCAATCGCGGAACATTAGGGGGAGAGATCGGTTACAGTAACGAAATATATGATGGGTATAAAACCGAAAGTATTTACGAGAAGTTAACCGCAAAATACCAAGATACCCCCGCTTCTGCGATGGTCGGTGTATTATTCGATGAGGTCAATACCTATGAATCAAAAGATCCTGCCACTTTTCCCAACTCCAAACTCTTCATCACTTCACCGCTGGGAGAGATCAATTTTGATACCCGTGACAAACCGCTGGAACCGACCAGAGGATATTGGCTTAATGCAAAAGTGAGCGGATCACTTCAATCGGTTGTTGTTTCAGACGCCACCTACTTTAAAAGCCTCCTCTCCGGAGCGTACATTACCAGTATCGACGAACATGTCTTCGGGGCGAAACTCAAATGGGGAACCCTCCGATTATACAACGGAGAACTCCCCTCTTCGTACCATTTCTATGCAGGGGGGATGAACTCCAACCGTGCTTATACCTATCGTGACTTGGGACCTAAAAACAGCAGCGGTGACCCTATCGGTTTTTCCTCTCTCACGGAGGGATCGCTAGAATACCGTTTTCCGATCTATCAGGAGTTTCGGGGGGTCTTATTCACCGATCTCACCTTCGCTTCGCAAGAGACGTTTCCCGATTATGCAAATGACGGCTATTTAGGGGTAGGGATGGGGCTTCGTTATGTCACTCCCGTCGGTCCAGTCGCCCTTGACGTAGGATTTGATCCCGAAGATATGGGGCAATACGCCATCCATTTTCGGATAGGAGAGCTGTTTTGAAACGATGGCTTTCTCTCCCGTGGCGCAAATGGTTTAAACACCTGTTCGTAACCGCCCATTTTCTCCTCTACAGCGCCGTCCTCATCTTCTCGGCGATACTCTATATCGCCTTTCGTCCCGATGGTTTGCAGATTGTCAATGCCTACTTTTTAAAACCGCTCGGGATTCACTATTCCCATGCGGAAGGGTCATTACTCGAAGGATTTACCCTCCATAACCTCCGCACTGAGAATACGGAGACAAAAACGTTCATCCTCAAATACAACCTTGTTAAGATGTTAGAGGGAGAACATACGATCGATTCGGTAAAAATCGACGGTTTACGCCTCCATCTGGATGATTTTCTAAGCGAAGAGGACTCCGTCTGGCCGTTTCCCACTTTCAAACTTCGTGAAGTTACGATCACAAACCTTCAGCTTATCAGTTCTTATCCGATTGAACTCGATATCTATGGAAAAAACGGAACCTACGATGGAGATGACCTGAGCTTCACTTCGTTGAACGCAACCCTAAAATCCCGTTATGCCAGCGGTTCCATTCACGGAACCCTGCACAATAATGCCCTGACGGGGATAAGCGATATCTATCCCAACGCTGCCGAACTTGCCCCTTACAGCGGACGTTTCACAACCCTTCCGCGAGTAGTACGGGTAAAAATAAATGAGCTTTCCGATGAAAAAGCACTCTTGCATACCGTTATCACCGCGTTGGACTCCAAACAAGACCCTGCCCTCCACGCCAAAGGAATTAGCCTCGATTTTCGCTATTCCTATGAAAACGGTTATTTCGATATCAATGCCCTCTATCAGCTGATACGTGGGAACGATTCCATGCAGAGTCAACATCATCTTCGTTATGATCTCAGCGGCAAAACAACCACCGAATTTGACGGCTTTATAAACGCATCACAGCCGCTGCCTGCCAACCGACTGCACGGGAAATTCACCGATGATGCCGATGGAATTATCGGTACCCTCACGCTCGATGGAACTATACTCAACCTCTCAAGCCGTGATTACGACCGTTTTAGCTGGAAACTCCAAAGCAACCACCAAAATTTGGCCTTCGTTAAAACGCTCCCTAAGACGCTCCGTTCCTCGCCGCTCCGTTTCAATGGAGAAGGGGACTATCTCCTTAGCACGGATACCCTCAACGGAAAAGTTAATGCCGCACATAGCCATGCCCTCTTTAACGGATCGTTTTCTACCCGAAACGGACACCACTCACTGGATGGAAATCTCAC
>Ga0074197_1002258_pt1 | contig 13792 bp, 10 predicted proteins | sample EPASupsiteSAE305_FD_64526 | JGI IMG/M metagenome (GOLD analysis project Ga0074197, IMG submission 64526) | Bioremediated contaminated groundwater microbial communities from EPA Superfund site, New Mexico - SAE3-05 reassembly with SPADES | ecosystem: Environmental > Aquatic > Deep subsurface >...
CGGCTGAAACCACCACGTTCATCATGGCGTTCTTGCTTAGGCTGGAGTCGGCCTTCGGCTCCTGCGCCATGACCACGCCCTTCTCAAAATGAAGCGAGTGCGACTCGCTTACCTCGCCCAGTATAAGCTGCGACTGCCGGAGCAGCATCTCCGAGTTGCGTATGGTAAGCCCCACAAGGTTCGGGGCGAAAACGGTTTCTCCGCCCTGGCTGAACCAGGCCCGGATGGCCTTGCCTTCGCGCACTATGGTTCCGGCCGGAGGATTTTGACGAATCACGCTTCCCACCGGAACGTTGGCGTCGAACTCGGTCCCTTCAAAACGCAACGACAGCCCTTTCGGCGACAGCAGCTGCAGGGCGGCCATGGACGACTTCTTCGTTATGTCCGGCACCGGAACTTCCTTGCGGTTGTGCACGATGGCGGAAAAAGCCCAGTCAAGCGAAAAGAAGGCGACTGTTGCAAGAAAAACAGTTACAAGCGCGGTTTCCAGAAGGCGCATAAGCAGCGTCTTCCAGCTGAACTGGCTGAGTGCCAACCGCTGCTTGAATTCTTCAAAATGTGCGCGCATCCGCCTCAATCATCCCGCACGGCAAAGCAAAAGCATCGCCGGCCTTAAGCTTAAAGCCATTAAGAAAATCCCAGCCCGACATTGTCTTCTTGCCTTCAGGGCGGACTTCCAAAACAAGCAATTCGCTGTCTATACATTTTACATAAAACCCGCGCCCCCTTTCAACGCGAGTTATTGAACCGGGCGGCAGGGAAGAGCTGTAATCGCAGTTTTCAAGCGAAGTCCGCACAAGCTGGATTGAAACGGGCTTGTCAACGCCGGGGAACGATATTCTGGCGCAGGGGCCCAGGGCAAGCCCGCGCACGATGTTGTGGGCCTCGCGGGCGGAACGGTTGAAATCTATGCGGGAAAGGGAAGAGTCCAGCAGCGCGGCATAGGAGGCCTCGCCCGTCTGAGACAGGCGGGGGGGATTCCCGCCGCGCAATATCTCAAGACTTTCGCGCAGGGCCTCCACGCCAAGAGCGACCAGCCGCTCCATCAGTGTGGCGGCATTGTCGTCCGGGGAAATGGAAAGACTTTTTTTGACAAGGACGGGGCCCGTGTCCATTCCTTCGTCGAGCCAGAAGACCGTGACGCCGGTTTCAGTCTCGCCCCGTATCAGCGCCCACTGCACGGGAGCGGCGCCGCGGTAAGCCGGCAGAAGGGAAAAATGCACATTGAGAAATCCAAGCCGAGTGGAGGAGAGAAATTCTTTTTTGAGGATGCGGCCGTAAGCGACCGCGACGCCCAGGTCGGGAGAAAGCGCACGGATGTTTTCCGTTATCTCGGCAGGGAATTTAGGACTGAACACCTGCACGCCAAGCTCCTGCGCGCAAGTTTTTACCGGCGATGGGGAAAGCTTGAGGCCGCGGCCGCTCGGGCGGTCCGGCTGGGTCACGACTGCATTCAGATCCGTGCTTTCCTTAAGAAGCTTTAGAAACGGAACCGCCACGCCTGGCGTTCCCAGAAATATTGTCTTCATCCGGTTTTATCTTGGTCTCATCCATTTCCGCCCACTGCTTGCGGAATTTCTTTATTGCGGCCTTGGCCTGAATCTTTCCCAGAGGGGAAAGCCTGTCCACGAAAACCTTACCGTCCAGATGGTCAATCTCATGCTGGAAAAGGCGGGCGAGCATGCCGGTGGCGGTTACCTCGATGGGAACGCCCTTCTCATTAAGGGCGCGGACAACCACCTTCTGACTGCGCGTCACGTCGGCAAAAAGGCCGGGCAGGGAAAGACATCCTTCCTCCGATGTAATCTCGCCGGAACGGTCCACGATGGCCGGATTGATGATGACCATGCGTTTCATATTGTCCTTTTCCTTTATCGCGAGCACGGCCATGCGAAGTTCCAGTCCCACCTGGTTGGCGGAAATACCAAGGCCTTTGACGAGAAGAAGCGTATCCCACATGTCATCGATTATGACGTCAAGCCCTTCCCTGATATCCTCGAATTTCACCGGCTTGAGCTTCTTGTTCAAAACGGGCGCGCCGTATTTGGTTATTCTCCTTATCGCCATAAGCTCCCCTTATATAAGTTCAAAGGACATCTCCCGTCCTTCCCATATGACCCTAGCCAGAACCGGCCTGTCTACCTGCTGCTGCACCTTCAGCGCACCCCACGCCATGGCAAGGCGTTCAAGCTGACTGTCCGCGCCATAAGCGCCGGAAACGCCCATCACTATCTGTCTGGCATGGGCGGTAAGGGCGGTCTGACAGATGGCGTAAAAAGGATCGTTGGACAAGACCATTATGGGCGTCACCTTCTGGCCGTGCTTTTCGGCCGCCAGTATGACGGAGGTGAAAAGGGCTACTTCATCATGCCCCACCTCGGTATTTTCGCCGCTGAGCTGTATGCCCTTGGCCACCTTGGAGCACATGACTATAACTTCGGTCTTGGAATCGTCCACGGTTTCCAGAATCTTGTTAAGATGGTACAAATTATTGGGATTCCGGACAGCGACGAGGATACGGTCTTCCTTCTCAAGACTGGCGATTGCCGTGTTCATGTCGAAAGCCTGTTCCGTGTTGAGCTGCTCGCGGTGCTCGGATATCTGGCGGCGCTTCTTCTCGTTCATCCGTTCGGATACGGTGAAAACAATATAGAAAACGGAAGTGAAGACAAGGCCCGACATGGTCGCGACCTTCTTGGTGATTAGATTGGTTCCAGCCACGACAAGCAGAAGAAGAAGGACCGCGAATATGCCCACGGGCACATGGAAATTCTCATATTTGATGTTGAACGGAACCATCCATTCCCGCTTGGAAGTATCCTTGAAGCGCAGCATTGCCAGAGAAAGCGCCATGAAAACAAAGCTCCAGAGAAGGCCGAAAGCGTAAGCCTCGCCCAGCAGATAGACGTCGCCGCGGCACAGAACGATGATTACAAGCTGAATGATGGCTACAAGGTTTACAATCCTGTGCGTCGTGCCATATTTGGGATGAAGATGGCGGAACCATTCGGCCAGAATTCCGTCCTCGGCCACGCGGTTCAGCACGCCGTTTGAACCCACAAGCGCAGTGTTGACGGCTCCCGCAAGCATCATGACGCCCGATACCACCACAAGCGCCTGCATGAACAGCCGGAGCCACATGGGGCCGGCAAGCTCCATGGAGAGCCCGGCAAGAAGATTGCTCGCATACTTTGACGCGACCACATCAGGGGGGATTATGAGCGCCGCAACAAGAGTCAACCCTCCCGTAAAAAGAAGGGCGAACAGGAAAACCACCAGGGCGGTCTTCTTGAGGTTTTCCATTTTGGGAGACTCCATCTCCCTGTAGACCTGAGCGATGGTTTCAAGTCCGCTCATGGCGAGAACCGAATGGCCGAAAGCCATGATAACGCCAATCATCCCTATGGGCGCAAGCCAGTCAACGCCGCTTGCCCAGCCGAGAGATTCCGAATTGAACTGAAGCTGGAAAGAAGGAAGAGTGAAACCTCGCTGCCAGATGGTCACAATACCCCATAGGACCAACACTATGCCTATAAATATAGCGTAGAAGACTATTTTTGCGCTGTCATCCGATGATTCCTCTATGCCGCGCACGTTCTGCCGCCAGAAGTATAACGTGACCAGCAGGGCAAAAACCACGGCGAAGGAAGCGGGCTGTATGGTGAAAGCGAAATTGAAATAATGCAGCGTGGAATTGAAAAGGCCGGCCAGATAATGCCCGGCGGTGACGGCGCTTATGGGCCCGGTAAGGACGTAGTCGAACATCAGGGCTGAAACGGAGAACTTGGCCATGGTATCGCCAAGCCCTTCCTTGACAACCTTGTAAACACCGCCGCGCACGAACATGGAACAGGATTCCGTGTAAATGGCGAGCATCGCGCCGGAGAAGAGCATCGCGGCAAGGATGAACCAGGGGAAAGCAGGGCCGAAAGCCTGCATGGCTATGCCGCCCGCGTAAAACGCGCTGGAACCGAAGTCGCACAGGACAATGGCGGCGGCTTTCCAGAAAGGAATGAAAGTAAGCATGGCGGTGGTAAGGACCACCACCTGCTTTATGCGCAGGGAACCGCTTAGCGAAGAGGATGACGACGGCTTTCCGTTTTCGGTCATTTCCGGGCCGTTATCTCGGCGGCGGCCTGTTCGGGGGTGGAGCATGCGGCCAGAGTGTCGATGAAAGCCGGCTGGAACAGCGCTGACAGGCTGGACAAAAGCTGCAAATGCTTCTGGAAAAATTGGGGGTTGGACGGAGAAAGGAACAGGAACATCACCCTTATCTTAAGACCGGGGCTGGCCTTGTCCTCCATGCCTTCCGGTATTATCGCCATAGCCACCAGAAAATTGTTTATGCCCTCAAGGCGGCAGTGCGGTATGCTGAGGCCGGTGTCGAGGGTGGTGCTTATGCCCTGCTCCCTGGCCCGGACCCTCTCGGTTATTTCCGCCGGCTTCAGTTCCGGATTTGCTGCGCACAAAACCCGCACAAGGGACTGCATAGCCTCGTCTTTTTCCGGAGTTCCTTTAATAATAATTATTCTGGACGGCGAAACCAGCGTGCCCACGCTTACAGCGGGCTGCGGCATTTTTGGCATAGTTTTTGTCGGAGTTGCCTGCTTTGGTTGCATATCAACAGATGTCTGCGCCGACCTGGCCGGACTGCCGGTGTGGGCGGCGGCTACTCTCTTTATGCTATCATAACCTATACGTTCAGTCAATGGAACACCACATGCCCCCTACTGTTGAAGAGCTTTACCAGAAACTTTCAAACGGAAGGCAGCCGGACGATAAACTGGATTTCCGGGCCTCCAAAACCTACTCCCTGCTGCAGGACGCCTTCGGCATCTGGTGCGACCACCACGCCCCGCACTCCGAGGCCGTGGAAGAATGCACCCGCTACGACCATCTTCGCTCCCAGAAAGACCGCTGCGTCAAGGACGGTTGGCTACTCAAGGAGTTCCCGGAGCTGGTCCGCATGGAGAAGGCAAATCCGCAGGATTCCTTCAAAGCAGCCCTGGCGGCTATGCTCTCCGGAGCAAAGGCGATAGCGAACCCCTATCTCTGGGACCTTACCCAAAATATCCACGGCAGGGCGAATCTCCTTATAAGGAATGACAGCGCGCCCTCCCTGCTTGGCCCGTATCATTATGAGCTGATGCAGTTCAAGCAAGCCCTTGAACTGAAAGAACACTATATACTTCAGGCAGTGCTGCTGAACCGTATACTTGGCGCGATACAGGGATTCGAACCGGAAAGCGTGAAGGTAAGGCTCCGCATGGATGAGCGCCTCATAAACACTCCGGCATGGAAAGAACGGCTGGACAAGCAGCTTCTTCGGTGGAAAAACATAGTTTCGGGCGAACTGATTCCCGATCCGGCAAGACCGCCCAACGCCGCCAGCACCCCGTGGCGCGTATTCGCGAACAAATGGGTCTATGAGCGGAAAGACCTGCTGCTCATAGCCGGAAGCGGATGGGACATGAGGGCCAAGCTCCGTGAAGCCGGCATCAAAAATACGGACGATGTCGTCTCCGCCGGTCTGGATAAACTGCGGGAACTTCTGGGCGACCCTCTCTGCACCGAATACTACGGCAACGCGCTCGCTTACAAACTGGCCACCCCAATCATAAGAAAGGAAGGCGTCTGGCCGCCACGGACCGCGAAGCGGAATCTTTATTTCGACTTCGAGGCTGCCGATTCGAACTGCAACGACGAGCGCCCGCACAATTACCTTATAGGCATATGGGACAAGGAAGCCGGAAAGTACGTCGCGCTTCTGGCCAAAGGCGCCAAAGAAGAAGAAAAGATATATAAGGATTTCATAGACTACGCGGGCAATCCCGCGGAATGCGCTCTTTATCACTGGACTGAACACGAAGTGCGCGCGCTGAAGGAAGCGGCGGGGAAGTATCCTTCGCTTGCCGAAGGGCTGCGCGGACTGATAGCCGCGTGCGTGGACCTCAAGGACGTGGCGAACAAGGCCTTCTATCTTCCCACGCCGAGCTTTTCGCTCAAGGCGGTAGCTCCGGCTTTCGGCTTCAACTGGCGCCAGCACGACTGCGACGCGATGGACTCGATGGTCTACTATTTCGAATGGCTCAAGGGACAGGAAGAAGCCATAGGCAAGGTTCTCATATACAACGAGGACGACTGTGTGGCCATGCTTAAAGTCCACGACGCCCTGAACGCAGCCAAACCAGCCAGGCTATGAAATCTCCGTCGCACGGCAAACGCCTCTTTATCGGCATAGACAGGGGGGGAACCTCCGTGCGCTATTGCCTCATGGACTCCGCCGGACGGACCATTAAAATGGTCAAACTGCCGTCCGTGGATATCAGGAAGTTCCCCGCACAGATTAAATGCGCGCTGGACAGGGAAAACGTGCCGCCGTCTTCCCATGCCGTAATAGCAACCCGCGGCGCCATAAGCAAACACTGGAAAATACCTTTTCTAAAGAACGCACTGAAAGGCCGGCTGAAAAACCTGGAAGTAATATCCGACCTTCAGGCGGCATATTGCGCGGCGCTTGAGCCAGGGGAAGGCTTCCTTCTGCTTTCCGGAACAGGCTCGGCCGCGTTCGCCCTGACCGTCGAAGGCAGACCGCTTTTATCCGGCGGGCTCGGCCCGGCGCTTGGCGATGAAGGCTCCGGCTTCTGGATAGGCAAGACCTGGTTGGCGGCGGAACGCGGCATTTCGGAAATCCCGGACCGGGACAACATCAGAAAAACGGCCGCGCACGCCCGGGAAGAGATAGACCTCGCCATGCGGAAAGACCCGGTTGCCTCCGGCGTGGTGGAACTGGCCGCACTGCGCCTGAGCGAAACCGCATGCCGCCTTCTGCCGGAACTTTCTTCCGGCAAGACCATAAGCGTAACATGGGGCGGCAGCGTGATGGAGAACGCTTTTTTCCGCAAGCGGGTAATTTCCGCGCTGAAACTTATGCACCCGAAGCTGAATTTCAAGCAAAAAAGACCGCGGCGCACACCGGCGGAAGCCGCCGCGCTGCTGGCCCTGAAGCGTTTCAAAGGAGACTGCCGTGCCGACAGATAAAACCTGCGCCGAACTTTTCGTCTTCAACCCGGCCTCGGCCGGAATGGACCAGTCCTCCATCATGGAGGTATGCGTGATAGGAGACTTCAACTTCTGGGGCAGGGAAGGGGCGGACCTGACGCCCTTCCGTCTTCAGAAAGACGGGGCCGGACGCTGGGCCGCCGTTCTTGAAGTCCCGTTCCCCGAAGGCTTTTACCGCTACCTGATAAACCGGGAGACATATTATCCCGAGCCCGGGCATCTCTTTTACCGGCACAGCAACACACCGGAATGGGCGAGAAAAACCGTCTGGTACCAGATAATGACGGACAGGTTCCGCCGCTCCGCGAAAGCCCAGGACTTTCCGAACAGGCTGGACTGGAAGGCCGCGCCGGACCATTTCAACAGCTTCGGCGGAGACTTGGCCGGCATACAGGAAAAGCTTCCCTATCTGGAAAAGCTTGCCGGAACGCTCAAGGGCAAAACACTCTATCTAAACCCTCTCCATAAATCATCCGCCTCCAACCATAAATACTGGCCGGAGGATTACGAAAGCATCGACCCGCAATTCGGCTCCGAAGAAGACTTGCGGAATCTTGTTGAAGCCGTACACGCCGGAGGCGGCAGAATCGTCCTGGACATGGTGTTCAACCATACAGGCCTGAACCATCCGGCCTTCCGCAACATACTAAAAAGCGGTTCCAAATCTGCCTACATCAACTGGTATCGCGGCCTGCCCAATCTGAAGGAGGAAAAGCTCGAACTTCCCCTTCTGGAACTTACGGATGAAGGCGAACCGGCCAACATAACCATAGAAAACAATCCGGCGGGCGACGACTACGACCCCGGACGGGAAAGCTTCATAAGCGTATGGCACGGGAAATACCTGCTTCCGATAGTCGAGCCGTGGAAGTTCACCTCCGCCTCGGTAAAGGAAATAATAAAGGGACAGCCTCACTACAAGCTTGCCCTGCTGGGCTGCGAGCCGAATTACAAAGGCTGGCTCGGTTTTTTCGAAATACCTGAGCTGAACACGGCCTCGCCGGAGCTTAAAGCCCATCTTTTCTCCGCCGCCGCGAAATGGCTCAAGATGGGCGTCGACGGCTTCCGTCTGGATGTGCCGGACTTTCTTAATGACGCGCACCGCTTCTGGGCCGACTTCCGGCAGGCGATGAGACGCTCCGCCTCGGCCTGCGGGCGGAACCCGGATGATATCTACATACTGGGGGAAGTATGGTCCGGCAATGCCCTGGCCCAGAGTTTCCTTCACGCCGACGCAAACGGCGTGCCAGCGCGCTTCGACGCGATAATGAATTACGGCGTCAGGGAAGCCATACTGAATTTCTATTCCGGAGAAATACTTAGGAAATCCACCGACGTGCCGGCCTCCTCCGGTTCGATAACGCCGGGGGAACTGGACAAGGCGATACATTCGGGGCTGGGCTACGTTTCCTGGGGCACCGACCTCGCGCAGTACAACTGCACCGGCAGCCACGACACCCGCCGCCTTGCATCCATCGTTCCAGATACCGCCGCGCTGAAGGCGGTATATGCCATGACATTCACGCTGCCGGGCGCGCCTGCTTTCCTTTACGGCGACGAACTGGGCACGGAAGGAGGGATGGACCCCGACTGCCGCAGAACCATGAACTGGGAACTGGCGGAGGACCCGTCCTCCGACCCGAAAGCCTCAGACTTATTCACCCATATGCAGCGCCTTATACGCCTGCGGGACGCGCTCCCATGCCTGACATCGGCGCCGTTAAGAACAGTTTGCACGGACGATGTGGCGAGGATTTACGCCTATTCGCGTTTCAGCAGCGCGGAGGACTGCGCCGTAACCGTCGCCGCCCGCTCTGTTCCGGCCGACAGGGTCCACCTGGATTTATCGGACACGCCGATGTCGGCGGTGGCCGCGTGGAAGGACGCTCTGTCCGGCAAGGAATTCCCGTCCGCCGGAGGCCTGGTGGAGGTTCCAACCGGAACCTTCGCCGACAGCCTTGCCGTGATACTTATACCCGCTTAGGAGACTCTATATGGAAAAAGAGATTGCCGTACTTAAAAAATGCCTGCATGGAGCAGGCGCTATTCTGAAAAAACACTTCACGAAAACAGGCTACACGCTGAAGGGCCGAGCCAACCTGCTGACGAAGGCGGACCTCGAAAGCCAGAAGTTCGTTCTTGGGCAGATAGCCAAAGCCTTCCCAGGGCACGATTATCTGGCGGAAGAGAATGGAATACGCGAAACCGGCTCCTCACATATCTGGGTGATAGACCCTCTGGACGGCACGCTCAATTACGCCCACGGATATCCGGCATCGGTGGTATCCATAGGCGTCATGAAAAACGGGAAGCCCTTCGCCGGGGGTATATACGACCCGTTCCGCGATGAAACTTTCATCGGCGTAAAAGGGAAGGGGGCGGCACTGAACGGAAAGAGAATAAAGGTCTCTCCAGTCAAAAAACTGGAGGACAGCCTGCTGGTAACCGGATTCGCCTATGACAGGGCGGAGATTCCGGACTTCTACTGCGGATTCTACAGCGATTTCCTGCGCCGCTGCCACGATATCAGGCGCAGCGGTTCAGCCGCGCTGGACATGGCGTGGACGGCCTGCGGCAGGGCGGACGGCTTCTGGGAATTCAAGCTAAACCCCTGGGATGTGTGCGCCGGACGAATTATCGTGGAGGAGGCGGGGGGGAAGGTGACCGACTTCGGCGGCAAGGCGTGGACGGATCTTAAAACTTTCGGCAGGGAAACACTTGCCACGAACGGAAAGGTTCACTCCGAAATGCTCGCCATTATCCGCAAACGCCTTTCAAAAATATCCTGAATAAACCCGATATAGTAAAAACAAAAACCGCCCGAAAGGCGGTTTTTAATTTTAACACGGGGAACGGAAAGGCTTTACTGCGGCTTGCCGAACTCCGACTTTATATCGTCCAGCTCCCTGGCTATGGCACGCAGCGCCGGCTGAAGACGCACGGCGAAGCGCGGCTCCATTCCGTCCAGCTGGGCAATTATCGAACGGACCTCGGAAATAACCTTGACCAGCTCCTCGATATCCTTTGGCGGGGGTTGCACCTGCACACGCTCCGCCTTTGCCAGAGCGAGATTGAAGGACGGTTTAACCGCGGCGAGCTGCTCGACAGCGGAAAGGGGTTTTTCCTCCGCCGGAGGGACTGCCTCGGCCTGCGTCTGCGCCGGGACCGCCGCCGCCTGGACTTCAGGCTGGGCGGACGCGGCAGGCTGGGAGGGAGCCGCTTCCTGAACCGGCGCGGTACTTGCCGCCTCTTCAGGTTTATCAGGGAAAAGAGAAGTTTCCGCCGCTTTGGCAACAGGCTCCTGTCTGGGAGCTTCCGCCGGAACCGGAGCCGCTTCCACGGGCTTGGGCTGTTCGGCCGGTTTCGCTTCCCCGGTCTTTACCGCAACGGAAGCGGGAGCGGCTTCGGCCGGAACGGGGGTTTCCGCGGCGGGAACAGGCGCGGGGGCTTCCACTGGGGCGGGGGCCTCCGCTTTGCCTTCCCGGGAGGATTCCGCCGGTTTTTCCTTTTCGCCTTCGGCCTCAGAGGAGATGTTCTCCTCTTCGGACGGGAGCGCGTCCTCGGTGTTCACATATCTGGATATGAAATAGAAAAGCAGAACAAGGCAGATTACCACGCCGGCAAGCGAAACGTAAAGAAGCAGATCCATGTTAAATCCTCATCTCCAGTTCTGGCGAAACGGCGAAGACCTGAAGGGCAAGGCCCTCTCTTGCGGCGCGGGCGTTAAGCTCCTCCACCCGGCGGTCCAGCTCATCGTCGGACCGGTCCTGATTATGATGGTAAAGCCCTAGGCACTTAACCTCCGCCGCGCGCGCCAGGTCGAAAGCGCGGTCGAAGGTGGAATGTCCCCAGCTTATGCGCGAGGCGTATTCCTCCGCCGTGAACTCCGCGTCATGCACAAGGATGTCGGCGCCGCGGCAGAAATTGGCGTACTGCTCGAAGCCGAGGCCGTCCGGATGATGGAAATCCAGTTCGTTGTCCGTCAAAAAAACGAAGGAGCGGCCCTTCTCAGTGAACTTGAAGCCGGTCCCTCCGTTGGGATGGTTAAGGAAAACCGGAGTGATGGTAACGCCGTCTATCTCAAGGTTGTTTTCACAGAAAGGGTTGAAGGAAATGCTCGCGGAAACAGCCTCGAACTTTACGGGAAAATTGGGCGGCTCCATTATCTTGGCGACCATCTCCCTCACAGATGTGCGGGAAAGGGGACAGCCGATAATCCGCAGCTTGAAATCCTTTCTGTAGATGGGTTGAAAAAACGGAAAGCCCATTATGTGGTCCCAGTGCGAATGGGTGAAAAGCATCGAGCAGGAGGAGACCTTCTCCGAGGCCAACAGTTTGCCGAGGCGGCGTATGCCGGTCCCCGCGTCGACGACAATGACCTCCCCGCCCGGAGTGCGGACCTCCACGCAGGCGGTGTCGCCGCCGTATTTAAGATACTGACGCCCGCTGACCGGCGTGCTGCCGCGGGCTCCCCAGAACCGTATAAGCATGGTCATCGTCCTCAAAGTGCATGATAACAGAATATTTAAGCGCAGTTCAACGGAAAAATTAAGCGGCCCCGGTGGGGAACCGGGGCCGCAGGCAGTTTCCACGAGTATTCAATGAGCCGCGGGACGGACAGGCTCCCCGTAATACGCCCTGAGATAGAGGGCGCGTATTTCGCCCACCAGGGGATACCGCGCGTTGCCGCCGGTGCACTGGTCGTCGAATGCCTGCTCGGACATGAGGTCCAGGTTTGCGAGGAACTCCGCCTCCGGCACACCCGCGTCCTTGATTGACTTCGGTATGCCCAGGTCCGATTTAAGCTTTTCTATTTCCTCTATCAGCCGGGTGACCTTTTTATCCTTGTCGTCGCCGCAACCGGCGGTCAGGCCGAGGTAATCCGCCAGTTTTGCGTAGCGCCCCTTCACGAAAGGATACTTGTACTGGGGCAGCAGGCCCTGCTTGGCCGGGTTGTCGGTGGCGTTGAAGTCTATCACATAGCTGAGCAGCAGGGCGTTTGCCAGCCCGTGCGGGACATGGTGCATCCCGCCCAGCTTGTGCGCCATTGAATGGCAGACGCCGAGGAAAGCGTTGGCGAAAGCCATGCCGGCTATAGTGGCTGCGTAGTGCATCTTCTCCCGCGCGACGGGGTTTTTGCGCCCTTCGTTGTAAGACGCGCGCAGGTATTTGAACACAAGACGGACCGACTCCTGCGCCTGACCGTCCGAGAAGTTGTTGGCGAAGACGGAAGTGTAGGCTTCCACGCCGTGGGTCAGCACGTCCAACCCGGCGTGGGCCGTAAGCAGTTTCGGCATATCCATCACGAATTCCGGGTCCACTATGGCCATGTCCGGCGTAAGGGCATAGTCGGTTATCGGATACTTGGTCCCGTCCTTGGCGTCGGTGATGACGGTGAAAGGCGTCACCTCGGAACCCGTGCCGGACGTGGTGGGTATTGCCACCATGACAGCCTTCCTGCCCAGGGCAGGCACGCTATTGATGCGCTTGCGTATGTCCATGAAGCGCATGGCTATGTCCTCGAACTTCTGGTCCGGGTTCTCATACAGAAGCCAGACCATCTTGGCCGCGTCCATGGGCGAGCCCCCGCCCAACGCGACGAAAACGTCCGGCTGGAAGGCGTTGGCCTGCTGAAGCGCGCTTTCGATGTTCAGCGTGTCAGGGTCGGGCTTCACGCCGGAGAATATGCGGAAGGCAATGCCCATGCTCTCCACTATGTCCGTAACGGCGCGGACATGGCCCAGGCTTTCCATGGTCCTGTCGGTTATTATGAAGGCCCGCTTCCTGCCGCTGAGTTCCTCGCGCAGGGCAAGCTGAAGCGCGCCGCGCTTGAAATATATCTTGGGCGGGACCTTGTACCAGAGCATGTTCTCCCGCCGCTGCGCCACGGATTTGACGTTCATAAGATGTTTGACCCCTATGTTTTCGCTTACCGAATTGCCGCCCCAGCTGCCGCAGCCTAGCGTCAGCGAGGGGGGAAGCTTGAAGTTGTACACGTCTCCTATGGCGCCCTGCGACGCGGGCATGTTTATCAGCGTCCTGCCGGTGCGCATGCGTTCCTGGAACAGTGCGATGTGCGCGCTGTTGACTTCATCCGTATAGAGGACGGAAGTGTGCCCCGCGCCGCCAAGTTCGATGAGGTCGCAGGCCGTTTTGACGGCCGCCTCGAAAGTAGATGCCCGGTAGAAGGCAAGGACGGGGGAGAGTTTCTCATGGGAGAACGGCTCATCATGCCCGACCTTCTCGCATTCCGCTATGAGAATCTTGGCGGCCGGGTCCACGCTGAAACCGGCAAGCGAGGCTATCCTGGCCGCAGGCTGGCCCACAATGTCCGGGTTTACGGCGCCGTCCTTCATGACCACGGCGGACAGAAGCTCCCGCTCCCTGCCGGAGACGAAGTAACAGCCACGGGTCTCGAACTCCTTCTTTACCTGCCCGTAGACGGAATCCTCCACGATGACGGCCTGCTCGGACGCGCAAATGACCCCGTTGTCGAAGGTCTTGCTCATCACTATCGAGCTGACAGCCATCTTTATGGAGGCGGTAGAGTCAATGATGACCGGGGTATTGCCCGCTCCGACCCCTATGGCCGGCTTGCCGGAGCTGTATGCCGCCCGGACCATGCCGGGACCGCCCGTGGCGAGTATGAGGTTTACGTCCTTGTGATGCATCAGCGCGTCGCTGGCATGGGTGCTTGGACTGGCTATCCAGCCTATGATGTTGTCCGGCG
>Ga0074197_1002265_pt1 | contig 13755 bp, 7 predicted proteins | sample EPASupsiteSAE305_FD_64526 | JGI IMG/M metagenome (GOLD analysis project Ga0074197, IMG submission 64526) | Bioremediated contaminated groundwater microbial communities from EPA Superfund site, New Mexico - SAE3-05 reassembly with SPADES | ecosystem: Environmental > Aquatic > Deep subsurface >...
TCACGTCTTGAGTCGTTTGCATTAAATGCCTGCCAAAGTGATGGCATGTATTCATTTCTTTGCCAGCCAGAACCTTTCAGGTTAAGAGTATCGGTAGCAATAACCTTATTATTACGTCCGTAAACTGTACCGATAAAACCTCCATTAGGATTAGCGTAAACAAACTCACCTGCAGAATTAGTTGCTTCTCCCTCTGCATATCTGATAGTGAAGATAATTTCCTTATTTCCTTTGTCAGTAGAAACAGAACTGAAAATAGTACTGTAAGAAGGTAATAATCCAAAACGAGAATCGTTCTTAATTGTATTCAGGTATGTTTCAGCTTTTGTTAAATCACCAGCTGCAGGAGTCTGATCTCCAAGAGAAACCTTTGCCGACCACAAATATACTTCAGCAGACAACATGGTAGTTGCAGCCTTAGACCAGAAAGATTTAGTTCCATTGATTGTTTCGTTAGTACCAAAATAATCCATAGATTTCTGTAAATCAGCTTTGATAAAATCCATCACTTGTTTAGGAGTAGATCTTCCTGTATAAAGATCTTCAGGAGAAACCTTTCCATCCAGAACCTTAACACGTTCAATCAATGGCACTCCTCCATATGTTCTGTACAAATAGAAATAGTACATCGCTCTGATACCGTAAGCCTGAGCAAGTGCATAGTCAATAACAGCTTTATTTTCCTGATGTAAAGCTGTTCCCTCTACTTTTTGAATAACAAGATTACAATCGAAAATATTGCCATATAATCCGGCCCAGGAAGAAGTTCCGGAATTGGAAGCATCCAGGTTATTTTCTTTAATTCTATCGTAGTTAATAGAGGTATTCAAAGAAGAAGTTCCTGATTTGCTAGTTCCACCACGTGCTTCACCAAGAACATAATTACGGTTAAAGCTAGTACTTCTCAAATCCATATGCATACCATTTAAGTATGCTTGTACCTGAGGTACAGTATTCCAGAAATTACCACTTGCATAGTAATCTATAGGCGACAACTCCAGTTCATTGCAAGAAGTATAAAAAGCCGAGGTGACTAACACCGCACAGCTAAATATAATTGATTTTATTGTTTTCATAATTGATTCTGATATAAATTATTAGAATGTTACATTAACACCAAACAAAAGCGTACGTGGAAGTCCATATCCCGAGCCTGCTCCTGTTCCTGCTTCCGGAGTTGTGATAGTCTTACACTGTGTAAGATAACCAAGATTCTGTCCGGTAACAGAAAGATCCACTCTCTCAAGTTTAGCTTTGTTAATGATACTCTTTGGTAAAGAATAAGAAAGAGATATTTCACGGAAAGCCACATAAGAACCATCGTATGCAAACATAGTTGAGGTTCTGTAGTAATTACTCTTACCTAACTGGTCAGCCCAATAATATTTTGGTAATGTTCCGTTTGGATTAGCTTCAGACCAGGTCTTCTTTACTTCTGTAGTCATATTATATGTACCTTGCATGTTTCCTAAAAACCAAGGTGTTGTATTATCATATATTTTAAAGCCCAAAGCATAATCTAGAGCAACAAACAATGAAAGACCCTTCCATGAAAGTGTAGAAGTAAAACCACCTAACCAGTGAGGAGTTGTATTACCCACTTTTACCAAATCATAATTATCAATAATACCATCACCATTTACATCTTTCCATTTTACATCACCCGGTTGGATAGGTAATGCTTTTACTTTTGATGCACCAGTTTCACCTGAACCTTTTTGAGCATCAGTTAAATTCGCCCATGATGTTTTTCCATAAAGAACACAAGCAGAGCTACCTCCTCCTCTATCTACCATAATGTCTGGAATTTCGTCGTAGCTTTTATAGATACCTTCGGCTTGATAAGCATAAAGAACGCCAGGTTCATTACCTTCCTGGTAACCACCTACCCACATTTTATCATTGCCATTTCCGGTATATACCTGATATGCATCCTGACGGTTCTTTTCCAATCCGTTATTTGGTAACTTAACGATAACATTCTTGTTATAAGAAATATTAGCGTTCATACTCCAGTTCCATGTTTTAGTCTGAATAGGTTTTGCTGCAAGTTCTATTTCAATACCACGATTACGGAATCGGCCATTGTTTGTAGTAATACCGCTGATACCAGACGAGATAGGCAAACTAATTCTTGCATATTTATCATCAGTTAAACGATTATATACCGTAAAGTTTGTAGAATAGCGATTATTCAAGTAACTCAGGTCTAAACCGAATTCAAATGTTTTAGATTTTTCCCATCTAAGAGTAGGATTAGGAACACCACTCATAATAAACGTTGCATTTCCGTTGTAGTTTGTAGATGTAGCATAAGCTCCTTGCAAGTCATAGCTTCCAATACCTGAAACGTTACCATTCAAACCATAGCTGGCACGTAATTTACCAAATGATATAACGTCAGACAATGAATTCATAAAGTTTTCTTTAGAGAATATCCATCCGGCAGAAAGACCAGGGAAAGTACCCCAACGATTGTCAATCAGTTTAGAATATCCATCACGACGAACAACTAATGACAAAAGGTATTTACTTGCATAATCATAGTTAACACGTCCGAAGAAAGAAAGAATACGTTGACGATTATGATAAGAATCAATAGAACGCATATTTTCTTTTGAAGATGTTAATCCCAGATCCTGAAAATCATCTGTAGCAGCTCCTTGTCCGGCTGCGCTGAATCCACGAGAATATGAATTGTAATATTCAGAACCAAGCATTGCTGTTACATAATGATCGCCAAACTGGTGTTCATAGTTCATAATAGCATTGTAAGTTTGGTCGAAAGTACGATCATAAGATGCAGAAGAAGAACGGGTTGATACGATGTTAACAGGATTACTATAATAATCTTTATTAAAAGACTCATACATTCCTTCACTATAGTACCAGTTAGCAGACAGTTTCAAATAAAGTCCTTTTGTAAAATCAAGTTTAAAAGCCTGATTCATAGTAAACTTATCCGTTTGGTTGTCGCGAATAAACTTATCTGACTGATATCGTTGATTACCATCTGCAGAGGCATTACCTAACATCAGATTTCCCTCTTCATCTTCAAAACGAACTGTTGGAGGCATAGACATAATACGACCAAAGTAGTTAGCCTCTGATGTATTGGAGCCGGGCATTGACTGCCAGTTTGCACGGTTATAGTTCAAACTTGAGTATGAAGTCAACCAATCTCTTATTTTATAATCGCCATTGAAAATAAAAGAATAACGATCATAGTAAGAGTCAATAGGAAGACCTTCAGAATGATTATAGCCAAAGCCTGCATAATAGTGACCTTTATCGTTACCATCAGACATGTTAATATTATAATCTTGTGTGATTGATGGGTTTTTAAGATTATAAGAAGCAACATCTGTATCTTTAAAAATCAACTCTTTTCCTGTAATAGGATCTTTCATAGTTTTCCATCCTTTATCCAACAGGAATTTGTTTGTATCATCCAAGAACATTGTACTCCAAATAGCACTATTACTGTTCTTCAAAGGAGTAACTCCGTCTGATGCAAAATATTTATTACCCGTTCCATAAGGATAATTACCAGAAAGACTACTAGAACTAACATATCCAGCACCCGGGGTTCCATCAGCATGCTGCCACATATTGGAAGAACGGGCATAAGCAGTACGCATCCAATATAGATAATCGGAAGCATTATTGAATTCATAAGGAGTATTCAGATAATTGATACCGACTTTAGCCTTAACGTTAATTTCTGAGCTACCTGATTTTCCTTTCTTTGTAGTAATAAGGATTACACCATTATTAGCACGTGCTCCATAAATTGCTGTAGCTCCGGCATCTTTCATCACTTGCATATCTGCAATATCCTCAGGGTTGATGTCACTCAAACTAGCACGAATTTGTCCATCAACAATCACAATAGGAGAACCACTACCATCAAGATTTGTACCACCACGAAGTATAATAGATGGAGTTGCTCCCGGATTACCAGAAGTCTGAACAACCCTCAATCCCGAAACCGCTCCAGAAAGAGCTTGTGCAGGATTGGAGTAAACACCAACACTCAATTTCTCATTACTTACTTTTGCAATGGAGTTTGTAGACTTTGAACGTAGCTGTGTTCCTGAATATCCGGTTACTACAATTTCATCCAACACAGTAGAAGTAGGCTTAAGTTTAATTTCCAGGTTCTTTTGTCCTTTAATACTTACGATTAGTTTTTCATAGCCAATATAAGTCACAGAGATTTCCCCTTTCGGGTTTACGACCAGTGAGAATTTTCCATCAAAATCGGTAATAGTACCGTTTGTTGGGTTCCCCACTTCAGATACACTAGCACCAAGTACTGGTTGATTAGTTTCATCAATAACTTGACCAGTTACAGTCTGCTTTTGAGCCATCACGTTTAGTGACAGCAAAAAGCACATCAATAATAAGAACTTCCTCATAGTAGGATTAGTTGAATAATGAATAGATTAATTTTGTTTATAGTATAGAAATAGATTTAACTACGTAAATAGTTATAAAAGTTAATTATGGTTTAGTTTGACCATTGTAATCTTTTAGTTTACAATTATTTATAGTATAATTAAGGTATATATAAATAGCTTAGTTTAGTTGAGTCTTTCTTGATAGTTTTTGCACAGTTTAATATAGTCTGAAGTCGTTTTCTCGTAAATGCTATTTCAGAATTTCATTACACAAATCATAACACTTTATCATCATTCTAGGAATATGAAAAGGCCCTTTAAAAAGATTTCCTTTTGCCGGTTGTGAAACAGAACCATCCATATGTAAATAGCCATACCATTCTCCATATTCTTTATCAGGAAAATGAGAATATGTCCAGTCACTTATTTGTTTGTGCATATCTAAATATTTCTCATTTTTTGTTGCTTCATAAGCATAAAGTGTAGCAATAATAGCTTCGCACTGTGGCCACCAGAATTTCATATTATGAGCATAATCCTGAGAAGGGTAATTCTTACAGTCCCGGAAATTAGTTATTCCTCCATAAGTTTCGTCCCATCCCCATTTCCATGACCAGTCTAAAATTGTCAAAGCAGTATCCACTAATTCTTTATCCCAGTCACGGAGGTTAGCTTCTTCCAATATGAACCAAGCAGTTTCAATGCAGTGTCCCGGATTAATCAAACGTCCGTTGATGGTATCAATAAATTCACCATTTGGTCCAACAGTTTCCAACAATGCATTGAATTCAGGATGCATAAAATCGTTGCGGAGCTTCATCACAGATTTGTCAATTTGCTCTGTTAACTCAGGAGCATTAATTGCTTCACGTATACGAGAAGCTGTATTGATTAAAATCATGGTTAAAGAATGTCCCTGCATATGCACATTTTCACAATACTTAGAAGGTAGCAACCCCGGAGTTGAAATTAAGCGTTGTATATTATGGTACATTTTCAGTGCTTTTTCTGCATAGCTCTTATCGCCTGAGGCCAAAGAATATTCAGACATTGCAATAGCCGCAAATGTTTCAGAAAAAACGTAGCGGCGCTTTCTTATAGGTTCCCCCGTAGCCGTTACTTCAAAGAACATATGTCCGTCTGTATCAATACAATGCTGCTCTATAAAGTCAATTGTGCTTTTTGCAGCAGCCAACCATTCCGATTTTTTTTCTACTTTATTATATGCATATGCGCAGACAAAAGCAAAGCGCCCTTGAAACCAAACAGATTTAGTAGAGTCAATAAGTGTTCCAACTCTATCTACGCATGTATATACGCCACCGTTCACACGGTCAAGACCGTACTTTAACCAAAAAGGCATAATGTTGGTTGTCAGGTCCTGGCGATAAACATTTGCCCATTGGGATAAGTATTCATTTACATTTTCCATGGTCTATACTTAATCAGAATTTATTGCAACGATCAAAGAAGTTGATAGCTTCAAGTTCAGCTTTCATTGCTACTTCTTCTGCATCAGTCATGTTTTGAAATGGAGTACGGTTCTTACCTAAATCTAATCCGATCAGTTTCATGATGCGCTTTCCACCTACTATATTACCACGATAATGACAAATCACATTGATTACCTCTTGAGAGAAGTTTTGCTTTTCACGAGCAGTTTCAATATCACCAGCTTTCCATGCATCAATAATGCCAACAAGCTCTTTTCCATTGTAATTAGTTGTACCTCCGATGCCACCTTGCGCACCTCCCATTGCCAGACAAGGCAAAATGGTTTCATCTTGTCCATGAAGCATATCAAATTTGCCACCTTTATATAGACGGCACTGATTATATTCATAAAGGCTCTCGAAAGTATACTTAATTCCAGCAAAGTTAGGAATGCTCCCATCTACTGCTTCCAGGAAAGAAACCATTGGAAGAAAAGCACCGTTAAATGCAGGAATATGATAAAAATAGAAAGGAAGATCAGGTGCACCACAAGCTATTTCTTCACAATACTTAACCAACTCTTCTACTCTACCAACTTTTGGAAAAGGAGGTGCCATCGCACCAATACCCCATGCTCCGATTTTTTGTGCATGCTCTGCCAGCAAACGACTAGATTTTACGCAAGTACTTCCAACATGAATTATTACTTTGAAGCCTTTTGGAGCAACAGATACCCAACGCTCTGCAAGCTTCATTCGCTCTTCATCATTAAGCATATATCCTTCACCTGATGATCCATTAATAAAAACCCCTTGTAGTCCATTCTTTACGAGCATACCGCAATATGCATCAATTGGCTCGTAATTCACCTCTCCATTTTCATAAAACGGAGTAAAGGGAGCGTCAATTAATCCTTGAATTTTTTCCATAATAAATTGCTTATATTGTTTTAGTCTAATTCCTGTTTTTAATATATCCGGAACAAATATATTATTATTTTATTAAATGAGCAATATTTTAATAAATATTTAATGTTAAATAAGTGTTATTTTTCAATTATATTTTTATTTCATGGATTAAACTATCACATATTAATAACAATAAAGTTTAAAGTACCCTATATAATTAATTATATTAATTAATACACCTATAATTATAAAGACCCGAAAATAAAAAGAAAGAAAGCATAAACTTGAAAATATTCTTTAAACAATTTATTCAACAAATATCAGAGTAGACATTTAATACAATTAAAGTTCAGAAAAATAGAATCAAGCTAGTATGAAGAATTTAAAGATAAAAGTATCTAATCAATCAGTAAAACACTTTAATGATGAATTATTAATGGAACAAAAAAGAAAAATCTAAAGTTCGCTTTATAGAAAATAAATTGTCGAAGAAGAGAATAAATATAATTGCTAAACTCATTTAGGTACAATTCTATGCTTTGTTATATCTAGAAGTTAATAATTAAGATGTATAACAATAAATCAGCTAAAAAGTAAAAGTAAGAATAGTCGCAATCAATAGGAACAAATATTAATAGTTGAAGAGAAGAAATACAAGATTCTCTTAGCATATACATATTAATATATACATGCTGAGAGAATAAGTTGATTTATGAATTCTTACATCCTTTGAAATATAGAATCGAACTGTAAATTGTAGATATAGAAGGGAATATCTATCGATTTGCTATTATTTAAATAGCTATAATTCAGACAGTAGTTATATTATGTTAATAAAACGAGTATTATTCATCCCAAACTATATATGCTGAAACAAGCCAGTGATTCATTTTGTCGCCTTCAGAAGCTTGTGCTTTTGGAATCGCTATATTCAATATGTGATCTCCAGGAGATAAATTTTCTAATAAAACAGAATATGGAGCAACGACACTTCCTGGACACCAATTTGAACGAGATAAATCCGAAGAAGCAATCGGTTCTTCTATTTCCTTTTCTGCACGTTTACCCTCTTCTGATATATAAGAAGCAGTACGCTTCTGCAACCAGACACCTGTTGATGGATTAAAGCGCCTGAAAGATGCACAGTCGTTTCTCCATGGAATAAAGCAGATAACTTCATGTCCATCAATCGATACTATATTCTCTTTCTTCACAAATTCATCTCCGCCATCATGCCCCCCATGCCCGGTGGTAATATAATTCAGCCGAATATTTTTTGCATTCTTTGGCAAAGTGAAAGGAATACTCAAAGACTTACGGGCAAACAAATCGGGTATTGACTGGCCGTAATAATAAACAGTATTCACCAATGGCAGAACTTTTCTTTTAGGCAGTTTATCGCACTTCAAAGTACTTTCTTTGAAATCCAGTTCCAAAGATATTTTATACCCATCTTTTGTCCAGGTATCAATAAAAGCGCCTACGTAAACATCATCTTTTAAAAGTGGATAAAGATCAGTAATATTCTGTTCCCATTCAGCATACGGTGCAAATTCATCTATGTATACAGGTTTTCTCCTCTCTGCAGTAACACTATCCATTTTACTAAAATAACCAACCCCGAAGGGAGTCATAAAACGCATAAGTTCAACATTAGGAGAGAAATTTTCGCCTGGAACAATTCCCTTAAAATGTTCTAGTTTAGTTGAATCAACATCTGGATATTTTGCACGTCCAGCCGCTACTTCAATCAGATTAATTACAGATGAAGCCGGAATTACAAAACACGACCCACTCTTATCCCATCGATCACCATTAGAAGTTAATTTCACCTTTGCTGATATAACAATATTCTGCTTAAACTTAGGTACACGAATTTTCTTAAGCACAATTCGTCCGTGATCGAGTCGAATCAATCCATCTTCCTCCCACACTTTATCAGGATAATCATTAGTATTAAAACATACAGAAGTTTCGTTAAATGGTTTGATGACAAATTCTGTATTATGATTTGAAGCAAAAAGTTTTTGCCCAAAAACAACTAATACCAAAAACAACATAGCTATAAAAGCATTGCCGCACGATAGAAATGAGTTTTTATTCATATATTCAAATTACATTTTTAGTTATAAAAGCAAAAACCACTATTTTATAATAAACAGCAGTATATATTTTATAAAAATAGCATACAAAAATACACATTATATATTAATACAATTAATTATTGGATTTTTTTAAATCAAATTAAAAATAGATCAAGTTTCATTCTTACACTTTTAATATAATAAGCTTTATATTAAAAACAGATTTATTAGACCAATTCATTCTATTTGCTGTTTTTTTTGTAATTTCGCGCCCTTATTTTATGAATATAGAAATAAATTATTATAAAGAAAGAGGTCAATGTTCATCTCATTCTGAAATAACAAGGAAACATTATAAATTATATAATATATGGATATTCAGACAGAAACAGCAAAAGAGAAGAGCACTCCGGCTGCATCTTCAGACTTAATTTACGGACTCGACGAGCGCCCACCGTTTAAAGATGCACTATTTGCGGCACTTCAGCATTTATTAGCTATCTTCGTAGGTATAATTACTCCTCCACTGATTATTTGCGGAGCATTAAAAACAGATCTTGCAACTACAGGATTTATGGTTTCAATGGCTCTTTTTGCCTCTGGATTATCCACTATTATACAATGTAAAAAGTTCGGGCCTCTCGGATGCGGCTTGTTATGTATTCAGGGAACCAGTTTTTCATTTATTGGTCCTATTATTACTGCCGGAATGCAAGGAGGACTTCCCCTTATATTTGGTTGTTGCATGGCAGCTTCGCCCGTTGAAATGATTGTTAGCCGCACCTTTAAATACATGCGACACATCATTACTCCTCTTGTGTCGGGAATTGTAGTGTTACTTATCGGACTAAGCCTTGTAAAAGTGGGTATCGTATCATGTGGTGGAGGTTACGCTGCAATGGATAACGGAACTTTTGGCAGTATTGAAAATATTGGAATTGCCGCTATTGTATTATTGAGCGTTATGTTTTTCAACCGCTGCAAAAACAAATACCTTCGAATGGGATCAATAGTTTTAGGATTAATTCTTGGATACGCTGTTGCTTTTGCATTGGGTAAAGTAGATCTTTCAAAAGCAATGACAACAGATATATGGGCATTCAACATTCCTATGCCTTTCAAATATGGTTTGGATTTTGACTTTTCAGTGTTCATCGCTTTGGCTTTGATCTATCTGATTACCGCTATTGAAGCAACCGGAGATGTTACTGCCAATTCAATGATCTCAGGCGAACCAATTGAAGGCGATCTTTACCTTAAACGTGTTTCGGGTGGTGTTTTAGCCGATGGATTCAATTCTTGTCTTGCCGGAGTATTCAACTCTTTTCCAAATTCAATTTTCGCACAAAACAATGGTATTATTCAATTAACCGGAGTTGCCAGTCGTTATGTGGGTTACTATATTGCAGCTATGCTCATTTTACTTGGTTTGTTTCCTATTGTGGGTATCGCCTTTTCATTAATGCCCGATCCAGTATTAGGAGGAGCAACATTATTAATGTTTGGAACTGTTGCAGCATCTGGAATTCGTATTATTTCTTCACAGACTATAGACCGGAAAGCTTCTTTAGTTTTAGCGGTAAGTCTTGCCATAGGTTTGGGTGTTGAGCTGATGCCTAATATTCTGGAACAGGCACCTCAAGCTATTAAGTCAATATTCTCATCAGGTATAACAACCGGTGGATTAACTGCAATTCTTGCAAATGCTTTAATTCACGTAAAAGAGGGAAATGAAGAAAGAAAAAAAGAAAGAGAAATAGTAGATTAATTATGGATATATTAAAGAAACGCATTCTGCAAGATGGCAAATGCTATGAAAGCGGAATTTTAAAAGTAGACAGTTTTATCAATCATCAGATGGACCCAATGCTGATGCATAAAATAGCTCAGGAATTTGTTACCCGTTTTAAAAACGAGCACATAAATAAGATAGTAACAATTGAAGCTAGCGGAATAGCTCCAGCTATTATGGTAGGGTATTTAATGCAGCTTCCTGTTGTTTTTGTAAAGAAGAAACAACCTAAAACTATGGAAAATATGCTTACCACAACAGTGCATTCTTTCACCAAAGACCGGGATTATACTGTTTGTATAAGCAACAACTTCCTTACGCCTGAGGATCATGTTCTATTTATAGACGACTTCCTTGCATACGGAAATGCAGCCTTAGGTATGATTGACCTGATTAACAAATCTGGTGCTACCCTTAGTGGTATGGGATTTATCATTGAAAAAGCATTTCAGGACGGAGGAAAAATTCTTCGCGAGAAAGATGTTCATGTAGAGTCTTTAGCTATTATTGATGATTTATCTAATTGCGAAATAAAAATCAGATAAGATTCGAATATAATAATAAAACAAAAAATGCATTGCTGATTTTTATATTTTCAGCAATGCATTTTTAGTTATTGGATAATCACACTTTCTATTAAAAGGTTATTTAAGATCATACTTAATAAACCAATTATTCATATTTGATTCCAATTTTGTTTTAATATTACTTCCATCATTAGGATATTTAGAAGCAACTTTATCCGCCCATACCTTACGAGTGTTGTCTCCCCAACGTTTAGCCATACGAATCATCGTATAATATGCAGAAGCTTCACCAGCCATTTCTAGTGATGTTTCTTCAACAAGAAGAGAATCGAGCATCATCTTATCTTTATTAATGTCAGCATCAGGAGTTTTCAGAACCGATTCTCCAACTTTTCCTAAGTCAACTCGTCCACGAATTCCACGATTTGCTCTGTTACTAGAAGATGAAGTTACATATAGGGATGATGGATACTCTTGGAAAGGAGGCAAAAAGACCCCAGTAGTAGTATCGTAGTAAGACCCTATTCCATCATTTAGGAATGCCAAAGCTTCCTGAAAGCGTCCAAGTCCGACCAAAGCTTCTACCAAGAAAAGGTGAATTTGTGCAGCACGATATAAACTAATCTGTACATCATTTCGATAAATTGTACTTGAAGTTTCGTGACCAGAAAGAAATTTTTCCATCACCCAATCATTATTGACTTGCTTAAATGTGACTCCAGACCCTCTATACTTATCACCCAAAAGACCACCAGAAGTATATTGATTATTGAATCGGTTCATTGCAACTTCAGTAGGTCTAAGATAATATGAATTAGGTGCTGTATTCGACAAGTAATCAATTACATGATTAGTCTGATTCAAGCTGTAATCAAAGAAAGCAACAGTTATATGTTCCATACGGCAGAATTCTCTACCAAACTTTTTCCACTCACCATTGTATTCACTTAGATTCAATTGGAAACTAGCTTCCTCACCTCCCTGGCGAATTAAACTCACACAATTATTCCAGGCTTCCTGATAGTTATTCTGGTATAAATAAATTTCCGCCAATAAGCATTCAGGAGTTGGACATATACGATTCCATTGCAAGTTGGTAGGTGAATCAGCCTGACCAGGAAAAAGTTCAGCCGACCATCTGATTACACCTTTACCATTTACACCATCCACACCATCAACTATTAATGAACGGCATTTTTCAATAATTTCATCAAATCCTAAAGTTGGATACTTCGACAAATCTTTATAGGAAGTAAGGGGATCATCAAGATAAATTGCTTCACCATAAATTTTAGCCAACATTAGATATGTCCATGCTTTATAACGAAGCGCCCCACCTATCAGGCCGTCATAGACATCTGTTGATAATGCAGTAGGGTTTGCTTTTCTATATGCTAAAACATGCTGAATGTAATCATTACAGTTTAATATAACATTATAATAACCTTTCGGATCAGCCAAAGAGTTGTCTTTCAAATTATCAGAGTAATTATATACATCCCAAATATCACGCGATGCATTATTTGTTGGTTCAAACAAATCACCACGTAAACCTTCTAGAAACATACCTTTTTCTGCAACAGACTGCACAGCTCCGGCAATTCCCATAAATCCTGAATAAAGTTCTGTATAATTACTAACATAATCTTTTTCCTGAAGAACATCATCTGCATCTGGATTAAAAAAACTGTTGCATCCTGACAGTAAGATGGAAAAAGAAAAAGCACATATTGAATATATTATTTTTTTCATAATTGAGTACAATTAGAATTGTAATTTAAAACCAAATTTAATAGAACGAGGAAGAGCTATCTTACCATAATCAAATCCTCTCATTGAAGAATCATATGAATACATTGTTTCAGGATCTAATCCAAGATAATCTGTAATAGTAAACAGATTTTCTCCTGACACGAATACGGTAGTACCTCCTAAGTACTTAAATTTATAACTTAACATCAGCTCTTTTAGTTTGATAAAAGAAGCATCCTCAATCCAACGATCAGAGAAACGTGCATTTCCCATCGGATCTCCATAAATAGCTTTTGGCATATTAGTAACCTGCCCTTCAGTGGTCCAGCGATTATTTACCGAAATTAACTGATTTGTAAAGTCCTTCATAGATTCCATACTCTGACGAACGGCATTATACATTTTGTTACCTTTACTATAACCAAATGTCGCTGACAATTCAAAACCTTTATATTGTAGGTTTGTAAATAAATTGCCATAAAAATCAGGAGCTGCACTTCCCAGGTTTACTCTATCTCTGTCATCAATTATACCATCATTATTCTGATCAACAAAATGTATATCTCCAGCTCCAAAAGCTTTTCCTGCAATATTAGTCAAAGAAGATCCGTTTTTTCCCGCTGTCTGAGCCTCTTTTGAAGTTGAAAATACTCCAGTTGTTTTATATCCATAGAAGCTATACAGAGGACTCCCAACTTCAGAAACAACAGCAGAACCATCAGCCATATTCAACACCAAACTATTTTCTCCATCTAAATCTGTAATTTCATTTTTATTGAAAGAAACTGTTCCACCTACATACAATTTCCAGTTTTTTGTCTGGACAACAGCTAACTGCAATCCTGCTTCAAATCC